>VOFB01002411.1_pt1 | contig 45684 bp, 54 predicted proteins | sample 5384141 | NCBI WGS metagenome assembly VOFB01 (sample SAMN12384721, study PRJNA508395) | human gut metagenome | isolation source: healthy gut A | host: Homo sapiens | reverse complement strand
TAATACTTCGTTCAGTTACGTATTGCTTCAAGGCGTTTCCTGAGGAGCGGGCTGAGGAGAAATTTCAGGAGATCAACGCCCGGCTTTACAAATGCGGGCAGAAGGCCCAGTTTTCTCTCTATCCCTTTCCAATCCCAGCAACCGGTTCGTCAATGGCATCGTGTACGCCGCCGCCGGGGTAGTAGAGCGATTTCCGTTATCAACGGCAATCTGAGCGTAGGCGGTGTCTCCTCCTTTTTGACCTACGAATCAATATACCAAGCCATTCAATGAGGTTACCGGGGTGATGCAGCTACAAACAGCTTTCGTCGGCGTTGGGTGTTCGCCTTGCTGGATCAGCCGGAAGCTCCGATGCCCCGGACGCCAAGACAGTGAAAAGCTGTGGAGGGCCGGGTAGGATAGACCATGTTTCTTTTTGCCTATCGCAAGGATCAGAAGCTGATTGAGAATTTTAATCTGGAAACCAAGCCGGGGCAGAGAATTGCCATCGTCGGCCCCACGGGCTGCGGAAAGACTACCATGATCAACCTGCTTATGCGGTTCTATGACGTCAATCAGGGGGTGAGATCAGCGTTGACGGTGTTCCGGTCAAGGGAGATGACCAGGGACAGCCTGCGGCGTCTTTTCGGCATGGTGCTCCAGGATACCTGGCTGTATTCCGCCACAGTACGGGAAAATATCGCCTACGGCAAGCCCAAACGCCACGATGGAAGAAAATCCGGGCGGCGGCGAGGCGGCCTATGCCGACGGCTTTATCCGCGAATGCCCCAGGGCTATGACACTTTGATCAGCGAGGATGGCGGAAATCTGTCTCAAGGCCAGAAGCAGCTTCTTAGTATTGCCCGGGTGATGCTGGTGGATCCGCCGATGCTGATCCTGGACAGGGCCACCAGCTCCATCGATACTCTGACGGAAATCCGGGTGCAGAAAGCCTTTGACAGGATGATGGAGGGGCGTACCAGCTTCATCGTGGCGCACCGTTTGTCCACCATCAAAAAAACGCCGATGTGATCCTGGTGATGAACCAGGGGAAATATTATCGAGCAGGGAAGCCATCAGGAAAAGCTTCTGGACCGGGAGGCTTCTACTGCCGCCTTTACAACAGCCAGTTTGTGAAAGCGGAATAGCTCCCCTTTCAGCTTTTTCAGCTTACCGCTCCCGAAGCCTTTTTAGCGCATAAAGCCCCTTTCCGTCCTCATAGTAATGGGACAGGAAGGGGGCTTTTTATGCTGGAGCAAATGGAGATTGGGTCAACCGGCTGGTGTGGGGCCCGGCTACTCTGGGAGCGCTGCTGCTCATCGGGATTTATTATACCGCCAGATCCCGTTTTTCCCATTCCGCAGGCTGAGGCTCTGGTGGAAAAGAGACGGCGGGCAGCTTTTCCGCAAACCGGAGGAGGGCCGCGGCTGCGAAACAGGAAGGAAGAATTTCTTCCTTCAGGCTATGACCGCGGCCTTAGCCGGAGCTATGGGAACAAGGGAATATCGTAGGGGGTGGCGGCGGCTTTGGCGATCGGTGGAATGGGCGCGATTTTTTGGATAATGGGTGGCGGCCCTGTTTGGGATGATGACTATTTTCGGAGAGAATGTCCTTGGCTGCCGCTACCGGCAAAAAAAAAAAAGCGAAGTGGGTGGGAGGCCCGATGTATTATCTCTCGAAAAGGGCTTCACAGCCGCTTTTTAGCGAAGACCTGTTTTCGGTTGCCTGTATTTTTTCCTCTTTTGGGATGGGCAACATGACCCAGGCCAATTCCATTGCCAGGAGCCATGGGCTGGATTTTCGGTTCCACACTGGGCTACAGGAACGGCGCTGGCCTGTTGGTGGGAGTGATTATCCTGGGCGGCCTAAAAGGATAGCCAGGTTTACAGGAAAAAGATTGTGCCCTTTATGAGTGTATTTTATTTAATTGGCTGTCTGGTGGTCATCGTGGTCACGGCGGCAGACTGCCTCAGGTGTTTGAAGCTGTTTTCATGAGGCGTTTCAATTTAAAGCGGCGGCGGGCGGCGGCGCGGGCTTTGCCTCTGCCGCTGTCATCCAGGGGTTTCCAAAGGAACCTTTTCCAATGAGGCGGGCCTGGGCAGCGCACCGATCATTTACGCGGCCGCTGAGGAGGGCGACGGGATAAAACAAGGGAATGTGGGGCATTTTCAGGTGTTTGCCGATACCATCGTGGGCTGTACGGTGACGGCCCTGTGTATTCTGGCGTCCGGGTGTTGGATTCCGGCCTCACCGGTGTAGCCCTGAGCACGCAGGCGTTTTCCAGCGTGTTCGGGAAAATGGGAGGAGTGTTTGTGGCGGTGTCCATCGTCATGTTCGCCTTTGCCACTCTGGTAGCTGGTCCTACTATGGGGAGAAAAAGCCTGGAATATTGGCAGGCGAGCGGCTGATTCCGATTTATCGGTTCCTTTACGCCGTTTGCGCCGCCTTGGGCTGTATGCTGAGCCTGGATTCCGTTTGGAAAGCGGCGGATACCTTCAACGGCCTGATGGCGATTCCGAACATGATCGCCTTGGCCCTGCTGTCCAGAGAAGGTGTTTGAGGGAAATGAAAAAACACCGGCTTGTGAAAGCGGCGCTAAAAGCAGCTTGCCGTAGGGGTTTTTATCAGCCCGCGTCTGAAGCTTTTACAAAAAGGCAGGAGGCGCAAAAACACCTCCCGCTTTTTGAATTTCGGTTTCAGTTTAAAGGTTCTTGAGAAGCTTGGATGAATCAATGGGAAGCCCCCAAAAATGGTGATCAAAAAGGAAACGCAAAGGCCCTTCCTATGATGGGACCGCTGACATGGATAGGAAAACCAGTCGGCAAGGAACCAATCCCTTTTTGCGGGAGCCTCAGAAACACCCTCGGGAGCCTGGCCGAGGCCCGAAGCTTCCTCAGGACGGGCCAGTTCCGGCCCCTTTTTGCCTAAACGAGCGAAGAACATGCCGACAACGATGGTAGAATAATAGGTGATGAATCTCCACAGGAGCATAGCCTGCTTGACGGTTTCCCCTTGAAAGAACAGGTTGAACAGCACCAAAAAAGCTGCCCTCCGAGGTTCCGGCGGCGCCGGGCAGAGGCGTAGGCGGCGATCATGGTAACAAAGGCCTGGGCGGAAACCATATCGAAATAGGGAGCGCCTGGGTTATGATAAGCTTTGTATAGAAAAAAGGAACGGAAAACAGAACAGTCAGTTCCAAAAAAAGGTCAGCCCATAGAGCTGAAGGGAAAGCTTCCAGTTGTGGTTCATGGATTTATTGTTGTTTAAATAGATTCCAGCTGTGCGTGAACCCGTTTGCTTTTTTTCTTCCGGCCGCTTTACCAAACGAAGCTTGGAAAGAAGCCAGAAAAAAAACTGAATCAGCTTAGTGGTGAAGGTACGGCTGACGGAAAACAAAAATAACAGAAGCACCGAGGCGGCCTGGGCTAAAAAGCCTAAGAGCCAAAGGCAGAAAGCCGTGGATCTGGCTTTCGAAAAAAGCTGGATTTTAATAAAATGACCCCCAGGGAGTAAAGGGAAAGGGTGGTTTGGTAGATGAGGAACTTGCGGACTACCACTGACACCGCGACGCCGGAGGAAACCCCCTGGCGGGACAGGGCGACCAGCTGCATCGGCTGGCCCGCAACGCCGAAGGGAGTGACAGCGCTGAAATACTGCCCCACCATGGTAACCCGGAACGCTTCTTTCCAGGAATATTGGCCAGGGTAAACGCTGTTGACGATAAGGTGATACAGCAGGGCTTCCAATGCCCATACGCCTGCGATGAGAAGAACAGCGGAATGAGCCAGAAAAATTCAGAGACGAAAAGTTGGATTAAAATTGCGAGATTGTTGTCTTTGACGCAAAAATAAATAATCATGCCAAAGGAGAGGCAAAGAAGGCTGATGTTAAACACCTTTTCCAATCCAGGGCATGATTTTTTTCATGGAGCTCTCCTTTTTATTTTGACCCGCGTCTCTGCGGCTGTATCACGGGAAAAGGAAGGATGGGCTGTCCCTTATGGGGACGGTAATCTTCACTCATAAAATACCGGATAGACCGATTGGAATTCTTTATGTTTTTCCACATGCCCTTAAAATTCAGGGTAATCACGTGAAGCCTGAGCACAGAATACCAGTTGACCATTTTCATGCGGCGGGCGAATTTATTAAAGGATTTCCGGAACGCCCGGAAATCGTCCGCCTCCTCAAAAAATTCCGTGTATAGCCTAAGGTACGGATAAAATCGTTGATTTTTTTCGCGTTCATGGATTTTAAAATACTCCCGCGGCGGCGGGTATAATTATAGAGGCTTGCTGGTAACGGCGACCCGCTTGGCATGGTAATAGAGCTTTGGAGACGTGGCTACGTCTTCAAAGTACATCTGGGTATAGGTCACATCGTTCTCTAAAAATAGAGAGCGCTTGTAAAGCTTATTCCAAGCGAAATGATGCATGGATTTGTCCCGGATCAGCAGGTTCAAAGCCTGGCGGCTTTCATAAACGGCGGTTCTGCAGGTAAAAGGCAAGGGAATGCGGAGGCCGTTATAGGGAAAATAAAAATAGAAGCTGCAATAGGAAATATCGCAGTCGTTTGCCACGCACGCGTTATACATATCCTCCAGAAAGGTGGGCTGATAATAGTCGTCGCTGTCCATAAAAGCGATGAACTCACCCTGAGCCAGCCGCAGTCCGGTATTGCGCGCGGCGGACAAACCGGCGTTTTCCTGGCGGACAGATTTAAAGTTAGAGTATTTTCTCACATATTTTGCGATAATTTCCGGGCAGCGGTCAGTGGAGCCGTCATCTACGATGATAGCCTCGTAATTCTGAAAGGTTTGATCCGCCACCGATTGGAGAGCCTTTCAGGAACATATCCACGTTATAAACCGATGACAATACTGATAATAGGCTTCTCCGTTGCTCACTCAATGCTTGAATCCTCCAATCCATAGTGTTGACACTTTTTATCGAAAATATCCGGATATTTGGTAATGTCATCCAGGGCTCAAAGTTCTTTTTGCCGCAGGCGCGCGTCATATGGATGATCTTTTAAAATTGCGGCCTAAGCCGGAAAGATTTTTTTGCGTTTTTTGCGCGACCAGCGTTAAATAACAAGTAGTAATCGCCACAAACAGGCTGTTTAAAAAACCTTTGCAGCTCTAAAAGCCGCGCAGATCCGCCAGGGCCCGGAGGTAATCGTTCAGCTTTTTAAATGTTTAAAGCGCCGATGGCGCTGTCCTTGTGCTTGCAAAAGTAGAGAGGATCTCCAATCACAGCAATCTGGTTGGAAAAATAGAACCCTGCTGGCATACCGAAATGTCCTCAAAGCACATAGTTGGGAAAAGTGATGGTGCTCGGTAAAAGAGTCCGCCGCCACAGCTTGTTCCAGATAAAACCTTTTGATCCCTATATTCAGAATCAAAGCCCGATCATTTCCTTGGGCGTGTGGATTCCCGGGGCCTTCCCCTGAACTAAGGCGGGCCGCAGCTCGTGGGTGACCGCGTTGTAACGGTAATAGCCAGCAGACCATATCCGCCCGGTATTTTTTCGCCGACTCATACAGCCTTTGCAAATAGAGAGGGGCGATATAATCATCGCTGTCCATAAAGGCGATATATTCCCCCTGGCAGCCTGAATCCCTGCGTTTCTCGCTGGAAACGCCGCCGTTTTCCTGGTGGATCACGCAAGTGTTAGAAATCTGCGGCAAATCCACGCAGGATTTCCAGGAATGATCGGTAGAGCCGTCATCCACCAAAATAACCTCGAAGCCCTTCAAGCTGCGCCGCAATGGATTCCAGGCATTTAGAAGGTATTGTTCTACATTATAAACAGGAATAATCAGGCTGACGTTAGGGACTACAGTTTTCATCCCGTCAGGTTCATCCTTTCCGGTAAAACTAGGTTGCAGCTATCAGGCTTCCTCTTTCTTTTCTCCTCCGGCTTTTTCCCCAGCCGGGAAAAAGGAGCGGTGCATAGAATCACCAGATAATAGGTAATGATCCGCCACACCAAACGCCGGATTTCAAGGTTTCAGGCGTGAAATACATAGAGAAAAAGCCCAAAAGCTGATTTCGGACGCGCCGCCGCGCCGGGCAGAGGGATAAAAACAGGTAGCCATGGTAACAAACGCTTGAGAACAGATCATGTCAGAAACCGGGGCGCCGGACAAATTAAAGCTGCGGTAGACGCAGTACGGGATGATAAAAATAGCGGTCAGCTGAACGGCAGTGCAAACATAAGCGGTGACCACAAGACGACGGTTTTATAAAGCTCCTTATTGCAGTCATGGAAGCTTTCCAGCTGGCGCTCGAAGCCGCCCAGCTTATCATAAAGCTTTTGACGGTGAAAACCGGGTCAGCAGCTTTAGCAAAGCCAATAGCATTGGTAAGCCTGCGGCTGAAGGAAACAGCAGCAGCATCAGAATCACGAACGCCTGGGAGAGAAAGCCGAACACCGCAAGTCACATAACCCCGCTTAAGGCATCGTCAAAGAAATCCTGTTTTTAAAAAGCAGGGCGGCGGCGCTGTAAGCCACCAAAGTGGATTGGTAAACAACAAACTTTTTGGGTCAGGGGCGGAAACACCTTTACCGGGCTCGACGCCGTATTTGGACATACAAAGACCTGCATGGGCTGTCCGCCGGTGGCAAATGGAGTGACAGCGCTGAAAAAACTGGCCTACCATAGAAGTCTTAAGCGCGTTATGGAACTTGAAGCTGGGCACGGAGCTTTTTTAACCAAAATATAGGTCATATAAGCGTCGATGGCGATATTAAGAGCCTGGCTGAGCAAGGCCATAATCAGCCAGCCTTTGTCCAGGTTTTTTGAAGTTTTTAAGAGCTCTACAAGACCGTTTTCAGAAAGACAAAAGTAACCCAGCATCACTAAAGAGATCAGGATTACAGAAACATTAAAGATTGTCTTTCCGCTTATCTTTTTTTTCATTCCATACTCCAAAAGCGGCGATGACACACCAAAATAAAATTCACATAAAGGTATAACATCATATAACGACTTCTTGATGATTGTCAAGACGAATGGAGAAAGATTGCGCTTTTCAACAAAAACCCTTTCCGCCCGCCGGAGGAAAAGGGTTTCTTTTAGTCTTTACCAGCTTCTGGATCTCGTTAACAATTTTAGGCCCGAAGAGGATTTGTCAAACGCAGAGCAGGACCTGCGCATTTCCTCCAAACGTTCCTGGTTCGACAGAAGGTCGTAAATAGTTTCAGAGCAGGCGGAGCCCTTCTGGATTTTAACCGCCATATTATTGTCAATGAGAAATTCCGCGTTTTCCGTCTCAGGCCCGGGAATGGCGTCGAAAATCGCCATGGGCAGGTTGCAGGCCAAGGCTTCGCTGACGGTCAGCCCGCCGGGCTTGGTAATGATCAGATCGGAGATCTGCATATATTGTGCACTTCGTTGGTGAAGAACAGAACCTTAGTAGGCTTGGAGGGCTTTGGCTTCAGCTTCACAGACAATATCCGCAGGGGCTTCTGCCTGCTGTTGCGGAGAATCAGCTTGTTAAACGCCTCATAAAGCCGCTCATTCTTGCCGGTAATCACGATAATCTGAAAATCCAGGTTCACCTTGATAATGTTGTTGTAGATCCTGAGGATATTGGAAACGCCGAAGCTTCCCGCCATAATCAGAACGGTGGGCTTATCCGGGCTTAAGCCCAGCTGCCTGAAGCACCTCGGCCCGGTCCATTTTTTTTTCATAGAAGGATTCCTCCACAGGGATACCATAAGGATGGATCTTTTCTCTGGGAGCACCCATTTTTCGCCATGGTATCCACCATTCCCTCATTGGAAACGATATAGCTGTCTACATAGGGATGAATCCACGCGCGATGAGGACCGTAGTCTGTCATAACGCAGATCAGCGGCGCGGTGATTTTACCATCCTCCTTTTAATAAGGAAATCATCTCCGTGGCGAAGGGATGGGTGGAAATAATCGCATCCGGACGAAATTCCTCTACCAGGGGCATCAGATATTTGCGAAAATGTTGCAGAAAAAATAGGTGGTTTTGCTTTTGCCGCGGTTTTGTGGATTTTGTATAGGGAGCCGAACAGCTTCGGCGTCCCGCTTTGCCATGGCTTCATAGCCCTCGGTAACGGTCTTATCCAGCAGAGGACTGATATATTTCAAAGGTGTCCACAATTTCAACTTCACAATCCTCCTGGGTTTCAGAATGTAAGACTTCAAGGCGGAGGACGCCCGAAGATGGCCGCCTCCGGTTGCCGCGGTAGAATCAGGATTTTCATGATAACCTAAAGCCCCCCCATAGCTTAAACATTAAAATCTTTAAAGTAATAACGAACGCAGGCCAGCGCCCCTAAAATCAGGCTGGAAGATCAGGCAGATGAGCGCATAAGGAAAAACTCCGGCAGGAGCACCCAGCATAGCGGTTCCAAACCAGGCCGGTATTGATATCATGGTAAGGAGAGAAACAGCATATCAGCCCAGGGGGCGGAATCGCGCCGCCGACGATTCAAGCAGCAGAGGCCAGCAGAACCGCAAACGCGGCGGCAGAGGCCTGGCTGGAATGGGATAAAAAATACAGAAAGCAAATAGCCGATAGCAAGATACATAACCTCTACCATAAAATAGGAAAAGTATAAGGAGGCATGCCAAAGCAAAGGAGGCGTCAAAATCCGGCTGAAGCGCCGCCATACCATAACACGCCCCAAAGGCCCAAGTATAAATGAGAAGCGCCAAAGCCTGGAAACGAAAGAGCTGATTAAAATACTGCCCCGGCTGATCGGCTGGGCAAAATAAGCAGATGCTCTGATGGCTTTCCAGCTTGACCATGGAGCGGCAGCCGCGGTAACGAAGGCAAACAGGCAGCCTACCGCAAAACACAGTGGCTGGTTAAAGCGAAATAGGTTAAAAATTCAGAAAGCTCCGGCAGGTTATCCAACTGGAACTCCGCTAAAAGCTCCTCCGGAAAGGCGGACAAGAGTCTCCTGCAGCCGGTCGGAGAAATCAGTTTTGAGCTGCGGCAGAAAAGGAATATAAGGCCAAGACCAGCAGGCCGCCGCTGATCCAGGAACCATAAAATCACGCTGGGGACAGAGCGCCGGGAACTCTTTGTAAAAATAGGAAGTGAAAACACTTTAGGCATGATCCGCGGCCTCCTGTTCCAGCTTTTTTTCGTATAAACCGTATAATGGCAGCATCCTCTCAGAGGGGCAGGCTCACCTGAATCCTGAATCTCGTAGTTTGCCAGCATAGCGATAAAGGGATCCATCACCGCGGTAGGAGAAGAAGGTGACCAGATCTCCAGTGACGACAGGATCATTGATCTGAAAACAAGGTAAACAAGCGGATAGATTATCTGTGGTTTTTATTTAACGCGCCGGGTATCTGAGGAAGAGATTATCGGTATTAGCGACCTCAAAATAGAAACCCTTGCGGATAATAGCCGTCCTGCCGGAAGCTCCTGAACCTCTCCGATATCATGGTTGCAGAAAAAGATGGTAGCGCCCTTTTGGTTTCCTCCACCAAAGATTAAGCCATCTTTTCGCTTGATCAAAAGAATCCAGCCCAGAGGTCGGCTCGTCAAGGATCAGCAGCTTTGGGGCTGTGAAGCAGCGCAGTGACCAGGGCGATTTTTTTCGATTGCCTAAGGACGTGGAGATTCGGCGGACGGTGTCCACCTCAAACAGGCCTAAAGCTTGATCGATTCCAGACTTATCCCAAGCCTCATAGCGGCCGCGTAGCGGATCACCCTCCATGGCTCTCGGCATGTCCATATAGTAATCCACTTCACTGGGAACATAACCTACCATCTTTTGAGCTTCCTGCTTTGGGAACGAGAATCCATTCTAAAATAATTTAGCGGTGCCGGAGGTAGGACGCACATAAGTTCATCATCATGCGGATAGTGGTGGATTTGCCGGAACCGTTAGGGCCTACAAAGCCAAAAATCCCCTTCTTCCACGGTAAGGCTGGCTTCCCAGCACCGCGGGTACGGCTCGAAAAATTTGGTCCGTTTTTTAGTTCGATGACCGGCACTTGGCAAAGCCTCCTTTTAATGAGGAAACCATTCTCCAGCGAATTTCCCAGAATGAAGCTTCCGGATCGCTGCCGCTTTTCATGATTCCTTCATAATCTTAGACTGATTATACCATTTTTCACCCAAAAAGGTTCAATAGGATATTGCCAGTTCCAGGATGGCGGTTGCTGCTGATTGAGCGGGCTGAATGAGAACAGCTGGTGAAAAGCAGAGACGTGCCGATAATTTGCCGGTAATTTTTTATAACGGTAAATAAGCTGTAACTTTGCTTTTGAAATTTCCGTTGTATTATAAAAAACGTATTGGCAAAACCATTTTATCATTTCTTTAGCTTAATAAGGAGGAATGACTTGAAACGAAATAAAACGGTTCAAGACACCCAACAGTTACAAAAACAGCCAGGGGGCTGCGGTTCAAACCGCGAACCGCAAAAGCTGCCAGCGTGGGCTTGGTGGGCTATCGGCGGTGCTGGCGGTGATTCTGGCCGTAGGAGGCTTCTTTGGGTACCAAAATATCCAGGAATATCAGAATATATCGCCATGGTGGACAGAGCCCTGAATGTGGATTACCTTTTATACCGGGATTCAGGTAGAAGGGATCGATGTAGGCGGCAAAGACTATGGAGGAAGCAGAAGGCGCTTTTGGAAAAACATTATGAAATCTCTCTGCTTCCTGATGTGAAAATCAAGGCTGTATACGGCCAAAAGGGTACTACGGTGGACAATACTAGAGCTTTGAATCTACTCTGGAAGCCGCCTTGGAAGAAGCCTACCAGTATGCCAGGAAGGCGAACACGACACGGTACGCGCTTTAGTAGAGGCGCTGGAAACCCAGCCGAAAAACTTCGAGGTAAAGCGCAGAGTTTGACGCCGATGAGAAAAAGATTGGGCGAGCTGGTCAAAATCGAGGAAGAACTCAACTGCGAAAGTTACAGGTAATGAAGGGAATTTAACCCAGATTCTGACCCTATGTTCGTATACGGGGCAGCTCTCCCAGGAATTAAGGTGAAGGCTGAAAATTTGGAAGCAGAGCGCTATGTCAAGGCTCTGAGCGAAAAATTTAAAAAGCGAGCTTAAGATCCCGGTGACAGAAACTCAGCCGAAGACAACGGTCGAGGACGTAAAAGCAGACGGTTAAGCTTTCTGGTATACCACCTATTCCACCAATACGGAAAACGGCACTCACAATATGGCGCTGTCCCTGGCGGCGGCCAACGGCACCGTGCTGAAGCCGGGAGAAATATTCTCCCTACTTTAATGAGACGACTGGAGACACGACTACCGGCGCGTTAGGCTATCTGCCAGCTACTGGTATTTCAACAATAAGTCCGTGCAGGTATATGGCGGCGGCATCTGCCAGTCCTCGACTACAATCTACGAGCGCGGCCCTGCGGGCTGATATGGAGATCGTTACCCGCTATAACCATCGGTGGCCTTCTTCTTATGTACCGATCGGACAGATGCTTTACGGTAGATTATCCTTCCACTGATTTCAGTTTAAAAATTCTTCTGATTATCCGGTTTATATCAAGGCTATATGGATGGAAAGAACTCTGGTCGTACAGATTTTTACGGCCATCCGTCGGATGAATGGGATACTATTGAGGTGGAAAGCTGGCAGACAGGCGTCATTCCGCCTCCGCCCACCAGTATATTGTCGATGAGCCTGCCTGAGGGCACGGTCACATGGTGAATGACGCGCCTGCTACGGAAGCTATACCGCAGAGGGCGAAAAGGTGTTTTATAAAAACGGCCAGGGAGGTTAAAGGGAAAATTGATTCCTCGTATTACATGGAGGCGCCGCGGTCTATAAAATAGGGCCCAACCGGATCCCAATGCGCCGAGTCAAAACGGCGGCGGGGACAAACCGGCGAATACCTCCAGTACTACCCCGCCTGCCAGTTCCAGTAGTACCACAAGCAGCAGCCAGCCATCCAGTACAGCGCCTCCATCTCAAAAGCCGGAGTCCAACAAACCTGTTAGCAGTTCCTTCGTCTTCAGAGGAAACTAACTGGAGGATAAATAAGGTATCAAACCAGTGTAAGGATAAAGCGGCGTGAGGCTTCACGCCGCTTTTTTAAAATATGAGGAAGTTTAATGGCGTTTTCGGCAAAGACCTTAGATTTTGTTTGAAAACCGCCGCAGGACAGCCGGGATTGGTTCTTAGATCATAAAGATACTTATCAAGTTGTACTGCTGGAGCCGATGAAGGATCTGGTACGGTCGCTCACACCGGTAATGCTGGAAATTGACGCTAAGGTGACCACAGAGCCGCGGGTGGACAAGACGATTTGCCGCTGCGCCGGGATACCCGGTACAGCCATGACAAATCACTTTACCGGGATACCCATGTGGCTCATATTCAAGCGTGGAAAAATGCACGGTACTGAGGTGCCGGGAATTTATTTTGAGATTACCTGCGACGGATTTAATTATGGGTGCGGCTTCTATCACGCTTCGGCGGCGTATATGAATACGATGCGGCGGCTGATCCCAAAAGCGATCCGGCGTTCGAAAAGGCAGCTTTTTATCGCTTTCCATATGGAGGAGCGGTATAAGCACCCCCATTATCCGGGTATCCGCGCCCGGAGGAGGAAACGCAGCAATGGCTGGAGCAAAGAGGAATTAGCTTTGTGGCGGAAAGCGCGATTTTAATCTGCTGTTTTCTGACAGGCTGTCACTAAAAGCTGGAGAAAGATTTTCGTGTGCTGGCGCCTATTTATCATTTTTGCTGCATCCTCCCAGGCGGAGCAGCAATACGGGCTTGATCGTCCGAAATTATTTTTAAAATGTGCCCTATGAGATTTCGATAGGGAAAGTGTCCCAGGGCTTTGTGTTTTGTGTGATTTTGTATTCACAATTCGTTGCAACGGGAAAAATTTTCATGCTAAAAAAATAATAGGAAAGACCTGTGAATAATTGAAAGCAAAAATTTTTTTAATTTAGAATTGTGCAATAAAAAATATTTTGGAAAAGAAGCTGGGGATCGGGATGAACGGAAACTATGGAAGCTAGTAATTCCGGCGCTGCTGGTCATCGCTTTGATTGGATATACGGCGATTTCGCCCAGGGAATTTGTGCAGGCAAGCTATGAAATTGAGCTTCAGAAACCGGCGCCGAATTGAAGACGCCCGGTATTTGCGGATGGGATTGCTGCTGGTCGGCGGAAGTGAGTCTGAGGCTTCATGTTTTGACCGATACCGCCAGTCAAAGCGCTCAACCCCTGTGGGAAATTTCGAGGATTCCGGCGGGCTGTCCGTGCTGCACCGGTGGTTTTAGCTTGTGAAACCGCACCAGCCAGGACGGCGTAGTGCAAAAGCAGATCAAATTGTTTTCCTACGGCTCCAGTGATTTTTCTCAGCTTGGCAAAACCACGGTGCTTCGTGGACTATCGGACTTGTCCAGCGGAGCTTTCTTGCGGCCGCTTCCGGATGGAACGGTCTACCTCCTTAAAGGCTCTGAGCCTAACATGCTTGTATACCACTGAGGATAAAGTCGCTGAAAGCAGCGAAGAGAAAATACAAAGCTTAGTTCCATTCTGCGACCTGGAGGAACCGATTTCCGAGTTGGTCGCCGCGCCCCTCGAAACGGCGGCGTCTATTTAGTTTCTCAGTCGGGGAGGGTTATGGAGAGTTAACGCTGATGAGGTGGCGGCGTTTTCCGGTGATCCGGTAGGAGATGGCTTGCGGATGCTGGATTCGGAGCTGGCTGTCGATGAGGCTGGGACCGTTTATCGGGTTTCCGAGGAGGATCTGACGGTGGAGAGGCTTTTTACGCCTCTCAAAGCCAGGGCGCCGCCTGTCTCTATCAGAACGGAATTTTAGCGATTTTGATTCCAGATTGTTACTTTTAGGAGCAGATGGATCTGTGCTGACAGCTAACCCTGGAAAAGAGGAACCCGCGTTTTTGTTTGCCGACGGCGGCATGGTTTACGGTGTATCGGACTCCAACGCCGGAATAAGGGTTAATATACCAATGGCGTTACCGATCAAGTGACGTAGAGTGGAATTTACCGAGTGAAAGCAATGCGTTTTTTGGCAAACCCTCTGCCGGGCGTTTATCCTTTATCCGAGGGAAGCCCAGAATCTGGACGGTATCGCTGAATCCGGAGCTTTTTGAATTCAGGCAGGGGAGACCCGGCGGTGACAGTTCGCAATGAGGCAACCGGCGAGACTGCTGCGTGGACGCTGGACAACGGCCTGGAGCTGGAAGGAAGCTTTTTCAGTTTTCCGGCCCGGAGCCGCTGGAAGCAGGAAATTATCAGGTGAAGCTGTCTAATTTGTGTACCTCCGGCGGGACTGCCGGCAAGCTGTGTTTATACCGTTGCCTTTACGGATGATACCAGGTTCGACAGATTCTTCCGGAACGGAAGCTCAAGCTCTTTCCAATCCTCCTCCAGCGGGGAGGATTCCAGGCTGATTACCAGCCAGGTTTACAGCATTGATGAAAAGACCAGGGTGATGACCGGTATAGAGCCTGGAAGCACACTGACCCAAATCAAGGCGAATCTGCAGTATGACGGGGAACTGGTAGTACGAAATTTTGAAGGTACTCGCAAGGTTTCCACGGGAGGCGTGGAACCGGAACCACCTTTACGCTTCTGCGGATGGCGTTCCATGCGACCAGGTAGCCTTTGCTTATTTACGGCGATCTTAATGGGGATGGAAACGTGAACCAAAAAGGATGTTTCCGTCTTGGTGGAGCATGAGTTTTACCATGAAAGCAGAGCGGTTCTTAAAGGACTGTTCTTAGAAGCCGCAGATATCAACCATGACGGAACGTATAGCTTTGAGGATTTGGATCTGCTGTATAAATCTATTTATTCCTTTGGCGCGCCTGATGATAAGCGCTAAAAAAGGTTGGACCGGCCGCGCGTGGCGGCCGGTCCATTTTAGAGGATTGTTTCGGCATACTGCCTATTATGTGTTTCTGATTGACGGCCATATCGTTTTTGCGAGTATAATAAAAAGACAAAGGATTTGTTATGGAATTGGAGAAAAGGAAACACGTATGATGGAGAAGATTCGGCGGTTGGACAACCGTATTTTGGAGTATATTCAAAAGCGTATCCGCTGCCCGTTTTAGATAAGGTGATGCCTAAGATTACTTTGCTGGGAAACGGCGGCCTGATTTGGCTGGTGGTTACCGCTGTCTTTCTGGCCAGAAAACAGAACGGCCCCTATGGCTTTATGCTGATGGTGGCCTTGGTGCTGTGCTTAGCGGTGGAAATATCGCCTTGAAGCCGCTGATCGGCCGGATCCGGCCCTGTAACAACAATACGGATATTGGAGCTGCTGATCAGCAGGCCTCATGACTATTCTGCGCCCTCCTGCCATACGCTGTCATCTTTCGCGGCGGCAACGGTGATCTGCTTTGCTAATGTGCCCCATGGGCATCGCAGCCTTTGGTCTAGCGGCGTTGATCGGCTTTTCCAGGCTGTATTTGTTTTGCATTATCCCCTCCGACGTGGCCAGCGGTTTCCTTCTCGGAATAGCGCTGGGCTTTTTCTCCTGCTGTGTTTGTGTTCTATGAGTTTTTGGCATTTTTAGGCTCGTGGTTTTCGGTACGGATCTAATCAAACGCCTGAAAGCGGTAAAAGGCTTCCGCCTTTCCGCTTTCGGGCGTTTTTGATTCGAGGCGGCTGACGGCTTTGTGGGTAAGGGAGCGCCCTAAAACGCCATGCAATTCGATTTATCCATCAAAGCTCCGTACATGCTGTAAAGGCTGTGATAAACTCCGCCCAGGGCCATGAGCTGCCGATGGGTTCCTTTTTCCACAATGCCGTCCTCAGTCAAGACCAGAATCAAATCCGCGTTCCGTATGGTAGTGAGAGGCGGTGGGCGATGGTAAAAGGTAGTGCGGCCCTTCGCCAGTTCCTCCAGGGAGCGCTGCACCAGCTTTTCGCCTCGTTATCCAGGGCCGAGGTGGCTTCGTCCAAAATTCCAGAACCGGCGGGTTTTCAGAAACCCGGGCGATGCTGACCCGCTGCTTTGCCCTCCGGAAAGCTTGTACGCCCTCTCCCACACATAGGTGTTATTGGCAGTCGAATCGGGCAGTCGCGATGAACTCGTGGGCGCCGGCAGAAAGCTTAGCGGCGCGGATGATTTCTTCTTAGTGGCGCCAGGCTTTCCGTAGCCGATGTTTTCGTAAATAATTGCCCGAAAACGAATAGACCTCCTGCTGTACGGTGCCGATCTGGTTCACAAAGGACTGCAAAGTGATCTTTTAATATCCCTGTCCATCGTTGAGAATCGGCCGGAGGTGACCTCGTAGAATCTGGGAATTAAATTGCACAGGGTGGTTTCACTCCGCCGGAAGGGCCGACCAAAGGCGATATTCTGTCCCGGAGCCACGTGAAGGTTAATGTTGGTCAACTGTCCTCGTCCACACCGGAGTACCGGAAGCTGACATGATCGAACTGTATGTCCCCTTAACGTCTTTCAGCTCCTCGGCATCTGGTTCGTCGCGGATTTCCACCGGCGCGTCCATTACCTCGATAAACCGCTCAATGCCGGTCATGCCCCGCTGAAACTGCTCGGTGAACTCTCTACCACCCGGCGGATCGAGGTGAGCAGAGTGGTGACATACAGAAGATAGGCCACTAGGTCGCCGAGTGATTTTACCATAAATCATAAAATAGGAGCCGCTACCACTCATTTATGATATATATGATGCCGCAAGCCGAACAGCCGGAAGCTCACATATATTTATACATTTCCTAAGCTTGATATTTAAAAAACTTTCACTGCCGCTGCGAAACTTTTCCGTTCAATAGGCTCGTTGGCGAAGGACTTTACCACGCGAACCCTAACAGGCTGTCCTCTACCTGATCTCGATCCGTGATCTGATTTTTGAATTTTTTGAAACGCCCGGCGCATCCGCTTGTTGAAATACATGGCGGCCAGCAGCATTAAGGGAGAATGGCGAAGATGATTACCGTCAAAAAGCACACTGCTGTTGCACAGAATCAGAAAGAAACTAAAATTTTAAAAGGCGATGAAAAAATTCCTCTGGACAGTGGTGCGCGAACATCGAACAGGTCGCTGGTGATTCTGGCCATCAGCTGTCCGATTTTGGTTTCGTCATAATAGGAATAAGAGAGCTTCTGCAGATGAGCGAACAGATCCTTACGCATGTCCGTCTCGGATCTTTGCGCCCATAATGTGGCCGACGTCAGCCATATAATAGTTGGCGGCGGTGTCAATCAGGCGAAGCACTAGGTAAAAGCCGCCTAAGGTCAAAATAATCTGTACCGTCAGGCTCTCCAGGTGATTCATGCCCATATCGGTGATATAGCGCACAATCAGGGGAAATACCAGCTCGCAGACAGTCGTCAGAGCGGCGCAGAATAGGTCTAAAATAAAACCCCTTTATATTTTTTAAAATAAAGGACAAAGCGTTTGATCAAATGAAGGGTGGATATTTGAGAATGCATGACCAGCGCCTCCAAAAGCTAGAAGATAAAGATCGGCGCGGCCGGCTGCAGCCGCCAGTGTGTTGGTAAAGCTTCCCTAAGGGCGGACGCTTGAAATTATTGCTGCCGAACAGGCTGTGCCGCGTACAGGTTTTGTCCTCCCTGTGGGAGGGCTCCGCATTAGGACAGCAATAAGCATAGCATTATTTTTTTTCAAAAAGGAATGGGCCCGAAACATTGATTGCGGGGATAAAATATGGTATCCTAATAACAAGAGCTTTCCAAGGGGCAGGTAAAGGAGATTTTGGGGCCTTCAGGAAAGCCATGGAATTCGGAGGAACAAAGCATGAGTATTTTAGAAGAATTAAGCGCTGCTTCAGCAGGGCCGGGCGCCGAAGGTCAAGCAGCTTGTGGCCAAGGCTTTAGAGGAAGGAATAGCCTAAGGATATTTTAGAGCAGGGGCTTCTGGCAGGTATGGGAGTTATCGGGGATAAATTTAAGCTGAACCAGGTGTTTGTTCCGGAGGTGCTGATTGCGGCCCGGGCGATGAACGCTGGACTGGAGGTGCTCAAGCCCGCCTTGCAAACCGGGGATAGTCGAGGATAAGGGCACCGTAGTGATCGGTACCGTAAAGGGAGACCAGCACGACATCGGGAAGAACCTGGTAAAAATGATGATGGAGGGCCGGGGCCTAAAGGTGATTGATTTAGAGTAAACGTGCCGGCGGAAAAATATCTTGAGGCCGCCCGGGACAGCGGCGCCCAGATCATCGCCTGCTCCGCCTGCTCACCACCACGATGGGAGAAATGAAACGGGTAGTAGAACGCTTGGAACGCCTCTGATCTCCGTGATAAGGTGAAGGTTATGATCGGCGGCGCGCCGGTGACCGATGATTTCTGCCAGTCGATCGGCGCTGACCAATACACTCCGGACGCCGCCAGCGCGGCGGAGAAGCAGTCAGGCTGGCCGCAATGGTGTCTTAAATGGAGAAGATGAGAAAGGAACGGAACAAAGAGGACGAGGCACGTCCTCTTTTCGGTTTACAGAGTATGGAGGGCCTGCTCCCTCAGCTGGTACGACCGGTGCCGCAGGATTCTGCCCTGGCGCGGGACCCTCAGCCTTATCATGTTTGGCTTTCGGAGATCATGCTTCAGCAGACCAGGGTGGAGGCGGTCAAGGAGTATTACAGCCGCTTCTGCGGAGCTTCCCACCATTAGGGATCTGGGGCGGCGCCGGAGGATAAGCTGTTAAAGCTGTGGGAGGGCTTAGGCTACTACAATCGGGTGCGGAATCTGCAAAAGGCCGCTCGGGCCTGCGTGGAGCAGTATGACGGTCAGCTGCCGGGAGACTTTGAAGAGCTGAAAAGGCTGCCGGGCGTTGGGGAATATACCGCAGGAGCCATCGGCTCCATCGCCTTCGGGCTGCCGGTCACCGCAGTGGATGGCAACGTGTTCCGGGTGATGACGCGGCTGACCGCAGACAGCAGCGACGTTACCTCTCCGGAAACAAAAAACGCATCACCGCGTTGGTGCAGGACCTTCAGCCGGAGGACCGTCCCGGGGATTTCAACCAGGCGATGATGGATTTGGGAGCTACCGTCTGCCTTCCGAACGGCGTTCCCAAATGCGGAGCTGCCCCCTCAGCGCTTTGTGTGAAAGCCGCCGGCTGGGAAGCATGACGGAATTTCCGGTCAGGCCGCCGAAAAAGCCTAGAAAAAGGAAGATAAGACAGTGCTGATTTTGTTCAGCGAAAATAAGACGGCGCTCCATAAGCGGGGGAATACCGGCGTGCTGAAAAATTTGTGGGAGTTCCCCAACGCGGAGGGAGCTCTGACGGAAAAGAAGCGGAAATCTGGTGCGCTGAGAAGGGCATGAAGCTTTGCGCACGGAAAGACTGCCCAGCTACCAGCATGTTTTTACCCATGTGGAATGGAAGCTTAGCTGCTATGGCGTTTGGGTTTCAGGGCAGCCGGAGGAATTCCTCTGGCTGGATCTGGAGGGCTTGGAGCAAAGGGCGGTGCCCTCGGCATTCCGGCCTTGCTGTGAGGAAGCCAGGAAACGCCTTCAGTAATGGCTGGCTTAAAAATTCACGCGGAAAAGGAAGCCGGGATGGCAGCTGAACCAATTTATCCGGTTATAATAACAGGAGGTGGGGCTTTGGCAAATCTCAGCGATATCGCGAGGCTGGCGGGGGTTTCTTCTGGCTACGGTTTCCCGGGTGGTCAACGGCACTGCCAGGGTGGCCCCGGAAAAGCGGGAGAGAATTTTAAAGGCGATGAGGGAAACCGGGTTTCAGCCCGTAGAAAGCGCCAAGGCATTTTATAAACAGCCTTCCTCGCTGATTGGCTATGTGATTCCTCTTTACACAATTTATTTCTAAATGAGATCGGCACCGCCTTGGAGGAGGCTGCCCAGGAGAAGGGCTATCAGGTGGTGGGGTGCGACAGCGGCCGGGAGCCGAAAAGAGAATGGGATTATATCAGGCTTCTCAGCGAAATGAACGCGGATGGCATTGTTATCACCGCCAACAACGACGAGATGGAGGAGGAAATCCGCCGGTGCCGCCTGCCTGTGGTAGTGGTGGTCGACCGGAAAGCCGGCCGGGAATATGAGGCGTCCGTCTCCTCAGACAACTATTTAGGCGGACAGCTCGCGGCGGAGCATTTGGTGGACTGCGGTTGCAAAAGGCTGGTTCACCTGCGGGGTCCCTCAGCTTTACAGCAGCGGGCAGATGCGTTTTCAGGGGTACATGGATAAAAAGCCGAAAATGGAATCTGGAGCCCCGCTTTTGGACTGCGGCTATGATTTTGAAAGCGGACTCGCCGCTCCCCTATTTTTGGAACGCTTTCCCGATACCGATGGGATTCTTTTGCTCCAGCGATATGACCGCGCTTTCCGTATATAAATACCTGAGCGGTAAGGAATCCGAGTACCAGAGGATATCATGCTGGTGGGGTTTGACGGCGTTCGCTTGGGAAGGCTGATACGACGCCGGAATTGACTACAGTGGTTCAGCCGGCGCGGAGGATGGGGAGAGAGGCGTTTTACTTGCTTCAGGAACTGATCCAGGGCGCGGGGCCCCGAATCTTCAAAAACAGTTCCCGTAGCCTTTCGGCAGGAGAAACCACCACAGACGAAAATAGGAGATGCTGAATGAAACGAGTGTTTTTGATTGTGCTGGACAGCTTCGGTATTGAGAGGCTCCCGGCGGTGGAATACGGCGACCAGGGCAGCAATACCTGGCGGCTTGCTTCCGCAGCGGCTTTTTAGAGGTTCCTAATCTGAAAAGCTGGGGCTTTTAATATTGACGGAGTAACCTGCGGGACGAAGGAGTCCGCTCCTACGGGAGCCTTCGGCCGGTGCAGAGAGGTTTCTATGGGAAAGGACACCACAACCGCCATTGGGAGATTGCCGGCCTTGTGTCACAAAGAGCGATGCCTACCTATCCCCACGGCTTTCCGAGGAAATCATTCGGGAATACGAGAGGCTTACTGGGCGTAGGTGCTGTGTAACCGCCCTTATTCCGGCACCGACGTGATCCGGGACTATGGGGAGCAGGCTCCAGAAAAATGGAGGCTTGATCGTTTATACAAGCGCTGACAGCGTGTTTCAAGTGGCGGCTCACGAAGAGACGGTGCCGGTAGAGGAGCTTTACCGGTGCTGCCGCCTTGCCAGGGAAGCTGATGACCGGCGAGCACGGCGTGGGCAGGATCATCGCCCGTCCCTTTGTGGGAGAACCGAAGCTATGTGAGAACTTCCAACCGGCATGATTTTTCCCTGGATCCGCCCGAGACACCCTTTTGGATCGGATTTCGCCAGCCGGGGCTGTCTATGCTGTCGGTTGAAAGATCGTGGATATTTTCGCGGACGGGCGTCACGGAAGCCTACCGTACAGAAAACAAATGCGGAGGGAATTGAGCGACCGTTGAACTGACGAGGAAAAAGACTTCAATGGCTTATGCTTTGTGAACCTGGTGGACTTCGACATGATTTACGGGCATAGAACGACGCAAAGGCTACGCCCAGGCGCTTTCCTATTTTGACCGGCAGCTTCCCAGGCTCCTTGAGGGACTGGGCCCGAGGACCTTTTGATGATAACGGCAGACCATGGCTGCGACCCATCTACGCCATCCACCGACCATTCCCGGAATATGTGCCCTGGCTGACCGCCGGGAACCGGGTTCGAAAAAGGAAAAATCTGGGAACCCTTCCCACCTTCGCGGATATTTCCGCCACAATATTAGAGTATTTCCGCCTGCCGCCTCGCCTGGGGAAAAAGCCGGCTGGCGGATCTGCTAAAAGCCTGATAACAAAAAGCGCTGAAAAGCGGATGGAGAATGAAAAAAAGCAGCGGACAGCCGGCGGCGCGGAAAACGCGGTCAAGCAAACGCGCCGGTGAGAAACGCTGCGGAGAGCCGTTTTGAAAGCAAAGCGGCCGCAGGATTCAAAGGAGGATAAAAATGCAGAATACGCCAACCCTCACAACGGAGCAAAAGCAGGAGAGATCGCCCAAACAGTCTTGATGCCCGGAGATCCTCTGCGGGCCAAATTTATCGCGGAAACCTATTTGGAGAATCCAAAAATGCTTCAATACCGTGCGGAATATGCTGGGCTACAGGAATCTACCGCGGAAAGCCGGTTTTCCGTTATGGGCAGCGGTATGGGTATGCCGTCCATCGGAATCTATTCCTATGAGCTGTTTCATTTTTACGGCGTGGAGAATATCATCCGCATTGGAACCGCCGGCGGCATCGCGAGATCAGGTACAGCTCCGGGATCTGATCGCCGGCATAGGAGCGTGCACCGATTCCAATACGCCGCCCAGTATCGCTGCCGGGCGCCTTTTGCCCCTACCGCCAGCTTTGCGCTGCTGGAAAGTGTTGCTGTTTCGCCGCCGGACGGAAGGGTTCCGATTCGGGTGGGCAATGTGCTTATCCGATTTGTTTTACGGCGACGATGAGAGTCCTTACCGAAATGGAAGAGGGGGGTCTTGGCGGTGGAGATGGAAGCCGCCGCCCTCTATATGAACGCCGCCCGTGCGGAAAACGCCCTGTGCCTTCTGACGGTTTCCGACTGCCCGCTGCGGGGAGAATCCCTTCCGGCGCAGGGCGGCAGACCGGCTTTACCCCGGATGATGGAGGTCGCCTGGAGCTGGCGTAAATCAGTGTAAAAGGAGGCGGTTTCATGTGACCGTGAGGCTGGGCAGGCTGGCGCTGGAGGCTAGAAAAACGCTACGCGCCCTATTCTATTTTGCCGTGGAGCCGCCCTTTTGACTAAGAATGAAAAGTCTATACCGGCTGCAATATTGAGAACGCCGCTTTCAGTCCGACAAGCTGCGGGGAAAGAACGGCCTTTTTTAGGCAGTCAGCGAGGAGAGCGGGAGTTTCTGGCCATCGCCGTAGCGGGAAGAACCGGGAGAGAACCCGAAAAATCCCTGCCGCCCTGCAGGGTATGCCGCCAGGTGATGGCGGAATTCCTGCGACCCGGAAACCTTTTGAGGTATGCTGGCGACGGAGAACGGGTGGAGGAAGCTTATTTGCTGAAGGAGCTTTTTGCCCAGGGGCTTCCCGGAAGAGCAGGCTGGAGGAATAGCCGCGTAAAATGTTTCCCGATACCAGATAAATAGAATTTTGGGGAAAGCAAGCTGGGAACGGCTATTGGTGAAGCCGGCGCAGCGCTTTGAATGTTTTTAAGCTCCGCGGAAGAGTTGCGGCCGAAGATTAAAATAATTAGAAGCCCTTTTCCCGCTGGCTTCAGGCTCGGTTTCCGGCTGTTGAATTTGGGTTTTCCTCTGTTTTCGTTTCCTGTTTGCGCGGCGGTTCCCTTTCGATTCGGCTTTCTTTGGATTCCAAACGACGGAAGGCGGCCTTGCCGGTTTAAATTTATTGATTGAAGAAGGGTGCGCCTATGAGAATTTATGACATCATTGCCAAAAAGCGGATGGCCTTGCCCTGTCGGAGGAGGAGATCCGCTTTTTGTGAGTCAATACACCCAGGGATGATCCCGGATTATCAGGCGTCGGCTTTGCTGATGGCTATTTGCATCAACGGAATGGATCGGCGGAAACAACAGATCTGACCATGGCAATGGCTGCCTCAGGAGACCAGGTGGATTTGTCCGGTATCGGCGGGGGGCTAAGGCCGACAAGCACAGTACCGGCGGCGTGGGAGATAAAACCACTCTGGTGGTTGCGCCGGTCGTAGCCTCTTTGGGGGTGAAAATGGCGAAAATGAGCGGAAGAGGCCTGGGCCATACGGGAGGAACCTTGGATAAGCTGGAGGCGATTCCGGGCTTTCAAGTGGAATTGGATCAGGGAAAAGTTTATTGAGATTGTCAACCGGGTGGGCTGCTGCGTTATCGGCCAAAACCGGGAATCTGGCACCGGCGGATAAAAAGCTTTACGCCTTGCGCGATGTTACCGCCACGGTGGAGGGCATCCGCTGATCGCCTCCAGCGTTATGAGCAAAAAGCTGGCGGCGGGGGCGGATTGTATTCTGCTGGATGTGAAAACCGGCAGCGGGGCCTTTATGAAGCGGGCTGAGGACGCCGCCGCCTTAGCGCGGGAAATGGTGGGCATCGGAACCAGGGCGGGCCGGAAAAACGGCGGCCTTGATTACCAATATGGACCGCCCCTTGGGAAACCGGATCGGCAACGCCCTGGAGGTGATGGAAGCCGTGCAGACCCTGCGGGGGCAAGGCCCTGAGGATCTGACGGAGCTGTGCCTGAACCTGTGCGCAGGGCTGCTGGCCCTGTCGGGAAAAGGCGGGCAGGAGGAGGAGTGCTGTGCCCTGGCAAGAAAGCAGCTCGGCAATGGGGAAGCCTTTCGCAAGCTGAAGGAGATGGTAAAAGCCCAGGGCGGATGAAAGCGCCTTAGAGAGTGACTTTTCCCCCTGGCTGCCCCAGGCCTCTTTTTCGAAAAGAGGTTTTTTCTTCCCGGGAGGGCTTCACCCATATGGATACCCGTTTGGTCGGCGCGGCCGCCGCTCAGCTGGGAGCGGGCCGAGAGAGAAAAGGAGACGCTGTTGATTACGGCGCCGGAATTGAGCTTCATAAAAAGCCGGGAGACTTTGTGCGGAAAGGCGACAGTATAGCCACGCTGCTTACCAGCCGGAAAGAGCTTCTCTCTCCGGCTGCGGATACGTTTTGCAGCGCTCTTTCCTTTGGCTCCCAGCCTCCGGAAAAGGAACCGCTGATTTATGCCAGAGTAACCGGGGAGGGGACCTTTCCGGTGGAATGAGGCTTCATTCAAAACCTGAAATCATTTTTGAAAACAGCGGAGACGGCCCGGTGGGTAAAAAAGACGATAGGCTTTCCTGATTCCTGATGGATCCTCCTTGGGAAACCGCCTTAAAATCATGAAAGCGGCCATGGGGGCGTTCGCCGTGTGAATTTGTTTTTAATTGCCGTGCGTTTCTCTGCCCACCGCCGCGCGAAACGATAAAAAACAGCATCTTTCTTTTGGATCTTCCTTTACAGAAAGGAAGAAAAAAGGGTATGCTATCATTAGAGAAAAATGAGGTGATCGAATGGGAAGCATCCTAATCCGGGGCGCTAAGCTGGCAGACCCTGAAAAAAATATGCTGTGAGCGGCTTGACCTGCTATGCAGGAATGGAGTTATTGAAAAAATAGAAAAAAATATACAGGACCACAGCGGATAAGACCGTGGACGCTCAGAGCCTCGCCTTGCTGCCAGGCCTTGTGGACATGCACGTTCATCTGAGAGATCCGGGGCTTACCTATAAAGAGGACGTGTTCACCGGCTGCCGGGCCGCCGCCGCCGGGGAGTGACCTCTCTGCTGGCTATGCCCAACACAAAGCCTCCTATGGATTCTCCCGCCTTGGTGGAGGAGCTCCTGCAAAGAGCTGAAAGCGCCTGCTGCAGGGTTTATCCAGCCGTTTGCATCACGAAGGGAATGAAAGGGGGAGGAGCTGGCCCCTTTCATGGAACTGCAAAAGGCCGGCGCCGTTGCTTTAACGGATGACGGCAGGCCGGTGGAGAACTCCCTGCTGATGGCCAGAGCCATGAAGGAAGCCGCCAGCCTTGGCTTGAGGGTGGTGTCCCATTGTGAGGATTTATATTTGTCCCAGGGCGGACTGATGAACGAGGCGCGGTTTCCCGGGAACTGAATGTTCCCGGCGTGCCGGCGGCCAGCGAAAACGCGGCTACAGCCAGGGAAATCGCGCTGGCGGAATCCTATGGCGTCCCGATTCATATCTGCCATGTGAGCACGGCGGTGAGCGCCGCCATGATCCGTGACGCTAAAAAACGGGCGTGCAGGTCACTGGGGGAAACCGCCCCCATTATCTTCTGCTGACCGAGGAAGCGCTGAAAAGAAAAACGCTGACTGGCGCATGAGCCCGCCGCTGAGAACAGACGAGGACCGCAGGGCGCTGCTGGAAGCGCTGAGAGACGGAACTCTGGATGCCATCGCCACGACCACGCTCCCCACAGCGAGGAGGATAAGGCGGATTTTTACAGGGCGCCCAACGGCTCCATCGGCATGGAAACAGCCTTGTCCGCTTGTTATACGGCGCTGGTAAAGCCAGGCTATTTAACCTTGCCGGAATTGATTGCAAAAATGTCTTTGAATCCTGCGCGGCTCTTAAAGCTGCCCGGCAGGACGCTGAGAGCCGGCGGGCCGGCTGATTTTGCCTTGTTTGACGAGAACCGCCGATGGACGGTGGACGGACAGGCCCATGGCAGGTCCAAAACACCCCGTTTCATGGTATGTCCCTGTCCGGCAAGGTGGTCATGACCGTATGCCGGGGCGAAATAGTCTACCAGGACGGCTGAGCCGGCAAGTGGAGGAAAAGAGATAAAATGGTGAAAAAGATGATATAAGACAGCGTAAGGGAAAGAAATGCGTTAAAAGATCAAAGGCTGGAATTTGAAGGATAAAAAAGCAATGACAAATCGCGGAGAGATATCAAACACACAAAAAACCGAAACATAGGAGGAATTTATCATGCCGTTTGACCGTTTGATCGACAATATCAAAGCGAAAACAACCCTACTGTGGCGGGCTTAGATCCCAAAGCTGAGCTATCTTCCGGCTTACCTGAAGGAGAACGCCTATCGAATTACGGAAAAACTCTGGAGGGAGCCGCCGCGGCTATTTTGGGAGTACAATAAGGGCTTAATCGACGCCCTGTGCGATATTGTGCCGGCAGTAAAGCCTCAATGCGCCTATTATGAGATGTACGGCTGGCAGGGAATGAGAACCCTGGCCCAGACGATCCAGTACGCCCAAGGAAAAAAAGGATGTACGTGATTGAGGACGGAAAACGCAACGACATCGGCACCACAATGGAGGCTTACGCCGCAGCCCATCTGGGAGAAAACCCAGGTGGAGGAAGCCGCCTGCTCAGCCTTCGGCGCCGACGCCTTGACGGTAAACGGATATTTAGGATCCGATGGAATCACCCCTGTGCTGAAGGTGTGCAAGGCCATGGACAAGGGATGTTCGTATTGGTGAAAACCTCCAATCCCTCATCCGGCGAACTGCAGAATCAATTGATTTCCTCTGAGGATACGGTATACTACACCATGGGCGTGATGTGCGAGCAGTGGGGCAGGGAGCTGATGGGCGCTTACGGCTATTCCGGCGTGGGCGCGGTAGTGGGGGCCACCTATCCTGCTCAGCTTCAGGAGCTCCGCGAGGCCTTGCCCCATACCTTTCCTGGTGCCCGGTTACGGCGCCCAGGGCGCGGCGCCAGAGATGTAGCCCCCTGCCTTTGACCAAAACGGCTTGGGAGCCATTATCAATTCCTCTCGGGGATTCTCTGCGCCTGGCAGAAGGAAGGCTGTGACGAAAGGGATTATGCGGGCGCCGCCCGGCGGGAGGCCATCCGGATGCGGGATGAGATCGTAGGCTGTATCCAGGCAGGGATAAGCTTTTTCTCCGATGAGGCCCTTCCCAGAGGGCCCATAAGTGATAATCTGGGCGGCACCGCCCGGAGGCCGCAGCCGGTGATAATTCAGAGGTGCGGTTCATACGGCGGCCTATGACCTTAGCGGCGTCAGCGGAGGGGCCGCCGCCGGAGCAGACTGCTCTCAAAGCTTTTGGGCCTTTATCTGCCGGAAAGAGCTGGAAAGCAAAGCCTGCTGGGAAAACCTATTGAGAATTAAAAAGCACGCTACAATACTTATAAAGTCTTATCCTCTCCTGGAGAGGACGGAAGGATGACACATAGCATGAAATACAATACCCAGTCCTGCCGGCTGGTCTGCAAAAAGAGCTCCAGCCCGAATTTACGATTTTACTGTGGAGAGCCGGAGTTCGCCTCCAAGGCGCAGCCGGACAGTTTGCCCATCTTTTGGTGCCGGGGAAGACTCTCCGGCGGCCGATTTCTATTTGTGACGCCGACCCGGAAGAAGGAACTCTGCGGCTGGTCTTTCAAGTGAGGGGAGAGGGCACTGAGCTTCTTTCCCAATTTGAAGAGGGGCAGACGGTGGATATTTTGGCGCCCCTCGGCCATGGGTTTACAGCAGGGGACCCCTCGAGGCGGGCGGTATTGGTAGGCGGCGGCATCGGAGTGCCTCCCGCTTTTGATGGCGGCCAAGCCCTTTGGCAAAACGCTACGGTGATCCTGGGCTTCCGCAGCCGGGATGCCGTGATTCTGAAGGAGGATTTTGAGAAGGCCGGCTGCCGGGTCATTCTGTGCACCGACGACGGAAGCGCGGGGTTCCGCGGACTGGTTACCGAGCCGCTGAGGAAGGTTCTGGAAGAACCGAAGGACGTTGTGCTGGCCTGCGGTCGCCAGACCCATGCTGAAGGGTGTGGCGGAAGAAGCTGAAGCACGGGGCGTACCCTGCCAGATTTCCCTGGGAGGAACGGATAGGATGCGGTGTGGGAGCATGCCTGGTGTGCGCCTGCAAAATCAAAAAGCGGACAGGGAAGAGGCTTATCTCCACGTTTGCAAGGACGGTCCTGTGTTCAATGCTGAGGAGGTGGTTTTCTAATGGCGGATTTAACTGTGAATATCGCCGGCGTGGAATTTAAGAATCCGGTGATCACCGCTTCGGCACCTTCGGCTTCGGCCGGGAATACAGCGAGTTTTATCCGCTGAGGGAGATCCGGCGGCCTTTCCTGCAAGGATCACCCTGAAGCCCAGAATGGGTAATCCGCCGCCGAGAATCGCCGAGACCCCGTCTGGGATTTTAAACGCCGTCGGCCTGCAAAATCCAGGCGTGGATTATTTTTATAGAGCAAGGATGCCCCTGGCTCAAGGAGCAGGAAACGGTTGTGATCGCCAATATTGCCGGGAACACGCCGAGGAATACGCCCAAATGGCGGAAAAGCTCTCTGAATCCTCTGTGGATATGATCGAGATAGACATTTCCTGCCCCAATGTGAAGCATGGCGGGGTTCAGTTCGGCACCTCCTGTCAAAGCGTGAGCCATCACCAGGGGAGGTCCGCGCCCACTGCAAAAAAAAAAAAGCCGCTGATGGTGAAGCTTTCCAATGTGTCTGATATCGCTGAGATCGCCAGGGCGGCGGAAAACGAGGGCGCCGACGCCTTATCGCTGATCAATACACGACGGGGATGCGGATTGATATCCGCACTCGCCGGCCCATTATCCGGAACAATACCGGGGCCTTTCCGGCCCGGCGGGGACGCGGTGTTTCCGGTGGCGGTCCGCATGGTTTGGCAGACAGCCCGCGCGGTGAAAATTCCCCGTCCCGGTGGGCATGGGAGGGAATCTCCACCTGGCCGGGACCGCATGGTTTGGAGATGAAAATTCCCGTGGGTATGGGGGCTTCCGCCATCCAGGTGGGCACGGCTCTGTTTTTCTGATCCCTATGCTCCCCTGAAAATCAAGGAAGGACTGGAACCGCTACCTGATGATCAGGAATCGCCTCAGTGACTGAGCTGGCCGGCATGGTCAAGCCGTGGTAAATTAGGAGATGACAAGCATGACAAGAATTATTTTTGGTCCGCCACTGTGAAGCGGCGGGAAATTTAAACCGACGGTTTCAGGGACACACGGACGCCGAGGTGACCGAGAACGGAAAAAACAGCTGGAGCTTTGGCGCCCGGATGCGGAATGTAAAGATCGATTACTTATATTCCAGCCCCTAAAGCGGGCTTATGCTACTGCCGAGGCCATCAATCAGTTTCATCATTTGCCAATTTATGTGGAGGCGGATTTGATGGAGATCAACGGCGGCTACTGGGAGGGAGGTCCCTGGAACGAGTTTTCACCCTGTATCCCGAGGACTACGACTTATGGGAGAAACCAGCCCTGGAAGTTTGCGCCGCGGACGGCGAGCCGATGGTTCATGTGTTTGAGCGGATGAAAAGCTGCGTGGACAGGATCGCCGGAGAGCACCCGGGAAAACGGTTTGCATCGCCACCCATGGCTGCGCGATCCGGAATTTTCTGTGTTACGCGGGCGGAAAGCCGATTGAGGAATTAAATTCCGTAGAGTCGTGCGATCATACCGCAGTCAGTGTGGTGGAATATGACGACAGCTTTGTGCCGCACATCGTCTCACAGAACGACGCTTCCCCATTTAAATCCGGAGGTTTCCACCTTTGAAAAACAGGATTGGTGGAGACCTGAAAAGAAGAAAGGCAGCGCGTGATGATCATCCTGGGAATCGATTTGGGCAAGGCCCGTACCGGCGTGGCGGTATGCGACCGGGCGGAATGCTGGCGTCGCCCCTATGCGTCATTCAGGAGCACAACAGGGAGCGGCTGATAGAAAATAGTCAAGCTTTTCAAACGAGCGGCGGGCGGAGCAAATCGCTTTGGGCCTGCCGAAAAATATGGATGGCTCCAGAAGGAGAAAGCGCCCAAAACGCCCGGGAATTTGGAGCGCTTCTGCAAGAAAAGACAGGCCTGCCGGTAGCCTTTGTGATGAACGGGGCACTACAGTGACTGCCCATGGCTATCTAAACGTGACCGATGTCAGGGGGAAAAAAAAAAGGCTGTGGTGGACAGCGTCGCCGCGGTCATTATTTTACAGAATTATTTGATTATAGGAGAATTGCCTATGAAGGTGAAAGCGCCCTCCCAGAATGAGCAGCTATCCAATGGTTTGTGTCTATTGCGGCCGGCCTGGCTATGTTTCTGCTGCCCCAAGACGCGCAGAGCTATTTTTCCGATGTTTACCGCCAGATTTTTTGTGGCCGTGGTTGCCTTCGGCATAGCGCTTGTCCTTTGCTTCTGTTCAAGCTGTACGAGCCGATAGGCGTGGCGATGCTGTCCTCCATGTTTCTCACTAGTAATACGTTTGCAATCGGATTGGAATCAGGATCTATGAGGGAGCCCAGCATGGAGGATTTCACCATGGCTGTCAACGTGTACGATGGGGTGAGCTGGGGATGGTTTGGTCAATGCCCTTGCTCTGCTGTTTTTCATGCGTATTTTGCCCAGGGAAATTGAGCGAACCGGAGGCGAAAAGGGACTTTTTGCTGTTTTTTTCCAGAAGGCTTCCGTGGCATCCGGATGCTACCTGCTGATTTTGCTGCTGGCGATTTTTCTCTATTTCCGTCCAATGAACTTTAGTGGGATGCGCCAGTTGAATTTAGTCCTTTTCTCAGATCTTACGTTATATTCAGGCGTTTCGAGAGGGAAACCCGATGGATGAAGCTGTTTTCAGCGATGATCTTTTTATCCCGATTGGCTTCCTGTCCGCGCTGACGCCGGCCTGGAGGCTGTGGAAAAGGCTGCTGGGTTTCCGTTGGCTCTAGTGGTTGTGATTGAGGCGTTTCAATATACTTTGAATACCGGCGTGGCGGACGTGGACGACGTGATCTGCTCTATGGCCGGGTTTGGCCTGGGAGGCTTTGTTAAATATCTTCTTGACCGTATCCGCCGAAGCGTGACCAAAGGGAAAGAGGCAAAAATTTGTTATGTATGGGAATCCCAGCGTAGGAGAGCGCCGAAAGGGAAAAGACGGTTGACCAGGCTCAGGGACCATGAAGGAATAAAACAGGCTGCCGAGGCCGGTTTCGGCAAAATAAAGTTCTGAACCGAAAGCGTCTTTAAGGCGTCAGCTTTTGGAAGCTTTTTGATTGCAGCTTTCTTGCCTGCCGTTTGAGAGGTCTGTTTTTAGCCGCCTCTGCGAAAGAAACATGTAAAATTTGCCTTGCTTTTGTCTGATTGTGCTGAACTTTAAAATGATTAATTTGTTGATTGACAATCCTCCTGATAGTATGGTAGGATTGTCAAAGACGGCGCGGCATTAAGATTTTTGGCATTGAGGAAAATGAGGGAGCAGACGTCATGGTTACATTATTTTTGATTGTGATTTACGCAGCGTTTATCAGCCTGGGGCTGCCGGATTCTTTATTAGGCGTGGCATGGCGTCGTGCTCAGAAGGAATTTGGGGCAAGCCTGCGACGGTGGATTATTTCTATGGTGATTTCTGTTGGAAACAGTGATTTCCAGCTTGTTCAGCAGCAAGCTTTTAAAGCGCTTCGGCGTGGGAAAGGTAACGGCGGTAAGCGTGCTGATGACCGCTCTGCTCTGCTGGGCTTCAGCTTTGTACCCGCTTTTGTTTTTATGGATTCTGCTGGCGATCCTCTGGGGCCTCGGTGCCGGCGCGGTGGACTGGGATCACTGAACGAATACGTGGCGGGAGTTACCATGAATCCCGGCATACAGCTGGCTGCACTGCTGGGGCGTTGGAGCCATGGCTTGTCCTCTGATTGTCTCAGCAGGCGAGCCTGGGTGTGGACTGAGAATGGGATATCAACGGTGGCAATCATCCAGTTTGTCCTGGTCGTTTTAATCGCGACTCTGCCCTTATGGAATAAGGTGGCGGAAAACCAGCCAAAAAGCAGGAGGCAGATGCGAATGGTGAAAATCCTGGGAGCCAGAACGGGAAGCTCGACCCGCCTATTGCCTCCGGGAAAGGGGGCTTCCTTTGGGCCTTTGAAAATCAAAGGGCGCGAAGGTAGCGCTGATCTCCTTTTTTTCTTATACTGCGGAGTAAAATGACTTTGGGCCTTTGGGAAGCAGCTTTTTAATTACGGAAAAAGGAATTGACGCCTGCCGCGGCGCAGTGGGTTTCCCTCTATTGGGGAGGCTTGACCGCGGGCAGACTGGTTTCCGGATTCCTGGCCATTCGGTTCAATAACCAGCAGATGATACGAATCGGAGAGCTCACGGTGCTCTTGGGAGTGGTGTGCCTGCTTTTTGCCCTTGCCGCAGTTTGCGGCGTCTCATCGGCTTTATTCTGGTTGGAGCTGGCTGCGCTCCAATTTATCCTTTTGTATGCTTCATATGAAACCCCTGTCCGGTTTGGAAAAGAGGACGCCCAGTCAATGATGGGGTTTCAGATGGCTGTCTGCTATACTGGTTCAACCTTGCTGCCGCCGTTTTTCGGATTGGTCGCTACAAAAGTCAACGTAGGTTTGCTGCCGGTGTTTTTTGCTGGTGTATATTGTGATTATGCTGGTCAGCTCCGGAAGCCTCCAACCGTATTTTCAATCGCGGGAAACAAAGCTGAACCAAGCGAAGCTTTCAAAGGGGAGCTAAGTGTGTATGGCTGCCAGAATAAACATGTGACTTTTCTTTCGGAAACTAAAATTTAGTACGGCTTTTGTTTTATTAAGTTAGGCTTGCAAATAAACGGTCGTTTTACTATAGCTTTCTTATGGGTCTCCTATTCTTGCTTTCAATGCTGTTCAGCGGCTGTCAACAGCTTTTTATCCCAAATAATATTTCCCAAATGGAATGCTTTTTGCAAAGCCTGGGAGCTTTGATATGAGAAAGGCCAGACCGGAAATTTCCCGGTCCGGCCTTTATTGGCCTACTCTTTCAGAAGCGGAGTTCTTATGGCTCACTGGAAAAGTTGACAAAAGACCTTTTTTTCAGCACCGTCACGGCGCAGTAATGGAGAATCGAGAACTGTTCTGGCGCAATGTCCCGCAGAAGCTGTCTGTGTTCCGAGTCAAATTCTTGAACCTGTTCCGGGGAGAGAGAGGCCCCAATCCCCCGACAGGCTCTGATTCGTCCAGCCCAGCTTTCTCGGGTAAAGGGAACAGAAACGTCGAAAACGCACTCGTTTTCACAGGTGAAGAACCTTTGTAGCAGGAATCTACCTCTATGGGATGACGAACCTCTCCTCCGCCTGTCCAATCCGGGTGATACCGTAAAACTAGCTGTTCACTGGCTCCGGCGATTTTATCCTCGAAGGGAAGCCAGGCCATATAAATAATAGCCAGCTTTCCTTCAGGCTTTAGAATGCGGAATAACTTGGGAGCCAGACGGGTGTGATCAAAATAGAAAAAGCACTGACAGGCAGTGACGGCATCAAAGACTGTATCAGGAAAAAGAAATCTCTTCGGCAGAGCCTGTCAGATAGCGGATATTCCCTCCGGAGGATCTGGAAAGCAGCTCAGCCTGACGAATCTGCTCTGCGGAAAGGTCGATACCAACGAACCTGGCCCCGTATGGCGCCAGATTTCTGGGGCAGAACGCCGGTCCCGGTTCCAAGATCTAAAACGCTTTGGCCCTGGCATCCGATCTCCAACGCCCGCAGCCGGCGGTAAAGCTCCTGCGGATAAATATCCCGGTATTTCGCGTAATCAGAGGAGACTCTTCCGAAATCAAAAGGCCGGCCATGGTCGATGCTCATATTGCTCAGCCTCCTTAAAACTCATTTTTAAGGTTCTCAAAAACAAGCCGGACAATGCCAGGCTAGGATCCTCACCCCGGTGAACCACCTGATCTACCGCCTGGCAGATTGGCAAATCCACTTGAAGCCGTTGCCCCAGCAGGCACAACGCCCGCACGGTAGAGGCTCCCTCCGCCAGTTCTCCATAAGGCTCATGGCGAATAAAAAAGCTCGCCAAAGCGGCGGTTGTGGCTGTGCTGGGAAAACAAGGTGGCTTGATAATCTCCTAAATGGCACAGGCCATAGGCCGAGAGGCCGTTGCCGCCCATCGACTCAATCAGCCTGGCGATTTCCCGGGTTCCCCTGGACATCAGCACCCTTTTAGGCTGGACTGATCCAGCCCGTCCAGCATCCCGGCGGCGATGCCCACCACATTTTGGCCGCTGCGCCGACCTCGCTGCCGATCAAATCGGTACCATAGTAGAATCGGATCAACTCGCTGGAAAGCAAGGGCACTAGCCTTTGCTTCAGGGTATCGTCCTGAGAGTCAATCACCATGCAGTTAGGAATCCCCTGAAGAAAGTCCTGTACATGGCCCGGACCTACCCAGACGGCAGAGGGCGCGGAAATAAATTCTCCCACGATTTGAGTCAAGCGTAGGCCGGTGGCCTCCTCAATTCCCTTCATGCAAAGAATCACCGGCGTGTTTTTCGGAAGCAGGGCTGCAGCGAAGCTGTCAGCGTCCGCAAGGATTGGGCGCTGATAGAGATAAAAAGAAGCTCGGCCTCGGAAACCGCCTGCTTAAGATCGTCGGTGAATTTTACTGTTGAGGGAAAGGTAAGCAAGCCGTTATCACGGGTTTCGCAGAGTGCTTTCAGCCGAGCGGAACCGGGACGTCCCCAAAGGGTCACGGAAAGCCAAGTTTATTTAAGTACCAGGCGATGAAGGAACCCCACCGCCCGCAGCCAAGAACCGTCGCGTTCATAAGCTACCTCCGAAAAATATAATATTGTTTCATAATATTATAGCATATCGGAAGCAGGAAAGGAATTTATTCTCCTTGTCGGTGAGAGCTGGAAGAGATCTTTTACTGCCGGCAGAATCCCCGCCCTTTTCCTTTTTATAAAAAGAGCTGCATTACGCCCATAATAAGCAGCAGGCCGCCGAACAGCTTGGAAAGCCAGTAGCCGTCGATCAGAGAGGAAAGATAGGTGCCGAGCCAGGCACCGGCCACGCCTAAAACAGCGGCGGGTATGGCGGCCTTCCAGTCGATCATTTTCTTTTCTTGAGTATACGATCAGAGCGATGACGGCGCTGGGAATAAAGAAAATTAAGTTTACGCCTTGGGCAATACCTTGCTCCATGCCGAGAAACAGGGCGCAGATAGATTATTAAAACGCCGCCGCCTCCAAGGCCCATGGCTCCAATCATGCCGGATAGGGTGCCGGCTGCCGCAGCCCATAGGAAGCTCATCGGAACAGCATCCTGACAGCGGCCCACAGCATCAGCACTCCAAAAAATGCGGTGGAGCCACATCCTGATTTTTGTCAGAAGCCAGGAGCCGATGATGGACCCCAGTGCTCCCAAAGCAGGTAAGGGCATCGCCCAAAGTTACCCTTCCGTCAGTTAAGTATAGAATGGAACTGAACACGCAAATCGGCAAAATGACAGCCACCGAGGTGGCATGGGACTTTTCGCTTCCAGACCATTTGGCCAGCATAGGCACAGCAATCATACCGCCTCCGGCTCCAAGCAGGCCGTTAACAGCGCCGGAAAGAAAGCCTCCTACCGCTGATAAAGTATTCTTCAGCTTCAAAAAAACACCCGTTTCCTTTATTTTTAGTATGGCAAAAGAAAGGGTGAAAGATACGCTGAATCAAAAAAAGTCCTTTCTCTTTCTCTAAAACCGCCGGCAGATAAAATGATCAATCGGTTTAAGATAAGAAAGAGGAAGGAAAAGAACACCGCCAAAAAAAACGCGGCGCTGAAAGATTTCTTCAGCGCCGCGTTTTTGGTAATAAATTCCGGTTGACAGCTTTTTAACTTTATATTCAAGCTTTTATTAAAAAGAAAAATTTGGAGAAAGAACGTATTTCTTTTTATCAAAATATGCGGCTGTCCTTGAGAAAAGAAGAAAACCCCTTTGCGGGTTAAACTGAAATACTAGCTTTTCGGCTGAGGAAAAGCTTTTAGATCGGGGTCTTTCAAAGAACTGGCAGCAAGGGAAAACTATAAAAGCTGACCCGCTGGAAAAGAGAAAAGAATCCCGCCTGACCGTATGTGCTATCAATAACCTGCCTACCAAAGACAGGTGGTGCCCGCCCACCGGTTTCACGCTCCCTTCGTCCGGCCGAGGCCGGGAGGTCTGCAATCCGCCAGCGGAGACAAAGCTCCCGAAAAAATAAGTTGTAGGGTTATATAAGCACGGTCCACGAATCACGCAGGATCTTTTTTCTTATTGAGCGGCCCTTGCCGCAGAATTATTATAACACAGTTTTTTGGATTTTAACAGAGCAATCAAAAAAAGAAATTACTGGTTTTCAGAATCTTCCTCTTCATCATACTCTGTACAGCTCCTCGAAACGGCTTTCAAAGATTTGAGAGAGCCGATCTAGCAACTCTTCATCCTCCACCTCTGCCAGCTGCTGCTCGCCATCCTCCTCGATCGCCTCAAAAATGTAATACATTCCGTCGGCTTCCAGACTTTCTCCGATCGTCAAAGGTAGGCAGAAGGGCGTAAAAAGTACCCTCGTCGCTTTCGATTACATCAAGAATCTCAAATTCATGCTCAGTGCCCTCGTCATCAATCAGGGTGATGAGATCGGCGGCAAATTCATTATCCATATATTGATAAAACCCTCTTTTCTAATTTGATAGTATTTATTTTTACCCTTCTTGCTACCGTGAAGTCAACCGCATTTGAAGAAATATTTTATTTACAGATTTTTAACATAAAAATATTAATTTTATTAATTTTTAAATGTTGATATTTACTAAAAACGTGGTATAATATAATCGTACTCAAAGAGAAGAGGACAAATAAGAAAAGAAGCTTCCAAAAGAATTGGGAAGCAAATTTTCAGAGGAAAGGAAGCGAGTCCAATGAACGATTCACAGTCGCAGCCTTTTTGCCATCGGTCAGGGGGACCGAGGCTCCCTGCCTTCAGAAAATCTGTTAGAAATTGAAAAAGGACCTGGTGAGTCGTGGGTTTCTCCGAGAGCGGAGCTTATCTGCGAGACAGTCTGACACAAGCGCCGGTTTAACAGGTGAGAAACAGATTTTTTTGTGATAGCTTCCTATCTTAAGCTACAAAAGGAACGTCCCCATGGCGAAATAAAATCGCGGCGGATGTTCTTTTGTATTTTTCAAAAATGGAGAAAGATATGCGCGGCATGAGGACGGAGTCAAATCAAAAATTGAATAGAAGCGTGTGAGCTTTTTTAGGCTTCCTATGTTTTGAAGGCTGAAATTTAGAGTTTAATTTTGTCCGGTACAAGGACAATTAAAAGCCAAAAATTTGGGAGTAAGCGTCAAAACAAATTGGGAGAGTCCCCAAAGAAGCGGGAGAGGCCTTTCGTAAAACGAAAGACTGATAAAAGTAACCGGACGTAGTGCCGGGGAAATTACTCCTAAAAGCGGTAAACACAAAATTGAAATGGCCTTTATCGTATAGATAAAAATAAAACTTCATTGTAAAGGGTGAGTCCAAAGTACAGTGGAAAAGGCGGTAGCCTCGTTTTGAAAACCGTTTAAAATGTTCAGATCAATATTGATTTGTCAAAGAAAGGTGCGTAGAATCCCATGTGCTGAAACCTGAATTTGGAAGATTTCATGAAGAAAAAAAGCTGAGTTTGAGAAATTTGAATTGCATTTTTTCAAAAGGAGCAGTTCTTAACCAGTGAAATCGTAGATAATTCAGAAAACAGAAAGGGATTGGTAAAGTCCAATGGGATAAATTCGTTTAAACAAGTGACAAATAATCGTCTTATAGGATGAAAACAGGTGAGTCCAAAAAGAAAGTTCATTTTAAGCCCCTGACAGATGGTATGTCCATTTGTTAGGGCTTTTTTTCTAGTTGGCAACCCCGAGTGTTTAACAGGTTCCATACAGATACCAGAACAGACACCACGATTACAGGGCTCTGGACAGCCTGTAAGAGCACGTTGCCTACAGCCTGCCAGCTAGTCATATCTTCCCAGTTGAAGCCCAGACAGGCCAGCATGGGCAGAAAAATGGACGCTGCCAGGTTGAACCAGAACACAGGGTTTTTAAACCGTACCTTCCAGTTGATTTTCATTTCAGTTCCTCCCTTAACTCGTCGATTCGGTGATGGGCGCTTTTCCGCTGTCCTCCACCTTATACATTCTTTCAATCAGGTTATTGTGCTTAGCCACTTTTTTCTTCGAGCTTTTGAATCCGGTAGGTGGTCAGCCGGCTGGAAACTAAAACGCCTCCCAGGCTCCCCACGATGGTTCCCAGCAGAGAAATGACGGAGACGATGATTTCTGTTGACATCAGCTCCATCGCCTTACTCGATTACAATCTGAAGCTTTCCGATGGCGTTTCCGAAAGCGCCCGCGTAGCCATCCTGCCCGTTTCCGGTTTCGTTGTCGTACTGCCAGGGGTAGTAGTTCCGCTCACAGGAGCGACCCGGTATTTGGCTTTCTTATACGGCCTGATGCTGTCCGGGGTGTAATAATACACTTCAACAGCGTCAATCTCCAAACCGTTTCCCGCGTAGCCGTTTACAGCGTCGTTGATGTTGCAGCCGGTCACATAGGGAAGCCAATTGCCGCCCTTAATATGTACCCGGTACTTTACGGAACCAGCGGAAACATGAACGGCGACATCAGTGACAGCTCCGGTAAATCCTGCGTAATCCTCAAGGTTTTTCCTGATAGCACTCATTCATATCCACGCCGCCCTGGATTCCGGGAACGCTACCGGAGCTGGTGTACTGCCACATGCCATATTGGCCGGAATACTGGCACTCAGTAAAATACTGGGCAGCCCAGACATCATAGGGAAGCTGGTCAGGATAGAATTTGCTGTCAAGCCAGCTGAGGGAGGCATAAACGCCCACATAATACCCAGCCTTTTCAACCTCAGAGCAGAAAGCTTTAATTACATTGGTCAACGCCTGCCGGGAAAGCGTGCCCATCGTCCCATTGTCCTCTACGTCGTAATAGACGGGGTATTCGAATTGCTTGCCCTTAATGGTGTCCAGGAAGAACTTAGCCTCCTGGCGCGCCTCAGCCTCGAAACCGCATAGCCGTAGTGGTAAGCGCCTACTGGGATCCCGGCGGCTTTGGCTCCCTTGTAATTGTTTTCAAACTGATTGTCCACCTGAGAAGGATCCGAGAACCGAACGAGGAACGGAGAATGGCGATCGATTTTCCTGCCAGGTAGATACGATATGAAAAGTCAAATAAAATCTCACGCCTGAAAAAGTATTGATTTTTAAGACTATATTTCTACGATAATATAATGGCAAATCAGATTTTTAGATAACCGATGGGCTTGGAGTTTCTGACCATTCATTAATATTGATAGACTGGACGGAGAAAATAATGGATTTTTAACGGGCATGTGGGTTTACAACGAGAGCGACTTTTTAAAATCCGATTAAGATTGACGCCGGCGAACACAATAAATTTTGCGTTCACCGGCGTTCAAGATGCTCAATAACAATTTATTTCGATTATCCATCTGAGTGCGCACTGGCATCGAGGGTACTTGATTTCCGCGACGCTACCAATTTTTTCCCAACAGCTTATTACAGTGAGCCAACGAATCTCATCATCATTACCCTGCGCATACATTGTTCGATCGTTATCCGAATTTGTTAGTTCTATTAAACGTAAAAAAGCGGAATTGTCAAGGAAAATATGATAGGCAGTGTTATGGGGTTGAATCACTTGATTATGTAAAAGCAAAAATCAGAAAAAGAACCTGTCCGCATTTGTATGATAGACTTACTTTGAAAGGAGTTTTGTAAATGGATGAAGAAATTAGCATGGAATACGAAAGTCGGAATTTGAAAACTGTACCTTTGTCGAAATCATACTACCGGTGTTTATGGCCGGAAACGATTTTTTCCTGTGTTGGATAAACCGCCTTATTTGGGCTTATGAGGAAATAAGAGATGAAATGAACGAGAAAAGCTTTGAAACGTATTGCTGCTGAACGGTTTGGAATAAATTCTCCAATCAGGAGAAAGAAGCTTAAGGAGCGGATAAATGCGTGATAGAAAAGATAACGATTTTCAAGGACAAGGCCGAGCTTTCCTGGCGGTACTGATTTTTAAATACCCCAAAGCATATAAAAAGCCATGGCGGCGAGAAAAAACGCTGCTTTGCGTTTTGAAAAGAGGATAGCCTGACTGGAATGCGGAAAGAAACCGTCAGGAACGAGGAATCTCATTGATTTATCTTACGGCTGTTAAAATATCAAAATTCTCAAAAGAAGGTGGAAAACAATCGTCCCCCATCTTTTCTTCTGTGATGGAAATACCGATAAGGGAAGCCCTAAATCGCAATTACCTTTTCCTTATACGGTTTGGGGAAGGATTGCGGATAGCCACCGACCGCCTAGACAGTAAAAACTTCTATGCTTTCAACCCTGGTTTTTGATAAAACTGCAAGAAAAAATAAAGAAATCATTAAAATTAATAATTTCGTAAGAACTTAAAATTTAACCAAGAATAGAGGATGATAAAATCATCCTCTATTTGTTTTTTCCAAAAAAGATGAATAAAAATTGAATATTTTTCAAATGTACTGAAAACAATTTTGATAAGAGGCTTTCTTAGACAGGTATGGTCAAATATCACAAAGATTGAATTTGCTTTTTGTTTGATGTATAATTGGAAACCGAGATTGATAAAAAAAAGAAAGGAGTGATTGGCGGTTGTCTGCTGCCTTAAAAGGTACGGCGAGGAAATTTTTATGGGATCACAGTGCGTTTCGCTGCTGCTATTTTCTGTCTTTGTTTTTTAAGCTCTCTTTGCTTTGTTGAATTAGGTTTCAGATTTTGACCGGCGTGACTATGGTGTGGTCGGTTTTTAATTCTAATCGATATATTCCGCCGCCTTTACCCCAGAAAGAATTTAAAGTATTTCGGACTGCTCTGCGCGTTTGTTGCCTGCGGCGGCAACCCTTTCTCCTTCATGCGGAGGATAACCTGGTTACCAATCTGGTGATGATGTATCATGTGGCGGTGTGCTTTTTCATTGTCTACGGAATGCATTCAGAGCGGGATAAGGAAAAGGTGCGCCGGAAATGTTTTATGGCGAAATCTGGCGTTCCTCATTACGGTATTCGCCGCGGCGGGCCTCTTAGCGGCGTTTCTTTTCACTAGGGTAAAGGCGTTTTCCCTATTGCATCGGTTTGATGGATAAACCGTTTTACCGGCCTTTATACCAATCCTAATATCGCGGCCTATGTCAGCGTGGTGGGGCTTGTGTGCATCCACCTGATGTATGGAAAAAGCCGGGGCGGCGCTGAGAAAAAGAGAGCTGCCCAGATGGTTTTTAAATCTTGGAATTGCCGTCAATGTATTAACAGTGCTGTCCGGACTCCAACGCCTCGATGGTGTTCCTGCTGGTATACGGCACGGCCTTTTGTTCACCCGGATGTACCGGAAAATGGGTTTTCCAAAGGAAAAATCCTGGTGAGGAAAAACCGTTTTGGTCCTGCTGGTTGCCCTGACGGCTTCCGTCGGATGCTTTTGCCTTGAGGGAGGTCAGCCAGTATGGCATGGCGCAGGCGATCAATGCGCTGCATAAAAGCGGTACCACAGTGGTTACCTCTGACGCGGCACATCGGCTTCTGAGGTGCTGGTGACCATCGGAAGAGACGGCAATTATGAGCTTTCCAGCGGACGGCTGATTCCTTGCAGAAAGCTATGGTGCTTTATCAAAAGAATCCGATCATGGGAATCGGCAAGGGCAATATTCTGGAATACGGCAAACCGCTATTTGGCAAGAGGGTTTCAGTTTTTTGACCTGCATAACGGCTACCTGACCATTCTGATTTCCTGCGGCACGGTAGGCTTTAGGGCTTTTCCTGGCTTTTTGCCGTGCTGGCCGCCAGAAAAGTGATGAAGGCCGTATTCCGCAGATATTCTCAGCGGGGCGAGCGGGGCTGGTCATCCTTTTCTGTTCTCTGTGCGCTTACGCGGTATACGCGTTATTCGAGCGGGCGCTGTTCGATATCACCTTTATGGTGGTTTCCTTCTGATGCTGTTCGGCTACACGATGAACGAAACCTTGATCGAGGAACCGTTCCTATGTCCGGTTACTGTCCGCAGCAGGGTGAAAAAGGCAAAGAGCCCGTGGGTGCGCTGCCGGCCTTGACACGCCGCACAGGGAATGATATAATCTAAACAAATTTAATAGCTGTCTTCGGGGCGGGGCGAAATTCCCCACCGGCGGTAACCCTTTCAAACATGGGAAGCCCGCGTTTTGCAAGCGCCGGGCGATTTGGTGAGATTCCAAGCCGACGGTATTCCGGAATGGAAGAAGAAAAGAAGCGTTTGCGTTTGCGCGTCCCGGTTTTCCGGGACGCGTTTTTCGTTTCAGTGGACAGCGCGAAAGGAAAGATGCTTTCATGAAACAATCGTCAAAAACCATCCGCTTGGCCCAGATGGGGCTGCTGGCCGCCGTTGCGGTGATTCTGGTGGCGTTTGTGCAGGATTCCCCATTCCCCCGGCGCCCTTTCTCGGTGTACGATATGGCGGATGTGCCGGTGCTGATCGGAACCCTGCTGTACGGCACTCTGCCGTGGGTTGCTATTCTGCTGGTCGTTTCGGTTATCCAGGCGTTTTTGCTGGGAGTCCGACGGCTGGGTCGGCCTGTTGATGCACTTTGTAGCCTCCGGCGCCTTGGTGGTGCTTACCGGGGCTGTACCATCGAAAAAAACGGATGAAGGATGGCGGTGGGAATGGTTCTGGGTTCCCTGACCATGACGCTGGTGATGATTCCCATGAACCTGATTTTCACCGTTCACGCCTTTGGCGTGCCTAAAGATGTGGTGATGGCTTATGCTGCCGGGCATCATCCCCATTTAACCTGATCAAGTCGGGGCCAACTGCCTGCTGGCTGGAATCTTTTTCAAACTGCTTTCCCCGTTTGTAAAAAACCGGCATAAGACCATGCTTGGATAACCGTAAAATAGATCAAATCCTCTAAATTTCGGGAAAAATTTTCTAGCAGGTTTTCTCTTTACATTTTCATAATCTGTGATAAACTAAAATTACAACAGAATAAACCCTTATCAAAGAGAGGCGGAGGGAACAGACCCTGTGATGCCCGGCAACCTGCGGTTTGCAAAGGTGCCAATTTCTGCGGGAAACCGGAAGATGAGGTTAAGTGAAAACGAGCCGTCGGAATTTCCGGCGGCTTTTTTTTGCGGAATGAGCGAAAGACAACCCGGACTGGCAGATGAACAAGGCAAATAATAGTTAGAGGAAGGAACGAATGGCAAAAGAAATTTTTACGTCTGAATCGGTAACAGAGGGCATCCGATAAGGTGTGCGACCAGATTTCGGACGCGGTGCTGGATGCGATTTTTTGAACAGGATCCTCAGGCACATGTGGCCTGCGTGAGGTAACCGCGACCACCGGAATGATTCATGTAATGGAGAGATATCAACCACCTGTTATGTGGATATTCCCGCAGTGACCCGGGAAGTGGTGAAAAGTATTGGCTACGATGATCCCGCATGCGGCTTTGACGGCAATACCTGCGCGGTGCTGACCGCGATTGACGAGCAGTCCCCGGATATCGCGATGGGCGTCAACGAGTCCTTAGAGGTAAAGGAGGGAGCCGGAGACGCTGATGACCAGATCGGCGCCGGGGCCGTGGAATGATGTTTGGCTATGCCTGCAATGAAACCCCGGAGCTGATGCCCTTGCCGATCTCTTTGGCCCATAAGCTTTCCAAACAGCTCGCTAAGGTAAGAAAAGAAGGAATTCTGACTTATCTGCGGCCAGATGGTAAAAGCCAGGTCACTGTGGAATATGACGGCGATGACCGCCCGGTTCGTGTGGAAGCGGTGGTGGTTTCCACCCAGCACGACAGCGGCGTGACCCTGGAACGAATTCGTGAGGATATTCAGAGAGAGGTCATCCGTCCGATAATCCCCGCGGAGCTGATGGATCAGGATACCAAGATCTACGTAAACCCCACAGGACGGTTTGTCGTGGGAGGACCGGTTGGCGACAGCGGCCTGACAGGCAGAAAGATTATCGTCGATACCTATGGCGGATACTCCGGCACGGCGGCGGGGCGTTTTCCGGCAAAGATCCTACTAAGGTAGACCGCAGCGCAACCTACGCGGCCCGGTGGGTAGCGAAAAACGTGGTCGGCGCCGGGCTGGCGAGAAATGCGAGCTGCAGCTGGCCTACGCGATCGGCGTGGGCTCGGCCGGTGTCGGTGCGGGTGGATACCTTCGGTACCGGCAAGCTTGACGACCAGCTTTTGCGAAGGCCATTCAAAAAGTGTTCGATCTGCGTCCGGCGGCGATTATCCGAGCGCTGAAGCTGAGACAGCCGATCTATCGGAGCCTTGCGGCTTACGGTCACATGGGCCGGGAGGATCTGGGCGTAGAATAGGGAAAAACTGAATCGGGTAGATGAGCTGAAAGCGGAAGCGGCTAAGCTGGCGTAAACAGAAAGAAATCCGGGATTTGGGGCTCTTGAACCCGGATTTTTTATTTGAGACGACAGCCAGACTGTGGCGGTTCTATAAAGCAGAGGGCATGAAACGTTGAAAAGCAAGGAATTAGAAAGGCGCCCTTTAACGGTAACTGGCGCTGTAAAAGCGGCGGCTGGTTTGCGGCCGGACCGCGTCAAAGCCAATGCGGGCGCTGCAAAAATCAGGAATAGGGAAGGCTTACTAGTAATGAGCCTGAACAGGCCGGTGTAGGGTATTATGCGTTGGCCGGCCAAGCAGATACGCCGCAGCAGAAACCGTCTCGTAAAAATGTACCTGCTGGATCAATGAATGCTTAGCGTTAAATCGGGAAGGGGCTGCGGCCTTTCACGCTTTAACCAAGCGGCTGGGAAAGCTGCGGCGATCGAAACCAATCGCACCCATAGACTATTCCCGAAGCGGTATGCTTATATTAGATGGCTTTTAGAGTGCAATGTTGATTCAGATCCCTATGGATAGGATAAGCTTGATACTGAAATAAGAAGGAAAGGGCGGCGGTAATCTCCGCCTTTTATATTTGAGCGTTCTGAGAGGAAAAAACGCGCTAAGATTATGTCACAGGATAAGCCCCGAGAGAATAAGATAGCGTGAGGTGATAGGAATGCTTAAACAATTTCTGCCATAATCTGCGTGCTGTTTATCATTATCGGGTTAGTGGAAGTCTTTCGAAGTATTGTTTTGTTTGTTCTCCGGCCGAAGGGGGAGGATACCGCTATGACCATTGTTCCCATTTGCGGGCATAATGAAGAGGCCGAATATCTTTTGAGAAGCGCCGCCAGAGTGAAGTGGGCTGACAACGGCAGAGAGCGCCGGGTCATCTGCTTGGATTGCGGCATGGATTTGGAAACTAGGATGATCTGCGAAAAATTGGTTCATTCCTATGGGTTTATGGAGCTCTGTACGATGGAAGAGCTTCAAGCATGCTATGCGATCAGTGCTTCTAGCCACCGGTCTTTGGGCCGGCTCTTGTTCCAATTTAGCAATACAACCGAACGAAGCACACTGA
>VOFB01002653.1_pt1 | contig 45718 bp, 73 predicted proteins | sample 5384141 | NCBI WGS metagenome assembly VOFB01 (sample SAMN12384721, study PRJNA508395) | human gut metagenome | isolation source: healthy gut A | host: Homo sapiens | reverse complement strand
CCAGAGAAGAGACCCGCCCTGCTAGGCAGCATGATCTTCAACATTCCTCCGAAACAGTGGTGCTGGGCATAAACCGCCGTCTCAACCTCGCACTTATGTTTTTCCGCAGCATATCCGCCGTGAGCGGAAAAAGCGCCTATGGAAAAGCCCCATGAATGCGAGGTTGAGACGGCGGTTTGCGCCCACGGCACCCACTTGCTTCCCGGAGGGAATGTTGAAGCATCATGCTGCCTATGGGAGCAGGTCTCTTCGTCCGCCTGGTATTTCGCGGCAGCAAAGCAGTTTCGGAAGCGTAGACAGACACGTTAGATATTGACTGCCGCGAGCGCAGCCATCCACACATGGACGAAAGCACGGAGTAAACGCCGGCATCGGCACAGGCGTGCATGGCATTCCATTGAGAAAGGCGGTGTTGACCATCGTTCACATTACTTACCATGAAGCAACAGTCACGTATTGTTACCTTCGATATAGGGAATATCCGTTTCACTGAAGGACGCATCCAGCTTGTAGGTATCCGTGTCCCATACAGGTAAATGTATAGGAATCATATTCCGTTGCCGCATAATCGTCCGCGCATACCAACTGACGGGAATCTCCCCGTTCCTCGTCCTTGCCGTCCAGATATACGCCCGCTTTCTTGCCGGGAGGCCAAGCCTGCCTGCGGCACTTTGTGTTCAAGCTCGATCTTGGCGAACGGATCTCCGCTTTCTTTATTATACTTGATAAATCCGGTAATGTTATTTGGCAAAACAAATTCTTCACGCTTGGCGGCAGGACAACCCGGTTCATGATTTGAAGCCGTGCATTCTTCCCGAAACCTGACAAACGTCCTCCGCCTCCGGGTGTTTTTCCCCTGCCGCCAGAGCGGTTGGCGAACCTCCCAGCAGGAAAACGCCATGATAGCCCCGACAATAAGCGACAATATCCGCTGTCTTTTTCCCTCTTCATAACTGTCCCTTTGCAAAACCAAGAATGATATTAAAAGCTATGCCAGCCTTTTTCGACTCCCATACAATTTCTATTATATACATGGACAGCGTTTAAATCAACCATATAGAAATATTCGGATAAATGCCCATTCATACTCTTCCGCGGGAACGCCGCCCTCGTGGAATTCTTCGCCCTTGCCGTAGATACGCTGGGATTCGAAGATGACGCAGGGATCGGTGCCGTTCAGAGCCGCCTGCATGATGCCCTTGGCCTCGTACGGGGTGGCCGGGAAGAAGACCTTCAGGCCGGGGATGTGGGAGACGATGGCGACCCAGTCCTGCGAGTGCTGCGCGCCGTACTTGGCACCGACGGACATACGCAGGATCATCGGCATCTTCAGGATACCGGCAGACATGGCCTGCCACTTGGACATCTGGTTGAAGACCTCGTCGCCTGCACGGCCAAGGAAGTCGCAGTACATGAGCTCAACGACTGCGCGGCCGCCGCACATGCAGTAGCCGACAGCGGTGCCGACGATGGCAGCCTCGGAGATCGGAGAGTTGAAGAGTCTGGAGTGCGGGATGACATCCATCAGGCCGCGGTAGACAGCATAAGCGCCGCCCCAGTCACGCACGTCTTCGCCATAGGCGACGAGCGTCGGGTCTTCGTAGTACTTGTTGATCAGCGGCTCAAAGATCGCGTCGCGGATGTTGTAGACCTTCATGTCGGAGAACTTATTGCCGTCCTTATCGAATGCGAAGTGCTCCTTCTTTGCCAGGTCAGCATAGCGCTTGCAGCTCTCCTTCGGGCCAGTAACGTTCAGCTTCTGATTGGGAGCGCCCATGGAGCGGACGGTCTCGTTGGAGAACATCAGGTTTGCAAGGTAATCCGGGTTCTTGTCGAAGTCGACATACGGAGAGATCTCCTTGTCGTCAGCCGCGCGGCAGATCATGGTCATGCGGTCAGCGGTATCCTGCAGGAGCTTGGCGAAGAACTCGTCGGACTCGACGCCAGCTTCCACGAGAGCCTCGCGGAACTTGACGATCGGGTCATGGCTGCGCCAGTCTTCGATCTCTTCCTTGGTACGGTAGGCGTTCTGGTCGGAGGTGGAGTGGCCGACGAGACGATAGGTCACGACGTCGAGCAGGACGGGGCCTTCGTTGTTCTTGATGAGCTCCATCTTACGCTTGTAGGCGTCGATGACAGCCAGCGGGTTCCAGCCGTCGACACGCTCTGCGTGCATCTGGCTCGGGGTGATGCCGGCGCCGAGACGGGCGGGCATGTTGTAGGCCATGGTCTCGCCCATGGTCTGGCCGCCCATGCCGTAGAAGTTGTCAAAGACGTTGAAGATGATGGGCAGGCCGCCCTTCCGGCCTTCTTCCCACAGGGTCTTGAACTGGTCCATGGCGGAGAAGTTCATGGCCTCGTAGACAGGGCCGCAGCCGAGGGACGCATCGCCGATGTTGCAGACGACGACGCCCTTCTTATCGTTGTTCTTCTGATACAGCGCAGCGCCCGTTGCGATCGGAGCGGAGCCGCCGACGATGGCGTTGTTGGGGTAGATGCCGAACGGCAGGAAGAACGCGTGCATGGAGCCGCCCATGCCGTGATGGAAGCCGTTTTCACGGGCGAAGATCTCAGCAACGGTGCCGTAGAGCAGGAAGCGGATGGCCAGCTCCTTGACGTCGGAGGTATCGGCGAACTTCTTGACAGCTGCCAGGGTCTTGCCGCCGAGGAAGTTTTCCATGGTGCTCATGAGCCGACATAAGCCGCTTCCCTGGCCGATGCCAAGATGGCCGGGCCCGGATGGTTATATTCAATGCCTTCATATTGTCCAGTCGTTTTGATGGAATTGAGCATTGTCTCAAATTCACGGACAACCCACATATCCCGGTAAATATGCATGAACTCTTCTTTTGTAAAGTTTTTTACCTCATCCTTTACCGTTTTCTGGTAGGTGTTCATCGGATATCTTTGAATGTGATCTTGCCCGGTGCCCTCATTTTCTTCGGATCAATCGTCAAACACTTTGTCATTGTTTTTCTCCTTTGTATATAGACAATAATTATTTAACATTTTCGTTCATAAAACAGCAGCTGAGCGGGAACAGGCCACGCCTCTCTCAAAGCTGCCATATGGCTTCACGGATAATTTCGGGAGACCGTCGGATGCGGGAACACGATCTTTTGATCGACTCGATGTTCATCTCTTTATCGACCAGCGCGTCCGCGCCCCAGATGATCTCGGAGGAATAATTCGTAATCATATGCACGCCGAGTAGCTTTATTCCACTTGTTATCCACAATGAATCTTGATAAAACCGTTTCCGCCTTCATTTTCCGCCACGTAACGGCCGCAACTGCATCGGGACCTTCTTGATCGTCGTCAAGCCCCTTTTTCGCGCTCTGCTCCGTTTCGCCTACGCCCGCAACCTCCGGGTTGGTATAGATCACGCCCGGGATCGCATATATTTCATCTTGTCTTTTCCTGCCAAGCATATTATTTATGGCAACCTCGGCTTCACGGTATGCCGTATGCGCGAACATGGATTTTCCGTTCACGTCTCCCGCCGCATACACCTCAGGAAGGTTCGTCTTCATGCGCTCATCCGTTACCACTGCGCCGCGCTCAAAGAACGCCAATACTTTCAAGGCCGATGCCCTGTGTGTTTGCCTTGCGGCCGATGCACACGAGCGTCTTATCACATTCCGCTTTCTGCTGCTTGTTCCGCTTCCTCGTAAACGACCGCGCTGTTTTCGATCCTTGTGACCCTGCAGCCCATCTTGAAGGTAATACCCTTGTCTTCATAATTTTCTTGAGCAGCTTGGCGATATCCGCGTCGATCGGCCCGCCGATCTGCTTCCAAGCATTTCGATCACCGTTACTTCGCTGCCGCCGAATTGAAATAACTCGCCATCTCGAGCCCGATGACCCCGCCGCCGATGACAACCAGCTTCTTCGGTACCGCTTCAATATCCAGTATCTCACGGTTTGTGAGGGCAAATCCCTTTCATACTGCTCGCGGAGTCCGTCGATCGGCGGCATTGCCGCTTCACTTCCCGTCGCGATCAGCAGGCGCTTGCCCGCGTAGACCTTTCCGTCCGCTTCCACCTCATAGCCGTCCGGGCCTTTCCTTTGATGACGCCCGCCGCCTCACCCACTCGACCTTAAGGCCTTTGCGCATCGAGGCGATGCCGCCCGTCAGCGTTTTGACGACCTTGTTTTTACGTGCGACGACCGCCGGATGGTCGATCTCGATTCCCGGCACTTCACACCGTACTTATCGCCATGCTCTGCACCGTCTTTTAATTTTGCCGAATAAAGAAACGTCTTTGAGGGAATACATCCTTCGTTGAGGCATACGCCGCCTACGTTTCTCTTTTTCAATCAGAACTACCTTCAAGCCTTCGTGCGCAGCGCGCCTCGCAGGCCAGATAACCCGCCGGGCCGCCGCCCAAAACTACCAAATCATAACTCATATCAAATACCCCTTATTTAGCAAGCAATGCCATGAAGTTTTCCAGCGTCCTGCACAGCTCCTGTGCGAAACGCGACGCCGGCGCCCCGTCGAGCGCCCTGTGGTCGTATGTCAGCGAAATTCCCATCGCCTGGTACGGCACCGCTTCCCCGTCCACCATCTTCAGCTTCGTCTGGATGTTGTTCACTCCCAGGATGCCCGTCTGCGGCGGGTTGATGACCGGCGTGAAATGTTCCACCCGTACGTCCCCAGGTTCGATACCGTGAACGACGCCCCCACAAGAAGGTCCGGGGAGATTGTTCCTCCTGCGCCTGCTTCGCCAGGTCCTTCGCCGCCCCCGCAATCTCGTTCAGCGACATTTTGTTCGCACCGAAAATCGTCGGCACCAGTAATCCCCGGGGCGTATCCACCGCCATACCGAGGTTCACGTCCGTAAAATAGCGCATCTTGTCCCCGAGGAAATGCGCGTTGAGGTCCCGGTGGTTCAGGAGCACGCGCGATACCGCGAAAAGGATGATATCGTTGAAGGTAATATTCGCGAGGCCAAATTTTCCGCATTTTCCTTGACGATCTTGCGGTACGCCATGACCTGCGTTGCGTCGAAGGAAAAGGAGTGCGTCAGCTGGGCCATTTCGGAAAGGGACGCGTGCATCGACCTTGCGATCACCTTCCGGATATTCGGAAGAGCTACATCCTCGTATTCCGCTTCCGGTACTGCCGCCCCGCAGATGCGCAGACCGCAGTTGCCGCGGAAGCCATTGCCTCCGCTCCAAGCTTGGAGAGTTCTAAAATATCGCGTTCGATGATACGGCCGTTCGGGCCTGTGGGAACCGCCTTTTTGATATCGAGGTTCTGGTTCTCCGCAATACCTTTTTGCACGCGGCGAAATCTTGATCCGACCGCCCGCCTGCACGCTGCCCGTTGCAGCTGCCACAGGCGCTGCTTCCGCCTGCGCAGGGGGCTTCCTGTGCCGCAGGGGCCGTCTCTCCGCCGTCAACCGTTGCCGCAGCCGAGAACTCGGAAACGTCCTCGCCCGGTTCGCCGATCACACATACGTTCTCGAGGCACGGAACATCGTCGCCCTCTTCCGCCAAAATCGCGAGCAGCGTGCCCGCAACCTTCGCTTCCTCCTCGAAGGACGCTTTGTCCGTCTCATACGAGAAAAGAACGTCGCCCTCCGCTACGCTGTCACCCACCTGTTTATTCCACTTCGTGATGATACAGCTTTCTACAGACTGTCCCTGCCTTGGCATAATTACCGCTGTTGCCATCGAATTTACCTCCGTTATGGTCAATTTGTTAAAACGCGCCGAAATGTCAACTTCACATGTTAAAAAGCTCAAATCAGCAAATTCGGACACATTCTTGTTAAAATTTAACATTTTTATGTTCTTATTGTAACAAACGAATATTCTCTTTGTCAATGCATTTTGCCACCTTTTTATCAGGTTTTCCTACCACTTTTTTCCGCCTTCTGCTATAATGACGTTATGAAAAAAAATGATTTGATCGAACTTACAATTGACGACCTCGGAACGGACGGTCAGGAATCGGCCACGCGGAGGGGTTAGCTGTTTTGTGGGCGGCGCCCCGCTCGGGCGAAACGGTGCGCGCAAAGGTGATCGCACTCAAAAAATTACGCCGTGGGCAAGCTTGACGAAGTCCTCGCCCCCTCCCCCATGCGCGCCTGTCCGCCCTGCCGTGTGTTCGGCAAATGCGGCGGCTGTACTTTGCAGCACCTTTTCCACGCGGCGCGGCTCCAATTTAAGCAAAGCCATGTGCAGGGTTGTATACAGCGCATCGGCAAGCTCGAAATCCCGGTAAACTTCCCCTGCCCGCGCGGCACGAATACCGTTACCGTAACAAGGCGGCCTTTTCCGGTCCGGCAAAACGGCGGTCAGGTGGATATCGGTTCTACGCAGCGCACTCACACCGCATCGTCGATGTGGACGATTGCAAGATCGGCCTTCCGGCCTGAAGATCGTCATGTCCCAGCTACGGGTGTGGATCGTCAAAAACGGCGTCCTATGCCCATGACGAAGCTACGCACACCGGCCTTTTTGCGGCACATTGTATTGCGGAAAACAAAGCTGGGGAAATCATGCTCGTCCTGTGCATCAACGGCGAAGATATCCCCAACCGTTCCCACCTTATCATGCTGTTTGAATTTTGTGCTTCCGCAGGTGAAATCCATCATATTAAATTGCAATACCCGGCAGACGAACGCCATCCTGGGCGGCCGTTCCATCTGCATTTATGGAAAAGACCATCTGTTTGAAACGCTCGGCGGACTGGAATTCAAGATCGGCCCCAAACATTCTGCAAGTAAATTCCTCGCAGACAGAGGTTTTACAATACCCTGTTCCGTATGCCTCGCTCTTACTCCAGCGGACACTGTACTCGATCTTTATTGCGGGCGGGCACGATTTCTCTGGCCGCGGCGCGGCGTGCGTGCGGGGTAGTGGGTATTGAAATTGTGGAGGAAGCGGTAGAAGACGCCCGGTTCAACGCGAAACTCAACGGCATTGAGACCGCCGAATTTTTTGCGGGCGATACGGCCGCGCTTCTTCCCGCCGTCCTCGGGCGGGAAGCCGTCACCGCCGTGATTGCCGATCCCCGCGCAAAGGGCTTGATGAATCCGTCGTACGCACGCTTGCTTCTTCCGGCGTGCCGAAGATCGGCTATGTCCCTGCAACCCTCCACGCTGGCGCGCGACCTCGCATTATTTACAGAGCTTGGCTATCGCGCGGATGTGGTCCAGCCGGTGGATATGTTCCCGCAAACCACACATGTGGAGTGCGTGACGGTGCTGTCCAGAACATGCGCCTGAAAATTACCGTATTCCCTGTAAAATTTCCACTTACCGCTCTATTACGGAGAATAATATGGATACCAAACAGTTCCTGTGCGGCACGACAAAAAATTCTGGGAATACTATCTTCTGGCTCCAAGCGAAGAGCATTTTGAGAAAATTCTTGCTTCCTGTTCGGAGCAACTCGTCATAATCGGCACGGGCAAGCATGAGTTTTGTCTCTTTTGACCGGATCATGCGGGACCTCCCCGCCAATCTCGACGAAGCGGAAAACCATAAGTTTCGAGATTCTGGACGAGTGGTATGAATGCCTGGAAGTCGGCGCAAATGTTTATTTGTTTACGGCGGCCTGTGGGCCCGCCAGCTGCCGGCGGCTGGGGAGAAGGCGCTTGTGGACATGGATACCCGCTTCAGCGTTTTGTACCGCAGGGAAGAGGATGGCTGGAAAATCATCCACCTTCATCATTCCATTCCGTATTTCGACCAACAAACGGCGAATACTACCCGCACTCCTCTCCCAAAAGGCGCGCGAAGCCCTTTGAATTGGCCGAGGAATTCCAAAGGAAGTCCGAGCTTGACCTGATGACCGGCGTCTATAACCAGGAATCCTTCCGCAGGCACACCGGGAGGCCCTGCTGTCCGGTCAGGCGGGGGGACGCTTTACGTCTTTGATCTTGACCATTTCAAAGAGGTGAACGACACCTACGGGCATATTACGGGCGATGCGCTGCTGAAGCTTTTCTCCGGGCTGCTGAAAAATATTTTGCCGGGGATATTATCGGGCGGATCGGCGGCGACGAATTTGCCGTATACCAGGATGCGCCGAAAACCCGACCTGCGGACAGCGTTGATAAAATCCTTCGGATGGAAACGGAATACCATAAAGAGGCTGAAAAAATTTTAGGGTGGCGGAAGCATCTGGAGCTGGTCCGCCGGCATCGGGACCTTTGCGGAACGAAGAGCGCACCTTCACCGAACTGTTTGACCGTGTGGATAAAGCGCTTTACCGCGCCAAGCATTCAAACAAGGTCTACTGCTGGAGTGATAAAACATAAGCTCTCCCTGACGATGCCCGGGTGCGTCCGACGGCTGATTGTTTTCGCGTCGGTTCAGTCCATAAGCGCTTGCGCCCCGCAAAGAATGTTAACACAAGCCCGGCGGCGGAAATCCCGGCAATCACAAGGAACCCCGCCGTATAGAAAAAGCATCCGCAAAATCCCAAGCAGCACCGGCCCGAGCGCCGATCCCACGCTGTACAGCGCCTGGTAAAGGCCCATGCCTGCCGCCTTTGGTCGGGGCCGAGGTGCCTGACCGCATTCGCCATAAAATGGCCGTCAGCGAGGCATAGCCAAGCCCCCAATGAATTGCACAGCCATCAGCAGCGGAATGCTGTGCACAACGGAACCGCCGCCGCATATCCGCCGAGGATCAGGAAGCCAATTACCGTCATACGCGTATTTCCAAGCCTTTACCCCCCCGCTTTCGTCGTAATAAAAAGCGAGCCAAGCACGGACGCCGCAATAAACAGAGCGTTGATTACGCCTGTTTCAATGCCGCCCGCCCCGATATCCTGTGCGATCTTTGAGGAAGGAAACGCCGTCGCAAATACGATGGCTTTTACAAGAATGCACAATACGGACGAAACGAGCAGCCCTGTTCTTTATGATAACCAGGAGATCGCTTTTTTGATCGTTACCGTTTTTGCCGCTCTTCTTTCACAAACAGGGAAACGATCACACCCACAGCGCCGATAAGAAAGCTTGCCAGAAATAAAATCCGTATCCCCGATTTTTGGTACAGGAACCCTCCGGCCAGGAATGCGGCAAAGATTCCCCGCTTCTACTACGGCGCCGATCGTACCCATAGCGCGGCTCGTTTCATTTTCCCGTAATATTTTGCGTACAATACGGTAAACGCCACATACATGGTGCTTGAGAATCCGGAAACCACATTGCCGACAAACAGCATCGCCGGGTTGGGGAAGAAATACATAATGACCGCGGCCGCCGCGGCAAAGAGCAGCCCCATGACGATAAACGGCTTCTGTTTTCCAAGCGCGTCCGATTTGATTCCAACCGGAAGCGAAGTACGAGCTGCGTAAAAGAATGCATTCCAAATATGATTCCTGTAATCGTCGCCGATACACCCAGCGAAATCAGGTATGGCGTAAGGAACGGAATATACAGGTATAAAGAAAACCAAAAAAATACAGGTTACAATAAGCAGAAGTGTTTTTTTCAAGCGCCCGGCCTCCTATGAAGTATAAAATACCTGTTTCCCGCCCGCTTTAACGCGGGCCGTCTTTTTTTAATGAAGCGCGTTTGTGTTTTTTATAGGCCTTATATTCACAAAATCCGTCCTTCCTGCTATAATAATTTAATATGCTAAAAGAGTAAGTGGAGGAAGACGTTTTGAAGCCCTATCCTTATTATGAAACGCGCCCGGTGACCACTTTTTAAAGGACGTTATTACCTGGCGGCGCGGCGCACGCCTGAAAAGGATGCATTCCGCGTCCGTATTGACCGCAAACACTACAGGGGAATTTCCTGGCGGCAGTTTGAAGACGACGTGAACGCCCTCGGTACGGCGCTCCTTTCCTCCGCGGACTCGGAAACGCGCATATCGAGCGTGATCGGCGAGAACTCTTACGAATGGGTTCTCGTATATATGGCGGTATTGTGCGGCGTGGGGTAATCGTTCCCCTTGACCGGGATCTTCCAGCCGAAAAGCTCGCGGAGCAAATGCACTGCGGACGCAAAGGCGGTATTCTTTTCCAAAACATATGAATCAATGATGCGGGAATTTTCCGCGTCTCTTTCCGATGGAACTTTTTTCAAATATGAACGGTGCAGAGACCTTTTGGCGTAACGCTCGGCGCTTTACTCGAGGAGGGCCGGGCCCTGCTCGCAAAGGAGACCGCGCATATCTGGACGCGCAGCCAAACACCGAAAAGATGGCGGCGATCCTCTTTACCTCAGGGACTTCCTGGACCAGCAAGGCCGTCATGCTTTCACAGAAAACCTGATTACAAGCTTTGACTGCGCCTGTAAGCATATCAGCTATACGGAAGACGACGTTATGCTTTCCGTGTTGCCCCTGCACCATGCCTATGAAAGCAACTGCGGCATCCTGGCAATGCTCCATACGAGTACAGTCGTTTGCTTCAACGAAAACCTGAAATATTTTTTCGACAACCTGAAATTGTTCCGCCCACCGGCATGTCGCTTGTCCCCATGTTTTCCGAGACGATGTATAAACAGGTCGTCGAGGGGGCAAACGGGCCGGAAAATATAAAAACTGACGTTCGGGCGCAGGCTCAGCCGCTTCATGCAGAGACTCGGCCTCGGCGTTCCCCGCAAACTGTTCCGCGACGTATACGAGCCGTTCGGCGGACGGTTCAAAAAGGCCTCGTGGGCGGTGCAGCCCTCGACCCGCAGATCACGGCCTTTTTCCGCGACCTCGAATCGTGATGCTGCAGGATATGGGATCACGGAATGCTTTGTTGCGGTAAAACCGCGAAAAGTATTATAATGATTCTTCGGTAGGGCCTATCCTTCCTTGCTGCGAAGTGAAGATCGACGGCGGGAGATCCTGGTCAGGGGCGATAATGATGCTCGGCTATTATAAGAACGAGGAGGCGACGCGGGAAGTGTTTTCGGACGGCTGGTTCCGTACCGGCGACCTTGGGCGTCTGATGAAAAAGGATTCCTGCACATCACCGGCGCAAAAAGAACCTCATTATCTTAAGCAACGGAGAAAATATCAGCCCCGAAGAGCTCGAGACACACCTCATGCGCATCCCGTATGTAAAGGAAGCCGTGGTTTACGAAAGCAAGGGCGTTATCACAGCAGATATTTCCGATATGGACGCCGCACAGGGCCAAGGCATAACGGATGCAGGCTTTCCTGCGCGGGAAGGCCGACGAGTTGAACACGCGCCTGCCCCAGTATAAGCAGAGATACAGGCGGTCAAATTCCGTGATACGGAATTTGAAAAACAACGACGAAAAAATTAAACGTTTTGTGTTGAATAAGTGAGGAATTCTATGTTTGAAAAAAATCGTTTCCATCCTACAGGAATATTCGGGGAGAGGATAAAAGCCTTATCGTACCCGAGGCGCGGCTTACGGCCGACCTTTGGCTGAACTCCCTTGACGTCATCAGCATCGTCGTGGCGTTTGAGGATGAATTCTGGCGTAGAGATATCCAACGAAGACCTGCGTACCTTCCAGCGCGTTTCAGATATTGAGGCCTACCTTGAGCAGCATGCTGCAAGGCGCTGAACAAACGGGCGTTCTAACCGCGATCACGGGCCTTTGCTCCGGTGGTACGGTAAAACGCACGTATCCTCCCGTGGAGGGATACCCCCCACCCCCATACCGCGTATGGATTTCTGAAATTATGCTCCAGCAAACGCGCGTTACTGCGGTCATGCCGTATTACGAGCGCTTTTTGTGTGCCTTCCTCGACGCGCTTGCGTCGGTACCGGACGGCGAGCTTTTAAAGCTCTGGAAGGCCTTGATACTATAACCGTGCGCAACCTGAAAAAGCCGCACAAATCATTGTAAAGAGTTCGGCGGAACCTTCCCGCCTCTTTTTTGGGACCTGCTTTCTCTGCCCGGTATCGGTAGCTACACCGCAGGCGCAATCGCTTCCATCGCTTTTTGCGTTCCTGTCCCCGCAGTGGACGGCAATGTGCTGCGCGTCATTTCCCGCGTACTTGCCAGCCGTTCCGATATCGCGGATGCAAGGACAAAGAAAAAAGCATGGAAGCAGCTCTTGCCGCAATTATGCCGCGCATGACTGCGCGGGCGACTTCAACCAGGCGTTGATGGAGCTCGGCGCAACGGTGTGCCTGCCAAATGGGGAACCGCTGTGTAAAACTGCCCGCTTTTACCGTTATGCAGGGCAAACGCGGAAAACCTGACCGGCGAAATTCCCGTCAAGGCGGCAAAAGAAACGGCGGATCGAAGCGCGCACCATATTTATCCTTTTTGCGGGGAACGCGTCGCCCTCAGAAAGCGGGATAAAACCGATTGCTCGCGGACTTGTGGGAGTTCCCTAATGTAGGCGGCGCGCGCTTTCTCCCGTTGAGGCAGAGGAATATCTTCGGCAAACGGCCTTAGAACATGGAAAATAACGCCGGTCGCGCCCGCCAAACATATCTTCACGCATATCGAATGGCATATGACGGTTATCTGGCGGAAGCCGCCTCCCCCGCTGCGGGCTTTCATATGGTGTACCGGAGAGGACCTGGGCACAGTCGCACCCTCCCTCGGCCTTTCGCGTCGCTATACCAAAATCGCAATGCGCGAACTTGCGCATGGTTTTGCTCCCCGGGCCGGACGCTGAATCTGTCCGCGCAGCTTCTAGGCGCCCGGCGGAACCGAACCTCCGGTTTTATTCCAGGAAGTTTCAGCAGAGCCGGTCATAAAACATTTCTCCTTGTGAAAAATTCCGACCCTCCGGAAATACTTCCGAGGGTCTTGAATCGCAGTCATAATATCTTTTATCTTACGCTTGATCCCATGTTTGCCGTACAAAGCAAGCGAACGCCGCGCTTCTTCGTCAAAATCCGTACCCGGCATAACATCACGCCAAATGGAACAGGCATTGCCAATCTCTCCACCACGCTGCACAAGTGGTTTCAAGCGTTAGTTTTCCCTGATAACCGATCTTTTTCAGCGCCCAAAGATTTCTTTCCACGGCAGGAATCCGTCCCGGCGGACGGCGGTTGTTTTCTCCGAGATGCATGTATCCAATCCGTCCGCCTGCGTTAAGAATCGCCTGTACAAAGCTATCTTCTTCTATATTCATATGGAAAGTGTCAAACTCGGCATTTAACATTTCGGCTGCCGACAGCATCCAGGTAGATACCCGCCTCCCCGTATTAAGCATAAAGTGCTCATAACGGTTCACGATTCAAGACATATTTCCACACCAAGATTTTCTGCATACGGCGCCAGAATTCTCATGCTCCTCGATAGAGCGTGCGGTATGTTCTTCCTTGCTGTCGATAATTTTGAGTTCCATATGCCATTGACAATTCCACACGCTGTTTTTACTCTAAGTTCAGCGGCAATATCAAAATATTTTTAAGATACTCTATTGCCGCTGTCCGTGTTGCTGCATCCGGCGAAGATATATCGTATTCCGCAGGCGGATCGGATGCAAGTACAAACTCGATTCCCCGTTCTTCCCCTACTTTTCTCAGGTTTCACGTTCCTGCGGAGTCATTTTCCGCACAGATTCCGTAACAAGCTCTATTGCTTCAAAGCCAAGCTCGCAACTTTTTTGTAAGCGCCACATAATCCACATCAAAATCGCGAGCCCAAAACCCATAAAAATTCCTGTTTTATTTTTCATCGTTCCGCTCTCCTGCTCCTTTATAGAAAGCATCATCAGATTATCGTCAATATGCACATTTTCAATAAAAACATCTCTTTCAAATTCAAAAAGACCGGATTGAAATTCAGAAACATCGTTACCCTATATTCACTGATCTTCCGCGCAATCTGCTCGTTCCTTCTGTGGGCAGAGCTAAAATTGCCGCGACGATATTTTCCGCTTCGATATATTCTCCAATCTTATCCATATCAAAACTTTGATCCCATTGATTACTGCGCCAGTCAACTAGGATTGATATCAAAAAAGCTTTATTTCAAACCCGCAGTTTTTGGCTCATCATCATAATTACTGAGCGACTGCCCTAAATTTCCTGCACTAATAATCGTGTTCTTTTTGTTTTCAAGTTGAGCAATTCTGCCAATCTGTTCCAGAATTGCTGACACATTATACCCCACGCCATGATATCCATTATAAAAAGCGGTTGAGTCCTGCCGCACCTGCGAGGGGATATCCCCCATCAATAAGGCCAATTCATCGATGAAATATATTCTCTGGCCAAGCTGCTTTTGCTCATTTGACGATAATATCTCAGGAGTTTCCTGATTAGATGCTTCGATAATCCCCTATATTGCCCCGACATATAAAACACCCCTGTTCTTTCCATTTTTAACTTAAGTATCTCTTAAATCAGTTTATCTGTCAATATAATGTCGTTACCGCCTCTTTTTTCGATCCTTAAAAAACACGATTTGAAGACCTAATTTTTTTGAAAATGTACAATTCTACGTTATTCCATTGATGTTTTCATGAATATTACCGAGCGTATGCCGCCTCGCTTCCTTTTACTGCCTTTTTATGCGTTTTCACGCGTCAGCAACGATTGCAGTACTACTGCAATTACAAAGCACAATTCCTGCAACATCATTTGATAGAAAGAATCTACATTAAGTTGTACAAGTCCGTTATTCAAAATTCCTACAAAGATACAGCCCACGCCCGGCAGGCGCCCAATGCCTCCCGAAAGCGCCGTCCTCTCAAGTACGCAGGCAGTAAATACGTCAAACAGGTAAGCCGCCCACTTGCAGATCCCGCATTTGTACGCGCAGCAACGATCAGGCCTCCCAAGGAAGAAAATAATCCTCCCAGTATATATATACAAAGAAACCTGGATCCTATTGACGCGTATCCGGAAAGACGCTGCCGACTCTTTGTTGCCGCCAAGAGCATAACAGTAAGTACCAAATTTTGAATACTTCATAAACAGTGACATGAAATGTAAAGGCCGCTAAAATTATTACAGGAATTGGAATTTGTCCCCAATATCCTCTGCCAAGTTCTACAAAGCTTTCCGGAAAATTAGAGATTGGTGTTGCCTGCGTAATCACATAACCGGCTCCTTGGCAGATCTGCATTGTACCGAGCGTCACGATGAACGACGAAGGTTCAGATAGGTCGAAAGAGTTCCGTTTAAAAGCCCCGCTAGTCCAACACACATCCCGGCCGTGATAGAGAGCGGCATCGGTACGTCCATGTCAATGGTTAGCTTCGCTACCACGATTCCATTAAAGCGCTGCAACATATCCGACAGAGAGATATCCATTCCCCCGGTCAGTATGACCATAAAACCGCCAATGGCAATAATTCCAATAGATACTTGGCGTATGATATTGAGTATATTTTCCGCATTAAAAAACGCTGGAGATGCGATCGAAAAGAAATACGATCAACACCACCAAGGCAATATACAATCCTGCCTCTTTGCTTAGACGTTGCGTACCAATTTTTAATTGAGTTTAATGTTTTGGATTGACTCCCCACTCATAGCTGCTTCCCCATCGCATATTGTATAATGACCTCTTGTCCCGCCTCTTCCTTTGGTAAGTTCTGCAACAATTCGCCCATCGCACGACAAGTACACGGTCGCTCAATTTCAGAACTTCCAGTAATTCTGAAGAAAACTACAATGATGCTTTTTTCCTTCTTTTACCATTTCATCAAGATTGCATGGATTTCTTCTTGCTCCTACGTCCACACCCCGCGTCGGCTCGTCGACCAATATCTTAGGATCAGCGTTCCACATTTGCTCACAACGATTTTCTGTTGATTGCCGCTAAACAATTTTGCCTTTCGTATGACATCCGGCGGACTGATCTCAAATTTTTGACTGCTTTTTCCATGTGCTTTTTTTTACTCTTTGTAGGAAATCATACCAGCTTTATTTGTCATTTTAGATAAGCTCGCACGCATTGTTATATTCCATCGTCATTTCCATCATCAATCCTTCGGACTTTCGTTCCTCCGGTACAAGTGCGATGCCTGCCTGATAGGCGTCATAAGGCGAATTGATTTCACCTGTCTCTTCGATCCATACTTCTCCGGAGTTTTCGATCTGCTCCAAATACAACTCGTTGATTTCGCTCCTTCCTGCCCCTGCCAAGCCTGCAAAACCTAAAATTTCACCACGTTTCAGATTAAAATTGATGTCATGCAGCTTTCCCTCCACATTTAAATTCCTGACTTTAAAATCACTTCATCCCGTTGCGATTGATTTTTCTTGGTATGCTTTTCACGCTTCACGGCCAACCACCATTTTAATCAGCATTTTTTCATCGAGGTTTCCCTGTTCTCCGTACAATATATTGTCCATCGCGCAAAACCGATACCCTGGTCTGCCGCAAACTGAATACCTCCTCGAAGATATGTGTAATATAAATAGTTCCCACTCCCCGTTCCTTCAGCGTATTTACAACCTGATACAGGTTTATCCGCTCCTGCTGCGCAAGTGCTGCCGTTGGTTCATCCAAGATTACCGCCTTGGATTCGTACTTATGACCTTCGCAATTTCTACCATTTTGTTGTTCCGCGAAGGACAGCATCTGCATTTTTTTGTAACATCAATATCGATCCAAGACGCTCAAGGCTCTCCTTCGCTTTTTGCACGGAATATTTTTTATCAATTACATTTAAAAAATTTTTGTCCGCTCTTGTCCTAGCATAAAATTTGTCGCGACATCCAGCCACGGTACGATATTCAACTCCTGATGTACGACGCTGATCCCCGCTTCTACCGCATCGGCCGGGCTTTTAATATCAACTTTTTTGATCCTCCATGAATATTTCGCCTTCATCCGCACGGAATACACCTGAAACAATCTTTATAAATGTCGATTTGCCCGCACCGTTCTCTCCTAAAAGAGCATGTATCTCCCCGTTTACATCTAGGGATACGTCGTCCAAGAGCTTTTACGCCGGGAAATGATTTGCTGATATTTTTAACGCTCAATATCGTTCCATATGTTTATCTCCCTGTAGTTAAGAGGCCTACCGGCCTCCCATTGGGTATCGAAAACTATTCTTCCATCAAGCTTCCTACAAATTTTATCACACAGTTCAAAAGGCACTTTAATTTCATGATTAAATTCTTCTCTTTAACCGCTTTTGAGTGCCATATCAACCGCTGTATCCGCCATAATACGCGGCGGCAGATGCATGAAAGACCTTGAACATTGATTCATCTGCTTGAATCAGATTCATAACGTCCGGATTCGTATAGAACGCGCAGGCCACCGCATCCTACCGTCATTCCACGTGATTCCTCCCAAGGGTGCACTCGACGTTGCGCCCCAAAGCATATTGTCGTCATTTGCGGATAGGATATTTTCTGTTACAGTCATACCTTTTTCAGTTTCTGCCTGGCCATTCATGATGACTGCTTTCACGTTTTTCCCAAGCCCGCTTTCAATCCTTCGAGAAAGCCATTTTCTGCATCAAGGCAAGGTTGTTCTGCTGGGTAAGAGAGCACAGCGACGTTTGCTTTTCCGTCAAAATGTTCTTTTGCATAATCAGCCGCCCATTTCCTTCCACTTACCCGTTTCGTAGGTCTCAATTCCTACAAGCCCGACGCGACATGATTTCCATCACCATCAACGACATCAAGGTCGCTCAGGATTACACGCACGCCCGCAGCTTCCGCTTCTTTAATGACAACGCCTACCCACCTTCGGATCTACCGGACAAATAATCGCGTCGCATCCTTGGGCGATCATATCTTCCATAAGGTTCACTTGTTTTTTGGCATCGAATTTACTATCCGCAGAAATTACCTCAAAGCCTTTTTCCCCCGGCTAATTTCTCAATCTCGTCAACCCAGGATACCCAATATGTGTGTCCAAGATTGAAAACCGGAACGCCAATTTTGATTATTCCGTCTCCATTCGTATCCTCTGCTTCTACGGCAACACTTCCTTGTGCAGCGTCCTCAGGTGTATTGTTGTCCCAGGGCTTCTGCAGGCGCGCACGCAAACAGAATACTCGCCAGCATAACCATAACTACAACAAACGCCAACCTCTTCATCTTCTTCATCAAATTTTCCTCCTTGTTATTTGATTGTAGAATTGTAATCAGGTCTTTTTCCTATATGAAGTTTTTTAAAATTCAATAATTTCTGTCGAATTATGCAGCAGGTTTGCCGCTTCCGATCTGTTTAAAAGTTCTTTTTTGCCGAATCAACTGTGTACAAATATTACCTATGGCCGTTGCTTCCACGGGTCCTGCGTATACCTTGAGCCTCGTTTGTTTCTTGATCTCGTTACAAAGATAGGTGCTTCGCGCCTCCGCCCAGTACATAGATACACTCCGAACTTCCTGCTAAGGATATGGGTAATATTTCTTACTGTCTTCGCGGTACTTAAGGCGATCCGTTCAGCACCGCTGCATAAATTTCAGCTTTTCCATTTGGTTTTGGTTGCCCCGCGTGTTCAAGGTAGTCGAAAATCTTGTGACACATCCTTCCCGGTTTGGTAAACTCAGGGCTATCCCAGGTCAATATGATATTCAGTTCTTTGCCCCATTTTCCAAGAAACCGTAATCCATTTTCCATCCTTCTGTTTCCCACTCGCGCGCACACTCCTGCACAATAAACAATCCATTGCAATACCTTGAGAAAATTAATCTCGCCATCAAAACCATTCTCATTGCTGATGCCCGCCTCAAAGACCTCTCTCTGGTAATGACAGGTTCCCGCAAAAGCATCCTGTCATCACCCAAACTCCCCGTGCTACGTAGGGTTTCCTTCCGTATGATGCGCGGGTACCGCCATAAGGGCAGAAGATGTATCGTGCCCGCAAATCCGCATTACCGGAATTTTTTCCCGCCCTCAGGAATCCCGGTCATGCCTAAAATGTCGTTTCGTTCCGTTGTCTGCGGCAATACATCAGGAGTGCAAGCCGTCTCATGATCTCCATGTTCCAGTCGCGCACACAATACTATACATTCCGGATGGGCTGGCTAAGTATTATCAAAGGTTACTTCCCCCGTGAGCAAATAACAGACAAGGTTTGCCATGAATTGAATCATTCTCGTCTTCTCAAACCAATCTTTTTCGCATATTTTTTTCCAATAACACAGGTGAACAAGCGGACAAATATCTTCTATTATTGTTCCGTTACTTTCAAAGAGTTCATATCCCGGACAACCGAAAGACCTCTTCTGCAAATTCCCTGAACCTGTGGATCACGGTAGGTTCGAGGTAAAACAAAAGTTTTCCCTCTTCGTCAGCATTCAAAATCCGCTCCCCAGGTATCAATCCCTACCGAATCCACAGTTTCCGCGTCAATTTAAGCTTCCACCGAGGAACCGGTGCATCTTTTATCTCAATGAGTTGTCCTTTACCCGCACCGCCATTCCTGCAGCGCAGTAATTCCCCGACATTCAATCCGCTCTCCATTAAAAAGCTCCTTCGATACTCCGCATACTACTGGCACCATAATCAAGCGCCAGCACCCTTTTTATTGCCATCATCGCACTCACAAGCTTCTGAAACAGGCCAACCATTGCGTTGACTTCCGCATTGTCAAGGGTGTAAATGCTTCATCGAGGTCTTTAGCCGCAATTACAATACCATGATTTGGGATAAGTGCTCCTACCGCCCGTTCTGGAATTTCATTCCGCCGATTATAAAAATAGAAATCACTTCTTTTTGCGAGTTTCAGGCGATGTGCAACTTCTTTGACACATTCCATCGGTCCGCCTGCAAAATATTCAAAATTTTCCGTATAAACATCCAGCCTTTTCTTCGCGCAATATATCTTGGATGGGCATGAAGCACCGCGCCAACCCCGAGGATCGCCTCATAAATACCAAGATGCATCATGCTCTCACGCGTCATCATAGTCGGATCGTTTTCTACGACCTCAGAGTATTTTCGTCAAGCGCGATCAGGTCGTCCGGTTGAAACTGCCACCATAATTTCTCCCGCCATCATCGGTGTGACGTAAATAAGCCGTTATGCCTCACTGATGTTTCCGCCACCTGCATCTGTGGCTGCCTATCAAACATCAACCGTCCTGTATTAATCATTTTACATCTCATATAATCGTACCAAAGTTGCACATAACCTTCCCATCAAAATATCAAGTCTCAAATAATGTTTTACATGTCTGTTCATGCGGTTCGTTACAACCGTACTCGCCACAAGCCTATTCCTCTTCCGGCACAGCAAGGATGCTTTCTCAGTTGCAGCTATAATCTCGCAATCCCGCCGCAAAGAATCACTACTCCTTTGCCGCCGATCCCATTTGCCAAAGCGTAATTCCCGTACCCGCCGCCGGATGTTTTTACCGCTTCGTCTGCAGCATAGACTGCACTTGCTGCATCGCGTGTCTCTATGATTCAAGCGCGCATCGGTACTTTCTCCTATCGATGGGGACTCCAGTATGCCGCTGCTCAGATTCCCTATCATTAATGAATTTTGTAATCCGGAAAATATTTTGCGCGCAACATACGGACCGCGCTATATACATCCACATATCTTCCGCCAAAACCAGCAGGTATCCGCCTGGACATATCATACCAGCCCGCAGTAAATGAATATCACTATTCTTAACCGCATAGTCGAGGCTTTTGATTCCTTCAGCGATCCCTAGAAATTCTACAATTCCTACAGCGGTCCCAGAATTTTTTTCATGGTGCATCTCCCAATACGGATTCCGGCTCATCAATAATACCCACGATTGCCGCGTCTATTGGGGCATTTTCCCGCCCTGTTCCGATACGCGCAGCACTTCCGAACACGACAAGGACGACCTCGCCACTCCCCTGCGCCTACACTGTCGGTCGCCACCGCATAACGCTGGACAAGCTGTCCATTTTCAATCATCTGTACGACCAGCAGTTTGCAGCCGTTAGCTTTTCATTTTTTTCTTTGTTGCTACAACATATTGAACGATTTTTGCCAAGCTGCATAACGGCACTTCCTTCTTATTTTATTGTAGGGGTATCTTTTTCCACATCGCCATGAGGACGCGGGATTACATGCACAGCAATAAGCTCGCCAAGCGTTCCAATCGCTTCCGCTCCGGCTTCCGTAGCTGCTTTACGGCTCCACGTCACCGCGCACCATCACAGATACATAGCCTGATCCTATCTTATCCACACCAATAAGTTCTACATTTGCTGCTTTACCATCGCGTCCGCTGCCTCGACCAGGGCTGTAAGACCTCTGGTTTCAATTCCCAGTGCTTCTTTAATCATGATTTTCCCTCCATTTATCAATTTCTTCCACTTTTATTTCTGCTTTTTTGTGTTCCAGGCAATATTTTTCTCCACATCCGCATGTGGACTGGGGATAACTGTGCGGCAACAAGTTCACCAGTCCGTTTACGGCTTCCGAACCCTTCTACCGCTGCTTTCACTGCACCTACATCTCCCGTTACCATTACAGTTACATAGCCCGATCCTATTTTTTTCCATTCCCGCAAGTTTTACATTCGCCGCTTTTTCGCCATTGCATCTGCAACCTCAACAAGCGCCGTAAGCCCCCGCGTCTCCACCATTCCCTAACGCTTCTCTTGCCATTTCTTCTCTTTCCTTTCTCATCTAGAAATTATTTCTATAATCTCAAAATATTGTGTCATCCGACCTGGTCATCACATGCGCTGCATAGAGTTCACCCAGCCTTTGGGCCGTTTCACTTCCGGCTTTTACCGCCTCTCTTACAGCATCCACCTCGCCTATAACAGCTGTGTAAATCAGGGCGTTGCCAATCTTTTGGCTGCCAATCACTTCAACATTCGCCGTTTTAACCATGCTGTCCAGCTGCTTCAATCGCTGCCGTAATTCCACGGCATTCTACAATCCCAAGCGCGTCTTTTTTTCTGTACTCTTGGCATTTTTTCTGTCCAGCTGCTGATGTTCTCGCTTTTCCGGTGCCGATGGTTTCCTTTTTCTTCGCCATTTTCTTAGTCACTTTTCAGGTTTGTATATCGAACTATTTGATAGATCCTTCCGAAGGAAGTGCATTGACATTAGAAGAAATTATATCTCCGACCTCGCGCGCAGCCGCAAGTCCGGCAGCCACCGCGCTTTTAACTGCATCTGGAGGTCCCGCTAATTTCAGGGCAACAATCAAACCGATCCCTTCTTCTCCTTTCGTCCTCTCCATACCTACCAACCGTACGGCCGCTGCTTTCACAGCAGCATCCGCAGCCGTCATCGCACATACGAAACCATAAACTTCGATAATGCCACAGGCTTCCTTTTCAAAAGCAACCTGTTTCTCAAGATAGGAATTATCAAGATACATACGTGTCTGAGGATCAAGATTTGCCATAATTCGATATGCAATTACTTTATCCATTTGTCCTGCTATGGAGATGCCGCCTGCACAGCCGCGGCGGCGGCAACACGCTCCTCCCACAACAACCGTTATAAGGCCGCCGCCCATGTATCCTTCTTCACATCGATCAAAAGCGTATCTGCCGCTTTCATCATTGCATCCGTCACCGCAATACTGACGCAAGCCCGCGTACCTCAAAGCAGTCCAAAGAGCTTCCCCATTTCCGCAGCTCTCCTTAAAATTTAACATCATCCTCAAAATTCCGGCTGATTCCCATTGCCGTATAACAGGCGCCCCACAATGAATTTTTGCAATACGTCAATATTTTTTAACTATTTGATTTACATAGCTGGAGAAAATTTCTTTAAATATTTAAAAATCAATCGCCCATCCACACAGTGCCAAAAAATCAAACGGTTGAAATTTTTAGCCGAATATCGCGCCAATATATGGTTTGCAATAATGCAAATTCCTTTCCCGTTAAAACAGGTAATTGCGAATTGAGATATGTTTACCAGAATCTACTATTATATCCTCAGGTTCAATGCACATACCATGCACTGCAACTTGCCACACCGCCTCAATTACGATATGCTGGTGCAGTTCTGAGGGATTTTCCAACCCCTTTGTAGAATATCAGATCAAACTTCTTCAACTAAGAAAACATGTAACATGGTTATCCGGATCCGGGCAGCCAAGTCTAATTTTTCCTTTAACCGGTTCCCACCAAAAATCCGCATTACAAATCATTGCATTAATATGGGGCAGCAACCCGAAAATGCCGGAATACAGATCCCTTCAGGTTTATCCCTTCTACCATAAAGGTCTGCCTTCTGCATGCCGTGCAACATGGGTTCCTTCTACGTTCTACCGTAATTTTAAATCTCTTGAGCGGCGGCGGGGTTACTTTCCCAATCAGAGACTTGGCATCCCCTATCGAAGAATCATCCGCAAATTTAGGTGTACCTCCATTGTATACTGTTGTTTGGCCAATTGCGCTTTTACTAATTGATCAAGTTCTGATTTGTTTACTTTCATATCAATGACCTCCTTGCTTTCTTTTGATATTTGTATCTTAGCACTAAGTTATATTTATGTCAATATTATTTTTGAAAATATTGAACTAAGCATTAAAAGTTATCAGAAATACCGCTTTTTCTCAATTTTAATGAATATATTCGTTTAAAATTTATTTGTTTTGAATTTTATATAACGTTATTTATATAACTTATTATCAGGCGATTTATTATAAAAAAACCGCCCTTAGGGGCGGGTTTTGCACACGGCGATTCTTTACAGCTGAAACGCCGCCTCGATCTCTTTTACCTCTTCGGGGTAATGGTGTCCGGTTCGCCAAGCTGCTTGGCCGCCGTACGGATTTTGGAATATTCCAGTACCGGTCGAACACATTGAGAAGTCCCGATCCCGCGATCACCACGCAGTCGTTGTCAATGATCTCCTACCGGATTTTTCATAGAGATCGTATCGACCACCTGGTTGTGCTCGAGAAGGTTGGAGCCGTACGGCAGCCGCTGCAATCTGCTTGAGCATAATATAACTTTCGGGGATCAGCCGCGCGTCAAACTCCGCCCCGTGACTGCAAACGCCATAATATTCGGCGGATGCGCGATCGCTACCGCATTGATGTCCGGATGTTTTCGTAAATCGCTTGATGCATCTTTACGGCCGGGAAGGATTCTTGCCTGTTCCTTGCGTCCGTTGCGGATATTTACGATATCCTCGGGTTCAACAGTACATCCCTATCTTTTGTGTATGGCGTAATGATAAACGATCCGTCAGGCAGCCTGCGCGAAAAGGTGCCCTGTGTGGAAGTAAACAACTGCTGGTTATACGCCCGTCGGATAAATTTACATCACCGAACGGTAGTAGCGCTCGGCCGAACCGTATTCTCCCGGATAATAATCCCCGGCTGCGGGAAAGACCGCATATAATGGTTAAGCTCTTCCGGTGTGTATCCGCGGCTTTCCGAGCGGAGCGGCGTTGATCTCGATGCGCGCGCAATAATCCAGCGTCTCGAATTTCATAAATGCGTCGAACAATTTTGCGCGCCCACAACAACCCGTGGCTGGCCATCATCACGATATCCGACCATCCTCAAATTTCTGCGCAATCAGGTTGCCCCAGCTTCTTAGAGCCCGGCAACGCATAGTCCGCCGTCTGCATCGTTGTTACAGATATAATTTACGCTTGCGATCATCTCGTTCTGCGGCCTCTTGTCGAGTGCGGAATATGCCACCAATGCCGGTGGGTGCGCGTGCAGCACCGCCTTCAGGTCCGGCCGTTTTACACCATCTTATGAAAAGGCAGCTCCACCGACGGCTTATGCGGACCGATCACCGTACCGTCCGGCTTCACCCGCATAATATCCTCGCGCGTCATGTTCCTTGTCAATTGAACCAGGTGTGATCCAGATATCCCAATCCGAGTCTTTGATCGAAAGATTCCCACCCGAGGTCGTCGTCGCCGCCACGCATAAATGCGCTCCATCATCATACGATCTGGTCGGGGATGCAAATGAAAATCGTGGGATTCTCCTTTTTCAATCCCGCCGAATCCCCATGGGTGCATTCGCCCTTCTTACGCTTCCGTTTTCCTTTCACCCCTTAAGCCCAGCGGTACACGCCGGAGGATGCTCTCTTCCGTCATATCCTTAGGGTTCCCGCCTGTACATACATCGCAGAAGGCCGACTTCGCCAGTTCCTCGAGGTCCTCCTCCTTCACGCCGATCTCGGCAGAAGCGTCTGCGGTATCTCCACCGAACGGGATAAAGCGCGTACCGCTTCAATTGCCGCCCGGTATTCCTCCCCTGACTCATGTTATCCACATTCGCAACGCCCATCGCCCGGGCGATTTCGCGGTATTTTCGCCCGTCGCATCCTGGTTATGCTCCATCACATAGGGCAGCAGGACCGCGTTGGCAACGCCATGCGGCGTATCGTAAAACGCCCCAGCGGATGCGCCATCCCGTGCACCACGCCAAGACCCACGTTGAAAAGCCCATACCTGCGATATATGTGCGTTTGCCATCTCTTCCCTGGCTTTCATATCGCCGTTCTGCATCCTTAGTTTTTCGCGATCATTTTGATCGCCTGCAGGTGAAACATATCCGTCATTTCCATGCGCCTTTTGTAACATAGCCCTCAATGGCATGCGTCAGCGCGTCCATTCCCGTGGAGGCCGCAAGCCCGCGCGGCATGGGAGGCCATCATTTCCGGATCGACAATGGCGATCTGCGGAATATCATGCACATCCACGCACACAAATTTCCGTTTTTCTTCGTCCGTAATCACATAATGATCGTCACCTCCGCCGCCGTGCCGGCTGTCGTGGGAATGGCGATCGTCGGCGCCGTTTTTCTAAGCGTATTTGCCCGTACCCTCGAGGCTCACAACATCGGAAAACCCGGGTTGCCGGCGATGATTCCCCACTGCCTTGCCGTGTCGATCGAGGATCCCCCGCCGACTGCGATCAGGTAGTCCGCGCCGCTTACACGAAATGCGTTTACCCCCGTTTAACGATCTCCACCGTAGGATTCGCCTTCACCTGGGAAAAATATTATATGGCATACCGTTGGCATCCAGAAGCTCCGTTACCTTGGCGGCAACACCAAACCAGGTCGGCATCCGTTATGATGAGCGCCTTGCGGAACCCCCGCCGGCTGATCTCTGCCCGGCAGGTTCGCAAGCGCTCCCTGTCCAAAATACGACGTTTCATTCAAAATTACTCTTTGCGGCATAATAGTAAACCTCCTTACAGTTGTACCGAGTCCAATCTTCCTTCTTTAACTTTATTGTAACCCTTTGCAGATACCCTACAATAAAATATTAAAAAGAGAAAACATCAAATATTCCCTGCATAAATCGGCCGGCCGCGTCCGCCGCACACTCATATTATAAAAACACCTCTGTTTCAAATAGAGGTGTTTAAGGTTCCAAAGCCACTTTTGTATCTGATCCCAATTTTCCTTGAAATGCGCCACACGGTCTTTGAAACGCTGCGGATATTCCCGCTTCATCTTATCCGAATAGATGCTTTCACTGGATCGAGCGTCGCGGCGTTTTCATGTCCCACAAGCGCCCACGTATTATCCGAAAGGTGTTTGAACGCGTCATCCCGCTGCTTCATGCAAATAAAGCTCTGGCGCGGCTGATTGATATCTTCTCCGAAATCTCAAAGAAATCAAGCTCCTGCATTTATCCATCACGCGCAAGCTGCTCCATCGTATTACGCGAAGGCATGTAGGAGCGCTTCAAAACCAAGTTCCTTTACATAAAGAAAGAGATCGTCCAGATATTCGTCTTCAAATTTCTGCGCTTTTTGTCGCCCGTCGGGGACTCGGCGACATCTCCAAGGTAACAGTAGGTTGGGATCACTCCCGCGCGCGGGCATAATCCACAACCTTTTCACCGGGAAGCTGTCCTCGCCCTGCGCGATGAAGAACCTCGGCACAAGCTCTGATTTAAGCACGTTCAGCATCGTATTCATAGGCAAAAAAATTCTGTGTCTTCAAGCATCTTCTTCACATTCGGCTTGAGGGCGATGCCCATATCATTTTCCAGGAAACGGATCAGCTTTCTCCCCGCCATACTTTTCGACAGTTTTTTCGTGAGGCCGAATAATATGTGCCGCTCCGTGATGCTTCCCCATCGCGCGCCATGGAAAGGGTTCCACATCGGTTTCAAAATCAGAAAGCGCGAGGCCATGGGTTTCATAATCTCATTAAGCTTTTTCTACCTGTTTTTGTTCGCTCATTACGCTTTGCGCGTATCTGGGAAAGCAACCCGTCCATCTCGCCGATCTTATTGTGCGGAAGGCCGTGAAGGGGCAATATAGGCCACCGCCGAGTTTCGTCCGGGTTGTGAAGTCCTCCCTTTGAACGGAGTGTCTGCAAAGCTCACGCGCACCTCGCAGCCAATGGTGGTGGTGGTAATCCCCATGATCTCTCCCGCTTCGATAAACTCCCGTGCGCCGCTGATAGAATCGTGGTCAACGATACCCACCGTGCATAATCCGCTCGTATAGGCATAATAAACTGCCGCTGCCGGCGAATGGGGTGAAAAGGAATACGTCGTATGGACGTGGTTATTGGTATCCGCAGTACGCCCGGGCTCTTCGATCTCCCCCCGCATCGAGCATTGCTCGCAGCCCGCCAGCGCCTCTCAAGGCGTATTTCTTTTTCCGGAGCGTTCAGTTCCACTGCAATAATGTTTCCCATATTCATTGTTTTCCTCCCCTGTTTTGCCGCCCTCAACATTTTGTTATTTTTTCACATTATTTTTGTTGAAAAGCACATATAAATCACATATAATCAAGAATTGTGCAATTTGTTCAAATTTATTTTTACTATACCATGTTTGCTGCGATTTTCAAAGAAAATCGAAAACAAATTTCAGGAAAAGAGGTAGCGAAATTGGATCTTACGGAACTGGTAAAACTGTCAAACGATTACGGCAGCAACGAGGGACTATGTCTGGCGGGCGGCGGCAACACTTCCCCTAAAGGATGACAGTGAAATGTACATCAAGGGTTCGGGCACAACGCTTATGACCATAACCGCCGACGGCTTTGTGGGAATGGACCGCGCCAAACTCGACGCCATGATGACCGCCGACTATCCGCAGGGCGATAAGGAACGCGAGGCGGCTTTCGCTTGCAGAACATGATGGCTGCACGGTTGTTTTGAAGAAAACGCCCCAGTGTGGAGACCACGCTGCACAATCTCTTTTCCGCTCGGCTTATCCTGCACGTCCATCCCGCGCTTGTAAACGGGCTTACCGCAATGGGCAGGACGGCGAAAAAAGATCGCGGCCGCTGCTGCCCGGCGAGTATGTGATTCCGCTCTCCCCGCCCCGGTTATGTGCTTTCACTGCTCTGCCGTGAAAAAGCTGGCGGACTAGGCAAAATATGGCCGGGATGCACAGATCATGTTGCTCCAGAATCACGGTATTTTTTATTGCCGCCGATACGCGTAAAGAGAGCGACACGCTGATGGACCATGTAATGGAACGCCTGCGCGGTAAAGCTTAAGCGCATGCCGGATTTCTCGGGGCGTCCTGCGGAAAGGGCTGGAGCCCTTAAAACGCGAACTTGCCGCGCTTTATTCCCCGGAGGAAAAGCGAACCTGCTGTGCAATAAGGAAATTCTATCCTTCGTTTCTTCACGGCATGCGTTCGCGCCTCTTTCCGCCGCGTTCACGCCCGACCACATCGTATACTGCAAAGGCGGAATTCCTGTACACGGAATCCCGGGCTGATGGATGTAAAATTCCAGGAATTCATGGATAAAAGGGATATGCGCCCAAGATAGTCTGCGTAAAAGGGTTCGGCGCTTTTGTTCTCGGGGATACGGAGAAGGAGATCGCCACCTCGAAGCTGTTATTCCTCGATGCGGTCAAGATTGCGGTCTATTCGAAAGCTTCGGCGGGCCGCTTCATATGACCCCAGGCTGATTGATTTCATTACCAACTGGGAAATGGAAGCATACCGCCAAAAGGTAAATAAGCGCCAGGAAGGGCCGGCCTCCGCAGGGGACCGGCCTTTTGATTCACGGGTAAAGCAGTATAATATACGGGTATTTCAGCGGGGAGGACAAAGTGATGGAAAATCTACGGCAGCTTGTATTAAAATTACGCTCGCTCGTTTTATTCCGCGGGCTTCTGGAAGACCCGGCCATACAAAATTCATGGCGCTTGCGGACGAAGCGGAACAGGGCGATCCCGAAAAATGTGTGGCAGCGTATTCGGATTTTGCGCGCGGCTTTTCGCGTGCAGGGTCAATTTCAGCGATTACATCCTGAATACGTTGCTGGAGAGCGAAAACCTTTACGCCCTGAAAAAGGACGCGGGAAAATGTGGAGCCGCAGCTTGAAAAATGCCTGAAAAACGTGCTTGCCATTTTGCAGGAGCTTGCGGGCATCCCAGCCGCGCAAATAAAACGGCTGCTTCCTTATGACGGCTTCCTGCCCGAGTGGGAAATTTCAGATCATAATTTTTACACAGGTCTACAGGGACCACATAGCGCACATTGGCACCACGGCTTTGGGCCGTTCGTAAAAATATTATTTCTTTACGGTTTGCGGAAGGCGGACTTGTCCCGGTAAAATATCCGGATGAAACACGGCTGTCCGAACTCTCCGGCTATGAATACGAACGCGGTTGCGTGGTCAAAAATACGCTCGCCCTGCTGAAGGGTAAACCCGCCGCCAACGTACTTTTGTATGGAACAGCGGCACCGGGAAATCTTCCACCGTAAAGGCGGTGGTAAACGAATTTGCACAGCAGGGGCTCCGGCTGATTGAAATCAAAAAAAAGCCAGCTGCGGATGATTCCAGCACTGATCGACAGCCTTGGAAAAAAATCGCTGAAATTCATACTATTTATCGACGACCTTTCCTTTACCCGAGACGATGACGATTTTGGCGCGCTCAAGGCAATTCTCGAGGGTTCCGTTTCTGCGCGCACCAAAAACCTTGCGGTCTACGCGACGAGCAACCGCCGCCACCTGGTACGCGAGACTTTTTCCGACCGCGAGGGCGACGGGTGCACGCGAACGACACGGTCCAGCAGTTGACTTCCCTTTCCGACCGCTTCCGGGCTGACGATCACTTTCCCGCCCGAACCGGGAGCGGTAGTATTTTGGGATCGTCGACCACCTCTGAAGCTTTACGGTGTTGTAATGGACACAGGCGAAACGCACCGCCAGGCGAAATTTACGCGCTCGAGCAGGGCGGACGTTCGCCGCGTGTGGCGAAGCAATTTTTGGAACAGGTACAGTCGTTGGGGGGTCTAAAGCACACTTTTTGATACGAAGAACAGTGTATTATTCTATATAATACAGTTGTAAAACATCTCTGTTGAGCGGTTTTTGGTCGTAATGGATAAAAGGGCCGGGACCGGCTGAATCCCTGCCAAGAGACAAAGGATGGACTGTACCGGGTGGACGGGTGAGTTGGAACGGCCGGGGGAGAAATAAAACGGACGGAGCAGAGCAGGAGCGGCAAACAAAAAACATGTGGATTCGTACTAACCGAAGACCTGGCTGCTTTTGAGAACGCCGGTGAGGTCAAAGGGAGGGATGAAGCTTTTCGCCTGCCGCCTCCCTTCCTGGAGGAATCCATTTTCTATGCCGAGGCCGACCGCAAAATCGACCAGCGCATCATATTCCTCCGTCCGGACGTGCCTGCGCAATTCTTCCGGAAGCCGTTCTTACATACAGGGGGTATACTGGCTCATGAGGCTCAGCCAGATTTTGTTGCCATAGGTTTCATACAGATAGCGGACGACCGCCCGTGAATCTTCGAGGCAGCCAGGCAAAGCAGATGCCGCACGATAACGCCCCCGCCGCATCAAGCCCTTTCATCAAATTCCGCCTCTCCCGCCTGGCGCACCATCTCGCGCAGGGCGCGTTTTGCCGCGAGCGGATAATCTGCCGCGCGGAATACCACTGCCGGCAAGGGATACGTCCATGTATTTGAAATCCGGCAGGTAAATATCCACCAGTCCGTCCAAGCGGCGAAGCGCCTCCACACCTTCGTAGCCCGAACAATTATATACGATGGGAAGGGCGAGGCCGCGTTCCGTGGCGCGCGCAAGCGCCTCTATGATATGCGGGATATGGTGGGTCGGCGTAACGAGGTTGATATTTGCCGCGCCCTGCCCCTGCAATTCCAAAAAAGATATCCGCAAGCCTGCCCGTGGAGACCTCAGCCCCGGCCTGCCCGCCGCTGATCTCGGCGTTTTTGGCAATAAACACAGTGAAGCGGGCAATAGGAAAAAGACCGTACCCGAACCGACCGTGCCCGAAATGCACGGTTCTTCCCAAAATGGAGCGCCGCACGCGCCACTTTGAGCCGCGCGTCCGCCCCGCATATTCCCGTTTCACCCGCCGTCCTGTCTGCTCCGCAAGCGTGCGGGCACAAGCGGCAGCGTTTCAGCAATGGTTCCATGAAACTATTATAGCATTTTCGCATCTAAAACCGAATGCGTAATACAATTTCCTCGGCACACGATCTCCTGCTGAAACCGTTGTTTTGAGGGGGCAGATTATCCTGCGTGCAATGCCGCACAGGATGGGCTTCTATTCATTTTCCCACTGGATATACCGGGCGCAGTGCCCGCAAATTTTCCATAGCAGCCTCTTCTCTTCCGGCTGATTACTTTGTTTTTTATTCCGGGACCAATAGTCCTATGCGTCAATAGTACATTATGTCCTGCCCTATAATAAAAGGAAAGTCTCCGAAAACAAGCATCTGTTCCTTTATTACACAGAACATATTCTTGCTTTGGGCGGAGAAACCCTATGCGTAAATACATGGGGACAAATAAGGTATTGCCCACCCAAAGGCCGAATACTCTTTATTCATGTGTTGGAGAAAAAGCGTCTTCTATGATATAATAATGCTATTATTCATTTGAATTCATGATTGATTTATAGGAGAAGGATTTATGAAACGTGAAACGTGGGATCACGCTCAACTTTATTTTGCGGCGATCGGGTCCGCGGTGGGTCTTGAAACGCGTGGCGGTTTGCCGGGCAGGTATACCAGAACGGCGGCGGCGCATTTTTACTGCCGTACATCATTGCAATTTTTGCAATCGGCATTCCTGTCCTGATGATGGAGCTTGCCATCGGTAAAAATACCGTTTAGGCGCACCCTCCGCATTTGCGGCCATGAACAAAAAATTTGAATGGATCGGCTGGGCCGGCGTCGCTATCGCTTTATCGTCGCCGCATATTACTCGACGCTGGTGGCTTGGGTCGTAAACTATATTTTCGCCTCTTTACGATGGCATGGGGCGCCGACCCGCTGGGTATTTCAACAACACCGTCCTCCAGTTGTCCGGAAGTCCAGGCCAGCTGGGCGGTTTTTCCCGCCCGTGCTGATTGGCCTGCTGATTACATGGCTGGTGGTCATCTTCGCCATGCGCAAGGGCGTGGAAAAAAATGAAGCTTGTCAAATGGATCGTTATCATTCCCGTTATTATCCTTATCATTATGTGCATCCAGGCGGTGAGCATGCCCGCGCGGCGGACGGCATCCGCTATTATATCACCCCGGACTGGTCGGCGCTCGGCAACTTCGACGTATGGCGGGCGGCGTTCGGACAGGTCGCCTACAGCATGAGCATCCTGTTTGCCCTCATGATAACTTATGGCAGCTTTGAGAAGGGAAGCGACATTCCCAAAGACAGCATCGTGATCGGCCTTTCAGATATGGGAATCAGCCTGCTTGCAGGATTTGTGGTATTTTCCACGCTCGGCTACCTTTCCAAAGCGGCGTACCGATCGATGAAATGAACTACCAGGGCGTGATGCTTTGCGTTCGTCACCTATCCGCAGGCGCTTTCGGTATTCCCGGAGGACAGATCGTGGGCGTGATCTTTTCCCTGTTGTTCTTCATCATGCTGTTTGCGCTTGCAATCGACTCCCTGTTCTCCATCGTACAGGCCGTTTCAACCGCATTCTCGGATAAATTCAGGCTTCCCCGCGCAGGCGCTGTACATCATGCTGCGTGCCCGCACTTTCCCTGTTGTTTGCAACCAACGCGGGGCTTTACTGGCTCGATATCGTCGACCACTTCGTGAACGACGGCAACCTGCTCTTTTATGGGTATCTTTGAAACGATTGCCATAGCATGGCTGTTTGGTATCAACAAGCTGCGCGAATTTATCAATTCCACAACCACAATCAAGATTGGCAGGTGGTGGAACGTACTGCTGAAATATGTTTGCCCTGTGGCGTTCCTTGTACTCGCCGCAAGCTTTCTGTATTCCAATATCAGGACTCCGTATGCCGGATACGAACAGCAATACCTGTTCATCGGCGGCTGGGTCCTGGTAATCAGACCTTTTGTGCTCGCGCTTATCATTCCCAAGCTGACAGGCCGGAAAAAAGAAACAGGTGAAGCGCTTTCATGATGACCATACTGCAAGTCATCCTTGCCGCCGTGCTGGTCGCGGTGGCGGTCAATTTTGTCTTCTATACGGGAAAGAACGAGCGCGCGTGCTGGCTATCGATGCACACCAGGATTTCATCGTACGTTACCCGCGCGTATTCCTTTGGCTTGCAGTCGTGTTTTTCTGTTTCCTCTCCTGCGTTCTTTTGTTCCTGCTGGTCTGGCACAGGCTCGGCTGGATCAGCATCATCCTCCTGTCGGTGCTCACGGCATGCGGCGTTTATGTTCTGCTGCTGGCGCTCGTGTGGCGCATCAAGGTATTTGCGGAATATATTGTCACATACAGCGTGTTTGGTGTAAAAAACAGGTTTATTATAAAGACATCAAGCGCGTCGCCGTGACGAAAAAGCTTTTCTTTCTGGAGACGGCGCTCAAAAATACAGGTTCAGCGCAAACGTGGTCTATCGTGAGGAGCTATTGATCCGCCTGCGCGAAAACCATGTGAACATCGAGCGGTATCTTTAGCCCACAGCGCCCCTTTCTTCATCCCGGTGACCGGAGGCCGCAAGGCGGGTTCGCCGCTGGTGTACGGAAGGGGCTTTTTATGGAATTCAATGACAAAAATCGTAATCACCGGCGCTTCATCAGGCATCGGACTCGAGCTTTTAAAGGGAGTTTGCAGCCGTACCCGGCACGCAGATCGCCGGCGTGGCGCGTCATACGGACGCAATCGCGGAGCTTGGGCTTCCGGGCGTGACGGCTCTTTCTACGATATGTCCGGCCCGGACATATCGACGCAATGTCGGCGAAGCCCTCCGGCTATTGGACGGATCGACGTATTTTTTGCCAACGCGGGCTTTGCCTATTACGGGGAAGCCAATACGGCCGACTGGACCCGTACGCAGGATATTTTTGCGGTAAAACACTTATGCGCCCATCTACACCCTGCAAAAAGCTTGCCGCCCTGCAAAAAAGGCATGTCCTTTTCTTATGTGACCGATTCCGCGCTTTGCTAAGGCGGCGATCCCGTTTGCTTATTATTCCGCAACAAAAGTACGCGCTCGACGGTTTTTTGAAGCGTACCGCTATGAGCAACCGCACGATATCACGCTTTCCGTGGTCATCCGGTGGCGACCAAACAAATTTCTTCAAACGCCGCGGACGCGCGCCCTGCCCTTCCCCACGCAAACGCCCCGTAGAGGTCGCGCGGGCAGTGATCCGTGGCGTCCGCAGAAAAGAAAGAAAATCTATCCGTTCGCAAGTTTCGGCTTTTTCAACTGGCTGTGGAATTTTTTTTGCCTTTCCTGAAGAGCGGCTACCTTGCACTGAAAACAATAAATTCCAGAAATGGAGAAAACGGCAACAAAATAAGCGGCGGGACCGTGGTGATTCCACCTGTAAAGGCGGACCGGGCAAGCGGACGGGTTCATGGTTGGTACCTGCTTCATTAACATTGACACCACAATTGAAAAAAACATACAATGAAAGCATTGGAAAGAGACGTAAAACATGGACAGGAAAAACTTTGTCAATGAAAGTATTGACTATATTATGCAACATTTAGATGGGGAGTTATCATTTGATACCGTAGCAGCACACTTTTATATATCAAAATACCATTTTAGCCGAATTTTCAAAGGAAGAAACCGGTGAAAAGCGTTTATTTCATTTATTAAACGTTGTAAGGTTGACCAAAGTGCAATCGATATGAAATTAAATCCAATGAAAGCAATCACAGACATTGTTTAGATTACGGATATAGTGCATCCAATATAGTTCAATATTTCATCAAACACCACAATACTTCTCCCAGTATTGTTCCGGCAATCAATACCAACGCAAAGTACATGTCTGTTCCATTTACTCGGAGAGAGTTGTTCACTTTAAAACTGCGGAAGAATATGACACTCATATAGAAGTTCAAGAACTAAACGACTGAGTTTGTGCTATATGAACGGTTTATTGGGAACTATGTAGAGATAGAAAAACATTGGTATCAGTTATGATATATGTGTCAAGAGTTCGGACGCTTCCTGTATGGAAGCCGTTACTTACGGGCTGCGCCAACGATGAATTTCAGGGCATAAAAAGACCGCGCCGGAGAGTGTCTCGCGCGGCTTTTTCCTTGCGGCTTTAAACTGTGAAACGCGATCGATTTTTTTGGTCGTCTTTTTCAAATTCCGTGTCGCGCACGTTGATTCTCTCTTACCTGCTTGAAGACCGGCAGGGACCGGTTTACCGCGGCAAAAATCCTGTTCGAGGGCTCTCCTCGGCGCGCGTCCCGCTCCGGTCCGTCGCCAAGGTAAACCTCGGCAACAAGACTCCTTTCATTCATCCCCTCTTCAAGCGGCGCATAGACCACGATTTGCGGATATATGGAATATTCAGGCGGATAAAGTCTTCGATTTCTCCGGGTAAATATTTTTTCCGTTGCTCAGGACGATCAGGTTCTTTTTCTCCCCGTAATAAATAAAATATCCCTCGCTGTCGATATGCCCGAGATCGCCGGTGCAAAACCATCCGTCCCGCATGACTTTCCCCGTCTCCGCTTCATTCTTGTAATACCTGGCATCACATTGATCTCCCCCGCACAAGGATCTCGCCTTCCTGTTTTCATCCTCGTCCACAATTTTAACCTCACAGCAAGGAATCGGCTTTCCGACCGAACCGTCCTTATAGGCATGGTTTCCGTTGACGGAAACAAGCGGGGAACATTCCGTGATCCCGTAGCCTGTGACCAGTAATATTCCAATATCGCGGAAAAATTTCATCAAACGTTCTGGCAGCGGCGCCGCCGCATAAAAGAAGACTCAGCCTGCTCTGAAAAGCTCCTTTATAGCCGCAAAATATTCCCGCGGCGGTCTTCGCCGCGCGCGAACTCTTCCTGGCTCTTTTTGAAGCAGGGCCGTAAACGCCTCTTCCCCGCCGTTTTTTGCTGCACCTCTTTGCGTATCATATACCCAGGCGTTCAATAAAAGCGGCACGAGAAATACCGCATCCGGCCGGAACAGCTTCAGGTTGTCGGCAAAGTACCGCAGGCTGTTGTTGATGCAGATGGTCGTCCCGTTTTCGATCATCATCACGATTCCGTGCGTACATTCAAACGAATGGTGTACCGGCAGGACGGAAGGCATACTTCGCCGATCTCAAGGTAGAGCGAGGCCGCCCTCGGCCGCCGCGAGGATACTTTTATGGGTGAGCATGACTCCCTTGCTTTCCGGTCGTCCCCGATGTGAACAGGAGCGCACATTTCCGTTTCGTCTATTTCGCGCTCTTCATAGCCATTCCGCATTTTTTTGGCCTGCAAGCTCGTAAAAACCCGGGCGAACGATCCGGGCCTGCCCTTCATATCAATAAAACACCTTATCCCCGGCACGGAAGGTTTGATGTTTTCATCGTATCGAAATACTGTCCGCAAAGATGACGCATTCCGCTTCACTTTTCCCGGAGGATCACCGCGATTCGTCATCCTGCAATTCCTTATCGATCGGCACGGCTATGCCGACGCCGCATACCACTGAAAAATAAAAACCAACCATTCATAACTGGTCGGTCCGATCACGGCTACTTTTTGCCGGGCTAACCCCAGCCCCAGCAAGGCGTCGCCAAACGCATTCATATCGCGCATAAACGCCTCGTGTTTGATTCCTTTACCTGCCTGTCCTCCGCACGGACGCGCAGCATCCCATTTAAGAGTTCCGCGCATGGAGAAGCATTTCCACGCAGATTTTTCTTTTTCAGCGGCGCAGCTTTTTGATGCATATCCACTTTAATTCCCCCCGACTTTAAATGATTCATAATTTTCTCCTATCTGTTTGTTACTTTTATTGCAACACTAATCGCCCGTAAATAATCCATTCCTGCAAAATAAATATTTTTGCGGTTTTGATTTACATTCTTACGGCATTATGGTATAGTAAACAAATATTAATGATTTGATTGACCTCGTATTTGTGTAAATCGTCGTTCGTCATGGTTTACAGAAATATGAGGTTTTCTTTGCATTGGATATAATTTTATTTTGGGAGGCACCACAATGAATAATGGTACAGTAAAATGGTTTAACGCAGAAAAAGGATAAACGACAGCTGGCGAGGACGTATTCGTACACTTTTTCCTCAATCCAGACGGAAGGCTACAAGGTCCTTGAATGACGGACAGCAGGTCACGTTTGATACGGAGATCGACGCGAGAAGCAACAAAGTAAGAGCCTGCAACGTCTGTGCACTCTAAACCAAAACAAGCAGCCGGAAAATCCGGCTGTTTTTTTATGTCCGGACATCACAAAAAGGCCATGGGCTTTTTTCCCATGGCCTTTTTTCCTGAACCAGGGGAGAGCCCTTTCGTCCGGATGCTATTTATTCTGTGATTTTGCGGCCCCTTGCAGCCCGGGCCGCATCCGCTTCGCGATCGCCCCCTTCGGCGCAGCACCCGCAGCGGCAGCTGCGGTTTCGCCGTACCCGCAGCAGCCTGCGCCGCCTGCGTTCCGGCTTCCCGCTTCACTGTCCTGTACCGGAGGCATTTTCATGCCCGGAGGAAGCGGATTTTCTTCCCTCATGAAGTGGTATATGATAAACGGTATGAATACCACTACGACAAAGCTTATAACAAGGATCGTCAGATACTCCGTGGATGCGTTCGCGCCCGTAAGCTGGGACAGGGGCACAAACGAGATCACCAGTGCAAAGACCGACATGATAAGCCCTACGACAGCCATCAGCAGTTTGACGGGCTTTTTTTTTGAAATTTCAAAAGCCCTCGGCAGATCACTGTGTTTTCTTGCCAGCTTGATATACGCCAGAAAGAAAATAATGTAGCCCACGATGTAGATGATGACCGTCAGCGAGATCGCCGTGAAGAACGAAACGTTGCTTCCGCCGCCGCCGAACGTCAGGACCGCCGCCCAGATCGTTACGATCACGCCCTGCAAAGCAGGAACTTGGGTGGGAACGCCGTGCTTGTTCGTTTCAGACAGCTTCTTCGGGAGAAGTCCGTTTTACCGGCTTCGAGCATACCCCAGGAAGGACCGACCACCCACGCGGATACTTCCGCGATGACGCCGACCGCGATCAAGACCGCGATGACGCTTACAATCCAGTCCATACCCGTTCCAAAGTGGTGCACAAGGCCTTCAAAGCCCTGAATAACGCCCGTGGAGGCCAAGCTGGCTTTCCGGTACGACTGCCGCAATAGATGTTCCGCCTATCGTATTGAGGATAATCGCAAAGAATGACCATGATGATCGCAAGGGGATAATCCTTCTTTACATTTTTCATTTCGTTGGCGTGCGTTGCCGATGCTTCAATACCGGCGTAGGCCAGGATGAAGGATACGAACACAACCAGCGTGTTGAGCTTAGTGAAATCCGGGATCAGCGCCTTTGCGTCAATCGGCACAAGACTCTTCCCTCCTGTCGTAAAGAAGCCTATCGCCAGGGCGAACAGCACGATGGCCGGGATCATAATACCGAATATAAAACCGATTTTTGAGATCTTGGCGGTTAGTTTCGTCCCTTTGAACTGCGAACGTCAGCGCCCAGAAGATCACCAGTACACCGATGAATTTGATTGCGGGATTATTGTTGAGCGCATCCCAGTGGAGCACATAGGAAAGGGCGCCGAGGATGAAATAGATCATCGTGACGAATCCTACCGTGATTTGGAACCACTGGAAGAATATATTTGCAAAAGCCCCATTTTTCGAGCATGTTCCCCGACCAGGTGTAGACGCCGCCGGTGTCCCAGCCCTTGACTGTCGCCATTTCAGCGGACGACATTGCCACGGGCAGGAACCAAAGTATCCCTGCCAGAATCAGGAAAAAATACCAGTGAGAAACCGGAGGATGCAAACGTCGGATATTCGTAGACGGTCATGACCATAGAAGCCGTGATCGCAAAAAAAAACCGAATAGTGTCAAATGCTTCTTGCCGTTTGCGGCTGGTGCAGCACTTTTCATATCGTTACCTCCTTGGGAAAAGAAATCCTTTTCCGTATTCTTTCTCTTGATATGGAATCCTGCTCCGCGGCATTCCTGCCGCGAAACAAAACCTCGTTTTATGCTGGGAACAGACGACGCTTCTTTGCCATGAAACAAAAAGCGCCTGCTCCCTTTTGCCCTGCAACCATACCCGCAGGAATTCCCTGCTTAATGGGTGAAGCCCTGCGCCTGTCTTCTGCTTGCCGGGCGCTTCTTCCCGGGTGTTCTTTTCCAGATATTCGATCGCCATCTTCATATCCTGAATGAGCGAATCCGCCATATTATAGGAGAGGTCGGCACGGACAACATACCGCTGGATCAGAACGTTGGTCATGTTCTCCCGGGCAGCGTGTTATGCCGGCACCTGCCAGCCCTTTCATTGCGAGCCTGTCGGCCAATTCATACAGAGTCCATTTATGCTTGCTTGGGTCTTTCAGTTTATAGCATGACCGGGATGTTGCTGCCGTCGTTGTATATCTCAAAGATACCGAAATCCTTGATGGCTTGCGTCAAATGCAGACCGACGTCCCTCGTATGGCCCTGAACGAGCCTGGGACCTTCGAGGCCATAACGCATAAAGATGTAATATTGGCCGATGATCTGGCTTCCCGAACAGGAGAAGTTGATCGCCATTGTCGGTTGTTCGCCGCCTAAATAGTTAACATAGAAATCAGGCGTTCCGGCAGGTATTCTTTGCTCTTCCACAGAACCCAGCCGATACCGGGATATACGAGGCCGTATTTATGACCGGACGTATTGATGGAGTGAACGTTCTTAAGACGGAAATCCCATTCGAGGGCTGGGTGGACAAACGGTACGAAGAGGCCGCCCGAAGCGCCGTCTACATGGATGCCGATCGGCACCTTTTGCCGTTTTATTATGCTCTTCCACAAGCTGGTCGAGCTTTTTGATATCGTCGAATTTGCCGGTATAGGTGATGCCAAGAATCCCAACGATGATGGTATAATCGTCAACATAATCCATAACCGTATCCATTCATGCTCATATGCTGTTCATCGAGAGGCACGAGGCGCATTTCGATATCCCAGTATACGCAGAATTTTTTTTCCCAGCAGACCTGATAGCCGGAGGAAATGACCAGATTCGGTTTCTTTGCATTGATGTCGATCCTGCTTTTCAGCGAGGTCACGCCAGCGGAATTTCATTGCCATCCGCCGAGCATACACGCTTCGGAGGAACCTACCGTCGAAGTGCCCATCGCCTGGCCTTCGGGAGCGTTCCAGATATCCGCAATAATGTTTACGCAGCGGTTTTCCACTTCCGTCATCTGCGGATATTCGGATTTATCAATGGCGTTTACGGCAAGCGTTTCCGCCATCAGCTTCGTTGCTTCGGGTTCCATATACGTCTGGCAGAACGTTGCGAGGTTCTGTCTTGCATTTCCTTCGTCGATCAATAGTTCGTCCTTGATTAGGCGGTACGCCACTTCGGCCGGTACCGATTTTTTTTCATTCAGCGCGTTTTTGGGCATCGCTTCATCTGCCTCATATACCGCGAGATTGGGGGGATACGATCTTATCTTCTTTCAAAGGCTTGTTGATGTGTAACATTTTCATCACTCCTAAATTAGTAATAGATTTTGGACTGGCGTTCACATTGTGAACTGTTCATGAACAACTATGCTATATTTAACGCGCACCCGGAAATTTAAACTGACTTTGCAAAATTTTTAATTTATGACCGAAAAGGTTAGCCGTCACGATAATGCCTTGTTTTTCTTTCTTGCGCGAAAGGCTTCATTTTCAATTCATAATAGTGCTATACTATTATAGGGACGGTAGGCGGCCGGGCAGTACGGCAATAAAAATTTTACGATGCGGAGTGTTCTTATGTTTCACATACTCGTTGCGGAAGACGACAAAAATTTAAGGCGGCTGATGGCCGCTTATCTGGAACAGAGCGGTTACGAGGTGTATCACGCCGAGGACGGCGAGGCCGCGCTTTCCATTCTCGATTCCACATATCGACCTTATCATCAGTGACATCATGATGCCGAATATGGACGGTTATGAACTCATCGAGGGAGCTTCGCAACGCGGGTTCACCCTGCCCGTGCTTATGGTGACGGCAAAGAAACGTTTGAGGACAAGAAAAAGGATTTTGGTGGGCGCGGACGATTACATGGTCAAGCCGGTGGATATGAACGAGATGCTGCTGCGGGTTTCGGCGCTGCTGCGCCGGGCAAATGTGCCAACGAGCACAAGCTAACTTGCGACGGCGTCCTGCTCGATTACGACAGCCTCACCGTACGCGCGCACGGCAAGCTTTTCGAGCCTGCCCAAAAGGAGTTTTACCTGCTCTTCAAGCTGCTGAGCTACCCCAAAAAGATCTTACGCGCCAGCAATTTGGATGAAATTTGGGGAATGGACGCTGAGGCGGGACGAGCGCACAGTGGATGTGCACATCAAGCGCCTGCGCGAAAATTCGAGAACCTCCCCGAATTCAAGATTATTACGATCCGGGGACTCGGTTATAAGGCGGAACGGTACGTATGAGGCATTTTCGCTCAATTCAGATGAAATTTATGTTCGTCTTTGTACCGGCATCCTGCTGATCGCGTGTATTGCCGCGATGCTGCTTGCGTCCGGTTTTTGCAAAATCTATTTTTGAGCGAAATGAAAAGCCACAGATCATGACGACCGCAAACAATATCGTAAGGCTGGCGGACACCGACCTCGATATGAATGAGATCGTGAAACCGTATCCAATTCATTCTATTCCATCAGCGTTTACGATGCCAGTGAGACTACGCTTCCCAAGGGCGTGACTCCCGAAACGCTTTCCACGCTGGAAGAGGATACGGTTTATTTTGCGCCGCAGGGAGAAGAACATTTTCCCTATGCGCTTCTTCGCGTACGCGATTCCTATGTAATCATGACGCCGCACTCGGACAACAATGAACTGGTGAATTTCCGCAGCAGCGCGATCACGGCCCCCTCTTTTGCGCGATGATAGGCGCGATGCTGATGTTGGTGGCAGTCATGCAGGTCACCAAGCCGGTAAAGCGGCTTACCCGGGCGACCAAGGAGGTTGCCAAGGGAAATTTTGACGTGACGGTCGACTATGAATCGTGCGACGAGGGGGGGCAGCTTGCGCATCATTTCAACCTGATGACGCGCGAGCTTAAGAACATGGAATATCTGCGCAAGGACTTCGTGAGCAACGTATCGCACGAATTTAAAACGCCGATCGCTTCTATACAGGGTTTTTGCGCGGCTGCTTAAATCCAAGGACCTTCACGAAGAAGAGTTTGACGAATCATGGATGCTAATTATCAGCGAGAGCGGGCGGCTCGCAAAATTATCTTCAAACCTGCTGCGGCTGTCACGCCTGGAAAACCAGGCCATTCCCGAACAGGAAACGGAATTTCACTCGACGAGCAAATCCGCAAGACGATCCTGCTGCTGGAAAACGATTGAGCAAAAAGAACCTCGACCTTGACATCGATATGCAGGACGTAATGTATCTGGGCAATGAGGAATGCTCCAACAGGTGCGGATTAACCTGATCAACGATCAAATTTCGCACGACGGCGGATCTGCTGCGTGTGCCTCGAAAAAGGACGGTGGCTTTGCGAACGTTGAATTACAGACAACGGCGCGGGTATTTCGAGGAAGCCCTGCCCGTATTTTCGAGAAGATTTTACCAGGGAGATCCTTCCCATTCCAAGCAGGGAAACGGTCTTGGCCTTTATGATCGTAAAGCAGATCCTGCAAAGCTGCGGCGGCGAGATTTCCGTGGAAAGCGAAGTGGGAAAAGGCACGCGTTTCACCGTGCGTCTGCCCCTGCCGAAAACCCAAAGAAAAAAGGCATGAGCCTTTTTCACAAATTCACCTTGCAATAGAGCCGTTTTTTTTGTATAATGAAACACGCTAATTGGTATCATGTGCAGTTCAAGACACATGATTTCCGAGTCGTGAAACATCGTTTCCGGTATACGTACCACCGAGAAGTACCGATATTTGCTGTTTGCAACAAATATTAAACTTTTGGGAGGTATTTTTTTATGCAAAACAATTCAAACGCAACGGCAACCATCAAAAAAATATGCAAAGCGCTGGTTCATCGACGGAATGGGCGCGATGGCGCTCGGCCTGTTTTCAAGCCTGATTATAGGCCTGATTATCTCACAGCTGGCCAAATCCCCAGGCTTTCCGCTCAGCCAGTTCACCGAGGTGCTCGGCGCCCAGTCGCCCGTGGTAGGCGCCGCGATCGGCGTTACAATCGCTTACGGCCTCAAAAACAAACCGCTCGTCATTTTCTCGTCCGCTGCGACAGGATACGCGATGGGCGGCCCGGTCGGCGCGTATGTCGCCCACGCTTGTAGGGGCGGAGATCGGGTCGGCTTGTTTGCGGGCAAAACGCCTGTCGATATCATTATTTCGCCCATCGTGACGATCCTCGCGGGCGGTTTTATCGGCCTGCTGGTCGGCCCGCCGCTGAACATGTTTATGACATGGCTCGGCGGTCATCAATTCCGCGACCGTCCTTGCGCCCCTTCCGATGGGCATTGTGTTTCTGTGCTTGTGGGTATGGCGCTCACTCTGCCCATCAGCAGCGCCGCGCTGTGCATCATGATGGAATGTTCAGGCGGACTCGCGGCAGGCGCCGCGGCCGGATGCTGTGCCAATATGATCGGTTTTGCGGTGATGAGCTTTAAGGAAAACGGCTGGGGGCCTCCTGGCGCAGGGTCTCGGCGTCTATGCTGCAGGTTCCGAATATCCTGCGGCGGCCGCAGATATGGCTGCCGCCGATCATCGCGTCCGCTTGTCGGTCCGATCTCAACCATAGTATTCAGATGACGAATACGCCGACCGGCGCGGGCATGGGCACTTCCGGCCTTGTCGGGCAAAGTTCGGCGCGTGGGCGGCCATGAGCTCCACAACGCCCGCGCCATGCTGTTTTGAGATCATCCTGGTGCATTTGTGCTTCCGGCTGTCATCACGCTGATTTTCGCTGCCATTTTACGCCGAGCCGGGTGGATTCCACAGGACTTAAAACTGAAATGATGAAGTGAACAAAGCCGGAAACAGGAACCCTTTAAGGCGGCGGCATAAGCAGGGAGCGCAGTTTTGCGCTCCTTTTCACACCAAATTTTTCCATGTTAAGAAATATTTCAGAAAAAGCCCGCAGATTTGTAAGAACCGGGTTTTATAATAACGAGAAAGCAGGAGGTTTTATGAAAGCAGGTAACGCTCTTAGCGGCGGTTTATTATGTATCGTGACCATAGCGGGGTGCGGCGCATCCTCGAAAATGAAATACGGATCTCTTTTTCCGGCGCTCCCGAAGTACACCAACAGAGGTTTGAAAGCGGCGGTGAAACGGTAAGCTTCCGCGGCACGCTTTCCGTGATCGGCAGCGCAGGAATAAAGTCCTCTCCGCAGACGGCGGTGAGCTTTATCGAGGTCTTCCAGGATGGCACGCGGCCGCGGCCTCTCCCATGGAGATCGCCGGGCTTACGCCGGGCGGTGAATACATTGATCCTCGACGGAACGGACGCAATCTCATGCACGCTCACCCTTTCAACGGACCAGAAGCTTGTGGGGGGACATTCACACGCCTCTGGGATAACCGTGCGGCGCTCTTTCCTTTTACTCATCTATCCTGATTCTCCCTGCTGCTTCATATCGCTGATTCGGCGATATTCGCTTGTTGTAACGCCTACATTTTTTAAAGCGGCAGCAAAATAATGCGGGTCGTTATACCCGACCTTCTCTGCAATTTCATAGGATTTCATCTCTGTTCTTCAACATTTCCTTTGCCTTACGATTTTGAAGTATCGATGGAATACGGCAAAGCACAGGAAACCGTTATGGGTACGGTGGATTCTCTGGGCATTATGACGCGGTTATAACGTCCTGCGGCATTCTGGGATTTGTCAGCGCTTCTTCGCTTTCTGGCAATGCGGACAGAACACGCTGCTCCGCCTGCGATCACGACGCGCCGGAGGCGTGTGCCGCGGGCAGGGAGCGCCTTCGTGGCCGTAATACCTCCGTAAAAAGGCGTATTGCGGTATTCCGTTCCATTTCCTGCAAGATATTCCGCAGGGGCGACGGCATTTTTTCGATGAAATAGCTCAAACGTTCGGGGAATCGTTTCCGCGAGCCGTTTCCACTCGGCTGCGGTAAAGGAATTTGCCCTGTCCGACGGATTTTTTGATGCTAAACAGGATTTTCGTCCGCATAAATATTGCCGATCCGGCAAGCACGCCCTGGTCGAGCAGGCACTCCTTGACGGCCCGCTTGTCCGCCGCACGAAGACTGCAAATAAGCCCCCGTCGAGCGCGGGATCAAAGGGTTCGGCCCCGGATTTGTACGCCGCTCTTCGTTCCTCTTCCCCGTTTCCAATCAACAAAAACGCCCGGAAACGGCGGGGATCGATAAAGCGCAATTCGGTTTTTACCATTCCAGGCTGAATACGATATGCGTATGCTTTTTCCTCCGGAAATCCGAAGGAACGAGAAGCAGCCTGCCCGTCATGCGCAGATGAAGGACAATTCGCTTTCCGCCAAGGCAGATCAAGAGGAATTTGCCCTGCCGGTCCATACCGCTGATACGGGGCGCCGGTGACGCCGCCGCTGAAACAGCTCCGCGGACGGGTAACCGAAGCAATACCGTAAT
>VOFB01000975.1_pt1 | contig 45727 bp, 67 predicted proteins | sample 5384141 | NCBI WGS metagenome assembly VOFB01 (sample SAMN12384721, study PRJNA508395) | human gut metagenome | isolation source: healthy gut A | host: Homo sapiens | reverse complement strand
AAATCTGCATTACTCCTATGACTATCAAAGAAAGCTCGTTGAGCTTCCGACTTAATAATACCCATCATCTTCCCTCCATATTCTAAATCTTTTGTATCAAAAAAATTGTCTAATTATATACTGAAACATTTGAACGAGGTTAAAGTAACAAACTTTTTTTTAATAATACCACAAATATTCTCCTTTTTCAACGAGAAAGTGACTGTGTGTTCCAGTGTTAGTTATAATTCTTTTACCATCCTCACCCCCTGCACCGCAATAGACAAAGAATAAGAAAAATCCCTCTGAAATCAATGATTTCAGAGGGATTTTGGTCCGAGTGGGGCGACTCGAACGCCCGGCCTCTTGATCCCAAACTTATCGGGAATACTTTTTCCGCTCGTTTATAGCGGTTTTCGGCACTTTTTAATTTGTTTCACTTACTCTTTGACGCTCTTATTTCCGCTGTTTCCGCGTGCTCCGGCACCGTCTGTGGTAATCTATGTGGTCAAAACGCTTCCCGCCCGGTTTCCGGTGAAGATTCACCGGTGCCTGACGGGAAGCGTTTCTCGTTGCTGTTGGCTACATTGTAACTCTGGACAGGCGGTTATGCAAGTGGTTTCTGCGGGGTGGCAGCTCAAAGTTTGCGGGGCAATAAACAAAGAAATAGCGAAAATGGATTCTTCAAGAACATAAAGGGGATTGCTTTTACTACCCAATCGCTATATACTAAAAATACCGTGTGACATGTTTCTCTGAAATGAGGGTTATAGGCGCAGAAAAATCTTTTGATTTCAACGACTTGATGAACATCAAAAAAAATCTGCGCAAGCAATTAATTATTTATTATAAATAGTGCAGTGTGACATCTTCCAATGGGGGTATGTATGTATGTCCAAAAAGGTTGTGACGCTTTTAAATAAATATGGCCCGATGCTTTCTGGCGAGCTTGCCAGAAAATTTGAGCATGAATATGGGGCTTCCAACACGGCGGCGCGCCAAGCCCTATCGCGCGCAAAAAACCGGTTAATAAGATATGCACCCTTTCGTTTGATAAGAATCAGAAATTCTTTTATCTTGAGAGCCAATATATGTCTAACCGCTATATTGAGCGCTTAATGGATGCCATAAAGCAGTCATCCCAAATTAACTGGGTCTATATCTGTGCATTTCAGTCTCAAAATGGCTTTGTGGCCAAGAGCATTTTGCCTTCTCTGGTATCATCGCCGATCAAGAATGTAAAAGGGCACAAGCTCCACCAGAGAGTGATTGACGATTTGCTGAAGTGTGGCATTATCGTAGAGTATAATGAGACACATTGGATGCTTGCCGAATGGGCCTCTATACAGAATCGCAGTATCGCCCGCGCAGTAGGTCTTGAAACCGTAAAGAAACAAGTTGTGAACGACTTTGCATCTTGGGCGCAGAACATTAACTTAATCGGTTATGATTCAGCCAAAGTGCTTTCTGCATCGGCGGAATTTGCAAACTTTCAGTGGGCGCTAACAGCCCCTGCATACATTCAACCTCTATATGATACCGAGAAAATTCGGCCAGGCTTTGTTGTGGCGGATATCTTTTATGGACGTACGGCCACGGAGGAAGACATCAATTTTTTCCTGGATAAGCTCTCTGTGATCCGAACCTTCAAAAAACTACCTGCATTTATGCCTGTGTTCTTGGTTGAAAATATCACTCGGGAAGCATTGATGATATTGAAAGAAAACAAAGTGATGGTAGCCCTCATAAAAAAATGTATTTGATGAAAAGTATGCCAAGCTGTTAGCGGAAATTGTTAGTGTATTTTCACACTCCAGCGCAATTATTTCCAAGAACCCAGAAAAAATCGAAACGCTATTCAGCGAAATTGCAAAGGCAGAAGGCCGGTATAATGATATTATCGGAGATATGTTTGAACTCCTTGTTGGATACTACTATCAGCATATCGGTTACCGTTACTTGGAAATCAGAAAGCTAATACAAATCCCTGATTCAAATGATAAAAACGAACTCGACGTTTTGGTTGAGCGTGATGGCGAAATCATTATTGTTGAATGTAAAGCAACACAGTCTGCTCTTGACCACATCTATGTTGAAAAGTGGTTGTCTCAGACGATTCACCGCATTAGAACTTGGGCATTGAGTCGGTACCAAGACGGGCAAAATTGAAGTTCCAGTTGTGGTCATTGGGAGGATTTACACCAGAGGCAACTTCCTTATTAACTTCGGCAGCTACCCGCACCCGAAAGTATAAAATAGAGTTTTTCGACAAAAGTCAGATCATTGATATGGCCAAGGCACACAAAGTGCAACCGGTGGTAGAGGTTTTACAACAACATTTTCAAGCGCCGCTTGAAAAAGCAATTAAAAAGCATTTAAAGTAGGCGTTGCTTACTATTTTGCGTCATGGATAAAGGACTCAGATAGAGATGTTAAAAACTCTATCTGAGTCTCTGTTATATAAACCAAAAATCATGCGAATACATCATTTTCTTTGCTTTTTTCTGACCGAATGCGCTATCATAATAAACAACGCTGTCAGTGTTGTAATAGGCCTCGGCAGTATGGCTATATAGACCAGATGCCCTGCCAGGCGGCAGAGCATTTTTCGTATATCAGTATGGAGGAGATATTTTATGACGGTCAGTTATAAAAAGCTCTGGAAGCTGCTCATCGACAAGGATATGAAGAAAAAAGACCTGTGTGCAAAGGCAGGTATCAGCCCGGCCTCAGTTACTAAGATGGGACGAAACGGACATGTTACCACGGAAATACTGGTAAAAATTTGTGCCACATTGGATTGTGGTATTGGAGACATTATGGAAATCGTACCAGGCGAAACAGATTAAGATTACTCGAAGTGGGTTTCTTTTAAACCAGTTATGTAATGGAAAGCTGCTTTGTTGCAATGCGGAGGAGGGTAAAATGTCAATTATTGAACGCTACCATAAAATATTTGATAAGGAAATCCTCCAAAAGAGCAGAGGAGTAATATTTTCTTTCTCACCGTTGCAGGATCAATTTATTTATCAGCCCTACAGTCATAATATTTCGGGAGATTCTGTTGAAAAACTGGGTGAGTTGATGAGACACAACCTCTTTTTCTATAGCTACGGAGAAGAGGAGGTTGTACAGCACTATGAGAAAGATCATTTCTCCTCTCTGGAGCAGGCAGCTAAGTATGCGTATATTAATCGCCTGCCTAAAAGAGCAGATATTACTGATGGCCTCCCAAGTGAAGTACTATTGGATTTGCTTGTGCAGCTATATAATCCACAGGCCTGCAAACTGGCGGTTAGAACGATCCTTCGGCAAAACGATAACAACGAAATCAAGGGATATGACTTGACATATTTCTCAAAGGATGAAACCGGCGTTTCCTTATGGCTCGGACAAGCTAAACTTGGTGGGAAAGCTTATTGTAAAACGGATATTAACAAAGATCTTTTGAGAAATTCACTGCGGAGTATTTGTCAAAGCAGATTTTCTTTTGTGTGCGAAAAACGGGTTTCTCTAACAGATGACACAAAAGCGATTCTTGAAGCCATTGAGGAAATCAATATCCGATCTATGGAAGACGATGCGACGTTGCGTGGGAAAAACTGCTCGATTATTTCAAATCCGAGGGTATAAGGATTAAGATTCCTTGTCTGTTGGCCTATGGGGAAGAAACCGTCTACAAGGATGCCAGAGTGCTCTGTCAGATGATTGACCGAGAGGCCGGTAGTATCCGGGATTACTTCAATGCGCATACATATGCTTTTCAGGGATTCAGCCCTGAAATTGTGTTCTATGTGTTTCCGATAGAAAGCATTGAGCGATTGAGAGATAAGGAGGCCGGCTTCTATGCAGGATTATGCTAAGCAACTGCTTTCAGCGATTAACCAGTATGATGCTGATAATCCAGAGAGCGTAAACCATCTGCGCGATTTAGTTTGCTGGATATCTGATAATGATGCGCTGAAGAAGGACAAGATGCGTGCACAATTACTATACATTGCGTCCCAAAAGATGCGTGTTTTCGGCTACAATATGCTCAATGGTTATTCCGAGGATCCAAACGAGGCGCTTGCAACCCTGAAGATATAAGCAATCAAGCCATAAAGAACCTGTATCGCTCTCGCGTCAATGAAAAAAACACCCTGGACAAATCTCAAATGGAAGTTGTTGACTTATTCCAGAGCCTCGCCCCACGCCGCTTGCTTGTGAGTGCCCACGACATCATATGGAAAAACATTCTTAATGCGAGAAATCGTATTTCTGAATAAGGACCGATACAATAACATTCTTTTGGTTTTTCCTACAGTTGCATTGCTTCTGAAAATGCCCGAATGATGTCTGCTTTTGTTTTTGATAATAACCTTGACTACCAGATCATCAAAACGGTTGATTCGGTTGTTGAGGATGAATCGAAGAAGATTTTTGTCTTCACCCCGGAAAGAGCTCTCCAACTAATTGCGTCTTTCCCTGATTTAAAGATTGACTTCTTTTTCTTTGACGAGGTTTATAAAATTGACGAAGATTATTGTAATGACGAATTGGACGATAGCGACGACGAAAAGAGTAAAAAGAATAAGAAAACAAATTCAAATCCCCACGACTTTCTGAACGAAGACCGGGGAAAAACTTTTAGAATTGCCTTATACCTGTTGGCGAAATCCGTAGATGAATTCTATCTCGCAGGCCCAAACTTGAACCAGGACCGATTTAGCAAGGGCATGAAACGATTTCTGTCACTGAATCAAATTGTAGTTAAAGAAATCAATTTTGAACCAACCTTGCGAATTTCAGTTAATGCACATAGTAGCAAGATAGAGGAAGTAACTCCATGTTTTCTTCCCAAGTCGGAAAGCAACGAACTGGTTCCCATAGAGAAAAAAGTCAATGACCGCATCAAGAATGTGGTAACATATATTGGTAATAAGCACTACGGAAAAACATTGTTGTACTGTACAACACCGGCAAAAAGCTATCGAATACTCTAATAAACTATCTGATAATATGGGTGCACTCAGGGCTTTGATGCATATTCAGATGATTTTAAAACATTTCTTTCACATATTCAGAAAGAATACGACATCGATCACTCGGTCGATGAATGGAGCCTCATTAAAGTTTTGCAGAATGGTTTTGGGATGCATCATGGTAAGTTGCCCAAGTACATTCAGCAGGAAATCTTAGATCAGTTCAATAAAGGAACTTTCGATGTATTGTTCTGCACATCCACAATTGTTGAAGGGTAAATACGGATGCCCAAAACATGATAATCCCTGAACGCATCTAAGGGATCAAAAAAAGTTAACCCCTTTTGATATTAAAAACATCAAAGGAAGAGCTGGACGATATTATCATTGTTTTATTGGGCGTGTATTTTATATGACGAAAGAGTTGCAGGAAATCGAAGATTCAGATTCAATGACCTTGAACTTTGTCACTTACTCCGATAATGAATTAAGTGTTATCGATCTTGATAATGCTGAAATAGAAGATTTAACAAGTATAAATGCCCAGCGGAAAACGGAAAGAGAGACCGTTACTCAACAGTTTGTTCTTCCACAAGAAGTTTTTCTTTAAAAACCGAACTGTATCCAAAGAAAATCAAGAGAAATTGCTCCACTTACTAATGACTGATTCCGAGTTCAGCAAATATTCACCATTGCTTACCCATACTGTTGATGTCGAGGGCTTCTACACTATAGATGGATTAACAAAATTCTGAATACATTTTATAATGCAAGTTTGATTGATGAGATCACATGTAAAAATTCTCGGCAATAGCGAATAATTATTATGAGGGCGGGTTTAAAGCACTACTCGGATATGAAGTAGGCAAGTACAGGAGAGGTCATTATAAGTCAATGGACCGGGCATATTCAGAAGCTTTCAAATCACTCAAAGATGTTCTTGAACATAAGATACCCAAAATTCTGTCTTTATTTGAAAGTATCGTAGTATTTGTTGCGAAGCAGGAAGGAATAGGTGTTGAGACATTTTCTCTATCTCGTGTGCGGAGATACTACGAAACCGGTGTCAAAAGTCTGCTGGGAGAGGCTCTAATTGAATATGGATTTCCACAGATGCGATTAGACGAATAGAGGAAAATCACAAAAAAAATTAAGAGCATGACTGTTTCAGAAGCAAAAGAATATTGTAGACTCCATTTTCGTGAAGTTCAGTTGCTGCTTGACACATATGAGAGGACTTTTTATTAAAGCCATGAGGACATTCTAATTAGAGCAGGGAGGCAGTATCATTGAACGTACGGAGAGTATCTGCGATAAGGATTTTCAGGGGCTTTCTTTCGCTTCAAGTATGTATTATTGATGATGCAGGGTACTTAGACAAGAAAATATAAAGAATAACCATCTAAAACCAAATTATCAAACGGAAAGCATCCTGGCAAAAAGAGCCAGGATGCTTTTTTCAGCAGATACACCGCAATAGACAAAGAATTAGCCTGGATACATAATTGGGTTCGCACATGGTTTTGCATTGCTGCATAATTTAAAATCTTCAATCTAAAAATGATAATCCAAATCTGAAAACCGGATTTTCAATAGACAAATTGAAGCTGCTGTGTTAGAATTAATCTGTATTAGTGTATACTCTGACACGAGGTGTTACGATGACGATTTGTTATAATAAGCTCTGGAAACTCCTGATTGATAAAAACATGAAAAAGAAGGACCTCCGCTTAGCTACTGGCATGTCCACCACCGCCCTTGCCAAGCTCAGGGAAGAACCAACATGTCAGTACGGAAATCTTAATGAAGATTTGCGAGGTTCTGAACTGCGACTTCTGCGACATCATCGAACTTGTGAAGGAGGAGCAGCATGATTGACTTTTTCCAAAATCGAGCAATATCGGGAGAATAACCGTATTGAGGCCAAGAAAGCCCTTGGCGGGCTTCCCAAGAGCATTTGGGGAAACCTATTCCGCTTTTGCCAATACCCACGGCGGCATTATCCTGTTGGGCGTGGAAGAATGGGCGGATAAATCCTTGCACACGGTAGATCTGCCCGACCCTGACAGACTCATCAAGGAGTTCTGGGACATCGTCAACAATCCCAACAAGACCAGCGTGAATGTGCTGTCCTCCAAGGATGTATTTGTCCAGGAGGTGGATGGCGATCACATTGTGGTCATCAATGTTCCCCGTGCAGAGCGCTCTTATAAGCCGGTTTATGTAGATGGTAATCCAGCTCTGTACCTATCGCCGCAACGGAGAGGGTGACTACCGCTGCACCAAGGAAGAATATCAGGCCATGGTGCGCGATGCATCGGTAAAGACGCAGGATATGCTGGTTCTGAACGAGATGGACTTGACAGTGTTCAATCAGGAGAGCATCCGCAGCTATCGCCAGAGAATGCGCCTCTCCGCCCCGGCCATGTGTGGGAAGCCTTGGAGGATGAAGATTTTCTCCTGAAGCTGGGCGCCGTGGGCGTCGGCTCTGATGGGAAGAAGCACCCTACTTCTGCCGGACTTCTCATGTTCGGCAACGAGTATGACATTGTGCGGGAATTCAACGCTTACTTTCTGGATTATCAGGAGCAGTACGATGCTGATACGCGTTGGACGGATCGCATCATTTCTTCTTCCGGTGACTGGAGCGGCAATGTGTATGACTTTTATTTTCGTATCTACAACAAGCTGATTCAGGACATCAAGGTGCCCTTTAAGATGGAGGGTGGCACCAGAGTGGATGATACCAATGTGCATCAGGCACTCCGGGAAGCATTGGCAAATTGCCTGGTTCATGCCGATTATTACGGCAGACAAGGCCTGGTCATCATCAAAAAGCGTAATAGAATTACTATGTCCAACCCGGGCAGCTTCCGCATTGAAATTGATGCAGCGAAGAGCGGCGGTGTATCTGATCCTCGTAATGGAACGATGCTGAAGATGTTCAACCTGATTGATATCGGTGAGCGCGCAGGGAGCGGTATTCCGAATATCTTCCGTGTCTGGCGTGAGCAGAATTGGACAACTCCGGAGATTACAGAGCAACTCGAGCCGGAGCGGACAACATTAACGCTTTTATTCTCCAAGGGAGACGATAAAAAAGCGACGATAAAAAGCGACGATAAAAAGTGACGATAAAATCAGCGCGGCAGAAAGAGGAAATCATCGCTTACCTGACGGATCATATTTCGGCCAGAAGTACTGATATTGCAGAACTGCTGGGAGTCAAAAGTACACGAGCCAAGAAACTCCTCTCTGAACTGACCGCGGAGGATATTGTCGTAGCCGAAGGCGGAAATCGAAATAGAACTTATAAGCTGAAAGCGTAAGGAGAGTGTCAAATGCCAATTCCTAAATATGATGAAATGTACCTCGCATTCCTCGAATGTTTAGCAGACGGTCAGCTACACAGATCAAAAGAGGTAAAAGATGCGGTTGCAGGGGTTTTCTCGATTTCCGAAAAGGAACGGGCTGAGATGCTGCCAAGCGGGAAGCAGCAGCTTTTTGATAACCGTATTGGCTGGACAAGGACATATCTGAAAAAGGCCGGCCTTGTGCAAAGCCCGTCACGAGGCATTTATGTGATTACGCCAGTAGGCAGACAAGTCCTCAATGAAAATCCTCCTCAAATCGATAACATTTATCTCCAGCGCTTTGAGTCATTTCGAAAGTTTATTTCTCCGAACAATAATGAAGAAATAGCACTTTCGACGCCCATGGAAAAGGTGTCCGGTAAAACACCACAAGATGTTTTGGATGAAGCCTTTCAGCAGATCAACGCCACCTTGGCAGACGATCTCCTGAGTGAAATAATGAAGCAGCCGCCCACTTTCTTTGAGCATCTGGTCGTCAAGCTATTGACGCAAATGGGATATGGCGGCTCGGTGGATCATGCCGGCACAGTCATCGGGCAAACTGGTGATGAAGGCATTGATGGAATCATTCGAGAAGACAAGCTCGGCTTCAGCTTGATTTATATTCAGGCGAAGCGTTGGGATTGTGACAAGACCGTTGGCAGACCAGAGATTCAGAAATTTGTTGGCGCGCTGGCTGGACAAGGTGCTTCCAAAGGATTGTTCATTACGACGGCCAAGTTCACGAAAGAAGCACGCCAATATGCAGAGAAGCAACACACCACAAAGGTCGTGCTTGTTGATGGCACCACGCTGGCAAAATTGATGATTGAATATGATTTAGGGGTGTCCACGGAAGCTACATACGAAATTAAAAGAATTGACAGCGACTTTTTTGCGGAGGATCTTGATTGATTTTGCCCGCCAACTTCCGATGGCTGTTGTAAAGTATTGTTATTAGAAGTAAAGAGATGTAGCAACACTTAATGATGGAGGCAATTTGAGATGATAACAGGCGCAATTAGAAATAAAGTTGATAAAATCTGGACGGATATCTGGGCAGGCGGAATTGCCAACCCTCTGACCGTTATCGAGCAGCTCACCTACCTCATGTTTATTCGTTCTCTGGATGAAAAGGAATTGGAGAACGAAGAATTTGAGAATATGACTGGGGAACAGATGCCCAAGATTTTCCCTCAATCTGAAGCAGGACAGTCTATGCGATGGAGCAAGTTCAAAGATGATGATCCCCGCCGAATCTTTGAAGTGACGTCTCAGCGTGTGTTCCCAGCCATCAAGAGCATGAAATACGGTCGCCTTCCCGATTTTAATGAGAAGGGAGAATTGATTGAAATTGAAGATGAGCCCGGAAGGGCTGATGAGAACACCACTGCATTTGCCCGGTACATGAACAATGCGATGTTCCTTATCCCTACGCCGCAGCTCCTTCAGAAAATCATTACAGGCTTGGATGATCTTTACGAACATGACATTGCAGAACTGGATATGCAAGGAGACCTGTATGAGTATATGTTGGGCAAATTGGCATCTGCCGGACAAAATGGTCAATTCCGTACTCCAAAGCATATCCGTGAGATGATGGTGGAACTGTTGCAGCCCACACCTGATGATACCATCTGCGATCCGGCATGCGGTACTGCGGGTTTCCTGGTTTCAGCTTCAGAATATATCCGACGGAATTACGAGGATACTATGACCTCTGAACAATGGGAGCATTTTGCTAGGGACCCGCATTTACCGGCTTCGATACAGACTTTACAATGCTCCGTATCTCTGGTATGAATCTTATGTTGCACTCAATCAGCAATCCGGAGATCGATTATAAGGACAGCGTTTCCAAGCAAAACCAGATTACGGAACAGTTTACCATGTGCCTTGCCAACCCGCCCTTTAAGGGCACTGTGGACGCAGAAAGCATCAACGATAATCTAAAAGCCGTTACAAATACCAAGAAGACGGAACTATTGTTTCTGGCTCTGTTTCTCCGTATGCTGAAAAAAGGTGGTCAGTGCGCCTGTATCGTACCTGATGGCGTCCTGTTTGGTTCTTCATCTGCGCACAAGTCCATTCGCAAAGAATTGGTGGAAAAACATCAGCTGCGCGCTGTAATTTCTATGCCCTCCGGCGTATTCAAACCCTACGCAGGTGTTTCCACTGCTGTGTTGGTATTCACAAAGACCGGCGCGGGCGGTACCGACAAAGTATGGTTCTATGACATGAAGGCCGATGGCTTCAGCCTCGACGATAAGCGTTCCGAGATTGCAGATAACGATATCCCCGATATCATTCAGAGATTCCACCACTTGGAGCAGGAAACCACACGCGAGCGCACCGAGCAGAGCTTTTCGTACCGAAGCAGGAAATTGTAGACAACGGATATGATCTCTCCATTAACAAATATAAAAAGATGGAGTATGTTGCTGAAGAGTACCCTTCCACAGATGAAATATTGTCGAAGATCGAAAAGATCGAGCAGGAGATTGTTTCTGGGTTGGCAGAATTGAGGTCAATGTTATGATTAAGCGGAACATCCTTGATTGCATGACGCTTGTTGGTGGAACGCCTTCGCGTTATGAGGGCGAAAAAACCTATGTGAGTACAGGCGCTGTTGATTGCGATCATGTAGACTATGCACAGGCAGAACGAGTAACCTACGACAACCGTCCCTCAAGGGCTAATCTTTCAGTAGCCGAAGGTGATATCCTCTTCGCTAAAATGTGCGGAACAAAAAGACCCTACGTATCGACAGGCCGCTGTCTGAACATCTATATTCTACAGGGTTTTGCGCAGTACGAGCTAACGAATCCATAATGAATGCAGCGCTACTATATCATTTGTTGGCAAGTGACCAGTTCCTCACTCAAAAAGATCAGAACAGTTCTGGTGCAACCCAAAAAGCCATCACTAATGCAGGACTCCGAAAAATTGTAATACAGGTACCAGATTTGTCGGAACAGCGAAAGTTAGCTGCAAATTTGGATCGTATAGAGCGGTTGATGGCAAAGCGCCGGGAGCAGCTCGTGTCTTTTGATCAGCTGGTAAAATCCCGATTTATCGAACTGTTCGGAGACCCTGCGAGTAACTCCCCAAATGGGATACAGGTCGATTAGGTGACTATATGACAACCCTAACCGATTTCAGTGCTAACGGTAGCTACGCATTACTGGACTCACAGGTGGTGATGTATGATGAGCCACATTACGCTATTATGGTTCGAACTACTGATCTGGAAACTGGTGATTTTAAAAATGGCGTAAAAGTATATTGATCAAAAAGCGTATGAACTGCTTGGAAAATCGAAACTGTTCGGTGGCGAAATGATCATGAATAAAATCGGCAGTGCCGGTAAAATATACCTCATGCCGCACATTGAAACACCGGCTTCGCTTGGCAGAAATGCGTTCATGTTTAGGTTTGACCAAAGAGTCAACATAGTATTTCTTTATGCGCTCTTGACTTCCGAATATGGTACCGCTGAAATTCAACAGCATGTCCGTGGAGCTGTTACCAAGACCATTACAAAGGAAAGCACCAGATCTATACGCATTATTGTGCCGCCAATCGAACTGCAGGAGCAGTTTGCGGCCTTCGTCGAACAGACCGACAAATCAAAATTGGCAGTTCAAAAGAGCTTGGAAGAATTGGAGATTTTGAAAAAATCCCTGATGCAACAATATTTTGGCTAAGTGAGCCGGTGCAGGATGTTGGTACACATCATATTTTCGAGGTGTACTAACATGAAAAATCAGCTTATCTCTGAAATTACACGTCAAATGCTTCCGCATTTGGACAACGCGCAGATGGAACACCTACTGGAAGTCTTACGGCATACCCTGTGGAGTGTTCAAGTTATCGCAGGTGAGGACGGAATTCTGCCTCCAGATAAAGAAACGAATGCCGAATTACTGGATATGTTTCTATCCGCTAAACGAGTTGAGGGGTGTAGTGAAAAGACGCTGCACTACTATGAAACATCAATCCGTAGACTGTTTGTGGCAGTAGATTGCCATGTGACACATATGCAGACCGATGATTTACGCACTTATTTATCGGATTACCAACGGAAAACACAGTGTAGCAAAGGAAATGTCGACAATATTCGCAGAATCATGTCCAGCTTTTTTTACTTGGCTGGAAGATGAAAATTACATCCTTAAAAGTCCGGTTCGCAGAATCCACAAAATTCGCTCTAATCAAACCGTAAAGGAAACTTATACAGATGAAGCATTAGAAACGATGCGAGATCAGTGTGGTTGCCTTCGGGACTTGGCAATGATCGATCTACTGGCATCTACCGGAATGCGTGTTGGTGCACTGGTGCATTTGAATAGGGACGATATTGATTTTGAGAACAGAGAGTGCGTAGTTTTTGGCAAAGGCAGTAAGGAAAGGCCTGTTTACTTTGATGCCAGGACGAAAAATCCACCTCAGAAACTATTTGGATAGCAGAACAGATGAAAATCCCGCCTTGTTTGTTTCTCTGCATAGTCCCTACAATCGATTGGAAATCAGCGGTGTTGAGGTGCGTTTGCGCAAGCTTGGCCGGAGGCTGGGAATTACAAAAGTTCATCCGCATAAGTTCCGAAGGACGCTGGCAACACGTGCGATAGACAAAGGTATGCCCATCGAGCAGGTTCAGCAGCTCCTGGGACACGCTAAAATCGACACTACCATGCAGTATGCGATGGTCAATCAGAATAATGTGAAGATTTCGCACCGAAAATTTATTGGCTGATTGCCAATCCCGATTTATCGAACTGTTTGGCGACCCAGTTGACAACGACCGTGCGTGGGCGACCGAAACGCTAAATAGCGTGTTTCTACTATAGTAGATTGCCCGCATTCCACCCCAAGCTACACTTCAGATAATACCGGGTATATGTGTATTCGTACTTCTATCGTAAAGAAAAACCATATTATGTGGGATGAAATAGAGTACATACCAGAACAAGAATACTACCAACGTATTCAACGCAAGCGTCCAGAGCGAGGTGACATCATATACACACGAGAAGGCGCGATTCTGGGTATTGCGGCAATGATAGACAGAGAGTGCAATGTAGCATTGGGGCAACGATCAATGTTGTTGTCTCCCAATACCTATAAGTGCTTACCTCAGTTTTTAAGCGCCGCTATGAATTTTGACTCATTTTTAAGAAAAGTTCTCGGCGGTGTAAGCGGGTCAGCCTCTCCTCATATTAATGTTGGGGATATCAAAGCATTTGCAATCATTTTGCCACCAATTGAATTACAGGAGCAGTTCGCGGCCCTCGTCGAACAGACCGACAAATCAAAACTTTACGGTAAGATGGAGGTGGCAGCGTGAAACAGTTTTACCCGTTGAGCACATTCCTTACTGAATATAGCGAAAAGAATATCGGAAACACATACAGGCCAGTAGCGGTAGGCCGATATGGCATTCGCACGAGAGAAAGCATCTATTCAAAGGAGCTGGCAAAAGACTACTCAAAGAATAAGCTAATTCATAAAAACACGCTGACTGTGGGAATGGGGTCTGTCCAGATCGATATTGGCGTTTTAACGGATGATATAACCTATTCTGTTTCACCGGCTTACCACACATATAAGATTGCCGGAGTTAATGCGGAATATCTCCGATACTGTTTGGAATGCCGGAATCAAGATATGTTTTCCAGATTCGTAAAGCGTGGTAGTCGGCAGGGCAAAACAATTGATCTAAAACGTTGGCTGACATACGAAATTCCTGTCTATGATGAAAATAGGCAGCAGGAAATTGTCGATAGATTAAATCAGATATCTGAGCTAATCGAAAAGAGGCAGGAACAGTTGGTTCAATTGAGTGAACTGGTGAAATCCCGATTTATCGAACTGTTCGGAGACCCTGTAAGCAATCCAAAAGATTGGAATGTAGAGCCACTTGGAAATCGATGCGAATAATCACAGGAAATACGCCTCCCCGTTCAGAGCCTGAAAATTACGGTAAGTACATTGAATGGATCAAATCGGATAATATCAACACTCCTTTCACATTCATTACCAAAGCGCAGGAATGCTTATCTGAAGCCGGTTTTGAGAAATGCCGATTATGTTGAAGCAGGTAGTATTCTTAATGACATGTATCGCTGGCAGTATTGACTGCATCGGCAATGTTGCGGTTACCGACCGCCGTGTGGCATTTAATCAGCAAATAAATGCCATTGTGCCGGAGCAGGATGAGGTGCTATATCTGTATTGGCTTATGCAGCTATCAAAGCCTATGATACACCGCACCATCAATATGGCATTGAAGGGGATACTTAGCAAAAAGCCAGCTGTCAGAAATAGTGTTCCCTTTCCCACCAATCACGCTGCAGGAGCAGTTCGCGGCCCTCGTCGAACAGACCGACAAATCAAAATATTACAGTATTACAGAGCGATAATGTATAGAAAGAGTGGTGAACCATATTGCCAATCAGGAAGAGATTGATTTGTATTTACAAGATATTCTCAAGATGCAGCATATGGTTTCCGATAACATATCGCATCGCTTGACCAAAGGTGAACTACGGGAAAAATTCATTAGACGGCTGGTACAAGACGAGTTTCCCACGCTATTGCTAAAGTCAGGAATTCTGTGTGCAGACACTTGGCAAAGTACGCAGGGTGATTTCCTTTGGCTAAAAAGATGGTGCGCGTGTAGGAAATTTAAACCTATATGATCTCGACGATTGCCGAATGTTTATGGAGATAAAGAGTTCTGCCACAGCAGCGGAGTTGAGATCTATTAATGAAACAGCCAACAATCTCAAGCAACATTATACGGGTGAATCCCTTATCATAGTCGGCATGTTTTGTTACGGTACGAGCGCAAGCGAAAAGACAGTTCTGCGCAAGTTCGGTTTTACATACGACAGGGAGATCGAAGGCTATAATGCATATGATCAAGCAAAAGATAGAATGCGGAATGTTGATTTTCTGTTTAGCCTGAATATTTCCAATGGCCGGGACGAATCAACGCTACCATATTTGGTTGTCAGAGACTATTCGGGAAGTTGTACTTTATATAAGGACAACCCTGTAATACGATATTTTCTTAATTATTTCCGTTAGCATGAGTCTTTGAAGTAGGAGGCGACAAACATGTCAAATTTCAGTTTCTTACATGGAAATACGCAGTATGCCCTGTTTGCTCCAGCCGCAATTGAGGCGGAAAAAGTCTATACTTCTGCTCCTGCTATGTGTGCTGTTGGATGCCGTAAGGCATTGAACTGGCGGTAAAATGGGTTTATTCTGCTGATAACACCATGCAAATGCCTTACAAAGACAATCTTCAGTCCTTGATTCATGAACCCACCTTCCGCTTTGCTATAGACTACAACACTTGGGGCAAATTGCCGTTTATCATTAAATTAGGCAATTTGGCCGTCCATACGGAGCGTAGTGTACAGGCAAGCGATGCACTTGCCTCGCTACAGGGCTTATTTGAGTTCATCCAGTGGGTGGACTATTGCTATGGCACCGACTATGAGGAACGGAAGTTTGATGAAACGCTTATCCCCAAGGAAAAAGTTGTTGTTGATACAAAAAGAAAATCAAAGAGCAGGAGAGTCTGCTCGGAGAAAAAGATGCCGAGATAGAAACCTTGCGTAAACAGATTGAACAGATGTCCGAGCAAATTACCGCAGCTAAGGAACGGCATCAGCAGGATCGTACTTTCGTGGCATCTGACCTCTCTGAATTCCAAAAACCCGCAAGATTTATATCGATGTGGATATAAAGACAAATGGGGTGGAAGTTCATAGGGGTAGATGCCGATGTGCAGGAGGAGTACCCGGTGGAGGGTATGGCCGGGGTCATCGGCCAGATGGGATATGTGGACTATGTCCTGTTTGGTAGAGACGGTCTGCCGCTGGCGGTCATAGAGGCCAAGCGATCCAGTAAAGACCCTAACATTGGTCGCAAACAAGCTGTTCTGTATGCAGATTGCTTAGAGAGAAAGTTTGGCCGCCGCCCAATGATGTTTACAACCAACGGCTTCGAAACTTACTTTTGGGATGACAGAAGCGGTCCGCAGCGCAAGGTCAGCGGAATTTTTTAGCAAGGATGACTTACAGAAGCTGATGAATCGCCGGACAGAGCGGCTGGATCTCATGACCATTCCCATCGATGATAAGATAACTGACCGCTACTATCAGAAGGAAGCAATCCGGGCTGTGTGAGCAGATTGGCCTTGGCTTCCGAAAGCACTTACTGGTTATGGCTACTGGAACCGGAAAAACCAGAACGGCATCCAGTTTGACAGATGTGTTGAGCAGAGGAAGCATGTCACCAATGTTCTTTTTGGCAGACCGTACTGCATTGGTAAAGACAGGCCAAGGATGATTTTAAGAACTACCTACCAGATATGTCATTGTGCAATCTCTGCTCCAACAAAGATGACCGTAGCGCCAGAATTGTTTTTCCACCTACCCTACAATGCTGAACGCCATCGACGATATGAAAGCAAAGGGCGGACAGCGGATGTTTACTCCTGCCCACTTCGATCTTATTATTATCGATGAAAGTCACCGCAGTATTTTCAAAAAATACCGTGCCATCTTTGAATACTTCGACGCAATCATGGTGGGGTTGACTGCGACCCCGAAAACAGATGTAGACCGCAATACCTACGATTTCTTCGAGATGGAGCATGGTGTCCCTACTTATGCATATGACTACGAGACTGCGGTTTACACAGATCATGTGCTCGTCCCGTATTATAACTACGAAGTAAAAACCAAATTTTTGGAAGAGGGCATCACCTACGATGATCTGTCCGACGAGGATAAAGAGCGATATGAGGATGACTTTATTGAGGACGGGCTCATGCCAGACTTTATTCCTTCTGCGCAACTCAATAAGTTTGTGTTCAATGAGACTACTGTAGATACAGTATTGCAAGATCTGATGGAGCGTGGCATCCGTGTAGAAGGCGGCGACAGACTGGGTAAAACCATTATTTTTTGCACAAAACAAACGCCACGCAGAGTTTGTTCTGGAACGCTTCAACAAGTTATATCCGCAGTATTGTGGGGTTTTTGCCCAGCGCGTGATCTGCGACGATACTTACGCTCAGACAATTATTGACGATTTCAAAGTGCCAGATAAGATGCCGATCATTGCGGTTTCCGTCGACATGATGGATACCGGTATAGATGTTCCCCAGTGTGTCAACCTTGTATTCTTCAAAAAGGTGCGTAGCAAGGCAAAGTTCTGGCAGATGATTGGGCGTGGAACTCGTCTATGTAAAGGACTTACCTGTACAGACCAGATTGATGGGGAGTATACCGACAAGAAGCGATTCCTTATTTTTGATTACTGCGGTAACTTCGAATATTTTCGTGCTCACAAAGAAGGCTATGAAACCAAGGAAGCGAAAATCTCTCACGGAAAACATCTTTGGCAAGCAGGTAAAGTTAGCGGTTATGCTTCAGGAAAGCACCTATGCGCAGAGGACGAATATCAGGAATGGCGTTCAGAACTGGTTGGAACATGCTATGCACAAGTTCTGGAATTGAACACCGAACTGATTGCCGTCAACTGCGGATGCAGAGCGTAGAAAAAGTTTAAGAGGCCTGGCTCTTTGACTTTATTAGTGAGGGTGACAAGGGGGGAGCTGTTGCAGCAGATCGCATCAATTGTCCGGCTGGACGATACAGATGAATATGCTAAACGTTTCGATAACTTCATGTACGGCCTTATGATTTCAGCAATGGCGCAGATGCCATCCTTTCAATATGCGCAAAGGCAGCTGAGGGATATTGGCACTTTGCTGGAACGGAAAATCAGCATCCCACAGGTGAAAGCAAACTAACGATTATCAAGGAAGTAAACACGGATGCATTCTGGGAGGCAAACAATATCTTGCTCTTCGAGAAGGTTCGAAAGGAGTTGCGAGGTTTAATGCAATTCCTTGTTGAAATCGGCCCCGTGAAGAATCCGATTATTACGCGCCTAACAGATCCTATTATCGGTGAACAGGAAGGCGTTCAGCTTGAGCCTCCTACGACTTCGAGGACTACCGTGCCAAAGTTGACCGATATGTTAATGAGAACGGGAATACACTGGCTATCTATAAGTTGACACACAATATTCCTCTGTCAGTCGGTGATTATCGGGAGCTGGAGCGGGTGCTTACCAGCGAACTGGGGGAGTAAAGAAGATTATGCACGAGAGTTCGGAAATACCCCTTTCGGACTGCTCGTGCGGAAGATCGCAAAACTGGATCACGATGCGGCAATGGCCGCATTTTTCCCAATTTATCAATGATCAGTCGCTGAGCCAGAAGCAAATTACCTTGTACATAAGATTATCAACCACATTGAGCAGAACGGCTATATGGAAAGCGTCACTATACTCACCAAGCCACCATTTGACAAAACCACTTAGCTTTACAAAGTTGTTTGATCGAAAGATGCAATCGGAAATCATGGCCACTATCAACAAGGTTAAAGATAACGCTATCGTAGTTGTTGCTTAGCTTAGCCGATATAAAACCATCAAGCAAGGGAGTGGGACACCGTTGGTGCGTCACTCCCTTGCCGCACATATCGCTCGCTTACAATCCATTCAAGCTAATTCAATGTTGACATAGCAGGCTTCCATTTTGGAACATGAACATCAACCAGCACGGTAAGTACTAAAACCACCAGATCAAGTCAAGGATATGTAGTTTACAACGATTCTTCATAACGGGCACATGATATGCCAATAAGGAGGCTTACATTACGGTGTAAGTTTATCGTTACCTTGCGTTTATCATCATAATATGCTATTATAGCAAACAACACTGCTATGTACTGGATTAGGTGTTGGCCTCTGTAGTATGCCGTCCACCGCTGCATCTTCATACGGACGGCAGAGAAAATCAGAAACGCGCTAAAAGAGGGAATGACTATGCCGAGAATTATCAGGAACGCGATCAGATGCAAAAATGTGGAGATATCATCGAAAGTAAAACTGTCCATGATTTCAAGTTTTGCAGCTGCGGCTCATTGCGCCGTGGATGGCGGCCACGACTACCTTCGCAGATGCGGAAATCGTGAGGATTGGGAAGAACTGTCCGAAGCGGAAAAGGTAGAAGGCAACGATGCATTGACTTGATCCTGTCTTGCGGAAATTGGTGGTGCCAGGATATCATTTATCATCATTCGCAATGCCACCACGAATTGCCCAGGGCTGGCATCGTTATAAAAAAGGCTTCAGCACGGATGCAAACAAAAGTAAAAACTGCGTAGGGGTATAGCTAACCTGCGAGCCCGCACCACGAGTACCCCGCATCGCGGAAATAGCGGCTGAAACACAATGTTCCAGCCGCTATTTTTTCTGAAAAAAGTTTCAGTAGCTATTTCCGTCGAACTGTGGTATATGTTTGTGCTGCAAGGAGGCGAGCGCATGAAATACAAGCTGCTGAAAGACCTATATGACTGCTTTTAGTATCCCACCTGAACTCCAGGCTCAGAAACAGGAAATTGATGAATGCCATCAAGCACTTAGCGAGGTACTGGGCAAACTGGAGCGTCGGCTGGTGCCCAGATCATCGACGCAAAAGACCGTATGGCGGAGGAGACCTCCATCGACAGCTTTATCGCTGGATTTGAACTGGCGTGGAAACTCTCCGTAGAATTGAATCACTACGAAAACGAGCGCTCAGTCTCCTGCCAAACGGCAATGGGATCAGGCGCTCGTTTCGCATCTAAGAAGGAAGAGAAATGAAGAAACTCATCATAGTGACAATGATTGCCGCATGTGTCGCCATGTGCGCCGCTGTGTGGCCACATGGCAACGTGGTCGAGGAAACACCCGTCCCAGCTGCAGAAAACGCTGTGAGCGCCAAAGAAGCGACCGTTGCGGAAATTGAGGAACCGGCAACACTGGCAGAGAAGGAAAAAGAACGATTCCGCAACAAGAAGCGCACCAAGAAGAGCAACCTGAACCGGAGATAGGGCCTATTGAAACACCCGTAGCTTCCGAACTCCAGCCTTCCGCAGAGCAGACACCCGCTAAGAATTCCGCACCAGAGCCAACTCCGCCCCAACCTCCTAAAGAATTGCAGCCCGGCGATGAGGTCTATATTCCGGGCTTTGGTTGGGTACCATACGAGGGGCCGAATCACCGCGAGTATGCCGCGGATATGTACGAAAAATGGCAATAAAATCGGGAGCATGGGGTGAAATGTGCGGAAACATTCAAAATAGGGTCAAGCCGCTATTGACAATCAAACTTTCTATGCTATTCTATAATGATTTAATCCCGAGGTTGAATGGATGGCATGGGCGAGAAGGAGAGTATATATGGCGTATGAGTTCGTTTACGAATCCGAGGCGAAGCGCTATCGTTCGGATTGTTCGGATGTTCTGAAGAAAACCTGCGAGCTGCTGAAGGAGAAGGGCATTTCTGCACAGTTTTCGCTTATTGGAAGCGGCGCAAGGAACATGATCACGAGAAACGGGGAGGGGCCATATGACCTTGACTACAATCTTTTGATCATGCAGGCAGATAACGAGTATCGCGACCCGCGATTGCTGAAAGACACAATTAGAAACGCCCTTAACAAAGCGGTGGGCGGAAAGTTCTTTTCGGATGCACAAGATTCGACTTCTTGTTTGACTGCAATATTGTATTTTGAGAAGTCGCCAGATATCAAATTCAAGTTTGACGTTGCTATTACCACGAAAAATAAAAACAGGGAATTACATGCGCTTGATTCATAACAAAAATGTGTACGCACTGGGCTGGGATCAATACACATGGAACGAAGTGCCACGTTCACATCAAGTGAAAGATAAAGCAGATGAACTGAAAGAAGCAGGCTTATGGCAGGAGGTTCGTGACAGGTATCTTGAGAAGAAAAACATGTATCTGTCTTGGCAGGATCATAACCACCCATCCTTTGTGGTATATGTAGAAGCCGTGAATGAGGTTTATAACAAATATTTCAACGGAGGAGGTTGGCATAATGTGCAATCGATTCTTTGACTACGATGACGGTGACTTTGCCATGAGTATTTCGGATAATATGGCAATGGACTCTGATGGGGATCTCATGATGCGCATGGGCGATCACATGGCAATGGATATGGACACCGGCGATATCCACATGATCTCATCGTGGCCTGATGATGACGAGTAAATCATAGGCAGCGGCTCAACGGATGCACCGCCATAGACAAGGAAAACATTTTCAGGATCCGGGCAGAAAAAGCAGCGGGACAGGCCGTAAAGGCTTGTCCCGCTGTCTGTGCCTTATGGCAGATATTCTTCCGTGATCCGATACCGGCTGATGCCGAAGGCGCTGCTCCGCTCCATAATCTCCGGCGGGATCTTGGGCAGGTACTTCTTGCTGAAGCTGGTGTCCCCGAAGTAGGCGTCAAAGCTTGCCACCGGCAGGACGACCCATTCGCAATCATCCTGCCGGTTGGCGAGGTAATAGCGGATCAGCGTACAGACAACCTCGGATGGAATTTCCTTCGGAAGCGCTGTTGTTACTTTCTCTGTCAGTTCAAGGCGGCAGCTCCGGCCCCTCTGAGCAGCGGCCCCAGCTCCAACGCATCGGCAAGGACATCATCAAAGCGCAGCGTCCAGGCACCCTGGTTTGGGACGCAAAAATCGGGATCTGATATTGCATCACCCTGCTTCGCCATGCGGCGGCAAACTTGGACTGAATAACCTCCGCATACTTGAGTGAGGTGCTGCGCACCTTTTCCGGGTGCGTCAGCATGAAGTCCGCCGCGCGAAGCACGTGACGGAGGAACCAGCCGGTCCCGTCCGCGCCCACCAACTCCGGAAACTCCGTGCGCAGCTCCGAAAAATCTGTCCTGAACTGCCACTCCTTGTCCTGCACACGCTTTCCGTCCTCCGGCACACTGCACCAGGCGCAGAGCGCACGGCGGGCATAGTCGATCCAATCATGCGGATCACTCGAAAGGACTGCGCCGTCCTTACCATGGAACAGATACCCGCGGGCCAGAATGGTCAAAATCCGAGCCATTCCTCAAACTCCAGGATCGTGGCAAAGGTGAAGCGGCCCAGCCATGTCGTGTCGCTCTTCTTGCTGGCGGTATAGGAAACTGTTCCGGTATATGCGCAGAATTCCTCCCATTCGTTAATCATCCCGCACCTCCAGAACATTTTTCTCGATATACTCCGGCAGTAGCTCCCACAGCAGGTCACGTCTGCCGAGAGCCACCACATAGCGCACGGCCAGAGCCGGTCTTACAATCGCGGTCAGCAGCTCCCGGCACTTGGCCATCACCGCATCACGGTAGCTCCGGAAGGCGGATTTGTCCGCGAAGGCGCTCATCATGGCGGTGAAGGCTTTCGAGTCGCTTTCGCGGAACAGCTTCTTTTTCTCCCGGCCGGTGTTCTCGTCCTCTATATCGCAGACAATGTCTCCGAGGATGCGATAGCCGCCGAGGCGGAAATCGGTCAGCAGATCGTATATATCTTCAAACTCCGGCAGCCATTCCCGCAGGAAGCGCTCCCGTGCATCTCCGTCCATGAGGTGCCATGCCTGCTCTCTCATGGCGTGCAGCAGAGCGGACACCCTTTCCGGCGGCAGACTGCCGAACAGGGCGTACAGCTCGTCAGGATCGTATGTATCCTCCTGCCCTCTGGCATACAGAATACGCTCCACATCGCTCTTCCGTTTTTTCTCCTTCAACGGAACGCGGCAGGCCCGGATGCGGGAGAGGCAGGCATCGTAATCTTGCAGCAGCGCATCTACCGCCGCCAGCTTATCGGAATCCAACTGCTCCCTCCAGTCCGGCTGCTGGGCAGCAAAGGAAAACAATTCTTCGTCCTTGGTGGGCTTTGCCTTGATGCGCGGCGTGTTCTTTTTCAGCTGCTGTGCCAGATACGGCAGGCGCTCCACGTTGGAGTCCACCTCGTCCCAATCCACCCTCTTGAAAAACGCTTTTACCTTGGCCGCATGGGTAGGCTCGTACCAGGCGCGCCGGGTCTCCGCATCCTCTACCAGCGCTTTGTATTTGAGGAAATCGCTGCGCTTGACGGTCTTGCGGGTCAGGTACTCGTCCAGGTCGGGGCGGATGCCGCTCTTGGCCGAGTCGATCTCCAGCCCGGTGAGAATGGCCAATGTCTCCGTCTCCTCCCTGCAACGCTCCCGCTCCTCGGCGTCGGAGTTTTCGTTGTAGGCGATAATGCTGCGGTCCAGTGCGGCGTTACAGATTTGGCCGACGCGGGAGGAAAAGGGTGCTGCGAACGGTCTCAAAGCGTGCCTCCCAGTCGTCGGCATTGCGGATCTGTGGCTGGGCCGTAGGGATCATCAGCAGAGGAATGTTCTCTGTGTTGGTGAGGGATTTGTGTTTCTCGTAGCGGTAGAGGTTGTAGTTGCGGCGGACGCAGGCATTCAGGATCGGATCAGATATAGTCTTGATCATATCGCCGTCGTAGTCAGCGCCGCCCAGCCGCTCCGCAGCCAGCATATTGGAATCCACCATCACCACATCCGTCAGGTGCCCGAAATAGTAATGCCGCATCTGCTTTCTCTCTTCCTTCGTATCGTAGAAGGAAAGCTGTAGCTCCTCGTTGCGGGCAATGTGCGGGTTGCGCAGCAGCGTGCAGGCGTCGTCATGGGCATAGGCCGCCTGGGGTGCATAGAAGGAACTCTCCGGGAAGTGGTCGGTCATGACGGTGCTGTAAAACATCCGTTGCCTGCGTTTGCGCGGCGGAACAGTCGGGAGCAGAAATGCCAGAAAGTCCAGAAGATCACCGGAAAGATAACGGTTGTCTCCCGCTACGATCAACCGGCCGACGGCGTACTGCTCCACGATTTTATCGGCTTCATCCTCCAGTCGCTTGGCATAGACCGGTTCGTTGATGAAGCTCGGATTCTTTTTCAGCACGGCGGCAAGGATCTGGTCCTTGCCCTGGTGTCGTTCCCACCAGCTGACCCGCTCAAACTTCTCCAGAAAGTAATTCTGCCGAAACGATTCATCGGCGCAGAAATTGTAATACGCCAGTTCCGTCTGCTTGGTGAGCCAATTTCGCTCGTCTGTCTCCGGGCTGTGGTCCCAGCCGTCCGGCAGATCGGCAGGGCGGAACTCGTCACCCTGAATGGAAACGGTGGTCAGAAACTGATAGTTCAGCTCGGTGGTCTGTTCCGGTTTCTCCTTGCTCACATTGGTGATGTACAGCGCATGGCGGTACTTGCGAAACACCGTCCGGTAGTCCTCCCAGTTCATGCCACTGGCAGTGAGCCAGCCGTATCCCTTGAACATGCTCTTGGTGAGGATGACGTCCACATCCCGGACGGCATGCTCCACGCCCCACAGATCGGTGATGGTGTCCGTCCCGCAGTGGGTCAGGAAATCCTTGAAGTCCACCTCGTGCAGCATACCCTTGACATAAGGCATACGGATCTGGAATGAGGTGTGGACTTTCTTCCCGCACAGCTTCTCGTCCACGACGCGGGCATATTCTTTTGAGATCAGCCCCTCGCCGTCGAAGCAGGTGATTTCGATGTCCTCTTTTTTCTCCACCCGGTGATATTTGCGGGTACTGCTCTGCGTTCCGTCGTCCTCTACGGTGATGACGCTGACATTCCGCTCTGTGCGCATAGGGTTGTCGATGACCACCACCCGGTGGGGCCGGTCAATGCCGATACCGTCAATGCGGATACCGCTGGACAGCATCAGACCGTTGTAGGCGTAGAGCTTGCTGAGCTGGCAGCTGCCGATGGTCATATCCATCATGATGCGGCGGTGCACGGCGTCATAAAAATCTTCCCGAATGAAGGACAGCCGCGCCTGTCGGCTCATGCTGCCCGAACGCTCAAAGGCGAGGTAACGATGTGCCCCGGAGCCAAAGTCCAGGCTGACACCTTCGGGACGGAACAGGGCCCTCGCTTTTTCCTGCCGGATCAGGTATTTCTTTCTGGCACCGCTCCGGTCGAATATGCCGGAGAAGTCCATATAGAAAATGACATCCGAAAGGTCGGTCACCAACTGCCCTTCAGGTGCTCCGGTGAAAGCATCGCCGTGCAGTACGCACATGGCCTGATAGAACAGTGCGTTATCGTCCTGCTCATGGGGCGCGGAAAGTGATTTGCATTTCTCTGTCTCGGCGGCGCTGAGATGAAAGGTGTATGCACCAGTCTTGCTGTCTGCCATAGCTGATCACAGCTCTGGCGGACAGCTCGTAGATCCTGTATTTTACCAACGGCATCGGCTCACCTCCTGATGTCTCTATTCTATCATGCGGCTCTAAATTTGCAATATGGATACTGCTCCCACTTTTTCGGTGGGAGCTTTTTGCTTGCAGCTCTCAACAAAAACATAAAGGAGGAACCAAATGCAAGAATCTACATTCACCAACTACGACCAGCTGCCGCTGTTTCTCAATGCGAACACGGTGGCGCAGACCTTGGGCGTGTCCATCTCCAGTGCCTACGAGCTCATGCACGAAACGGGCTTCCCCGCGCTGCGGATCGGCAATCGCATCGTGGTACCCAAAGAAAAGTTCCGTCGGTGGGTAGACGCACAGACAGGAGGTGATACCTGATGCTCCAGCACTGGCCTAAGCGTGACCCGAACAAGCACTACTATCTCGTGCCCAACGAGGTCTTCAATCTCGGACTCAGCTCTCACGAGATTGCCGTCTACAATTACCTTCTCCGCTGCGAGGATCGCAGGACCTACCAGTGCCATCCGAGCTACCGCACCATCGGCAAGGCGGTGCGGCTGAGTGAAAATACTGTGCGGAAGTATGTGGTTGGTCTGGAGGAGAAGGGGCTCATCCGCACCGAACCCAGCACCATCACCACGAAGGATGGCCGCGTGCGCAACGGCAGTCTCATCTACAACATCCGACCCATTCATGAGGCGTTGGAGCAGAACTATCAGCGGCAGTTCCTGCAGGCGGAGCGTGACATGGAACGGGCAAGAGCAGAAAGCGGCTGGCCGAGTTGAATCAGCAGAACAAAAGAAGGGGGAAAGCGCATGATGCAGCAGATTGCAAACTTTATCGTAGACCATGACCCGATGATGGTTCTCCAGCGCACGCATGACACGGTGCGCTACATTCGGTGGGCGTGGAACAAGGGTCATGCCGACCCCATTGATGAAGACGGACTTCGTCTGTTTCTCTGCGATGAACATCGCGGTGATTTGACCGATGAGCAGAAGACCCTCGCCCGCCGATGCCGCGACGAGATGCGGAGCGTCTATGCGGATATGTGCGTGCGTTTGCTGCAAAGAAGATCATGCTGGAGCAGGGCATGGTGCCGACATCAGTACCTACCGCAGCGTGTTCTGCACGGAAGGAGGTGATGCGCCGTGGATGCTTGACCGGGCGGGATAACCGCCTTTTCCGAAAAGCGCCGCAGAGCGGCTGAAGTGCGCGTCAGCGCCGAAAATTCTCGCTTCGAGAATGACAAGTTTCGCCTTCGTGGTACGGAACGGAGCGATTGCCCCGTTCCGACCCCTTCGGCAGGCGGGCTAAGCCCACACCCCTATCAACACAAAGAAAAATGAATTTAAAGGAGATAAAGATTGTGACGAAGAACACCTATAATCCCTATGAAATTATGATGGACAAGTACGATAAGGAAGAGATGCTCAGCGATGTACGGGAAGCCATGCTCTATCAACTCGGCGTGGATGTCTCCTGTGAAGAGTTGAATCACTTTTTCACCGGCAAGGGCAAAGCCGCACTATCTGGCTGTGCGGAGTGGCAGCAGTGCTTTGCAGTCGAAAAGATGCTGGAGTTCTATTATGTGCATGCGCGGGACGAGACTCTGGCTAAGCAGATCGAGACGATGACTATGCTGGCAAGCAGAGGTAACGAGCACCATGGCTAAGAATCAATTCATCCGCGCCCGCGTTGCCGGGTGGGAAAAGGACTGCATCCGCCGCAAGGCGCATGCCGCCCACATGTCCGAGAGCGAGTTTGTGCGCCGGGCGGCTATGGATCGTGAGGTCACGGTCATTGAAGGTATGGATGAAATCCTGCGCGAGCTGCGCTATCAGGGCAACAACCTGAACCAGCTCACGGTCATGGCGCGGCAGGGACGCATCACGCAGGTGAACTACGAACCCTTTACGGAGGTGTACCGGAACGCATGGCAAACATTAAATTCATTGCTGTCTCACGCAGTCTGAGCGGTATCCTGGACTATGTTACAAACCGTGAGAAAACGGTGGAGCGTCTCATATCCGGTGTCAACTGCATGGCTCAAACAGCTCAGGATGAATTCGAAGCGGTAAAAAACAGTTCCGCAAAACAGATGGCCGTAGCTATTATCACATCGTCCAAGCCTTCGCCCCGGACGATCCGCTGGATTTTGATACAGCGCATGAGATCGGGTTGAAGTTTGCGAATACTTCAAGGGCTACCAGTGCGTGGTGGTTACGCATATGAATACGGCGCACATCCACAATCACATCATCATGAACTCGGTAAACTTTGAAAACGGCCAGAAGTTTCACCAGAGCGCCCGGGAGATGCAGCAGGCCAAGGAATACAGCAACCAGCTCTGCCGGGAGTATGGCTTGTCCTTCACCGAGAGCAAGGCAGATCCGTTCCGTATTCCTGCTTGGAAGAAACGGCTGTGCCGTACCATTAAGGAAGCTATGGAGAACTGTGCTACCCGTGAGGAGTTCATCGCATTCATGGCAGAGTACGGCTACAAGGTGCGATGGGAGGCGAATCAAAAATACATCACCTACACCACACCGGAGAATGTCCGATGCAGAGACAATAAGCTCTTCGACCAGACGCTTCTGCGCAGCAGCATGGAAGCCTACTTCGATATGGGCGGCTGTGAGTATCTGGAAAGCCGCATCGATGCCACCGAGTACGGTGAACTCCTGCCTACGGTGGACGATGCCGTCTGCGGTTTGATCTCCATTCTGGATGCGATGAACACCGGCGACAATGACCGCTTCCATCTGGAAACGCTGCATCACAGCAAGCAGGAGATCCGGCGTATTCTGGAACGCGGCGGTAAGATCGACCGCACGGTGGAATACGCTGTAGATGACGAAGAGGAAGAATACGAGCAGTACCATGGCTTTTCTATGCGGATGTAGTGGCGAACCATTTCAAAGTTCTGATAGCTATTTCACGAAAAGTGTGGTAGTTGTTTGTGTTGCAAAAAGAAAATGAATCCAAAGGAAGTGAAATACATGGCAAAACGAAGACCGGCCGGCGACGGCATGGTGCGAAAGCGTAACGACGGACGCTGGGAAGGCCGCATCGTCATCGGCCACCGGGAAAACGGCGAGCCGCTGTTCCGTCATGTGTATGCCAAGACCCAAAAAGCCCTGCTGGACAAGCTGCACCAGAACATCGAGTGCTACCGTGATGTGGAGCTGACCGAGGACAGCCGGATGACGCTGGGCGAGTGGCTGGACCGCTGGCTCACGGAGTACAAGGCGGGCACAGTGCGCCCCGGCACGCTCGAGAGCTACCGCCGCTACACAGACCTCTATATCAAGCCGCAGTTCGGCGGCAAGCAGGTATCCCTCATCTCCCAGCAGGACATCCAGCGGATGTACCGCCGTCTGAAAACAGACGGGCGCATCCGTGAGCACCCTGAGCTTGACCATCAGCTCTCCGACGCCATGATCCGCCACATACATTCAATGCTCCACGCCGCGATGAAAGATGCGGTGCAGGCACATGTCATCCCGAGGAATCCTACTGAGGGTACGACTGCGCCCAAGCCCAACTACAAGCCCAAGCGTATCCTCACCCGCGCGGAGCTGGACGACTTCCTCGCAGTGGTGGAGCAGGACGAGGTGTGGCGAGACTTCTTCCAGACAGAGCTGATGACAGGCCTGCGCCGCGGTGAAATCTGCGGTCTGCAGTGGGGCGACTTCGATGAGGACGCCGGTACGCTGAAAGTGTGCCGCACTCTCCACAGCCAGCGGAAGGGGGCGAGTATACCGTCGGTGAGACAAAGACCAATCAAGGTATGCGTACCATCATTCTGCCGCACAGCGTGGTGGACATCCTGCGGCGGCGAAAAGCGGATGCCATCAGCCAATGGATATTCCCTGATCCGGTGAAGCCGGAAGATCCCGTCGACCCCAATGCAGCCTATCGCCACATGAAAACGCTCCTCCAGCGGGCAGGGCTGCCCAGCATCCGCTTTCATGATCTGCGTCACACCTTCGCCACCCACGCCATTGCCAGCGGAGTGGATGCCAAGACCCTGTCTGGGATTCTGGGCATACCAACGCCAGCTTCACGCTGGATACCTACACCCACGTCACACCGGATATGCAAAAAGCCGCCAGCGGCATCGTGGGCGGCTTCATGGAGGACATCTTCGGAAAGGAGTTGAAACCGTGGCAAGAAAACGCAAAGCCGGAGACGGGACTGTAAGACAGCGCAAAGATGGGCGCTGGGAGGGGCGCATCGTCATCGGCTATGATGACAACGGCTATCCCAAAACGAAAAACGTCCTCGCCAAAACGAAGAAGGAGTGCTTGGAAAAGCTCCAGAAGCTCAAGGAGGAGTGTGGCGGGCAGACGCCGGCGAAGGTTCGGTCAGATATGCTCTTCGGGGTCTGGCTGAAATATTGGTACGAGAATCATTCCAAGCCAAAGATACGTCCCACCACGCAGAAAACATATGAGGATCGTATCCGTCTGCACATCATCCCGGAAATCGGCAACATCCCGCTAAACAAGCTGACACAGAACGACCTGCAGCAGTTTTACGGCCGAATCAAGAAAGGTGGTCGGAAATGCCTCACCGAAAGGTACGGCGAGGGGCTGTCCGACCGGACGGTACGTATGTGTCATGCCACCTGCCGCTCTGCTCTGGAGAAAGCGGTGCAGGAGGGACTCATCCGTGTGAACCCGGCCATCGGCTGCAAGCTGCCGCCCAAGAAGGCACGGGAGATGCAGGTGCTGACGCGGGAGGAGCTTCAGCGGTTTCTCATTCAGGCAAAGTTCGAGGGCTACTACGAAGTGTTCCTTCTGGACTTAGCGACAGGTTTGCGCCGTGGCGAACTCATGGCACTGCAGTGGGATGACCTAAACTTCAAAACCGGTGTGTTAAATGTGAATAAGCAGGTCTACGATGTGCGTGGCCAGCTTCAGATCAGCACGCCCAAGACGAAGAACTCCGTCCGCAAGATTGTCCTGCCGCCCGCGGTGGTAGCGGTGCTGCGGGAGTACAAGAAAGACAGTGGACTCCCGCTGGATGTTCCCGTCGCCGGTGAAAGAGGACTGTCCCATCACCCCCGGCGTGGTACGGCGCAGGTTGCAGCTCATCCTGGAACACGCTGGGTGCAAACATGTAAGCTTTCATGATCTGCGCCATACATTCGCAACCTTGGCACTGGAAAACGGTATGGACGTGAAAACGCTCTCCGCCATGCTGGGCCATGTGTCGGCGGCCACCACGCTGGATATATATACCCACATCACCGATGATATGCAGCGGGCGGCCGCCGCTAACATCGACCGTGGTATCGGCAAAGCAGCGCCGCAGGAGGACGCCTCAAAGCCGGGACAGAAAACTGCCCCGGCCAGGCGGAAAAGCCGAGCATGACCGACTTTCAAGCCCTATGTGGGCCGCAAGCGCAAGTCCGGCACCGGCTGCGTCAAGCCGAAATCAACGACCATCTGTTTGAAGGCCGCTACCTCCCAAAAAAGTGGCCCGACGGCAAAAAGCACTCCCGCAATGTCTAATTACCGGATTATATTGGTTAGCGTTGTTTTTGTATTCAGGTAATTGCGTAGTAGGGTTTCTGCTATTAGAAAGCTTATCATTTTTATATTGTGTCAAGAAATCTTTGTCAACAACCATCGAGAACGGAATGTTTAAAGATTTGAGTAGAAAATACGGATACTTTAAGTTTTTAATTCCGTCCAAGTTTAAAATGCTAACAAAAACATTTTTTCTTGGAGCACATCTCTCAATAATTCAGATATTACTTGGGCATCAGTGGGACTTTCAACGACAATAACATATTTTGCAAAGAAGAAGTCACTATTTCTGTAACGAAAAACGATTATGTTTATATTCATCCAAGTTATATTTATCCCAGAAATTTCCTTCCAGTTGAGAAAACTCTGTATGGAAGCCCCTGCGAGAATCAGGGAGTTCTTCTTGCCAAAATAATATTTTCGTGATTCAATTCATCAACAATAACTGTGGAATGTGTGGCGAAAACAGCCTGCACCTCCGAGTCTTGGCGACCATGTTGAATTGACGCAATCAACTTTTTTTGAGCATGCGGATGTAAATTGGTTTCTGGTTCTTCAATTCCTAAATGACATTAACCCCGTTCAACTTAGCCAGAGCACGATATAAGGCAATGACAGAAAGACTTTTGATTCCACTTCCGTATTCGGTAACAGGAAAGGAACTGTTGCTATCCACTATGTTGATACCAACCTTGTTAAGAAACAGCGAATAATCTATTGTATCAATATAATCAAATCTGTATTTTCATCATCGCTAAGCAGACTGATAAGGCCAACTCGTGTTCGATTTTTGAAAAAATATTATTCTTTAGTTTTTCTTTTGAAAATACGTGTGACTTGAACGGAAATATTGTCTCTGAGTTGAGTGTGGTGTTGAGAGTATTCAGTAAGAACTCTCTGGAATATAGAATTCTCGGTCCAAGTTAAATCACGATTGCTGCGGGCTGGCAGGAATATAGATATAGTCGATGTCCTTTTTAACTCTGTGAGAAAATCGTCATCAACAGGGATTGCTCCGGCTGCTATTTGACAGGATAAGGTACGTTTTCGCGTAGTTGCACCATAAGCATACTTCAACTCAAGGCATAACTTGTTTCCCCAAAGCTTGTCTGCATAAATTTCTCTATCAGGGATAGCTTCGAATATTAGAACAATTTTTGTGGTTGTTCTAACGGCGTACTGGTGAGCGTTGTTAAGGAAATAAGCTTGCTCATACTCCCAATTAAATACACTATTCAAAGCGCGTAGCAATGCGGTCTTCCCGGCGTTGTTCTCTCCTATAACGGCTGTCACTTCACTAATTGCAAGCGACACTCCTTGATTGAACGAAAGTTGCCAATTCGGATTTCAGTTAATTTCATAATACCAGAGCTCCCTGATACAAATAACTTAATGGCAACCTACACGGCCGCTTTTGATTACTTTAAAATTTATTATACTGCAAATTAGCAAAAAACACAATATTTAGTCTTAATTTATAGAAAAGATGTGTCAAGAATGACAAGTTCACCCCCTTGCGCCGCAATAGACAAAAAGAATAAGAAAAATCCCTCTGAAATCGTTGATCTCAGAGGGATTTTGGTCCGAGTGGGGCGACTCGAACGCCCGGTCTCTTGAACCCAAATCAAGCGCGATACCAACTTCGCTACACCCGGATATTCAATTTCTGCCATTATATCACGGCGGGGGAAGAAAATCAAAGAATTTTCTGTCTGTGGTCAAACATGTGGTCAAAGCGTTTTTGTGCCGTTTTGGCAACCGGAGAAAAACCGCTATCGCCTGTGTTGCAAGGCTTTGCGGCGCTTCGTCTTGCTCTGCCCCGATACCGCCACGGCACTCCCAAATGTCGCGCCCTACCAGTTGAGCCACACCCGGATATTCAATTTCTGCCATGATACCACGGTGGGGGGAAAATCAAAGATTTTTCTGTCTGTGGTCATTTATGTGGTCAAAGCCGCTTTTGCCGTTTTCGGCAACCGGGGAAAAACCCGCTATTGCCGGTGCCGCAAAGGCTTTGCGGGCTTTTTGTCCAAGCCGCGCATGGATAGGGTCTACGCACTCCCAAATGTGGCACGGTACCAACTCCGCCATACCCGGATAGGGGAGGGGTACGCCGCCCGATCACGGACGGCGTACCCTTACTATATCAGATTTTCTCCGGTCTTGCAAGGGGGAAATCAGCCGTTCAGAGCGGCCTTCAGAGCCGCCACACGGTCGGTAGCCTCCCAGCGCACGCCCAGATCCTCACGGCCCATGTGGCCATAGGCCGCCAGCTGGCGGTAGATGGGCCTGCGCAGCTCCAGATCCCGGATGATGGCGGTGGGCCGCAGGTCAAAGACCTTCTTCACAGCCTCTTCCAGCTTTTCATCGGACACCACGCCGGTGCCAAAGGTCTCCACCAGCACACTGACGGGACGAGCCACGCCGATGGCGTAGGCCAGCTGCACCTGGCACTTGGTGGCCAGACCCCCGCCGCCACCACGTTCTTGGCCACGTACCGGGCGGCGTAAGCGGCGCTGCGGTCCACCTTGGTGGGGTCCTTGCCGGAGAAGGCGCCGCCGCCGTGGGGGGCGCTGCCGCCGTAGGTATCCACGATGATCTTCCGGCCGGTGAGACCGCTGTCACCCTGAGGGGCCACCAATGACGAAGCGGCCTGTGGGATTGACATAGATCTTGGTGTTCCGTCCATCAGCTCAGCGGGAACCGTGGGCTTGATGACCAGTTCGATCAGTCCCGGCGGATCTGATCCAGACGATGCCTCGGCGGCATGCTGGGTGGAGACCACCACGGCATCCACACGGGCGGGCTTGCCATTCTCGTCATAGGCCACGGTCACCTGGGTCTTGCCGTCGGGGCGCAGGTAATCCACCAGCTTCCTTGGCACCTGCGTCAGGCGCTTGGCCATCTTCTGGGCCAGGGAGATCGCCGCGGCATCAGCTCCGGCGTCTCGTCGCAGGCGTAGCCGAACATCATGCCCTGGTCGCCGGCGCCGTTGTCCAGCGGCCTCGTCACTGCTGCCCCGCCTTGGCCTCCAGACTGGTCCACGCCCATGGCGATATCGCCGGACTGCTCGTGGATGGCGGTGAGTACCGCGCAGGTGTGGCCGTTGAAGCCGGCCCGGTCATAGCCGATGTCCAGCACCACGGACGGGCGATCAATGGGGATATCCACATAGCAGTGGTGGTGATCTCACCCATGACCAAGACCATGCCGGTGGACACGCAGGTCTCACAGGCTACACGGCCGTTGGGGTCCTGGGCCATGATGTTATCCAGGACGGCGTCGGAGATTTGATCGCAGATTTTATCCGGATGTCCCTCGGTGACAGATTCAGAGGTAAACAGATTCGATTTCCATGGCTGATTTTCCATGCTCCTTTATGAAACCTTTTCCATAAAAGTCTTCAGGTTCCGGAGCATGAAAAAAGCACGTTCCCCATTCGACGGATCGTGTTTTTTAACGTCCTCATCTGTCGAAGGACAATGCGGGACTATCACTTCCGCACTCAGCATACGCCGGATTTGGCACCTGCTTCGCAGGTTGCCGGGCTTCATCGGGCCGATCCTCCGCCACTCTTAAGGTATGAACTGAACATGACCATGCTCTGTGACCCCAGGGAAAAATGACGAAAAGGGGAGGAGCGGGGAGAAAAGTAAAAGGATTGCTTCTATGAGCTGACCATGGGCAACGGCTACTTTGAGGCCGGCTGCAAGGAGCGCATCACCTATTTCGACGTGTTCTTCCGCAAGGTGCCCGATGGCGGCGGCTTCGCCATCGCGGCAGGTCTGGAGCAGCTGATCGACTACATCGAGAACCTGCACTTCACCGAGGAGGATGTCGCCTATCTCCGCGGGCGAAACCTGTTCTGCGAGGAATTCCTGGACTATCTGCGGAACTTCCGCTTCACCGGCGATATCTACGCCATTCCGGAGGGTACGCCCGTGTTCCCCGTGAGCCGCTGGTGGTGGTCCGCGCTCCGGCTATCGAGGCGCAGCTGATCGAGACGTTCACCCTGCTGACCATCAACCACCAAAGTCTGATCGCCACCAAGGCCAACCGTATCGTCCGGGCCGCCAACGGCCGCACGGTGCTGGAGTTCGGCTCCCGCCGTGCCCAGGGCGGCCGACGCGGCCATTGTCGGTGCGCGGGCGGCCTATATCGGCGGCTGTGCCGGTACGGCCTGCACCATCTCTGACGAGGTGTACGGCGTGCCCGCCGGCGGCACCATGGCCCATGCCTGGGTCCAGATGTTCGACAGCGAGTACGAGGCATTCAAGACCTACTGCCAGATCTATCCCACCAACGCGACCCTGCTGGTGGACACCTATAACACGCTGAAGTCCGGTATCCCCAACGCCATCAAAGCGTTCAACGAGGTGCTCAAGCCTCTGGGTATCACCAAATGCGGTATCCGCCTGGATTCCGGCGACTTGGCGTACCTGACCCGCAAGGCGCGGGAGATGCTGGATGAGGCCGGCTGGACCGAGTGCAAGATCTCCGTGTCCAACTCGCTGGACGAGTACCTCATTCAGGACATGCTGCTGCAGGGCGCGCAGATCGACCTGTTCGGTGTGGGCGAGCGCATGATCACCGCCAAGTCCGAGCCGGTGTTCGGCGGCGTGTACAAGCTGGTGGCCATCGAGGAGCCGGACGGCACCGTTATCCCCAAGATCAAGGTCAGCGAGAATGTGGAGAAGATCACCATTCCCCACTTCAAGAAGGTGTATCGCCTGTACGGGCGCGACACCGGCAAGGCCATCGCGGACTACATCACCGTGCATGACGAGACGGTGGACGACACGAAGGGCCTGACCATCTTTGACCCCATGGCCACCTGGAAGCGAAAAGACGTGTATAACTTCGAGGCCCGGGAGTTGCTGGTGCCGATCTTCAAGAACGGCAAGCGGGTGTACGATTGCCCGCCGCTGGAGGAGATCAAGGCCTACTGCGCCCAGCAGGTGGATACCTTGTGGGACGAGGTCAAGCGCTTTGACTATCCCCACAAGTACTATGTGGATCTGTCCGACAAGCTGTGGGACATCCAGCAGTGCCTGCTGCGCACGTCCCAGATGTAATCAGAAAGAAAATCAGCAATAGAACCGCCGAGGAGAGGAACAGGAGGTGACCCGTTGAAAGCCATCAGGTACAGCAGAGAACAGAGCGCCGTATATCCGCCGCCCTGCGGTTGGTGATGGTGGCGGTATTGCTGTTGGCACAGATCGCGCTGGTGATCGTCCTCAGCGACCTGCTCAAGCAGCGCATGGCGCTGGCCTATACGGTATTGCAGCTGCTGGCCGGTGTGGTGGCCATGCGTATCTGGTCCCGCCCCGGGGCCACCAGCTATAAGATGGGCTGGATCATTCTGGTGCTGTTTGTGCCGGTGGTGGGACTGATCCTCTATCTGCTGTGGAACGGCGACCGGCCGTCCAAGCGCCTGAGCCTGAAGAAGCCGGTGCCCATCGAGGAGCCGCTGGCGCAGCAGGAGCTCGCCCGCACCAATCTGGAAAAGCTGCGCCAGACCGCGCCCCAGTGGTATCCGCTGGCAGCGTATCTCAGCGGCAAGGGCTTTGACCTGTACCGCAACACGGCGCTGCGCTATCTGCCCACCGGCGAGGCGTATCTGGAGGATATGCTCACCACACTGGATACGGCCCAGCGGTTCATCTTCCTGGAGTACTTTATCATGGCCGAAGGCGAGATATGGGATCGGTTATCTGATATCCTCTGCCGCAAGAGCCGTCAGGGCGTAGAGGTCAAGCTGATCTTTGATGATTTCGGCAGCATGATGCGCTTCCGCCGGACAGATCGAGGCCCTGCGGGAGGCGGGGTAGAGGTACAGGTCTTTAACCCGGTCCACCACTACGTCAACCGCCTGTACTTCAACTATCGGGATCATCGGAAGATCGTCTGCATCGACGGCAGCACGGCCTACACCGGCGGAGCCAACGTGGCAGACGAATACGCCAACCTTACCGTCCGTTTCGGCTATTGGAAGGACTGCGGCGTGCGGCTGGAGGGCGAGGGCGCCTGGGGCCTGACCCGGGAGTTCCTGCAGATGTGGCAGCGCAACGGCGGACAGCTGATGCAGGAGCGGGACTACTACCGCCCCCACGACCACCGGGAGGCGGCGGGCTTCTGCCAGCCCTTTGTGGACGGGCCCGGACAACAATCCCATCTCCACGGCGGAGGACGTGTTCCTGCACCTCATCAACAACGCCCGCCGCTCCGTCCATATCACCACGCCGTATCTGGCCATTGATGAGCCCATGCGGCAGGCCCTGTGCTCTGCCGGGGACAGCGGCGTGGATGTGCGGCTGCTGCTGCCGGGAATACCGGACCACAAGTTCGCCTATCTGGCGGCCCAGAGCCACTACGGTGAGCTGCTGGTGCATCATGTGAAATTTACATCTACGAGCCGGGCCTGCTCCACGGCAAGACCGTGCTGTCAGACGGCGAGGCGGCCTTTGTGGGGTCTGTGAATATGGATTACCGCAGCTTCCAGCTGCATTTTGAGTGCGGTACGGTACTCTACGGCGTACCGGCCATTGAGGGGCTGGCGGAGGATATCCAGCGTATCACGGACCGTTCCCGCCGGGTGACGTATCAGGAGTGGAAGAGCCGCCCGTGGTACCGCAAGCTTTTGAGTACCCTGCTGCGGCTGTTTGAGATGTGGATGTGAGTAACATACAGCCCCGGACGCTTCGGCGTCCGGGGCTGTGTTTCTTCTGGCTGCCGTGCGGGACAGGGAATGCTTACAAATTAGGCAAAAGTCCGGCATCATGGAGCTTTTGCAGGCTCATGAGGATCCCAGCTTTGCGTGATACCAGGTCAGGCCGCCCTGGAAGTAGACAGCGTAGGGGGGACGGATGGGACCGTCGGCGGAGAGCTCGATGGAACTGCCCTGGATGAAGGCGCCGGCGGCCATGATGACGTCGGAGTCGTAGCCGGGCATGGCCCAAGGCTCCGGGGTCACATAGCTGTCCACCGGTGCGGCGGCCTGGATGCCCTTGCAGAAGGCACACATGGCCTCCCGGCTGCCCAGCTCCACCGCCTGAATGATCCCGGCGCACCTCCCGGCTGCCGGGAATCACACGGAAGCCCAGCGCTTCATAGCATCCCGCTGTAAAGATAGCACCCTTTACAGATGAGGCCACCACTGTGGGAGCCAGAAACAGCCCCTGATAGAAACTGGTGAGCAGACCCAGATTGGCGCCCACCTCCTTGCCGAGGCCCGGTGCACTGAGCCGGTAGGCGCAGCGGTCGATGAGATCCTGCCGGCCGCAGACATAGCCGCCGGTGGGAGCCAGACCGCCACCCAGATTCTTAATGAGGCTTCCCACCACTATATCGGCCCCCACATCCGTGGGTTCCTGCCGCTCCACCAGCTCGCCGTAGCAGTTATCCACCATGCAGATGATGTCGGGCTTACAGCTCTTGCAGAAGGCGATCAGCTGACCGATCTCCTCCACGGAGAAGGAGGGGCGGGTGGCGTAGCCCTTGGAGCGCTGGATGGTCACCAGCTTGGTTTTTTCGTGGATGGCGGCCCGGATGCCGTCGTAGTCAAAGCTGCCGTCCGGAAGCAGATCTACCTGGCGGTAGCTGACGCCGTATTCCCGCAGGGAGCCGGGAGGGGGCGGATGCCGATGACCTCCTCCAGGGTGTCATAGGGCGCCCCGACGGGGCTCAGCAGTTCGTCGCCCGGCAGGAGGTTGGCCCCAGCGCCAGTGCCAGCGCATGGGTGCCGCAGGTGATCTGGGGCCGAACCAGCGCCGCCTCCGTGTGGAACACGTCGGCATAGACACGCTCCAGATTGTCCCGGCCCTCGTCGTCGTAGCCGTAGCCGGAGGAGGGTTAAAGTGGGTGGCATTGAGACGATTCTTGTGCATGGCGGAGAGAACTTTGGCCTGATTATACTCGGCAATGTCGTCCACACGGGACATTTCCTCGTCCAGTCCGTCCAGTACTCGCTGTCCAAAATCCAGCACCTCCGGACTGATGCCCAGCTGCTGATACATTTCGTTGGTAGTCATGGGATCGTTGCTCCCTTACTTAGATTCATTTCCTGGGATATGCTCCGGGAACCGGATGCCCCGGCACTTCATTAGCATCCGGATGGGGTAGTCCCGATCCAAATAGTTCTTGCTGTACCACTCATAGGTGGCGGCGGGCAGATGCTGCAGCTCCGGGGCCTGACACCGGAACAGCTCGAAGAAGGTCCGGCGGTCACCGGAGAGCAGTGCCGCCATCAGCTCCAGCTGTCCCTCCTGCCGCAGCCGCTCCAGACAGGCATCCATGATGACGGCGCAGGAGCGCTCCTCCTCGTCGGCGTAGAGCTCCTTGTTGCCCAGCCAATAGAAATTCCTCCGGGTCCAGATCCAGCTTGGTAGTGATTTGGCTCAGCTTGTAAAATTCCTTCCAGTCCCGTTTTTGCAGCACCTCCATCAGGTACTGCACCAGACCGTCATCCAGCGCCACGCAGTCCAGAAACACCTCGAAGGCGTGCTTGCCTGCATCGGGATCCGGGGCCGTCTCGGAGGGCTCCTCCGCCGGGGGAGCCTCCTGTACGGGGGCCAGCTGTACGGCGCTTTGCAGCAGCTGCTGAAGGCTTGTGGTATCGTCCGCCTGCCGGTAAATTTCCTCCGGCAGCGTAACGCCGTCCTGCCGGGCGCAGGCCCGAGACAAAGGCGGCGGTTCCCACCTGCTGCAGCTGGCGGCTCAGGGAGGCGACCTTCTCCGTCATGTCCCCCCTCCGGCAGAGTGATGCCCTCCGGCGTGCGGCGGCCTCCATCAGCTGGGTCATGTATTCCAAATAGTGGTCAAAAAGAGTCATACCTTCTCCTCACTTTCCCCAAAACTCTATCACATGGCGGTTGTAATTGCAAGGGCATCCGTGCTATACTGGGAAAAAAAGGAGGTGGGGCGTGTATTTCGTATACATGGTATACTGCGAAGGAGATACCCTTTACACCGGAGTTGCACAGGACATTTGCCGCCGGATGCGGCAGCACACCGACCGGGGAACAGCCTGCGCCCGGTATACACGAGCCCACCCGATACAGGCATTGGCGGCGCTGTGGGAGGCGGAGGACAAAGGGACGGCCCTGCGGCTGGAATACCGCATCAAGCAGCTGACCCGGACGGAGAAGGAACGCCTCATCCATGAGGATACCGCATTTTCACAGCTGCTGCCGCAGCTGGAGGTGTCCCGCTACCGGCGCAGACCGGGCATAACGCTGGAGATGTGTTTGGAGGGGAAAATCGATGCATGAGTGGTATGCAGCCCCTATGGAGGGGCTCACCGGCTGGCGCTGGCGGCAGGTGCAGCACGAGATGTTCGGCAGGGCAGCGCTGTATGTGACGCCCTTCGTGTCCCCCAACGGGAATTTCAGCTTCCAGCGCAAGGAACTGGAGGAGCTGGACCCGGAGCGAAACCGGGTATTCCGGTGGTGCCGCAGATCCTCACCAACCGGGCGGAGTACTTCGTCTGGGCTGCCAAGGAGTGCCGCAGCCGTGGTTGGGCGCAAGTGGATCTGAACTTGGGCTGCCTCCGGTACCGTGACGGGAAAGAAAAAGGGAGCGGGGCTGCGCCAGCCGGAGCTGCTGAGACAGCTGCTGGACGGCATTTTCGATGCCCTGCCGGATATGAAAATTTCCGTCAAGACCCGTATCGGATGGGAGAGGGCGGAGGAGTGGCCGGCGCTGCTGGCCCTGTTGGAGACATACCCTATCTGCCGCCTGACGGTGCATCCACGGGTGCGGACGCAGTTCTACAAGGGGACAGCAGACCGGGAGGTGTTCCGCTGGACGGCAGAGCACACAGCGCTGCCTCTGTGCTACAACGGGGACGTCACCACCGTCCGTGACCTGTGGGAGATGGGGAGGCCTTTCCCGACGACGCCGTCATGGTAGGCCGTGGACTGGTGGCGGACCCGTCCCTGCTGCGGCAGGCGACGGGAGGCCCGGCAGCGTCCTGGAGGAGCTGCGGAGTTTCACGACCGGCTGTACGGCCTGTACTGCCGGGACTTTTCCGGCGACGTGCCGGTGCTGCACCATATGCGGGAGCTGTGGAACTATTTCTCCCGGTCCTTCCGGGAGACGGACACCCTGCTGCGGCAGGTGCGTAAGGCCGGGGACTGCCGGGCATATGAGACGGCGGTGCGGCAGTTTTTCTATGACGCAGAGCTGTACCATTGATGATATCTGTAAAGGAATCATGTTTTTACACAAAGAACCCCCGCTTCCTCTATGGAAAGCGGGGGGTTCTTTTTTGCAGAGCTTCAGTTGAGAACATAGACGGTGCAGTAGCGCTGACCGAAGGAACAGGCATCGTCGTAGAGTCAAACCACAGATCCAGCTTTGTTCCCTTGATGGCACTGCCGGTATCGGAGGCTACGGCCATGCCGTACTCCAGATAACCGTCGTTGGTCAGAATATAGAACCGTGTGCCGAAGGGGAACACCGAGGTGTCCACGGCGATGTTGCCGTAGGCGGTGGGCCGCCCGGAGGCCGTCCAGCCGTGGATGGAGTAGGCGGTGGATTCGCAGGGAGCCGTACACGGAGGAGAAGGCCATGGTGTCGCCGGAGGCGAACAGCAGATAGCCGGTGCCGTCATCAAAGGTCGTCACGTCCACCATGTAGTCAGATCGCTCCACGGAGGAGACCATGGTGCCATACTCGACGATCTCGGTGACGGCGTTGTCCTCGGTGGTGCTGACCAGCTCGGTGGAGACCAGCTTGCCGTCCCGGTAGGTGTCCTTGCAGGTCTCGACGACGGTGCCGGGAACGCCCTCCTGCACCACCTCTTCCGTTCCCTTGGCCAGCATATGGTTCACCACACGCTCTGTTTTGTAAGGGGGTGGTGACGGTGACGTCACGGGTCTGGGAATACTCTGCCATAACGGAGACGGTAGGCGTCTCGCCGGTGGTGTCCACCACGACCATCCGCCGTCGCCCACGGTGACGTCGGACCGGCGCAGCAGGTTATCCACCGTTTCCCGCCGGGTGGTCACCAGATAGGTGGCGCCTGAGCGTCGGCTACCTGCACCTGCTGGCCCTTTTTACCAGCAGCAGCTGGGCGTCCCGGCTGCTGTTGTCGGCCCGAATGTCCAGCAGACCCGTGGTACGGTCACCGTCGGGCCGGCCGTCGATGATCTGCATTCCGGTCTCGTCCAGGATCATGTATACATAGCTGGGGTTTTCGATATCCTGCTGACAGAGGATCACGGTGGTGGCCAGCAGAGCCACCAGAGTAATTGCCAGCAGCAACCCCTTCAAGAGTCGGGGGAGATGCGGATCGGTCCGTTGTTGGCCGGGCCGTCGTCTCCATTCTAATCACTGCTTCTTTCATAAAAAACCTCCCAATTCCGCCCTTCATTTCCGGGGTTCGGGGCGGTGGAAAATCACCTCGCAATGCATTTGTAACTTTTGTTACTTTTTTTTGAAATATGGGAGGAGTATATCACTTCCACCCACTTTTGTCAAGTTTTTTTGGATTTTTCATGGGGTTACACACCACTTTTCACGGTTTTGTGCGGGTATCTGACAGGTAAAAACGGCAGCTGCCGAGGCATTGGTTACAGAAAGGTTACCGACGGTGACAACGGTTGTAAATAAAGATTGAAGAATGGGGCAGGGCGTGGTATAATAAAGAAAACTATCACAGCGGAGGGGTTCTATGCGGCCTGAATTTATCCCCGTGGGGCAGATCGTCAACGCCCACGGTATCCGCGGCGAGGTAAAGCTGAATCCGGCCGGGTTCGATCCGGCCTTTCTTGCGGCGTTTGACACGCTGTATATCGGCGGAAAAAGAGACAAAGGTGAAGAGCGCACGGGTCCACAAGTCCACGGTGCTTCTGACTCTGCCCGGGGTAAAGGATATGGATGCCGCTCTGGCCCTGAAGGGAAAGCCCGTCTTCATCCGCCGGACGGATGCCCACCGCCAGAGGGCGAATATTTCGATGCCGAGCTGGAGGGGCTGACGGTGCTGGACGACGAGAACGGGGAGGAGTTGGGAAGGCTCACCCGTGTGCTGAACTATCCGGCCCACAAGGTCTACGAGGTCCGGGGGAAGCGGGAGTATCTGATCCCCCGGCGGTGCGGGAGGTGTTCATCCGTGGGTGGATATGGAGACCGGCACCATGCGGGTGCGGAACATGAAAGGACTGGCCACCGATGAGAATTGACATCATGACCCTGTTCCCCGATGCCATTGATGCTATGATGGGGCAGTCCATTATCGGGCGGGCGCAGGCCAGAGGACTGGGTGACCATCACTGCCCATCAGATACGGGAGTACACCACCAACAAGCAGATGCAGGTGGATGATTATCCCTACGGCGGCGGCCGGGGAGCCGTCATGCAGGCGGATCCCCTGTACCGCTGCTGGCAGCATATCTGCGAGGAAGCGGGGGAGAGGGTACACACCATCTATCTTTCCCCCTGCGGGCCGGGTGTTTGACCAGCAGGTGGCCAAGGAGCTGAAGGCGTCCTATGAGCGGATGATCCTGGTGCGGCCACTATGAGGGAGTGGACCAGAGGTTCATCGGACGAGTGCGTGGACGAGGAGATCTCCATGGGGGACTTCGTACTGACCGGCGGCGAGATACCGGCCATGGCGCTGGCAGACTGCCTGTGCCGAATGGTTCCTGGGGTGCTGCCGGAGGAGGGGTGATGCACCATAGCCCGGAGATGCCCACCAGTGCGTAGATAACACGGCTGATGGCCACGGCCTGGCCGCCGAAAATGGCTGCCACGCAGTCGAAGCGGAACAGCCCCACGGCGCCCCAGTTCAAAGCGCCGATGATGACCAGTACCAGAGCGATACGGTCAAGAACCTTCATATAACAAAGACCTCCATTCTGAAAAGACTACTGCTTTGTATAGCATTTCCCTGGCAACATCGTATATACACAAAAAAATTTTCAGTTTGCCTGAATAAATTTGGAAAAGCGATTGCAAAAGCAGCGTTAATTTGGTATTATCAATATAGAACAATCTGTACACGACCATGTACATATACAAAAGGAGGAGACCATGAACAAGAAGTTTGATAAGCTGGGTTTTTATCCTGCGGATATCCTGCTGCCCAAGGGCCAGGACATGAACAAGTGGGCGGTCGTCGCCTGCGACCAGTTCACCTCTGAGCCGGAGTACTGGCAGGCAGTGGAGAAAAAAGTTGGCGATGCGCCCTCCACCCTGCGCCTGATCCTGCCGGAAGCCAATCTGAAGGCACCCAACGTGGACGAGTACATTGAGAATATCAATAACGCCATGAAGAAGTATCTGGTGGACGGTGTGTTTGAGACGCTGACTGACTCCTTGATTTATATTGAGCGCCAGCAGTCCGACGGCAAGATCCGCCATGGCCTGATCGGTATGGTGGACCTGGACGCTTACGATTTCACCCCCGGCTCCGGCGCACTGATCCGTGCCACCGAGGGCACCGTGCTGGATCGCATTCCGCCCCGGGCCAAGGTGCGCCGCAACGCGCCCATCGAGTTGCCCCATGTGATGCTGCTGATCGACGATCCCGACAAGACCGTTATCGAGCCGCTGACCGCCGCAGCCGACACCATGGAGAAGGTCTACGACTTCGACCTGATGCAGAACGGCGGCCACATCCGCGGCTTTAAGCTGTCCGATAAGCAGATCGATGCTGTGGCCAATGCTCTGGAGGGCCTGACCACCGATGAAGCCATGCAGAAAAAGTACAACGTCTCCGGCGTGGCGCCCCTGCTATTCGCCGTGGGCGACGGCAACCACTCTCTGGCTACTGCCAAGGCCTGCTATGAGGAGCAGAAGAAGGGCAAGACCCCGAGGAGTATCTGGCGCTGCCCGCCCGCTACGCGCTGGTAGAGGTGGTCAACAACCACGACGATGCCCTGCAGTTCGAGCCCATCCACCGCGTGCTGTTCGGCGTGGATCACCAGAAGTTCATGGACGCCTTCCGCGCCGCCTATCCCAACGCCTACGAGGGCAAGGGCGACGGCCACACCATCGAGTTCGTGTGGAACGGCGAGAGCCACTTCATCACTGTGCCTGACCCCAAGGTGCAGCTGGCGGTGGGTACGCTGCAGGGGGTCATCGATCCGTACCTGAAGGAGAACGGCGGCGAGGTGGACTATATCCACGGCGACGATGTGACCCGCGAGCTGGGCAGCAAGCCCGGGATTTTTATGCGTATCAAAGGGGATATACTCACGCTTGCGGCACCGCACCGCTGGCGATGAACATGGCATCGCCAAAGCTGAAGAACCGGTAGCGCTGCCGGACAGCCTCCTCATAGGCCGCCAGAACGTGCTCGCCCGGCCAGGGCGGACACCAGCATGATCAGCGTGGACTCCGGCAGGTGGAAATTGGTGATCAGGGCGTCCAGCACCTTGAAGCGGTAGCCGGGATAGATGAAGATGTCCGTCCATCCGGCGGAGGCGGTCATGGTGCCGTCCTCGGCGGCCCAGCTTTCGACGGTGCGGCATGAGGTGGTGCCGACGCAGATGACCCGTCCGCCGCCGCGCTTCGTCTCGTTGATGAGATCCGCCGTCTCCCTGCGGGATGACGCAGTATTCGCTGTGCATCTCGTGGCCCCTCAATGGTGTCCTCCTTCACGGGCCGGAAGGTGCCGAGCCCCACATGAAGTGTTACGTATCCAACCTTTACACCCATTGCCTGCACACGCTCCAGAAGCTCCGGGGTGAAGTGCAGTCCGGCGGTGGGGGCGGCGGCGGAGCCG
>VOFB01004403.1_pt1 | contig 45751 bp, 39 predicted proteins | sample 5384141 | NCBI WGS metagenome assembly VOFB01 (sample SAMN12384721, study PRJNA508395) | human gut metagenome | isolation source: healthy gut A | host: Homo sapiens | reverse complement strand
CGAAATTAAACAATTCGGATCGGTGTGAATAATTGCGACCTTTTTTGATAGAACAATAAGGATTGCCCGCTTAATTCGTCCTGCGAGTTGCAGACCGTCCGGAAAATACGTACACTAATTTAAAAAAATCTCAACAATGAAATGTTTTTATTTGGTTGCTGCCCTTGCAGCGACAGCGATGGCTGCGGCCTTTTTTTTACTTCGTGCGACAAGCAGGAGGAAGTTACCCCCCCCCAGCCTGAAAGCGCAGCATTAGGATTCCAGTCGGTTGTTACTGCAGGTCTGGAAACCCGTGCGGCAGGCGATCCGACTCCGCTCAATGCCTCGTTTAAAATCAATCTCGACACCAATGATGCTTATTCCACGGCTGTAAATAATCAGGAAGTTAAATATACGGTTGGCAGCGGCTATTCGATTTCTTCCGCGATTTATTTGTTGAAATCTTCCCGAATATGGTCGCTTGGGCTCCGGTCGGCATCGAACCCGATGCCGAGGCTGCTCCCAATGTCTTTACGCTGAATCCGGGGAATACAACTGCGGCCGTCGATTTTGTATATCAGGAGAATACGGAAGTGAATTCCGGTAAGTGCACGGATCTGGCATTGACCCTGAAACACGCTTTTGCAAAACTGACGTTTACGTTGAACGCCACGAACTATCCGTTCAGTGCGCCGAGTCTTTCGTCGCTCGTGGTCAAGGGAACTCCCGGAGTTTCGACAATAGATATTTCAAACGGTTCTTATTCGACTGTTACGGATGCCGACCTGACGGTGGTCAGTACGGCTACTGACTTTACGAGTCCGAATGCCGTTACGGCATTGGTCCTTCCCAAAACTGCAGCTTCGTTGACACTCGATTGTACGCTCGACGGGACTGCGTATCAGAATATCGCAGTCAAGGATATTGTCAAATTGGATGCCGGCGCGAATTATAACATTACGATAAACATAACGGGAACGGAGATATCGGTCTCCGGCGTGCAGGTCCCGGACTGGACTGCCGGCGGTAATGGTTCGGCAGATCTGAAATAAGGGGACTGTCCGTTTGCCCCGACCGTAAACATGAAGGGAACTGTCTGCAAGGACAGTTCCCTTTTTATTGTAAGAGCCGTTGCCGGAATCTGCTCCGGATGCGCTATTTTTTCTTATAGTAACTGCATTGCAGCGTTTCGGGCATCGGGGCCGAGGCATCGCGGCGCCAGACCATCGCAAGGTCTTTCGACGGGTCGCCTGTGCCGAAGTCGAAGCCGTCCGGCGAAGCGAAGGTTACGGGGATCGCGCCGGAGAATCCGTATGCGGCGTAGAATCCGCGCAGCCACTCTTCGCTGGGGATCAGCAGTGCCGCGTCGTCGCCGCGATCGGCGATCAGCCGCATCGCTTCGCCCATCAGCTTGCCGGCCAGCCCCCGGCGGCGGAATTCGGGAGCCGTCGCCACGCCGTAGATATAGGTCGTGCGGCCCAGCTGGCTTTCGAACGGCAGCAGGTGGAGCATCGCCGCCGTGCGGCCTTCGTATTCGGCCGTGAGCATGCGGCTGCGGCTGTAGTAGCGTATCAGGAACGAGTCGATGAACTGTTCGTCGTCGCCGAAGGCCGCGGTCCACAACTCTTTGCAGGCGATTTCGTCGGGGTGCAGGTGTATGGCCGTGAATTTGTGCTGGATGACGGCGGGGTGGTAGGAGAGTTTCGACTGGCGCAGACCGTCGATGCCGAGGTCCTCCTCGCGGTTGATCAGCGTGAAGCGTTCGGGCAGATGCTCGGCGAAGAGTTTGTTGATGATCGTGAAGGCTCCGTCGTAATCCGTGTCGGCCTTCTCGACGTGGGTGTCGAACGTGTGTGGTCGTTGACCGCCGAGCCGAACGTAAAGGCGACCAGCTTGTCGCCGACGTAGATGCAGCCGCCCAGCATTTCCAGCTCCTCGAAGTGGTCGAAGGCCCGCTGCATGGCCCGCTGCTCGGCGCAGAGTTCCGAGGTGTGTCCCTCGTGCGCCCGGCGCCATTCGCGTTCGAGCTGCATGCACTCCGCGAAACGGTCGCGCGTCAGATTCTCGTACCGGAAGTCGGGGTATTCGGACATGAAGCGGTTGATGTGGTTGCGCTTGGGCTGGTAGCGGCGTCCCGTCAGGTTACGCAGGTCTTCGGCGTTGTAGACGTAGTCTTCCAGTGCGCGGTCCGATTCGAATGCGAAAAGTCCCGCGTGCATGTTGCGGATCATCTCGCGGCCCTCGTCCGTCAGGCCGATGATGCGCAGACGCTGCCCGTGGGCATGGGCGTCTGCGCGCAGGGCAGGGATGATGCCCGCGAAATCGCCCTCGCCGACGGGCTGCATGTAGCCGATCTTCTCGCCGCCGCCGATGTGGAAGCGGATGACCAGAAAGCCGTCGATCACGGCCCATGCGCTATGGTACATTGCCTGCCAGCAGTACATGTTGGCGAATGCGAGGTCGCAGTTGAGGATGCCCGAAGGCATGGTATGGCGCTCGATGATCTGTTTGTCTTCGAGGCGTACGGGTTTGAATTCAATCATCGGGGGTGTAACTCTTGCGTTCGATATGGCTGTAATACTGCTGGATCAGCGCCCGGAACGACTGCATCAGGCTGTCGGCGGCGGGGGTGACCGGGCACTCCTGAACCTGCGCTCCCGAATCGTCGAGCACGACGGCGCCTTCGCCGGTCAGCGCGCGGAACTTCCCGTCGTACGACACCGACCAGCGTGGCCGCTCAGGCTCGTTCATCACGTCGCGTCCGAAGGCGAAATAGGGTTCCTCGCTGCCCACGAGACCCAGCACCGTGGGCATGATGTCGAGCTGCTGCACTACGTCGCCGACCTCGCCCCGCAGCGCGCCGTCGGGCGTGTACATGAAGCCTATGATGTGGTAGTTGCCGGGGTAGGTGCGGGTCACGGGTGCGAATTTTTCGGACGATACATGATCGGCCACGAATACAAAAACCGTGCGGCGGAACCACTCTTCGCGGCCGAAGCGTTCGAAAAAGAGGCGGAATGCGTTGTCGTCGTAAGCCACGCCCTTGTGGATTTTGGTGTAGCCGTCGGGCAGCGTGTTTTCGTATCTGGCGGGTACGACGAACGGATGGTGCGACGAGAGGGTGAAGAGCGTGGCGAAGAAGGGTTCTGGGGTTTCGGAAAGCTCCTCGCCCATGAATTGCAGGAACGGTTCGTCCCAGATGCCCCAGTAGCCGTCGAAATCCTCTTTGCCGTGCCGGGCTTCGTAATCCTCGCGGCTGACGAGCCGCTCCACGCCGGCCGAACGGGCATAGGCGCCGAAGCCCATCGAGCCGCGCTCCGAACCGCAGAAAAACGCCGTGGCGTAACCTTTGTCGCGCAGGATGGCCGGCAGCTGCCGGCTTTCGCCCAACGACTGCGGCATCAGCACGAACGGCGTCTTGAACGACGGATGCTGCCCAGTACCGACGGCATGGCCTGAATCGAGCGGGTGCCGTTGGCATACATCCGTTTGAAGCACAACCCGCTGCGCATCAGCGAATCGAGGAACGGCGTGAAACCTTTGGTCTTTCGGTCGGCATAGATTTCGGGCATCAGGTGCGCCGAATGTTCGGCCGACATGCTCTCCATAATGAAAATCACGACGTTGCGGCCCGCGAGGTTTACGGCCGTGCTGTCTGCCGGCCGGTGGACCGGTGTGAAGCGGCGCGGCAGCTCTTCGGGCGGGAAGAATTTTTTATAGCTGACGCTGCCCGCACTGCCGATGGTGCGCAGGATGCAGAACGGATTGCTCAGAATCAGGTTGGCCTTGCCGCTGTCCGCAGTGTAGAGCGTGGCGTTGGAGAGGGTGATCGGCCGCGTCATGCGGGTCATGCCGCCGCGCATGCCGGCGATGCAGAGTCCGGCTGCGACGGCGAAAATCGCCGTGCCGCCCGCATAGTAGCCCCAGCCCCGGCTCAGGAGACTCTCTTCGCGTATCTTGCGGCCGTAGCCCCACACGAGCAGGGCGGTCAGGGCCGCCGCCGCAATGACCAGATACCAGTTTTCGGCCATGAATTTGCCGACCAGCTGCAACGAGTTGCCGTTGTCGGCGAAGAAGATTTCATCGGCGGTGAACCGCTTCTGCGTGTAGCGGAAATAGACGCAGTCGGCCATATTGACCGCTACGACCAGCACGGCGTTTACGACGGCATAGTACCAGAACAGCAGACGGCGGTACCACTTGCGTTCGCGCGCGTGCAGAGGCAGCAGCGAGAGCAATACGAACACCCCGTCGGCGTAGATGACCGACGCGGTGTCGAATTTGAGCGAACCCGCCAGCAGCTGCCCCAGCTCTCCCCAGCTCAGCGGTCCCAGCAGCTGCGCGTTGTAGAGATAGAAAATCACGCGGCAGAGCATCAGCACCGCGTAAAGCAGTGCGATGCGCCGCAGCAGCAGGGCCGTGGGGGTGTGCAGCAGGCGTTTCATGTTCCGGGGTGTTTTCGTGCGCGGTTCGTGCGCGGGCTATTCGCAGGCTTTGAGCGACATGTCGAGCGACTTGATCTGGTGTGTCAGCGCGCCGACCGAGATGAAATCGACGCCGCACTCGGCGTAGTCGCGCATCGTGTCGAGCGTGATGCCGCCGCTGGATTCGGTCTCGCAGCGTCCGGCGACCTTCTTCACCGCTTCGCGTGTCATGGCAGGCGTGAAGTTGTCGAACATGATGCGGTCCGCGCCGCCTGCGGCGAAGACTTCGTCGATGTCCTCCAGCGAACGCACCTCGCATTCGATCGGAATATCCTTGCCCTTGGCCTTGAGGTATTCGCGGGCGCCGCAGATCGCCTTGCGGATGCCGCCGGCGAAGTCGATGTGGTTGTCTTTCAGTAGGATCATGTCGAAAAGACCCATGCGGTGGTTTTCACCGCCGCCGATCTTCACGGCCATCTTGTCCAGTACGCGCATGCCGGGCGTGGTCTTGCGGGTGTCGAGGACTTTGGTGTGCAGTCCTTCGAGCCGCGCGACGTAAACGGCGGTCTGCGTCGCCACGCCGCTCATGCGCTGCATGATGTTGAGGATGATGCGCTCGGCCTGCAGCAGCGAACGCAGGCGGCCCGATACGTAAAACGCCACGTCGCCGGGTTTTACGCGGTCGCCGTCGTGAAGCACCTGCTCGAAGTGCATGTCGGGGTCGAGACGGTCGAATACGATCCGGGCGATTTCAATGCCGGCGATGATGCCCTCCTGCTTGCAAAGCAGGCGCATGCGGCCGTGTTCGCCGGCCGGGATGCACGAAAGCGACGTGTGGTCGCCGTCGCCGATGTCTTCTTTGATGCAAAGCTCGATAAGCTCGTCTACGAAAGGTCTGTATTCGGGTTTCATGTTCTTATTTGATAAGTGTTCCGTTGAATTCAGCTGTGTGGTTCAGGTGATAGGTGGGGTTGGTGCAAGTGAAGACCATGGAATTTTTCTGCGTTGTCGGTCACTTCGCATGCGAAATTCGAAATTACGTAGTCTTCGTAAGGGGCATCGTCGATTTCGGGGATGATTGCGCCTGTGCTTTCGAAAATCGTCGATCCGTCGTCGTTGTGGCGTGATAGTTTGGGAAATACGATGGTCTTTACCGGTTCACGCGGGTTGTCGGTGAATTTTACATTCTTCATCGTCAGCGCAACGCTCTTGTCCGGCTGTTCGGTAAGGTTGCAGATTACGCCCGAAGTCTGGTTTGTCACGTCGCCTGCCGTGTCGGTGACTTTCAGTGTGCAGGTATATGACCCTGAGTCGGGATTGAAGTTTTTCGTCGTCGTTGTCGCAGGCGGTGACGGTTGCGGCAGCCAGCCAGCAGAAGAGCGCCAGATCGGCCTGCACCTTGTGCGAAGGGGTCGAGAGGTGGGCACCCACCTCGTAGTTCCAGCTTTTCTCGGGTTTGTAGGTCACCACGTCGGCCACGTCGTAGAGCGAGCCGAATCCCATCTGTTTCATCACTTGCTGCTGCAGGACATCCGAGAACATCTGGGTATTGAATCCGCCGGCCTTGTAGCCTTTGCTGACGGTGGCGTAGAGCGTGTTACGCCGTGAGCTGCCCATCCGGTAGAGCACCGATATTTTGGGAAGTATCTCCGTGAAGGATTGTTTGAGCGTACCCGGCTGATCGACCAGAATAGCATGGGGATAGCTCGTGCCGTCGGGTGTTTGGGTCGTGTAGGTGGCTTCGGCATAGCTTCGGTAGTGGAGCTTCGAAGCCTCGAAATCAACGCGCAGGCCTGCCGTGAAGCGCCATCGGCCGGCGTCGTAGGTGGATTCGTGGTAGAGGGCCGCTCCGTAGTCGGGCGTGCGGAAGCGGCTGTCGAGCAGGAACGTATCTTCGCCCCATTCGGCGTGAATCCCCTGCGGCTCGAAACGATCGAGGATCAGGTTGCGGATGCCGTCCTCCTTGAAGAGCACCGGTGCGTGCATGCTGGTATGGCGGTAGAAGCCGAAAGCACCGAGGAACCAGCGGTAGGCTTTGTCGTCGGGGGAGCGGAACACGAGGTCTTCTGTCACGGCGTGCTCCCGGCGGGCCTGTGTCAGTGTAAAATAGGAGAGCGGCAGGAAATCCTGGTCGAGGTTCATCCGGTCGTCGAGGTACTGATAGCTGGTGATGCTCGCTACGGAGAATTTCTCTCCTTCGTAGCGGATCGTCAGTCCGTCGTTGAAGTTCGTGCGGCGGTAATCGCTCGGGTCGTTGTAAGCGATCTGGCCGGTTTCTGCATAGGCGTAAGGGTAGCCGCCCTGTTCCAACTTGACAAACGAGAAGGTGTTGTCGATACGAAGTCCGTGCAGGTTGCGGTATTGTACCTTGAACCGGCCGCCGCCGCTTCTCTCCCAGTCGCATTTTTCACCGGTATAGAGGTTCTTGAAAAAGCCGTCTGTCTTGGAATAGTAGGCTCCGACCGAGAAGCCGACCCGCTCGCTGGTTTTGTAGTAGGTCGAAATCCGGTATTTCTGCGTGTTGCCGCTGCCGTACTCCATGCCCAGCCGCACTCCTTCGAAGGTGAAGGGCGACAGGGTATAGACGTTTATTACGCCGCCCATCGTGTTGCGTCCGAACAGCGTGCTCTGAGGGCCGCGCAGCACTTCGATCCGCTCGATGTCCGTCAAATCGAAGTCGTAGGCGTCCTTGTTCAGGTAGGGGATGTTGTCGATGTTGAGCCCCATCACCGGTTGGTCGATGCGGGCGCCCAGTCCCCGGATGTAGATCGAGGAGGTCATGCGCGAGCCGTAGTCCGGGATGTGGAAGTTGGGAACCGCCTGCGAAACCTCTTTCAGGGCTGCGACGTGCCGCCGTTCCAGATCCGTGCGTCCGATTACGGAAGCCGTTACGGGTTGGTTGCGCAGGTCGAGGCCCTGTTTGATGGCCGTGACCTGGATGTCCTCCACCTGGATAACGGAGTCCGCCAGTGCCGGAGTGGAGTCTTCCGGCAGTGCGGGGGCGGCACATACGCTCATGGCGTGCAGGAGTATGCACGCCGACAGAAAGATGATATGGATCGCCTGGCGGATCATCGGATCGTTTCGAACGGCAAAAACGGCGCAGACCGTAGAGTCCGTCGGGTTTCTCCGATTTCGCCGGAGCGCCGCGTTTGCTTTTACCGCGATTGTTCGGGGACAAAGGAACGATATTCCGATCGTTTTTGCAACCCTCATTTATGAGGAGTGCGGATGTCGCTTTCGTCCACGTAGCCCATGCTGACGGCGCAGATGACGAGTGCGGCGACGGACTGTACGCCGAGCTTCTGCATGATGTTGCGGCGGTGGGAGATGACGGTCGTGAGCCCGATTTGCAGCCGGTCGGCGATCTGTTTGTTCAGCAAACCCTGAGCGATGAGCGTCAGCACTTCCGTTTCGCGTACGGAGAGCAGGTTGGCGGCCGGAGTGCCGTTCTGCCGGGGAAGGGCATGGTCGGGTCGGGGCGCTTCGCTGCGCAGGCACAGCAGATCGTGTACCAGTCGTTCTTCGCCGCCGAAGATATCGATCTGGCGCATTCGGGCGAACTGGGCCGAATACCCTTTGCCCAGCAGGATCGTCTTGTGACTGTTTTCCAGGAAGAAGGTGCGGTGGCGCATGAAAACCTGCATGGCGGCGAAATAGTGGAAATAACGCTCCGGTCCGGATGCGATGAATTCGGTGAAGCTGTCGAACACGGCGATCTCTCCCGGAGGACCTACCTTTTCGAGAATCGTCCGCAGGCCCAGCCCGATCAGGATGTTGGGCGTAATGACGGCGATGGCCGGTTTTGTCGGGGGACAGCTCATTCGTGGTGGTAGGGTTCGTTGTTCAGGATAGTGAAAGCCCGGTATATCTGTTCGGCGAAGATGGCTCGCACGATCTGGTGCGAGAAGGTCATCTTCGAGAGCGACAGCTTGGCGTCGGCTCGTGCATATACCTCGTCGGAGAATCCGTAGGGGCCGCCGATGACCATGACCAGCCGCCGGATGCCGCTCGCCATGCGTTTTTGCAGCCAGTAGGCGAAGTCGATCGAACGGTATTCGTCGCCCCGTTCGTCGAGCAGCACCACGTAATCCCCGTCGCCGAACTGACGCAGGAGGCTGGCGCCCTCGGTCATGCGCTGTTGTTTGGCCGAGAGGTTCTTGGTGTTTTTTACGTCGGGCAGGACCGTGACGGCGAAACGGCAATAGAAATTGATTCGCCGGGCATACATGGCCAGCAGCGATTCGATCTCCTTGGAGTCCGTTTTTCCGATTACGATCAGTTCGATGTTCACGTTGGTTGGTTTATGGTCGTCCTGCCGGCGGCTTTTGGCGGCGGAGCGGCGAGAGGTTGTTTCTGCGTCCGGCGATTCGCCGACAGGCATGACGGTTTCCGGCCGAATGTGCGGCCGGGGTACGTTACGGTTTTCAGGGGACTATTTCCAGGTCCGTATTCCACTCTCCGTCGGCATCGATGCAGATTACGGGACGCGAAGGTTCCACGGATTTGAGCCACTGATAGGCTTTGTACATATTATATCCGTTGCCCGACTCTCCGCCCAGAGCGAATCCGATGATGCAGGTGTGGTTGCGGGAGCGGTAGTACATGTTCCGCACGCGTTCGAGATATTCGTCCGCAAGACGCGGATCGTTGCTCGGGGTGCCGCCTGCGGTGCGATCGTCGCGCTTTTCCGGAGCGTTGATATTGGCCTGATCGATCACGAAGAGGCCCAGTTCGTCGCACAGATTGTAAAACCAGTAGGGTTGAGGCGCATTGGGCCAGATGGTGTTGATCCCTTTTTTCTTGAGCGCCAGTAGTTCTTTGCACGTGGCAGCGGCGTCCGCTGCCGCGTTGTATCTTTCGGAAACGATCGTGACAGGTTTGTCGAAACGGGTAATCTTCCCGTCTTTCATCTCCGTCTTTCCGAATCCTACTTTGAGGGGGATGTACTCCTTGAAGACTCCCTTGCGTTTGGTGTAGAGCATGACCCGGTAGAGCGGGGCGGCGCCTTTGGCTCCCCAGCTATTTTCGTAGGTGTGATAAATGTAGGGCGAGAAGCGTACCGTGTCGAGCGAGCGTCCGGGAACGGTTATGTCGTTTACGCTGAAATCGAGCAGCTTGCCGTTGGGGGCGTAAATGTCGAACCCGACGGTGATCGGTTCCTCGTAGTTGTAGCCGTTCTGCACGATCACCTCCAGGTCGAGCACGCCGAATTTGCGGGTCGAATCGGGGATCAGCGCTACGTTGAAATCGCGTATGCTGCGTTTCTCCTGGGCGAAAAGATAACTGTTGGTAAACGGTTTTACCGGGGTCGGAGTGAAACCTTTTTGCAATTCGGGCGTATTACTTTCGTGCAGTTCCAGTAAAATGATGTTATCGCCCTGTTTGACGTAGGGGGTAAGGTCGAAGTCGGCCGGAGCGAAAGGGTCTTCGACCACGGCTACGGTGCGGTCATTGACGCGGAGCGTGTAGGCCGTGCCCGTGTTTTCGAGATGGAGGTAGATGAACGAGTCGAACCAACCGTTCGGAAGATTGACCACATCCCCGATTCCGAACACCTCTTCCCCGTCGTTCAGAAGCCCGGGGGCGAAAACCAGGTATTTGTCGGTGTTTTTCCGGTTGAGCGCATCGGCGTCTTCGCGGGTGTCGAACGGGACGAATTCGGAACGGTGGATGCGTCCCCCGTCTTGTCCGTAAACGGCCCCGGCATAACACAGGACGGCGATTGCGAGGAAAATTCGTTTCATGGCGGAATTGTACTATAATGCGATTGACAAAGGTACTTTTTTTTTGACAAATCACAAATATATCCTATCTTTGTCTATCTTTAAGAATGAGTAAAAACAAGAAGAAATTACCGAACGTATGAAAAGCTTGAGAATCGCAGAATTGCTGCAGTCGCCGGCGACGGACGCCGAGGTCGTTGTGAAAGGTTGGGTCAGAACCAAACGTGGAAATAAGAACGTGGCTTTCATCGCCCTGAACGACGGATCGTGTGTGGCGAATATGCAGGTTGTGGTCGATCTGGCGAAATTCGACGAGGAGCTGCTCCGTAAGGTGACTACCGGAGCCTGTCTGCGTGTGGACGGACGCTTGGTCGCTTCGTGCGGTGCGGGACAGGGTGTCGAGGTGCAGGCCGAGAAGATCGAGATATACGGTACGGCGGATCCCGAAACCTATCCTTTGCAGAAGAAGGGACATTCGCTCGAATTCCTGCGCGACATCGCTTATCTGCGTCCCCGTACCAACACGTTCGGTGCGATTTTCCGCATCCGTCACGCGATGGCCTATGCGATACATAAATATTTCAACGACAAAGGTTTCTATTACCTGCATACGCCGCTGATCACCGCTTCGGACTGCGAAGGCGCCGGGGCGATGTTCCAGGTGACGACGCTCGATCTGAACAACCTGCCCAAAACCGAAGAGGGGGCCGTGGACTATTCGCAGGACTTTTTCGGCCGTCCGTGCAGCCTGACCGTGTCCGGCCAGCTCGAAGGCGAGTTGGGAGCTTTGTCGCTGGGGCAGATCTATACTTTCGGCCCGACGTTCCGTGCCGAAAACTCCAATACGCCGCGCCACCTCTCCGAGTTCTGGATGATCGAGCCGGAAATGGCCTTTTACGAGCTGGAGGACAACATGGAGCTGGCCGAGGATTTCCTGAAATACCTGATCCGCTACGCGTTGGAGAACTGCCGCGAGGATCTGGAGTTCATGAACAAGATGTGGGACAACGGTCTGATCGAGCGGCTCAACTTCGTGTTGAACCACGAATTCAAGCGGCTGGATTACACCGAGGGCGTGGAGATTCTCAAGGCTTCGGGCCGCAAGTTCGAATTCCCCTGCGACTGGGGGTGCGACTTGCAGTCGGAACACGAACGCTATCTGGTCGAGGAGCACTTCAAGCGTCCGGTGATCCTTATCAACTATCCGAAGCAGATCAAGGCTTTCTACATGAAGCAGAACGAGGATGGAAAGACCGTCCGTGCGATGGACGTGCTGTTCCCGAAGATCGGCGAGATTATCGGCGGTTCGGAGCGCGAGGCCGACTACGAAAAACTTTCGGCCCGTGTACACGAACTGGGTATGAACGAGAAAGAACTCTGGTGGTATCTCGACACCCGTCGTTGGGGATCGGCTCCTCATTCCGGTTTCGGACTCGGGTTCGAGCGCCTGCTGCTCTTCGTGACGGGTATGGGTAACATCCGCGATGTGATTCCCTTCCCCCGTACGCCCAAGAATGCGGAATTTTAATTAAATCCGGACCATTTATCTATTAACCCGTTTTCAGCCGTTCCTGATAATACTTTTATCACGAACTGCAATATTTTATTTTATCAAAAGAAGAAGCCGATTACTAATTTCGAAGTTAATAATTGGGAGGAGACAAGTATGAGCATGATCAATCAAAAGCAGGTATTGTCCCTGCAACAGAAATTATCACCCCAGCAGATTCAGATGATCAAATTGTTGGAGTTGCCGACCATGCAGCTCGAGCAGCGGATCAAGCAGGAGATCGAGGAGAACATCGTGTTGGAGGAAGACGATCATACTCCGGAGGACGAGCAGCCGCAGCAGATTTCGGTGGAGGAATACCTCCGGGAAGACGAAACTCCTTCCTATAAGAGCCGTATCAACAATTATTCGAAAGACGACAAACCGCGCCAGGCCCCCCTTGCGGGCGGACGTTCGTTGCAGGAGTACCTGGTCGAACAGTTGGGATACCGCAATCTCTCGGAGCAGGATATGCGTCTGGCCGTTTATCTGGTCGGCAGTATCGAGGAGGACGGCTATCTGCGCCGGAGTTTGGAGGCTATCGCCGACGACATCGCCTTCACGCAGGGCGTAGATGTTTCGGTCGAGCACTTGGAACGATTGCTGTCGATTATCCACGAACTCGAACCGACCGGTGTAGGTGCCCGCAACCTGCAGGAGTGTTTATTGTTGCAATTGGATCAGGAGAATCTTAATACCCGCTCCCGCCGGCTGGCCCGCAAGATCGTGGAGTGCTATTTCGACGAGTTTGTCAAAAAGCATTACGAAAAACTGATGGCCCGGCTTCAGGTTTCCGAGGACGAATTCCGCGAGGCGATCGAAGAGATTACCCGCCTTTCACCCAAACCGGGCAACCTTTACTCCGAAGGCGGGGCCGATACGACGCCTTACGTGACGCCGGATTTCATCCTCGATTACCACGAAGGGCATTTCGACCTGACGCTCAATTCGGGTAATCTTCCCGAAGCGAGAATCAATCATCGTTATATCGAAATGATGCGGGGCATGGTGGATTCCGACGGTCGGGTCAAGGAGAAGGACCGGGAGGCGATCCAGTTCGTGAAGAACAAGATCGACTCGGCCAAATGGTTCATCTCGGCCATCAAACAGCGCCACGATACGCTTATGCGTACGATGCAGACCATTCTGGACTACCAGCAGGAATATTTCAAGGACGGCGACAAGTCGAAACTGCGGCCGATGATCCTCAAGGACATCGCCGACCGCACGGGGCTGGATGTGTCGACCATCTCGCGCGTGGTGAACAGCAAGTACGTGCAGACGCAGTTCGGCATCATACTTCTGAAGTCGCTCTTCTCGGAGGCGATGCAGACCGACAGCGGTGAGGAGGTGTCGAGTTACGAGATCAAGAATATCCTGCAGGAGTGTATCGACGACGAGGACAAGCGCCATCTGACGGAGGCGATGGACAGACCGATCGCCCGCCGCACGGTGGCCAAATACCGCGAGATGCTGGGCATTCCCGTTGCCCGGCTCCGCAAACAGATATAGCGAAGTTTTGCCCCGGCGGCTTCGCGTACGCCCTTTTACCGGACGGCCGTGCTGCCGGAAATATGCCTTCCCGCCGGATGGACAATTGCCGGACAGCTGCGGGGCGGGAGGCCGTGATAAATTTGAATGATGTATAAGAAACTTTCGAACGGAATATCGTGGGTGCTGCACCCGTTCCTGCTGCCCCTCTACCTGATCGTCGTGTTGCTGACGCTCACCGTTTTCGCGCATTATCCCGCCAATGTGAAGTTCTACCTGCTGTGGGTTGTCGTGCTCTATGCGATGATCATCCCCCTGCTGGCGTTGGGCGTGCTGCGCTCATTGGGACGCATTTCCGACTTTAAGGTGGACTTTAAGGTGGACAACCGGCGCGAGCGGTTGCTGCCGCTGCTGGTCGGGGCCGTCTGCTACGTGCTTTGCGCCATCACCATCGCCAAGATCCCGTCGGCGATCTTCCTGCGCAAGTTCATGATCGCAGCGGCGTGCTGCGAAGTGCTCTGCTTCGTCGTGTCGTTCTACTGGAAGATCAGCCTGCACCTTACGGCCATGGGCGCTGCCGTGGCGCTGCTGGTGGTGATGAACGTTGCGGGCGTAGGCAACATGATGGTGCCGCTGATGGTCGCCATTCTCTGTGCGGGTGCACTGGCCTCCGCACGCCTTTACCTGGGCTGCCATAACGGACAGCAGGTGCTTGCGGGTTTCTGCGGCGGCTTTGCCGTCGCGACGCTGGCTGTGCTGTTCCTGTAATCCGTTTTCGGGCCGGATATGCTTCCGGTGCGGGTCTCCGCACGAATTCCTCCTCGGCACGATACCCTTCGCGCACGGACAATAAAAAATCCCGGGCTTCTGGCAAGGAAGCCCGGGATTTTCCAATACTTGATACTTGGCTGCCGGTTATACGCAACCCTGCGCCAGCATGGCGTTGGCGACTTTCATGAAGCCTCCGATGTTGGCTCCGACGACGTAGTTGATGTAGCCGTCGGGCTGGGTGCCGTACTGCACGCATACCGAGTGGATGTTCACCATGATCGAGCGGAGTTTTGCGTCGACCTCTTCGGGCGACCAGGTGATACGCATCGAGTTTTGCGTCATTTCGAGCCCCGAGGTCGCAACGCCGCCGGCATTGGCAGCCTTGCCCGGGGCGAAGAGCAGCTTGTGCTGCTGGAAGATGCGGATGGCATCGGGGGTCGAGGGCATGTTCGCCCCTTCGGCTACGCAGATGCAGCCGTTGTCCACGAGCGCCTGCGCCTGGTCTCCGTTCAGCTCGTTCTGCGTGGCGCACGGCATGGCGATGTCGCACTTCACGCCCCACGGGCGCTCGCCGGGGTAGTACTTGGCCGACGGATAGCGGTCGGCGTACTCCTTGATACGTCCGCGGAAGATATTTTTCAATTCCATTACATATTCCAGTTTTGCCTCGTCGATGCCTTCGGGGTCGTGGATGTAACCCGACGAATCGGAGAGCGTCACGACCTTCGCACCGAGTTGCGTCGCCTTCTGGCAGGCGTACTGCGCCACGTTGCCCGATCCCGAAATGCAGACGGTCTTGCCTTTGAACGACTCCTTGCGCGTGGCGAGCATCTCCTGTGCGAAGTAGCAGGTGCCGTAGCCCGTCGCTTCGGGGCGCAGCGGGCTGCCGCCCCAGTCGCGTCCCTTGCCGGTGAGCGTTCCCGTAAATTCGTCGCGCAGACGTTTGTACTGCCCGAACATGAAGCCGATTTCACGGCCGCCGACGCCGATGTCGCCCGCCGGAACGTCGGTGTCCTGTCCGATGTGGCGCGCCAGCTCGGTGACGAACGACTGGCAGAAACGCATCACCTCGTTGTCGGATCTGCCTTTGGGGTTGAAGTCCGAACCGCCCTTGCCGCCGCCCATCGGCAGTGTCGTGAGGCTGTTCTTGAAGGTCTGCTCGAAGGCGAGGAATTTCAGGATCGAGAGGTTCACCGAAGGGTGGAAGCGGATGCCGCCCTTGTAGGGGCCGATGGCGCTGTTCATCTGTACGCGGTAGCCGCGGTTGATCTCGATCTCGCCTTTGTCGTTGAGCCAGGGCACGCGGAAAATGATGACGCGTTCGGGTTCGGCGATGCGCTCCAGAACTTTCATTTTCTGCAATACGGGGCTTGCCACGATGTGGGGTGCCAGCGATTCGGCCACCTCGCGGACAGCCTGATGGAATTCCGGCTCATTGGGATTGCGGAGGATTAGTTGCGCCATGAAATCTTCGACGTACTGATGTGCTTGCTCGTTCATAGTCAATCTGTGTTTAAGGGTTTGTGGAATCTGTTCGGTGGTAAAAATAATGTATCTGTTCGAGTTTTGCAAGTTCTTTAAGAAATTGCTAAAATATTTTACTTATGCCGTTTGCGACTTCTGCACCCCATCTGCTTACTGTCCGGGGGAGTGCGGGGAGCGATCGGTAAATATCCGTAATAAAAAATGACAGATCCGCCGTGAATCTGTCATTTTGAAAAAAATATGAATTTTTTTCAACTATTTCGCATTTTCTCCCGTTTCCTTGCTGAATTCGAATCCGATGTATACGTTCTTGTACTGTTCGAGCAGGGCGACGATAGTCTCCATCGACGAGATTTTGCTGCCGTAGGATTTGATGATCTCGATGAGCTTGCTGACCGGGAAGACCAGTATCATTTTCGTCCCGCTGAGGGATACGTGTCCCGGAACCTCGCCCAAGTCGAGCTTTTCCTTGCCGAGTTTCTCCTTGGCGAATTTCATCGCGGCCACATGGGTCGAAGGGTCGAACGTATAGGTGCCCGACAATTTGTAATTGCCCATTTGGGTACTGAATGCGCCGTCTTTGCCGAATGTGACCGAACCTGCGCCGGACTTGATGCCCACCGTTTGGTAGACCTTGTCGAGCTGGCTTTTGACGGTACCTTCGAGCGCCGATCCCCCGAGCTGGCTCAGCAGGTCGTTGCCTTCGAATTTTACGCCCGGAGCGGAGTAGTTCCATGTCCCGACCAGCGCATATTGGGTCAGTTTGCCGTCTGTCGCCTTGTCTGCGGCCTCCGTCGCGGCCTTTTTCAGTGCTTCCTGCCAGTCCTGTGCCGACGCGGTGCCGCCTGCGAGCAGCAGTGACGCGGCGATGGACAAAAGGGTTTTCTTCATTTTTATTTATTCGTATTTACGGTTTACAGTGTTTCGAGTTCCTTGAGCCATACGGCTGCCGAGGCGTCCGAAGGCATGCGCCAGTCGCCGCGCGGCGAGAGCGCCGCGGAACCGACCTTCGGGCCGTCGGGCATGGCCGAGCGCTTGAACTGCTGCGAGAAGAAGCGGCGGAAGAAGACCGTCAGCCATTTGAGGATCGTCGCGCGGTCGTAGCTGCCGCGGAAGGCCTGTTCGGCCAGGAACAGGATCTTTGCCGGGCGGTAACCTCCGCGGATGAAGTTGTAGAGGAAGAAATCGTGCAGTTCGTAAGGGCCTACCAGGTCTTCGGTCTTCTGGCTGATCCTGCCGTCCTTGTCCGCCGGCAGCAATTCCGGGCTGACCGGCGTGTCGATGATGTCGAGCAGCGTGGCGCGGGCCCCCGCATCCGATTCGGTGTCGGCCACCCATTTTACCAGATGGCGCACCAGCGTCTTGGGCACCGAGGCGTTCACGCCGTACATCGACATCTGGTCGCCGTTGTAAGTCGCCCATCCCAGGGCCAGTTCGCTCAGGTCGCCCGTGCCGACTACCAGCCCGCCCTCCATGTTGGCGACGTCCATCAGTATCTGCGTGCGTTCGCGTGCCTGACTGTTCTCGTAGGCCGCCGAGCGGTCTTCGGGGTCGAGCCCGATGTCCCTGAAGTGTTGCAGGCAGGCGTCGCGGATCGGGATTTCGCGCACGGTGACGCCCAGGCTGCGCATCAGTTCCAGCGCATTGTTGTAAGTGCGATCCGTGGTGCCGAACCCGGGCATCGTGATGCCGATGATTCCCGTGCGGTCGAGTTGCAGCTTGTCGAACGTGCGTACCGCCACGAGCAGCGCCAGCGTCGAGTCGAGCCCGCCCGAGATGCCGACCACGGCCTTCTCGCAGCGCGTGTGTACCAGCCGCTTGGCCAGCCCGTGCGACTGTATCTGGAAAATCTCCTCGCAGCGTTCGCTGCGGTGCGCTTCGTCCTGCGGCACGAACGGCATCGGGTCGATGTCGCGGTCGAGCGCCGCCGCGCGCAGCCCTTCGGGGACCTCCATTTCGATCACGGTGTTCTCCGCCGCGCCTTCATTCACGCGGAACGAGGTGTTCCTGAGGCGTTCGAATTCCAGCCGCTCGATGTCGAGGTCGGCCACCACCAACTGCTCTTCGAGCACGAAACGCTTCGCTTCGCGCAGGATCTTTCCGTTTTCGGCGATGATGCCGTTCCCGGCGAATACCAGGTCAGTCGATGATTCGCCGAAGCCGGCCGAGCAGTAGACATAACCCCCTATCGTGCGTGCCGACTGTTGCGCTACGAGCTGCCGCAGGTAGGCGTGCTTGCCGACGGCCTCGGGCGATGCCGAGAGGTTGAAGATCACCTTCGCGCCGCTGAGTGCCATGTGCGACGAGGGCGGCACTGCCGTCCAGAGGTCTTCGCACAGCTCCACGCCGAACTCCGTGCCGTTGACCTCGAACGTGAGGCCTGCGCCGAAATCCGCAGCCTGCCCCGCGACGGGGATCGTCTCTTCGGAGATGCCTGCGCCCGATGCGAACCAGCGGTTCTCGTAGAATTCCGTATAGTCGGGGATATAGGTTTTGGGGACGACGCCCAGTATGCGCCCCTGCGTGAAGACCACGGCGCAGTTGTAGAGCGTCTGAGCGTGGCGCAGCGGTGCCCCCGCGATCATCGTCAGCGGCAGCTTGCGCGTGTCGCGTACCAGTCTTGCTAACGCCTCGTCGGCCGCGTCGAGCAGTGCGGGTTGCAGCAGCAGGTCGCCGCAGGTGTAGGCCGTCAGGGCCAACTCGGGGAACGCGACGATCTCCACGCCCCGCTGTGCCGCTTCGTCGGCCATAGCGGCCATGCGCTCCGCATTGAAATCGCAGTCGCCGACCCGTACGTGCGGCACGGCTGCCGCCACTTTCAGAAAACCGAAGCTATCCATATATACGTTATGTTATTCCGCCCACAACTGCGCCAGGTTCAGGATCACCTGCACTGCCTTGTGCATAGTGGTGAGCGAGCAATATTCGAATTTGCCGTGGAAGTTCATGCCCCCCGTGAAGAGGTTGGGGCAGGGCAGCCCCATGAACGACAGGCGTGCGCCGTCCGTACCGCCGCGTATGGGGCGTACGATCGGGTTCACGCCGGCCATTTCCATGGCCCTGAGCGCCTTGTCGATCACCTGCGGGTGCGGCTCGACCATCTTGCGCATGTTGAAATACTGGTCTTTGAGCGTCAGGGTCAGCACCCCGTCGCCGTATTTCTTCTTCAAAAGGTCGACGCAGGCCCACATGAATACCTTTTTCTGCTCGAATTTCTCCGCATCGTGGTCGCGGATGATGTAGCTGACGGAAGCCTTCTCGACCGTGCCGTTCAGTCCTACGCAGTGGTAGAACCCTTCGTATCCTTCGGTGTACTGCGGACGTTCGGCGGCCGGCAGCAGCCCTTGCAGTTCGCACGCCACGTCGAGCGCATTGACCATCTTGTTCTTGGCGTATCCCGGGTGGACGTTGCGCCCCTGGATGTCGATTTTGGCGCTTGCGGCGTTGAAGTTCTCGTATTCCAGCTCACCCTCCATGCCGCCGTCGACCGTGTAGGCGAAGTCGGCGCCGAAGGCCCTGACGTCGAAGAAATCCACGCCGCGGCCCACCTCCTCGTCGGGCGTGAAGCCGATACGTATCTTGCCGTGTTTGATTTCGGGATGCGCGAGCAGGTACTCGGCGGCGGTCATGATTTCCGCCACGCCCGCCTTGTCGTCGGCGCCGAGCAGCGTCGTGCCGTCGGTGTGGATCAGCGTGTGCCCCTTGAAGAACTCCAGCTCGGGGAAATCCGTGACCCGCATCGTCAGCTGGCCGTTCAGTGCGATGTCGCAGCCGTCGTACTCCTCGATGACGCGGGGCTTGACATCCTTGCCGCTCATGTCGGGCGACGTGTCCACATGGGCGATGAAGCCGATCACGGGGGCGTTCTCGCAGCCCGGCGTCGCGGGGACGGTGCCCATCACGTAACCGTACTGATCCATCGAGACCTCGGTCATGCCGAGTGCCTGCATTTCGTCGCGCAGGGCGGCCAGCAGGACTTTCTGTTTCTCGGTCGAAGGGAACGTGCCGCTCTCCTCGGACGACTGCGTGTCGTAGGAGACGTATTTCAGGAATCTTTCTTTTAAATCCATGACAATATCTGTTTATGGTTTATTCCTCTTTTTTTGCCCGGAGCGTGTGCCATGCGAAATAGCCGATCAGTACGAGGTACATTGCCAGCCCCGTCCACTCGGCGGCGTTCGACGCCGCCCATCCGCTCAGGAACCAGTCCACCTCGGCGAATTTCAGCAGGGCGCTCACCACGCCCATCAGCGCGCCGCCGGCGATGAAGCCCGACGCGATGAGCGTTCCGCGGTCGAAACGCGCCTTGTTGAGCCCCTCGTCCTTCGAACGGTTCGATACGAACCATGCCACCAGGCCGCCCACGACCAGCGGTGCGTTCAGCTCCATCGGGATGAACATGCCCAGCGCGAATGCGAGGGCCGGAACACCGATCGAGGTCAGCACCAGCGCCAGTGCCGCGCCGCAGAAGTAGAGCATCCACGGGGTCTGCCCGCCGGTCATCAGGGGCTGTATCACGGCGGCCATGGCGTTGGCCTGCGGGGCCACGAGGGCGCCTTCGCCCACGAACCCGTACGATTTGTTGAGGATGATCATCACGCCCGCCACGGTCGCCGCAGCAACGAACGTGCCGAGGAATTTCCAGGCCTCCTGCTTGCGGGGCGTCGTGCCGAGCCAGTAACCGATCTTCAGGTCGGTGATGAACCCTCCGGCCATCGAGAGCGCCGTGCAGACCACGCCGCCGATGATCAGCGCCGCCGTCATGCCCGTCGTGCCGCTCAGCCCGACGCTCACCAATACCAGCGACGAGAGGATCAGCGTCATCAGCGTCATGCCCGACACGGGGTTCGTGCCGACGATGGCGATGGCGTTGGCCGCCACGGTCGTGAAGAGGAACGCGATGACGAAGACGATCAGGATGGCCGTGACGGATTGTACCCAGCCGTCCAGCAGCCCGAAGTGGAAGAATATGAAGACCGAGATGAGCGTGGCGATCAGGATCGTGAGGATCCGCTTCATCGTCAAGTCGCGCTGCGTGCGTTCTACCGCAGCCGGGGCGGTTTTGTTGCCCCCCCCCAGTTCCGATACGGCCAGCCCTACGGCCTGGCGGATGATCTTCGCCGACGAGAGGAATACTTTGTAGAATGCGGTTTCCAAACCGAGGATGTAGAGCGCCGGCAGGGTGAAGAGTAGCGGGCGCGGCCGGGATGTTGATGCGCTCCCTGTCCGCATGCGGACTGCGCAGGGCCGCGTCGGTCGCGAGCCAGTCCTGCAGCGGAAGTATGGCGAGCATCGCCGGGGAGCGGAGGTGCATGTCGACGATGCGGCGGCAGATCCACGGTTCGCAGGTGCGGGGAGCGTCGCCCTCCATGCCCAGCACTTCGCGGTAGAAACGTTCCGAGAGTTCACGGTTCTCCTCCCACCATGCCCGCAGGGGATTCATGTCGTGGGTCGAGGTGGTGCAGACCGAGAAATAGGGGTAGCGCGCCGGGTCGGCGAACACCTTGCCCAGCGATTTGGGCATCCGCTGGATTTCGAGCGAAAGGATTTGCAGTGCGCGCATGGTTTCGGGAACGCTGTCGGGAATCATGCCGAGGTCCTCGCCGCAGGCCAGCATCCGCGTCGCCGAGAGGAGCACGGGGAGTTTGCGCAGGGCCGACTCCTGCCAGAACCGGTTGTGGCGGCGGTAAAAGAAGTCGTCGTGAAGCCGGTCGAAAGTGTCGCGCCGCTGCGGGTCGAGGGTGCGGTACATATAGGTCGATTGGGCCGCGATGCGGGGGTGGAAAAAACCTTTGCGGCGCGGGTCCTCGATGAACAGTACGTCGTCGAGCAGCGCCATCAGCCCTTCGCGCAGACGGCTTCGGCGCGGATCGTCGCCGGGAAAGTGCTCGGCGACCTTGCGTTGCGTCGCATAGGCGGGCAGCAGCCGGCCCTCCTTCATGCAGGTCGTGCGCACTTCGTCGGCCAGCTCGCCGAACAGCTCGCCGAGCATCCGGTCGTCGGGCGCGGGAACGGTGAAGCGTCCTCCGGCCGTATCGAAGCCCATGCCGCGCAGTTCGTCGGCGGAGTAGGGCAGAGCGGGATTGAAATAGCCCAGCAGGCCGTGAACGGCATGTACGGGAATCTCCCAGATGCGGAAGAAGCCGAGGATATGGTCGATGCGAAAAGCGTCGAAATATTCGGCCATCTTCGCCATGCGGGCCTGCCACCACGCATAGCCGTCCTGCGCCATGTGCTCCCAGTCGTAGGTCGGGAAGCCCCAGTTCTGGCCCGATGCGGAAAAGGCGTCGGGCGGCGCTCCGGCCTGCGAATCCATGTGGAAAAGCCGCGGATGAATCCATGCGTCGGCGCTCGTCCGGCTGACGCCGATCGGCAGGTCGCCCTTGAGGACGACGCCCCGGCTGCGGGCGTAGGCGCAGACCTCGGACAGCTGCGTGTGCAGGTGGTACTGCACGAAGCAGTGAAACGCGATTTCGCGGCTGTTGCGGCGGCAGTAGGCTTCGACGGCCTTTTTGTCGTAGCGGGCGTAATCGCCCCAGCGGGAGAAATCGGCGCTGCCGAATTCGTCGCGCAGGGTGCGGTAGGCGGCGTAGGGCATGAGCCAGTGGCTGTTGTTCCGCATGAATTCCCGGTAATCGCGGCGGGCGGCGGTGCGACGCCCCTCTCGCTCGAACGCGCTGCGCAGCAGACGCAGTTTATGCGTATTGACTTGTTGGTAATCGACTTCGGGCAGGGCGTTCAGCCGGTCGCGCAGGCTGCGGTATTCGTCGTCCTCTTCGACGCCGGCGGCGGTCAGCCGGATGAACTGCGGGTGCAGGGCGAAGATCGAATTGGCGTTGTAGGGGTAGGAGTCTTCCCACGTGCCGTTCATCGTGGTGTCGTTGATCGGCAGCAGCTGGAGTACCCGCTGGCCCGTTGCGGCGGCCCAGTCGATCAGCAGTTTCAGATCGTAGAATTCGCCGACGCCGAATCCTGCTTCCGAGCGGAGCGAAAAGACCGGAATCGCCGTTCCGGCTCCGCGCCACCTGCGTTCGGGGAAGCGGAGGTACGCCGCGGCTTCGACGATGTGTTCGCCTTCGCCGGGCAGGTCGTTCCATGGGCGGTTGGGACCTTCCTCCCACATGATCGGGGTCAGGGTCCTGCGGTCGGCGATCAGAACTTGTATTCGAATCTCTGCCGCGCGTCGAGCCGGAGTTCCCACCGGAAACCGGCTGTCGTCCAGCGGGACGATCCGCTGCCACCCCTCCAGCTCCCTGCCGCTGCCTGCGACGGCCAGCACTTCGTCGGGGCGCAGGGTGGGCAGGATGACGCGCAGGGTGATGTTGCCGCCGTTTTTCTGCTGCGGCCCGCTTTCGCCGCGGCCGAAGATGCCCCGCGTGAAGGCCGAGGAGTAGAAGGGCGTATCGGCGGGCATGTCGATCCAGCGGTCGCGGATGCGGAGTACGCGGGGCGCGGGTGCGGCGGGGATGCGCAGGATGTGCGGACGCCATTCGCGGCGGATGCACACGCCCTCGCGCTCGACTTCGTAACGGTATTCTGCCGGCTGCGCCGCAGGGGCGTACCGCTCTACGGCGCAGGTCCAGATGCCGCCGTCGGCGTATTGCAGGGCAATGCGCCGCCTGCCGAGGCGGAGTACGAGCTGTTCGCCCCAGCGGGTGCGGTATTCGATGCTGAACAGGAGTGTCATGGCATTGGATTGTGGGAGGTTCTGATCGCTACTTTCTTTTGCGGAATCAAAAATAACCAAAATAATCGAATGACGGAAATCCCCCGGCGGAGAAGCGATGAAAAGCGAACCTCAGAGTCCTTCGATGAATCCGGTGACGGCGGCGACCAGCTCCGGAGCGACCGGAAGCGTATCGTCCGTATAGGCGGCGATCTGCTCCGTGCGCGTGGGGCCGGAGGCTTTTTTGAGCGTGTGGGTCATGCCTTCGATGATCGTTTTCCGGGACCGGGGCTGGGCTTTCGCCAGTGCGTCGGCGTTGTCGGGCGTCACTTGGAAGTCGATGTCGCCGTTGACGATCAGTATGGGAACCCTCACTTTGCGAATCTCCTCGCGCGGGTCGTAGCTCAGCGACGATCCAGAATGTCTGTATCGAGGGGCGAAGAGGGGCGCCAGTTCGGGCGGGCATGACTCGACCTGTTCGCCGCGTTTCAGGGCGGCGGTGATGGCACGGGCCTGCATCAGCAGCTCCATGTGCGTCGGGGCGAGTTGTGCGGCCAGCTGAAGCTGGAGTATTTCATCGAGCGGATAGCCGGCGCCCGCCACCGAAATCACGGCGTCGACTTCGGGGCATTGTTGCGCCGCGCAGAAGGCGATCAGCGCCCCTTCACTGTGGCCGATCAGCACGATGCGGCGGAAATCCTGCCGGGAGAGGTACTCGGCCCATGCCGCGGCGTCGCCGATGAAGTCGTCGAGCGTGGCGTCGGCCATTTTGTCCGAGTCGTCGAATTTGCTCGATCCGATGCCCCGTTTGTCGTAGCGGAGCGTGGCGATACCCGCTTTTTCAAGCTCCTGCGCCAGATAGAGGTAGTTGTTCGTGTTGCCGTTGCGGGGTGTGGGACCTGATCCCGCGATGAGGACCGCCACAGTTTCGGCGCCTTCGCCGGGCGTGAGCAGCGTGCCGTAGAGGGTTCCGAAATCGCGTTCGAGCGAAACGCTTTTCTCGCCGGCGGCGGCATTGGCCGCGGCCAGTAGCAGAAGTGCGGCCAGCAATCGTTTCATGGTATTATTATTTAGGCGGTTCTCGTTCGTCGGTGCGGTTCTGTCCGGGGTAAAGGTGTTTTTTGTCGGCGCGGCGCCCCTCTTCGTTCCGGAGTCTTGCTTGCTTCGGGTCCTCCTTCTGCTCCGGGTCCTCCTTCTGCTCCGGGCCTCTCTTCGTTCCGGTCCCTTCTTCGTTCCGGGTCCTTCGTTGCCCCCCCCCTCTTCGCTTCGGCGTTGCGCGGCGGAAAGGCCCTGCGCGGCGGAAAGTCTGTAAGACGGAACGATTCTGTGCGGCGGCAGGGGGCCGGGCGATGCTACAGCTCTTCGAGCGCCTTTTCCAGCCCGATGCCGCGCGAACCCTTTACCAGCACGAAGGCGTTCTCGACAGGGCGGCGGCGCAGTTCGGCGATCAGCTCCTCGCGCGAGGGGAAGAGGACGGTGTTGGCGGGCTGCGGCTCCATGCCGGTGCAGGCGCGGGCGAATTCTCCGCCCACGAGCATCAGTTCGGTGTCCGGATTCCGGGCTGCGAGGGCGACGATGTCGCGGTGCTCCTGCTCCGACCATGCGCCCAGTTCGAGCATGTCGCCCAGAATCAGCACGCGGCGGCTTCTGCCGCCGGCCGGCTCTGCGAGGAAGTTGAGGACCGAAGCGCGCATGCTCGACGGGTTGGCGTTGTAGCAATCCACGATCAGCGTGTTGCGCTCCGTTTCGGTCCGCTGCGAACGGTTGTTGTCGGGCATATAGCTGCCGACGGCGTGGCGGATGCGTTCGCCGTCGATGTCGAAATAGCGTCCTACGGCCACGGCCGCCGCGATGTTGAAGCGGTTGTAGTCTCCTTCCAGATGGTGCGCGATGCCGTCGGCCAGTGCTACGGAGTAGTATTCCGCAGCCAGCCCGTCGCGCTCTGCGGCCATGTTGGTCAGCGTTTGGTCTTCGCGCGGCGAAGGCGCGGCCGCCGTTCGCGGCCAGATAGTCCAGCAGCTCGCCCCTTGCCGCGGCGAATGCCCTCCGGGCCGCCGAATCCTTCGAGGTGGGCTCGTCCGATGTTGGTGACGATGCCGTAGTTGGGTTCGGCGACCGACGCCAGCAGGGCGATTTCGCCGCAGGCGCTGGCGGTTCAGGTTGCCCCGGGTGGCATAGACTTCGTACTTCTCGGCCAGCACGCGGCTGACCAGCTCCTTCGTGGTGGTTTTGCCGTTGCTGCCCGTGATGGCGAGGATCGGCAGCCCCAACTCCCGGCGGTGTTCCCGGGCGAGGGTTTGCAAGGTTTGCAGTGCGTCGTCCACGACGATCAGACGGTCTGCCTTGTCGGGGCGGGTGTTCGGGAGCGAGGGATCGTCCACGACGGCGTATGCCGCCCCCTTTTCGAGGGCGTCGGCTGCGAAGCGGTTGCCGTCGAACGACGCCCCCCGGAGCGCGAAGAATACGGAATCGGGCTCGATGCGGCGGGAGTCCGTCGAAATGCGCGGGTGGCGCAGATACAGTTCATACAGGGATGACATCGGGGAAATCGAATATTTGGTCATGTTTTCCTTGTCCAAAAGAAGAGCGGAACGCTTGCCGATGGAAAGCCCGGCGAGGGGCATTTGCCTTTTCGGAAATCCCGGCGGCTCCGGAATCCCGCGTCGGAGCGGAAGTGCTGTGGCTCTTAAATATGTTTGTCGCCTTCGTTGTATTTCACTTCGTCGATGAACTTCTTGATGTTCTGTTCCTCGCTGCGCGGACAGATCAGCAGCACGTCCTCCGTATCCACCACGATGTACTCCTTCAGGCCGTTGATGACGGCTACTTTGCCTTCCGGGAGGGAGACGATGCAGCTGCGGGTATTTTCGTCCGTATAGCATCCCTTCTCGGGTTTGGCGTTGGCGTAACGGTCCTTGCGGGCGTGCTGGTAGAGCGAGCCCCAGGTACCCACGTCGCTCCAGCCGAACTCTCCGCGGCGTACATAGACGTTGTTCGCCTTCTCCATCACGCCGTAGTCGATCGAGATGGAGCGGCATTCGGAGAATACCCGGGCGATGGCTTCCGCTTCTTCCGAAGTGCCCAATACCGGCTGGATGTCCGAGAAGAGGGCGTGGTGCTCGGGCAGGTAGGTGCGCACCGCTTCGATGATGTCGCCGACTTTCCAGACGAAGATGCCGGAGTTCCAGAGAAATTCGCCGCATTGCAGGAACGTCTGCGCCAGCTCCAGGTTGGGTTTTTCGGTGAAACACTTGACCTTGCTGATGGTCCGGTCGTCCGATACCTGGATATAGCCGTAGCCCGTTTCCGGACGGGTGGGCTTGATGCCGACGGTCATCAGAGCCGCCCGGTCGTCGATGAAGTCGAGGCATTCGCCGATGATGGCGCGGAAATCCTCCTCGTTGAGGATCAGGTGATCCGCCGGGGTGACGATCATCTTCGCTCCCGGATCGCGCTTCTGCAGTCCGTAGGCTGCATAACAGATGCAGGGAGCCGTGTTGCGTCCGACGGGTTCGCAGAGTACCTGTTCCGGCCCGAGTTCCGGGATTTGTTCCAGCACGAGACGACTTTGCCGGTGCCGAGGATGTCGAGGAATTGCTTGGGCTTGGATTGGCGGCTTTTGGGCCAGAAGCGGCTGCCGATGCCGCCGGCCATGATGATGCGCTACGGCGGCAGCGTGCTCTGCTTCGTGGTGGCGGCTTTCTCGGCGCTGCGGCTGGCCAAGTTCAATATCGACGAAACGCAGCACACCGAATTCTGCGGCCTGCCCACTCCGGCCAATGCGCTGTTCTTCGCTGCACTGGGCTGGATGAACGCCGAGACGGGCTTCAGTCTGGGCGTCTGGGTGCTCCTGCTGATGCCGGTCATGTCGTGGCTGCTCATATCGCCGGTGAGAATGTTCGCTTTCAAGTTCCGGAGTTTTTCTTTTAAAGGCAACGAGATCCGCTATCTCTTTATTGCGCTGTCCGTTGTCCTGTTGGTCGCCTTGGGTGTTCGGGCCGTCCCGGTTATCATTCTGCTTTATATCGTCGTTTCGGCGGTAAACTGGATCGTGACGCTAAAGAGCCGTGATTCAGCGGCTTGCCCGGAGGAATAATTTTATATAAATTTTTTTAATTACCTTTGCCGCGGATTCCCGTTCTATGTCGAGATTGACGAACAATGCGTTCTTTGTCGAACAGTCGTACGGTATTCCGTTGCTGCCGGTTACCGAAAGCGACTTTTCGATCGCCAATCTGCCTGCCGTATTCATCGGTCATTCGTTCGAATACAACTCCTGGAGCAAGGTTTATAAGGATATTCGGGGAACCTATACCGACGACCGTTACGAGCGAGATGCAGATGGTAATTTTGTGCCGCAGGATGGACTCGAATATTACAAGAACTGGTTCATCAATCCCACGCAGACGCGCGACTCGATCTATGAGCGGGTGATTTCCAACCGGGTGTTCATTCAGGCGCAGCCTTGGGATCGTAACGGCGTGGTCGGTACGGTGAACGGAGGTGTAGGACTCGACCTGCACACCTATTCGCAGTTCAGGTTGGATTCCTACCTGAACGGTAAGTACGACAAGGTGGGTAAAAGCAGTTACTTCGTGTATGGATCGGTCGAAGGAAAGATCAAGAAATATGTCGATTGGGGAGCTGACGCCAAGTTCTACCCGTCGGGATATCGCGGCGGTGACGTTTCGTTCGGGGCCAACCTGACCCTGACGGGATATATCCGCAAACGTCCCCTGATTCTCGAAGGGCGTTTCCGTATGGAAACGCGTTCGCCGGATTACTGGCAGGAGAATCTATTCTCTAACCACTACGTGTGGTTGACTCCTTTGCGCAAGGAGAATGAAACTCGTTTCGAAGTTGCTTTCCGTGTCCCCGATTATGCGTTCGAGGTCGGTGTGTGGCAAGGCATTGTCACCGATAAGATTTATTACGGCGCCGACAGCCAGATAACGCAGGACAACGGAACCGTCAGCGTGACGAGCGTGTACGCCCGCAAAGATTTCCGGATCGCCGGACTTCATTTGGACCATAAGGTTTTGTTGCAGTGGAGTACGAATCATAGTGTCATACCTGTTCCGCTCGTCAGCGCCTTCCTCTCGTATTATTACGAGTTTTGGGCGGTGCGCGACGTGCTCCGGGTGCAGTTCGGTGTCGATGGCCATTTCAATACGCGCTACTATGCGCCCGGCTACAACCCTGCGCTCTCGGAGTTCTTCAATCAACGGGAAATCGAGGTGGGGAATTATCCCTACATGGATCTTTTCCTGATGGGCAAGTGGAAGAGAATGCGGATATTCCTGAAATATCAGCATATCAACCGGGGCCTGTTCGGAAACGGCGAATATTTCGCGATTGCGAAGTACCCGCTCAATCCGGGCATGTTCAAGATGGGTATCTCGTGGGGTTTCTATGATTAGCGTACTGTACGGCACAGGAAGCTGCCTGCAAAAGCAAGTTTTATGTTAAAGAAAACCTGTTTAATTTTCGTATTTTTAACATTACAGACCACTTTTTACGGATTCAACGCCGATTTTTCGACGTCGTCCGAAGCGGGGATTACCCTGGAGGAGAAAATGGAAGCCCGGTATGTGATCTCTCCCTACGATCACGTAATTCGGAATATCAGCGAGCGGGAGGGGAACGACTGGCGCCTGATGAGTGCTATTGCCTATCACGAGTCGCGTTTCAAAGCCGATATAGTTTCCCGCCGTGGAGCGAGGGGGCTGATGCAGATCATGCCTGCAGTGGCCCGGCAGTTCGACGTAGCCTCGGAAGAAGCCTTGCTCGATCCGGAAACCAATGTATTGCTGGCCAATAAAGTGTGGAATCGGATCGATTCGACGCTCGACCTGCCGGCGGGAATTTCCGAGAAAGACCGAATGAGCCTGATCCTGGCCTGCTACAACGGTGGAATCGGTCATGTCAATGACGCCCGGCGGCTGGCCCGTGTGAACGGTGAAGACCCCAATTCCTGGGAGGTGGTGCTCCGCTACCTGGAACTCAAGGCCGATCCCGCCTATTACCAGCATGAGGTCGTGAAATGCGGTAAATTTACCGGTTACCGTCAGACGCGGGCTTTCGTGCAGGACGTAATGAATCGTTATAATAAGTATTGCCGGATCACTCAACTCTGATCCGGAGGGCGCCGAGAGGGTAAGTCCGATAGCAAAACAAAAAAAGCAGGGAATCATTCCCTGCTTTTTTGTTAGAAATAGCTGCATTCACCGACTGTCCTTTGTCGTCCGTCCGATCGGAGGAATAGTCTGACGGCGAATATACCTATTCACCGGTTTTGTCCAGCCGGTCGTAAATCAGTTCGAGGTCATCGACGACGAGCACGCTCGAGGTGCTTCCGATGAAATAGTCGCCCCAACGGGAAGCCGAGCAGACGACGACGATATGGGTCGGTTTGCGGTCTGTCGCCACGTACTTCAGCGGTATGGTAAACTCCTGCCATTCGGAGTAGCTGGCGGTGAGCGGCAGTTGTCCGTAGCCGATTACGGCCGGACTCGTCGGATCGAAGAACGAACTGGGGTTGCGGGTGTCGATCGCAATCGGGTTTTCGGCCGATCCGAACTGTTCTCCCTGCGAGATGCCGTACTCTTCCGGGGTCCAGGTGCCGACGGCGATGTAGATCATGCCGTTGTCGGGATCGCCGACCTTGAGGTTCATCCCCGGCGGCTGGGTGCTGCCCACGTTGGTCAGCATTCCCTGGTTGTATTTGAACCAGCCGTGCAGAGCCGTCGGACGGGCTTCGAAAGGTTGTCCGAAGCAGACGATACCGTGCGTGAGATTTCGGATTCCGTAGAATATGCCTGTAAAGAGATTGCCGGCGGCCAATTTGTAAACGCCGACCAGACCTGCGAGCTTCGACGAAAGCTGTGCGGCATAGATGCCCGATGTGCCGGGACGCACGTCCGTCGTCTTGTCGGTCGGAGTAGCGTTGCCGATGCTGGCGCCTTTGTTGCCTGAATTCCAGAAGTGAATGCCGTCGGCCAGGTAGGGATAGACGACTTTGTCGATCGTTTCCCACTCTTCGAAACCTCCGTTCGGGAGTTGTGGTGCTGCTTCGGTCGTGACGCTTGCTACTTCCGTTTCGTTGCTGCCGGAGTAGGCGACTACTTCGTATTGGGTTTCCGGGGTAAGTCCCGTGATACAGGTGTCGAATGCACCGCCCGAGATGTTGATTTGCTTCTTATCGACTTCGGTCCACGCCTCGTCGCCGGTCTTGCGATAACGGAATCCCAGTTCGTCCGCGCTGTTGCCTTCGGCATAGGCCCAGATGACCCCGCTCCAGGCATCGACCTGCGTGAAGCGTACCTTGGTATCGGTAGCTTCGACGTAAAGCGACCATTTCTCTTCGAAGTCGTGGTAAGCGACGTAAACGTAGCGGACCGATTCGAACGAAGTCAGCTCGTCGATCGGAGGTGTCATCGTGGTAATGTCCGCCGGGCCGAGTTTCAGCCGTGTGACCTTGAGGTCGCTCAAATCGGTTCCTTCCGGGACGTATGCTTTCGCTGTAAGTTGATCGACGTCGATTTCTGCGGCACCGATTTGCGATTCGACTTCGAAATAACGCTCGATCTTCTGGTCCGCCACGATCGTCCATTCGTAATCCTGATAAAACGAAAGGGTGATGTATAGCGGAGTCCGCAGGTCGAATGTTCCCGAAAGGGGTTTCGACGACCGGGCATTTTCGGTGACCGATATTTTGTCGATCTTTACGTTGGAGATGTCGGTTTGTTCGTCCAAATGAAGTGTGACGATTCGTTCCTGGGTATTGATATCTTCGGGTGCGCAGGTGAAACCTTCGCCTTCGACACCGAGGATTTGCAGCGTGACGACCGGATATGGAATCGAATTTTCGATGCAGGAGGTCAGCAGCAGGAGTATGCCGATAAGTATATGTCGGAGATGTTTCATCATGCTTTGTTGGCTTTCTTGTTCCATAGATGAACGGTAACGCCGATGCGGATATTGAGCAGGTTGAGCCGGAACCGCATTTTCGAAGCGGTTCGTTGCCCGATCTCGTTGCCGTCGGCATCTTTCTGTTTGATCTTGGTGTATTCGATACCGCCCAGTCCGAAGGAAATGGTGCTGCACACGTTCGGGAAGATATAAACCGCCAGACCCGGGTTGAACCCGAGCGACAGTTTCAGGTCGTCGCTGAACGTGCTTCTGAGGGTGCCTTCGGTTTCGTAGGTAAACTCCGAATTACCGGTCTTCATCGAAAGATCTACTTCACCGAAAAGCCCGAAGTGTCCTTTGCTGTCCAATCCCGCATAGGAGCGGAAATAGAGGCCGACCGACAGTGCACTGCTTTGCAGGTGGAGGTTTTTGAAGGCCAGATTGACGTCGTTTTGCTCTCCCAGATTGAAATTGCCCGTGTCCAGCGTTCCGTTGATGTTGGTGTATCCGAAACGGACGCCGGCCGACATGTTGTCCTTGAAGAAGTAGCCTACAGAGGGGTTGATGGTGAAGATACTGCCGTTCAGATTCAGGTTGTCCAGGATCAGCAGGTAGTCCGTGTCGTCGCTTGAGAGGGTGCCGTAAGATACGGTGAGGCCCAGGGCGATTTCACCTGCATAGGCGAATTTGATTTTGTTGATTTCACGGTCGATTCTCCGTTTCATCGGCAGGAATCGTTGTTTCCGACGTACCGGGGAAACCGAGGTCGGCATCGATGCGGACGAGTCGCTCAGATCGGCGTAGAACGTCGGGGCCGGAAGTTCCTCGATGACAGGGACGGTCGTCGGAACCGGAGTGGCGTAGAGGCTGTCCTGCAAGCGGGAAGACGGAATTGCCTCCAGGGATGTCGGTTCCTGGGCTCGGAGCATGGAAACCGTTGCGACGGCTATCAGTATGGTAAAAATCAGTCGTTTCATCGTATTTCCGCGTTATAGATAGAGAGATATACCCAGCCCGATCGACAGGATATTGACTTTGAAATTCATCAGGCTCGAAGTTCGCTTTCCGACGGTTACCTGGTTGTGTACCTGGCGTGTGCGTCCTCCGTTGTCTGCTGCGCACGCAGCGCCTGAGCCGTACCTGCGAGATACAGCAGGGTCAGGAGCGTGCTGATGGTTATTTTGCGCATTGTCGTGCGTTTAGTCGTTAATATACCCATTCAAAATCGTCGACGTACATGACGTTCGTCGAACAGCCCGTAAAATAATCGCCGTAGGCGTTGCAGGCACATGAGATCACGAGTGAGTACCCCCCCCCGCTGGGACGCGTCTCATAGTCGTACCATACGATGTCCAATTCGGCGTCCTGCATATCGTCGCCCTCCGTCGACTGCGTGATCCAGAGCGAACCGTATCCCAGAATTTTACCTTCCGATACGTTGTCGATGCCTTTCTCCGGGTCCCAAGCGCCCTTGGTAGTGGTCATGGCTGATACTACCTGATGCGGGGCGTTCCAATCGACGATGGCAACGAAAATCCGCGCCATGTCCGGATCGCCTTTCTTGATGTAGGGACAAATATCGCCGGAGGTGCGTACTTTATCTACCGTGCCGACCTTGGCGTGGTATTTAACCTTTAACGCCGAGGGGCGCACCGTGAAGTCATAAGGCTGGCCGAACTGCACGGTGCCGGTGAAGCTTTTGTAAGCGAATGTTCCCGTAAAAAGGTTGCCGGCGGCCAGAACGAGCATATTGGTGCTGGTGAGTTTGGCTGCCGGTGCCGCCTTGCCGAATTTTACGTCGGTGGAGGTGCAGAGCGTTTTTGTCATGGTGTTGTTGCCGCTGCTCCAGAACGACCCTCCCTCCGCATTGGGGTATGCGAAACCGCTGGTCATGCTCCACCCCGACATGTCGGCATTGGGAATCGTTTGCGCCGCTCCGGCCGTGAACGAACCGCTTTTTTCGGTTCCGTCGATGGTGACTTTATAATCGTAACCGTGTGTTGCGACGACTCCGGTGCCAGTCTCTCGCGTGTAGACCGTATGGCCGTTGGCATTGGTCGATTCCTGCCACTGCGGTGCGAACGTCGCCGAGATGAAATCGTCGCCCTGCGACGTGCCGGTCTGGTATTTCCATTGGCCGTCGCTGCCGCACAAACCGAACGTTACGTTTGCCGACCGGGTGAAATCCACGACCTGCAGCGTTACGGTATTGGCCCAGAGGTCGTAGCTTTTTTCCGTAACCGGAACCAATCCCTGCAGACGGTAGGTCGTCGAAATCTCGTTGCTGCCGCCGTTGGCGTCTTCCACATGGATCGTCACGGCGTGGTCGCCGCCCGGTAGTCCTCCGAAGAAAGCGTCGGACAACGTCAGTTCGGTGTTGTATTTATCGGTAGGCGAGAATGAAATGCCTTCGTGCGTGCCGGTGAGCAGGTCGTAGCTGTCGTCGCCGACCGAGACCGTGAATTTTTTCAGTTCCGCGAAAGCCATGATCCGGTATTTTTTCTCGCCGGACGTATATTTCTGCAGTTCGTCGTTGTCGAATCCCTCGGTGAGAAGGGCCGGATCGGGACTGAAAATAATCTCGTCGTCCTTGTCTTCCGTCTCGGTATCGACGCGGATCAGCAGGGCGTCGATATAACCCGGCAGGTCGGGGGAGTAGCGGAAGGTGAAGACGTATTTGCCGCCGGCCTTGACCTCGGTCAGCATGTTTTCCATCTCGACCTCCTTGCCCGACGTATGCGTGCCGCGGAACATCCACGCCAGCGAAGTCGTACCTGCGGGCAGGGTGTAATAGCCCGTGCCTTCGTCCGTGAATTTGAGCGCAGGAACCGCACCCGACTCGGCTTCCGCCTCGTCGAATTTGTCCGTACCGGCTATCCATACGAAGTAGCCCGGATCGAGATTCTCGACGATCGAAGCGTCGAATTTGACTTCGACGACGGTGTTCGCGATCTTGCAAACTACCTCCGCATGGGTCGTTTCGCCGGGTTTGACGGTGAATGTCTCCTCGCCTTTGTAGAAGCGTTTCGAGAAATCCGCGGGGACCTGTTCGCCCGCCTCGACCGCTACGCGGTAAGTGCCGGAGAGCAGCTCCAGCCGTTCGGGAATGTCGTCTTTCGCGGCGTATTTGCGGAGCAGCCCGCCCTCGCTGTTATAGATATACACTTTCTGGTATTGCAGCGGATCGTATTCGCCGTTGTCTTCCGCCCGCGAGGTCGAAATCGTCATCGCCATCACGCCCGTGCGCCCGTCGCCGGCAGGAGTTTCGTCCTGCGAGCATGACGCGCCGGTGAGTGCCGTGAGCAGCATGGCGATATATGTGATGTGTCTTTTCATTATTCGGCGGCTTTAACGATGAGTTTGACGGTCTTGTGCGTCAATACGTTGTTGTTGTCCGTCACGTCGAGGACGAAGTTATGCTCGCCCGGAATCTCCAGCAGTATCTCGACGAATTTGGTGATCGAGAACATTACGGCGGTCTGGTTCTTCACCTGCTCGTTGATCGGGAATCCGAATTCGTCGTGGAGAATCGCGGCCAGATCGGCCGGAATGTCGCAGATGTCGAACTTCTCCGGCATGTTGATGACCGGAAGCAGATCTTTCAGTGCCTCGGAGTCGATCGTAACCCAAAACGACTTGATGCCTGCAGTTGCAGTCACGTCGATGTCGATGACCATGTCTTTCTGCACTTCGTACTGCTGGTCGATATCATAGCCTCTCCAGACGATTGCAGGACCCTCCTGACCCGCGCTTTTGTCCACGACGAGCGTCAGCGCGGCTGCGGTCGAGACGCCTTTGGCGTCGGTCATGTCGAACGAGAAGGTGTGCGTGCCGTCGAATTCGTAGAGCGCCTTGATCTGCCCTGCGATGTTGAAGCTCTTGGCCTGCTGGCCCTTGAGTTCGCCGCCTACAGGGTAGCCGAATCCTTTGAGTATGATGCCTGCCGGCGACGACGCGTCGAGCGCGCAGAGGTCGAACGTTTCGGGAAGCTGGATCGCCGCCATCGAAGCCATGAACTGACTGCTGGTCGAAGCGATATTGACGCGCAGCGACTCGATGCCGTTGGGCGATGCGAGGTCGAAGACGAACGGTTCGATGCAGTTGCCGTTGTCGTCGAACATGGCGTCCGTCAGCGTAAAAGGCTTGGACATGTCATGTCCGGGCCATGCGAGAGCCGGTGCGCTGGGGTCTTCGAGAAGCTCTTCCAGCAGGTTGTCGGTGCCGTCTACGACGAAAGAGTTGTCCTGAATGATGTTGTTGTCCACCGTTACCTGAAACAGAAGCGTTCCTTTGTCGGCATAGTTGATTACGACCGAAATCTTACGCCACTGGCCGGCCTTGACTCCCGTGATCTGCTTGCTGAACTGCGCGGGGATGTCGGTGTCGGCGAAAACGCCGTCGAAGTTGAAATCCAGCGTATTCTCGATGTCCAGCGATTTGAAGTAGGCCGCGCGCGTTTCGGTTTTGAGAAACTCCTGACTGGTCTGGCCCAGCGATATGGTCGCCTTGCTGGTGTCGGCCAGCATGCCGGCCAGTTCGGACGAATAATCCACCGTGACCTTGATATTCTGCAATGTGCAGACCACCTCTTCGAGCTGGGTCGTCTGCGCCTTTGAAATCGTGAAGCTGCTTGTCGCGCCGTAGACCGGGTGCTCCCACGCTACGTCCGGAGTGCTCTCCTCCGAGCGCACCTCCATGCGGTAGGCGCCCACCGGAAGTTTCATCGGCTCGGCGAGCTGCTGTTTGAGTTCGGCATAGGTTTTTTTTAGTACCTGCGCGTCGTCGGCGTCGAGAATCTCTACGATGAAACCGTCCACGTCGGGTTGTTCGGCGCGGGTGCCGGATACGGCCTGCGGGCTTTGCGTTTGGTCCGAAGTGTCGTCGGGACGAACGTCCGTCTCGTCATAGACCACCCGCATCGAAAGGCCGCTTACTGACAGGAAGCCCGTCGCGTCGCCCGGTGTCGGCTTGGGTTCCTACTTGTAGGGAGGTTCTTCGTTCACACAGCCTGCCGCAACGAACGCTGCAACCGCCAACATCGTAAAAAGTCTGGTAAATGTCTTCATATCTTTTGCTGTTTTTTATTCCTTATTTGGTATCGTCTATGGCCCCCTCGTTGACTTCGCAGTCGATCTGCCGGGTTTCGGTGTAGTCGTCGCTGAGCGTGACGGTCAGCGTGACGCTGCCCGCATCCTTTGCGTCGAAGGTGAAAATATGGCAGGTGCGCGGCGAAGTGGCTTCGAGCGTTTGCTCGGAGAAGGTGACCTTAGGCCCCTCGTCGGTTCCGGTCTGGCTCTGGCGGCGTGCCGTGCCGGTTACCTTGAGCGTCGTGGCGCTTTTGACGAATACCGGCTCGTCGGCGGGCGTGCTGCCGGGCGTGAAGTCGAACTGGTTGCCCGATGCCGTCGTTACGGTAAACTGCGCGTCGTGGAAATAGTTGAGGAACTGTTCCGTGGCGCGGACCACCGTCTGCGAGTTGGCGATCGTAGCGGTCATCTCCACCGTTGCAGCGCGGCGGGGCAGCACCTCGACGCGCTTCTCCGCGGCATAATAGGGCTTGTCGATTCCCTCTGCATCGGGGTCGCCGTGTGCGACGGAGACGGTGTAGGCGCCCATCCGGAAGACGGTTTCGCTTTGCTCGAATTCCGTGAGCGTATCCCATTTTTGCGTCCCCGATTCTCCGGTGACCGTAAGCGTGAAATCGCCGGCTTGGGGGACGGAGGGCGCGGCCGGCATCCGGGAAGTGTCGTCCGATGCGGCGTCGATCGAACCGTCGGCGGTGCAGCTGACCTTCAGCGTGCCGTATTCCGTGCCTTCAGCCTTGTTTTCCGTGGAGCATCCGGCCGCCAGCAGGGCCGCCGATGCCATTAAGTATATGAGTTGTCTTTTCATGGTATTCCGGTCGTTCAATGGTGAGTGTTGTCGGTCGTGCCGTTTGCGGACGGTGCTGCCGGTTCGGCAGCCGCATCTGCCGCTTTGACTGTCCCGGTCGGGGCGCCTTTATACGAAACGTCCCGAAGCGTCTGTTTGGGTCGGGATGTTTGGCTTTTTGTTCGCATGGATGCATGCCTTTTATTGACAATGTGCAAAAATAGGCATGCGCCGCGGATTTGTAAAATAAATTCAACGAACGGCGCATTTTTTTCATCACGAACACCCGACACGCCGCATGCCGTCGGGCCGGATTCTCCTCTCTTCGGGTGTCTTTCCGCTGCCGGGAAATGGCTTGCGCGCCCTTCTTTCGCGGTGCGGACGGTACCTAATAAAAGAACCTCCCTGCAATCGCAGGGGGTCGGGGGTGAGCCGCGGGGCCTTCGGGTTTGTTATCGGAGGATTAGTATACCCATTGAATATCGTCGATATGGAGGAAGTTACTTGTGCAGCCATTCATATAATCGCCATATGCATTTGCTGCACATGAAATTATTAGAGAGTAATTTCCCTCTGTAGGTTTTGTCGCCTTATCGTACCATTGAATTTGTATATCAGCATTTTGCCAATCGGTTTCTGCTGATTCAGTGAGCCATAGAGAGCCATAACCGATAATCTTGCCTTCGCCGGGATTTGTTGTTGTTTCGGATCCCAGCCACCAACGCAACCATTGTTTGATCCTCCCAGAGAATAGGTAGATGAAACAGTATGCTGTGATGTCCAATTAATGATTGCGACAAAAATGCGTGCTTTTGTCCTGTTCCTTTTTGCTAACGGACCATTCAATACATTCATATCAACTGCATTGATTTTTGCGCGATACTTTACTTGAAGTGCGGAAGGACGGGCTGTATATGTATATTTTGTCCGAAATTGACAGCTCCTGTCCCTCCTAATCTTGCGCTCGTATATTTAAAAGTTCCGGTAAACAGGTTGCCTGCTGCCAATACAATGACTGCTTTTTTTGACTGTAATACTGCATATTTATTACCCTCGGTTGTGATTTGTGTACACAAGGACGGAGTTTGGTCATTATTACCGCTACCCCAAAATGTGGAAGATTCACTTCCATTTTGTGTGAAACATGGAAGATTTGTATTTTCCATATTCCCGTCGGGAATTACATCGCCGTTGCCTGTCTTAAACTGCCCTTTGTATTCCGTTCCGTCTACGGTCAATTTGTAATCGTACGTATTATTTGCAAAAACGCCGGTTCCTTCCGTAATGCGCCAAAACGGTTGTACGCTGTTGGGGGTAGTCCAGTCCGCCGCCGTAAATTGCGTGCCCCAGTCGGGTTTTATTTCCGCTTTTGTATTGTTTCCGGTAATTTCGGCGGTCTGCCATTCCGTATCCGAAGCGGTCGATTTCTTATATTGCACGGAAACGGATGTCGCATCGGCCGGAATATTTGAAAGCGTAAACGATGCTGTATTGGCCCAAAGGTCTGCGTCGTTGTTGTAAGTAATGGCGGGGGCGACTGTTTTTACGTATTTCAGCGTGATGACTGTTTTTTGTCCGGCATTGTCCGTGACGGTGAATTTGAAATCGGAGTTCGTCGTTTCGGTCACCTCGGCGCAGACCATGGCGAGCATGTCTATCAGACCGCCGATCTGGAAATACACATGCTGCTGGTTGAGCAGTTGTGCCGGAGTCGGAAAACCGAGTTGGGCAAGCATGGCTGCCATGTCATTATTGGCGGGATTGGTCAGTTCCATCGAAGGGCGAGGTCTACCGCCTCCAGCAAATTTTGTTCGCTTCCTCCATAGGAGTTGTCAGTACCGACGAGGTGATATCCACCTGCATCGACTTGATGCCGCCCGGTGCGCTGACCTGGATATCGGCGCTGTTGCCTCTTTCGAGCAGTTCGGTGGGTGTCGTAAGGTCTTTGTGGCCGATCCACTCGACGGTCGGGGCTGCGGCTTTGGTGAATGATGCGGTCTGCTCCACCGTGTAGACCCAGTTGGCGACGACGGGTGTCGTTCGGGTGATCGTGAAGCTTGCGGCGTTGCCTTTGTCGGTGCAGGCCGAGAAGGTCAGGTCGCCGTAGCTGTCATCAGGGAGCACGTTGAAAAAGGTCTCGCTGTAATCGGCCGAAGGAGCCGTGCCGTCGGCGTAGGTGACGGTGATGTGCTTCGAGTTGATCGAGATGGGAGAGCCTGTTGCGGAGGTGCCTTCGGCGACCAGCGTCGGGTTGATAGCCGACGGATCGTATGCGGCGTTCGGGTCCGAGGAACGGTGAAAGTCAGCTTTTCGGAGGCGATCGGTTTTTCGACGTCAGCATGACGGAGGCTATTTTCTCCGACGCAGCGCCGCCTTGCAGTTTGAGCGCGAGGATCGAGGTGATGCGGTGAAGATTGAACTTTACGGCATTCCCTTCCGGCGTTTTGCCCGGCTCGGCGTCGTTGTGGGTGATGGCGTCGGCGGCCATGATGTCGAATTCGCTGTTGTATTTGTTTCCGTTCTGGGTGCGCAGGGCGCTGAAAGGAACCGTTACGGTCGTGCCGGAAACAGCTGCGTTTCCGTTGTGGGGGTAGAAGGCGCGGTACGCCCAAGTGCCTGCGGTGCCGGTGAGCGAGCCTGTAAAAGCCTTGCTGTCTGTGGTGTACGTAAATTGCAGGAGCTTCGTGAAGTCGTTGGCGAGAACGCCGAGGTTGTCTTCGCCGTTCCATGTACCGGTAAGACCGGTGCCGAAATCGACGTTGATGTCGGCGCGGCTTTGTTCGCGGGGAGCGATATCGGCGAGAAAACCGACGGCAGTTGCTCCGTCGCCGGATGTTGCGGGAACTTCCTCGTAGGTGCTGCACGCGCCGAGGAGAAGCGCTGCGGTCAGCGTTAAAAGAGAGACTTGTTTTTTCATGGCTGCCGGTTTTTTATTCGTTTTCGCCCAAATAAAAATCGTCGTAGCAGCTCAGGGGGCTGATTCCGTCGGAGGAAGGGACGTCTCCGGACGTGGCAAATCCTTTTTCCGCGGCGACCTCAATCGTCTCGATCATCGGGGCGGAGTATTGCCCCCCCCCTTTCGTGGTTGATACAATTTCCATGGTATGCAATAGTTTAAAATGGTATGCAATAGTTTAAAGTGACCTAACAAAAATAGGCGGAAAGCGGATCATCTGAAAATAAATTCAATGAACGGGCAGTGTTTCATCACGAAAAGGCATATTTGCCTTGTGGAACCGGAATCGATTGCGGCAATATTACAAGGCGGTGGAAATTAACAAGAAACCTCCCTGCAGGCGCAGGGAGGTCGGGGGTGAAGGTTGCGGGGCCTTCGGGTTTGTTATCGGGAGATCAGTATACCCACTCGAAATCGTCTACCCAGAGTTTGTTCGCGTCGCATCCTGTCAGGTAGTCGCCCAGATAGCTGGTCGCAGTCGAAATGACCAGCGTGTAGTTGCCCGTCGGAGGCGTGTCCGTCTTTTCGTAATAGACGATCGGAAGCTCCAGATCCTTCATGCTGCCGGTGTGAGACTCCGTGATGTAGGCGGAACCGTAGCCGATGATTTTGCCTTCGTTCAGGCTCGATACGGTTTCCGGGTCCCAGAACGTCGTCTTGTCCACCGTGGTGCCCGATTGCACCGCATGGCGGTCGCTCCATTCGACGATACAGACGAAGATGCGTCCTTTGTCGATGCCGGTGCTTACGGGCGGATCGTTCTTGACCCGGTTGATTTCGCCTATCTCGGCGGCGTATTTCAGTTTGAGGGCGGCGGGACGTGCCGAATAGGTGTACGGCTGTCCGAATTGTGCGTAACCGACTGTGCCGTCCATCACGAAATCTCCGGTGTAGAGGTTGCCCGCAGCGAATGCGATGCCTGCATACTTCGCGGCGAGTTGCGCGCAGTAATCACCGACCATGCCGGGATAGGTGGCCTGAGTGCATAATTTGTCGGTTCCCGAACTGGTCATATAGGCGTTCGGATAGGGTGCGTTGGCAGAGCCTGAGAACATCTTTTTCATCGATTTCGTGCTCCAGCTCTCCATGCCTGCATTGGGAATGACGTCGCCGAGGTTGTTTTTGGGCGTGAATTCGCCCGAAGCGACTGTTGCGCCGTCGGCGAGCAGTTGGTATTCGTAGCTCTTGCGGGCGAAGATGCCGGTCTTGGGATCGACGCTATGGATCGTCAGCCTCGCTTCGTTGGTGCCGGTGGTCCAGTCGGGGCTGATCAGGGCCGTGCGGCTGCCGTCGTCGTTCGGCCCGGAGACGCTGGCGGCGTTCCATGCGCTTTCGCCTTTGATGCGGTACTCCGGCACGACGCTGCCGGCGTCGGCGAACTGATTGCTGATCGTCAGCGAGGCGGTGTTTTTCCAAAGGTCCGTTTGATCTACCCGCACGAGCGCCGGGGCCGTGAAGGTCAGCGATTGCTCGGTCACCTGCCCCGCGAGATCGGTCACCTTGACGTCGAAGACGTGTTCGCTGCCGGGGTCGGGACCCAGCAGGAGGATCATCGGCACGAGTGCCGTGATGTCGAAAACGCACTCTTTTTTATATTGTATTTCGGTCTGGCAGCTGAGTCCGAGATCGGCGAAGGAGATTCCCTCGATGACTTCGGAATCGTTGAACAGATTGAGTTTCGAAATGCCCAGCATGCTCAGTACGGGCGACGAAACATCGACTTCCAGACCGGCAATGCCTCCCGGTACATGGATGTTGATGGCGGCGGAGTAGGTGAGCTGGTTGTTGTCGTCCACGGTGATTTCGTGCGCTTGGTCGATATCCTGTCCGGGCCAGTCGAACGACGGAGCTTCGAGCGGAGCGAAGACGGGCGTTTCGGCGCGCTTGTAGAGCTTGCCTGCGGCGAACGGTTTGTCTGCCCCGCGTTCGATGGCGACCGTACCGATCCGGGTTGCCGTAATCACGTCTACAGTCAGTTTGTCGTAGCTCCCCGGCATGATGTTGAAGAAGGTGTTGATGTCGTTGGCGTCGGGAGCCGTGCCCTGCTCGAAGCCCAGCGCGATGACGTTCGACGGAGCGGTTTGGCTGAATGCAAGCCCGGATCCCGTGTCCGAAATGTCGAAGTCGATGCTCGCGGCCGAGAGCGTTTGGGTTTCGTTTTCCGAAGTCAGCAGCAGGTAGCGGACTTGTCGGCATTGGCGCCGCCTTTCACCTCCAGATTGAGAATCGAGGTCAGGCGGCTGAGAGTGAATCGGATTGGTTCGCCTTCGTCGGTTTTGCCCGGTTCGGCATTGGCGAAACTCAGGATGGGGGCCGCCAGCGCGTCGGAGGCGCAGTTGAAAGCGTTGCCGCTTTGGGTGCGCAGGTTGCCGAACGGAATGCTGGCTTTGGTGCCGTTTACGGTCGCATGGGGATAGAAAGCCATGTATTGCCACGCACCGCTCTGCGTCGGCAGCTCTCCTTCGAATGCGAAGTCGTTGTTGTTGTAGGTGAACGGCCGAAGTTCGGGAGTTGAGCCGGGGGCGGTGAAAAGAATCCCCATGGCGTCGTTCTCTTCCCAATAGCCGGTAAATGTGCTTTCCCCGACGGAGATGCCGGCACGGGTTTCGGCGTCGTCGGCGACATCGGCGCGGAGCTTTACGAACGTGTTGCCGGCGTGTGCCGGATCGTTCGTCTCGTCGTAACTGCTGCAGCCCGCGGACAATGCGGCCGCAGCGAGGATTGCCAGAAGCTTTATAGGAGTTTTTCATAGCTGCGCCGTTTTTATTCGTTGTCCAAATAGAAATCGTCGTAGCTTACGCCGGTCGGCTCTACGCCGCCGCCGGGGAAGGAGTTGGCAAATCCCTTTTCGGGCTGCACGTCGATCTGTTCGAGCAGGGGTGTGACATAGCACAGCTTCCCCGCCCGGAGGGTGGTTACATTCTTCATAGTCAAAATCTGTTAATTGCGTCGGAAGCAAATGTAGGAAGGTCCTGACTGAGATGAAAATAAATTCAACGAACCGGCGGATTCTTCCAATGAACCGGTAGATTTGGCGGACGGCGGACGGGCTGAAATGGTTTAAGAAAAGAGCGAAAAGGTGTGATTGGCGAACGATAAAGGCCGCCCGACGATTCGGACGGCCTTCATATCGAGCCTTTCGGACGGTTATTTTACGTATTTGTTCAGCCAGCCGAAGAACTCGCGGTTCCATACGAGCGAGTTCTGGGGTTTGAACACCTGATGGGCTTCGTTTTCGAACTCCACCAGACGGGCCGGGATTCCGCGGACGCGGGCGGGATGTAGCCGTTGGCGGCCATGAGCTGGAAGTTCCAGCGGTAGCTCCAGAATTGCGATACGACGCTTTGCGGACCGCCTTCGCAGTAGAGCAGCGTCGGGTATTTCTTCGCAGGGTCGAAATCGGGCGGCAGGATTACCCACGTCAGCATCTGTTTGCCGTCGGTGGTTTCCACCCAGCGTTTCTCGACTTTGCCAAGGCGGATCTTGTCGAGGATCGGCTGGTTGATGAACGTGAGCTGCGTGATGGCTCCGTCTTTCAGGTCGATTTCATAGAGCTCCGAGGGCGAAGAGATCGTGCAGATATCGGCTACGGCCTTGCCGTTTGCGATCGATACGGCGTTGATGTCGTGATCGCCCCGGGTCAGTACGGAAACGTTGCCGTTCATGTCCACGCGGCAGAGCTGGTGCGTAGCCTCCATCGGCGCGAGGAACCAAAGCGCTTCGCTGCCGTCCCAGATGACGTTGGTAGCGTTGTAGTCGAAATTCTTCGTGAGTTCCTTCACCAGGCCCGTTTCGGAATTCCAGACCATCAGACGCTCCTTGTCGGCTTCATTGCCCGCACGACGCTGCGAACGGAATGCGATTTTGGTGCCGTCGGGCGAGAATACGGGGTATTTGTCGTAGCCGACGAAAGGCAGTTCGGTTTTGGCTGCCGCATCGTGACCGGAGATGGGGGTGAGTCCCTTGCAGATGTTGGTCGTGGCGCCTGTCTCCGTGTCATAGACGAAAATGTCCTCAGGGGTGAGAATGCCTGCGGCGATCTCATCGGCCGTCAGGGCATTGTCGATGGTAAGGGGCTGCGGCCGCTTGTCGTCGCATGCGCTCAGTCCCGTAGCTGCAATAGCCATAAAAAGGAGTAATTTTTTCATTTTCGGTCGGGTTTCTTCTATTTATTCGTATTTTTGCATTCAAATCCGATCGGCATGAACCATACCGTATATTTTGCAGATAAATCCGTGATTTTCACTTCGGACGCGCCCGGCGGCGAATGCTATGCCGTCGTGCCCGCGGATCCGGCGGACCTATCACGAGCGAAGGTAACGAAAATTCTCGAATCGCACAACTGCGTCGCAGTCGTTTCTGCCGATCCCGACGCGGCGTTCCGCTCTTTTGCGGCTGATTTTACGCAGATCGAAGCGGCGGGCGGCGTGGTGGTGAACGACCGCGGCGAGTGGCTGATGATGCGCCGCAACGGCCGCTGGGACCTGCCCAAAGGCACACCTCGAATGCGGCGAGCGCATCGAAGCGTGCGCCGCGCGCGAAATCGCCGAGGAGACGGGCGTGTGCGCCGAACCGGTGCGGCCGCTGTGCCGGACGTGGCACGCCTATTATTTCCCGAAGACCGAACGCTGGGAGCTGAAACGCACCCATTGGTACGAACTGCGCGCGGCGGCCTGCGGCGGCCTCGTACCGCAGACCGAAGAGGGGATCGAGACGGTCGTCTGGTGCGCTCCGGCCGAAGCGATGGCCCATGCCGCCGGGAGTTTCCCTACGGTGCGCACCGTGCTCGAACGGCTCGAAGCCTGCTTGTCCGACGATAAAAAACGCTGATCCATATGCTTTCAACTTCCGCTTCCGCCTATCCCGACTCGAAGCCCCATTATGCGATCCTCGACGGTCTGCGCGGCGTCGCGTCGCTGGTCGTCGTGGCTTTTCATCTTTTCGAGGCGCATGCCGCGAGCCATGCCGACCAGATCATCAACCACGGCTATCTGGCCGTCGATTTCTTCTTTGTCCTTTCGGGCTTCGTCATCGGCTATGCCTACGACGACCGCTGGGGACGCATGACCTACCGCGATTTCTTCAAGCGCCGTCTGATCCGCCTGCATCCGATGGTGGTGATGGGTATGCTGATCGGCGCCGCGGCGTTCTACTTCGGCGCCGGAGGACCTTACGAAATGATCGCCGGCGTTCCGGTCGGACGCATGCTTCTGATCCTGCTGCTGGGGTGTCTGATGATTCCCGTGCCGCCGTCGATGGACATTCGCGGCTGGAGTGAGACCTATCCGCTGGACGGCCCCGCATGGTCGCTTTTCTTCGAGTATATCGCCAATATCTGCTATGCCCTTGTCCTGCGGCGGCTTTCGAAACTGTTGCTGGGGGCGCTCGCCGTTGTCGCGGCATGCTTTACGGTGCGTCTTGCCGTGACGCAGGGCGATATGATCGGCGGCTGGGCGCTCGACGGCGAACAGCTCGGCGTAGGTTTCACGCGGCTGGCCTATCCGTTTATCGCCGGACTGCTGCTGTCGCGCGTCGGAAAGCTGATCCGTCTGCGCGGCGCTTTCTGGCTTTGCAGTCTCTGCGTCGTCGCCGTGCTGGCCGTGCCGCATCTGGGGACGGACCGCTTGTGGCTGAACGGTCTCTACGACGCCGTGTGCATCATCGTCCTCTTCCCGCTGGTCGTAGCGGCCGGCGCGGGCGGCAAAGTCACGGACCGGGTGTCGAAAAAGGTCTGCGGTTTCTTGGGCGACATCTCCTATCCGCTGTATATCACGCACTATCCGTTCGTCTATATTTATACTGCGTGGGTGATCGATACCCGTCCCGCATGGCCCGAAGCACTGGGGTACGGCGCGCTGGTTTACGGCGGCAGCATCCTGCTGGCGTGGTTGTGCCTGCGTCTGTACGACGAACCGGTGCGCG
>VOFB01003325.1_pt1 | contig 45758 bp, 61 predicted proteins | sample 5384141 | NCBI WGS metagenome assembly VOFB01 (sample SAMN12384721, study PRJNA508395) | human gut metagenome | isolation source: healthy gut A | host: Homo sapiens | reverse complement strand
TATAAACAAGTAAACGAGCAGATCCGCGCAGCGCAGGGACAACGGAGATCACGGTTGAGAACGTGATCGGCCAGCGCTACATCGGCTGCGGCTCCACCGACCGCAAGATCACCGTGCACGGCACGCCGGGCAACGGTCTCGGCCAGTACCTCAACGGCTCGACCATCGAGGTGTTTGGCAACGCGCAGGAGGCCGTCGGCGACACCATGAACGCCGGTGAGATCGTTGTGCACGGCAACGTCGGCGACGCCTGCGGCTACGCGATGCGCGGCGGCAAGATCTATATCAAGGGTGACTGCGGCTACCGCGCGGGCATCCACATGAAGGCCTACCAGCAGCACTTCCCTGTTATGGTAGTCGGCGGCAAGGCAGGTTCGTTCCTCGGCGAGTATCTCGCCGGCGGTCTCATTCTTGTGCTCGGCATCGGTCAGAACGGCGCGTATCCAGTCAACAATCTCTGCGGAACCGGTATGCACGGCGGCAAAATTGTGTTAAGATGTGATAAAGCACCGACCGATCTGCCGCGGCAGGTGCTCGTGAGCGAGGTCTCCGCGGACGATATGACCGAATTTGCGCCTTATATTAAGGAATACGCGCAGCTGTTCGGTGCAGACGCGGAAAATCTGCTTTCGCAGAAGTATTTCGTCCTCACGCCGAACCCGGAGGCTGGGTATAAGCAGCTTTATACCTTTGAGGCGATTTTGCTCTCCTCGTTTCCAACTCCTGCAAGGCAGGAGTTGGAAATGAGGAGATGAAGTTACCTGATAGGTGTAACTCCCAGGTGCCGTCCGTAACAACGCGCAAACGAATTGTGCGACACTGTTCTGTCGCAACTGCGTTGATTTAACCGTATGTGTAGCAGAACGGTATCTGACACTGTGTATGGGTTTCGACAGGGGAGTACACAGTGCTCCCCTGCGGTAGAAAAAATCCTCTGCCGTTCCCCTTTTCGGAGCGGTCGCCGCTCTCTGATTTTCGCCAGACTATGAAATAAAGGAAACTGGAGTCCCAAGAGGATAGAAACCTTGGTGTCTATCCTTTTGGTGCCCCAGCCAAGGTTTGGCACCCATTCCGCATTCTTTAGCAAAAAATTTATTCCTCAAGATACATTATGAAAAAGGAGGCTTGCCCTATGGACACCACCATGAGCGAAGTCGTACAATTTATTCAGGAGAACGACGTAAAGTTCATTCGTCTTGCGTTTTGCGATATTTTCGGCAACCAGAAGAACATCGCCATCATGCCGACCGAGCTGGAACGCGCCTTCGAGCAGGGCATCCACTTCAACGCGGCGGCGCTGCGCGGCTTCCTCAACGTGGAGGCCTCCGACCTGCTGCTCTTCCCCCCGACCCGGCGACGCTTTCCGTGCTGCCGTGGCGGCCGGCACAGGGCCGCGTTGTGCGCTTCTACTGCGACATCCGCTATCCGGACGGCACGCCGTTCGAGGGCGACGGCCGTCATTTGCTGCGTGAGGCCAACCGCCGTGCGCGCCGCGCAGGCTACTCGCTGACCATGGGCACGGCAAGCGAGTTTTACCTGTTCGAGCTGGATGAAAACGGCCATCCAACCACCATTCCGCACGATCACGGCGAGTATTTCGATGTAGCGCCGCTCGACAAGGCGGAAAACGTGCGCCGCCAGATCTGCCTGACGCTTGAGGAGATGAACATCCAGCCGGAGTCCTCGCACCACGAGCAGGGTCCCGGCCAGAACGAGGTTGACTTCCGCTACGCCGAAGCCCTTGAAGCGGCCGACAATTTCGTCACCTTCAAGTGGGTCGTCAAGTCCATGGCGTCCTCAAGCGGCCTGTTTGCGTCCTTCCTGCCCAAGCCGCTCCCGCATGCGCCGGGCAGCGGACTGCATCTGTCTGTTTCGATAAACAAAAACGGCAAGAATCTGTTCCAGCCCTCGTTTGAAGAATCTGCCGAGGGTCAGAGCTTTGTGGCGGGCATTCTGCAGCGTGCTGCCGAGATGACCATCTTCTGCAATCCGCTCACCAACTCGTTCCAGCGTCTGGGCGAGTTTGAAGCGCCCAAGTACATCACCTGGTCGCATCAGAACAGCCGTCCGCTCATCACCGTGCCGCTCTCCGAGGACAGCACGGCGCACCGCTTCAAGTTGCGTGCGTTCGACGGCTGCATCAACCCGTACATCGTATTTGCGCTGCTCATCCACGCCGGTCTGGACGGCATCGAGCAGGACTGCCCCTGCCGCCCGCCTGCGACGAAAACCTGTTCACCGCCTCCGACGAGGTACGCGCCCGTTACGAGACTCTGCCCGGCGCCCTGTGCGATGCGATCCGCATCGCCAAGGACAGCGACTTTATCACCAAGTACCTGCCTGAAAAGGCACGCACGGCCTTTTTCGCGGCCAAGCAGGCCGAACACGACCGCATCGTGCTTGCCGACGACCGCACGGCTGCCGAACGCTCCCTCTATTTTGAACGCTACTAATCCCACATAATATCGTTTGAAAGGAGGAGCACACCGCATGGAACGCATTCTTCTCGTTTCTGCAACCGAAAAATCTCGCACCATGCTTTCCCAGTTTTTAACGTCCTGCGGCGTACAGGCTCAGCTTGCACCTGCTTCCTCCGGTGCGGAGGCCCGGCGCATGCTGGTGGACGGCTTGTTTGATCTAATCCTCGTCAACACGCCGCTGCCCGATGAATTTGGCCATGATATGGCACAGCAGGCTGCAAATGATACGCTTTCCGGTGTCATCCTGCTCGCTAAGGCCGAGATTGCGGACAGTGTTGCCGAAAAGTCGAGGACGACGGCGTGTTCGTTGTACCCAAGCCGCTCTCGCGCGTGCTGTTCATGCAGGCGCTCCGCATGACGCGCGCCGCGCGCAGCCGTCTGACCGGCCTGCAGAGCGAAAACCGCCGTCTGCAAAAGCGCATTGAGGATATCCGTCAGGTGGACCGCGCCAAGTGTCTGCTCATCGAGTGCTGCGGCATGACCGAGCCGGAGGCGCATTCCTACATCGAGCAGCAGGCTATGAACCAGCGTCGCTCCAAGCGAGATATCGCCGAGGACATCATCGGCGGAAAAACGCCGTGATTTGTGCGATACCGCTTAAAAACATCTCATATCTCACGCGAAAATTTTTTTCGGTTTTTTCGATTTTATAGAGAAATTCCCGACAGATTATGATATACTAAATGGTGTATGAGCAGAGAAGCTCTGTCTTTCCCTGCCTATATGCCATTTTTGTTATTTTCTAAGGAGGGAATCCGTGTGAAGCTGGCTTTCACCAAGATGCACGGCTGCGGCAACAATTATATCTATTTCAATTGCTTCGACCAGACTGTGCCCGATCCCGAGTCGCTTTCAATCAAGCTCAGTGAGCCGCACTTCGGTATCGGCGGCGACGGCATTATCCTTATTTCTCCTTCCGACAAGGCGGATGCGCAGATGCGTATCTTCAACGCCGACGGCTCGGAGGAAAAAAATGTGCGGCAACGGCATCCGCTGCGTGGGCAAGTTCTTGTATGACCACGGCATGACCGATGGCCGCACCACCATCACCATTGACACGCTTTCCGGCGTAAAAACGCGAGCTGACCGTCAAGGACGGCAAAATGCAGTCCGCCCGCGTGGACATGGGTGCAGCCATTCTTGCTCCGCGGGATTCCCGTTGATATGGACGGCGAAAATGTCATCAGCGCACCCATCGTTGTGGACGAAAAGGTCTACCACATGACCTGCGTTTCCATGGGCAACCCGCACTGCGTTATCTTCCAGAAGGAAGATGTGGACGACCTCGACCTTACGCGCATCGGACCCAAGTTCGAGCATCATCCGCTGTTCCCGGAGCGTGTCAACACCGAGTTTGTCAATGTCCTGCCGGACGGCAGCCTGAAAATGCGCGTCTGGGAGCGCGGCTCCGGTGAGACATGGGCGTGCGGCACCGGCTCCTGTGCGACCGGCGTGGCAGCATGTCTGAACGGCTTTGCAAACAAAAACGAGGATATCGTCGTGCACCTGCGCGGCGGCGACCTCACCATTCGCTATACAGATGAAACCGTGTTCATGACGGGCGCGGCAACGACCGTATTCAAGGGGAAATCGAGATATGACAAAGTACATCTTCGTGACCGGCGGCGTAGTTTCCGGTCTGGGCAAGGGCATTACTGCCGCATCTCTCGGCCGTCTGCTGAAAGGCCGCGGCCTGAAAATTGCAGCGCAGAAGCTCGACCCCTACATCAACGTCGACCCGGGCACGATGAGCCCCTACCAGCACGGAGAGGTCTTCGTGACCGAGGACGGGGCGGAAACAGACCTCGACCTCGGCCATTACGAACGGTTCATCGACGAGGACCTCAACCAGTTTTCCAACCTGACCACCGGCAAGGTATACTGGAATGTTCTGAACAAGGAGCGCGCCGGCGAGTACCTCGGTGAGACCGTGCAGGTCATCCCGCACATCACCAACGAGATCAAGTCCTTCATCTACTCGGTAGGCAAAAAGACCTCGGCTGACGTTGTTATCACCGAGATTGGCGGCACCACCGGTGATATTGAGTCTCAGCCGTTCCTCGAGGCAATCCGTCAGGTTGCTGCTGAGGTTGGCCGCCGCAACTGCCTGTTCATCCATGTAACGCTGGTTCCGTTCATCTCCGGCTCCAATGAGCCGAAGTCCAAGCCGACCCAGCACTCGGTTAAGGAGCTGCGCGGTCTGGGCATCTCTCCGGACATCATCGTAGCCCGCGTTGACCAGCCGATGGATGACGACATCAAGCGCAAGATTTCCATGTTCTGCACCGTGCCGGAGGACTGCGTAATCGAAAACCGCACCCTGCCGGTTCTGTATCAGGCACCGATGATGCTCGAGGAGAGCCATCTGTCCGACATCGTCTGCCGTGAGCTGTCCCTCGGCGCAGGCAAGGGCGATATGACCGAGTGGCAGGAAATGCTCGAGCGCATTGCCGCCCGCAAGAACCACGTTAAGATTGCACTGGTCGGCAAGTACGTCAAGCTGCACGACGCATATCTCTCGGTTGCAGAGGCGCTGCAGCACGGCGGTTACGAAACCGGCTGCTTCGTTGACATCGACTGGGTAGACTCCGAAGAGATCAACGACTCCACCGTGGACAAACTGCTCGGTGAGGTTGACGGCATCATCCTGCCGGGCGGCTTCGGCGCACGCGGCGTAGAAGGCATGATCTGTGCAGCAAACTATGCCCGCACGCAGGGTATCCCCTACTTCGGCATCTGCCTCGGCATGCAGATCGCGGTTATGAGCTACGCACGCAACGTGCTCGGCTACGCGGATGCAAACTCCAGCGAGTTTGACCCGGATTCCACCCATCCGGTCATCGACCTGATGGAGAGCCAGCAGGGCATCTCCAAGAAGGGCGGCACGATGCGTCTGGGCGCTTATCCGTGCAAGATCCGTCCGAATACCATTATGGCAACGGCGTACGGCGAGGAAATGATTTCCGAGCGCCATCGCCATCGCTATGAGTTCAACAACAATTTCCGCGAGGAGATTGAAAATAAGGGCATGCAGATCACGGGCACCTCGCCGACCGGCGAGCTTGTGGAGACCGTTGAGATCCCGAACCATCCGTTCTATATCGGCGTACAGTTCCACCCCGAGTTCAAGTCCCGTCCGAACCGCGCACATCCCCTGTTCAAGGCGTTCGTCGCGGCATCTCTGAAAAGGAGCCAGAACAACAATGCAGACTAACAAGAACTACGACAATCTCGAGCAGAGCTATCTGTTCTCCACCATCGCACGCAAGGTGCGCGAGTACTCAAGCACATCCGGAGGCTGATATCATCCGTCTGGGCATCGGCGACGTAACCCGTCCGCTGGTACCGGCTGTTATCGACGCACTGCACGCAGCCGTTGAAGATCAGGCCAAGCAGGAGACCTTTCACGGCTACGGCGATGAGCAGGGCTACGGCTTCCTGCACGAGGCGCTGGTCGGCTACTACAAGTCCCACGGCGTAGAGCTCGCCACCAACGAGATCTTCATCTCGGACGGTGCAAAGAGCGACCTCGGCAACATCCTCGACATTTTCGGCACCGACAACACCGTTCTGGTTCCGGACCCGGTTTACCCGGTTTACGTTGATACCAACGTTATGGCGGGCCGCAAGATCGTATTCGCTGACGCAAACGAGGCAAACGGCTTCCTGCCGCTGCCGGACGAGTCCGTTCAGTGCGACATCATCTATATCTGCTCTCCGAACAACCCGACCGGCGCTGCTTACGACCGCGCAGGTCTGAAGGCCTGGGTAGATTACGCAAACAAGCAGAACGCCGTTATCCTGTATGACGCAGCTTACGAGTGCTTCATCGAGGATGAGACTCTGCCGCGCTCCATCTACGAGATCGAAGGCGCTAAGTCCTGTGCGATCGAGTTCTGCTCTTCTCCAAGATGGCCGGCTTCACCGGCACCCGCTGCGGCTGGACCGTTGTTCCGACCGCTCTGCTGGACGGCAAGCTGAACAAGATGTGGCTGCGCCGCCAGACCACCAAGTTCAACGGCGTTCCGTATATCGTACAGAAGGGCGCTGCTGCCTGCTTCACCGAGGAAGGCATGAAGCAGATCAAGGAGACCCTCGGCTACTACAAGCAGAACGCTAAGGTTCTCGCTGCGACCCTTGATGAGCTGGGTATCTGGTACACCGGCGGCAAGAGCAGCCCGTACCTGTGGCTCAAGTGCCCGAACGGCATGGATTCCTGGACCTTCTTCGACTACCTGCTTGAGAATGCCAACGTCGTTGGTACGCCGGGTGCAGGCTTCGGCAAGAACGGTGACGGCTTCTTCCGTCTGACCGCATTCGGCGATCAGGCACGCACCAAAGGAAGCTGCTGAGCGTCTGAAGAAGCTGCTCCAGGAGTAAGTTTCCGCAATATCGCATAATCAAAGAGCTGTCCCGCGCGGACAGCTCTTTTGCATAGTTGAGGTGATTCGATGGGCATTCTTTATGGTCACAGGTGCGTTTTATGCGGCGCGGATTTTCCGTTGACGACCAGCCGCACACTGCAGCTTTGTCCGGACTGTGCCGCCGCAGTCCGGCGGGAATACCGCTGCAATGAGGTCATCTCCATCGCCGGAGCTGACGGTACGATCGCTCCGCTGTATTACCGCGGCATAGTACGCAATGCCATGAAACGGTTCAAATTCAGCAGCGCCGCCTACTGTGCGGACTGGTTCGCGGCGCAAATGTCCGTGGCCCTCACGTCACAGCTGGAAGACTGGCAGCCGGATTTGATTACCTACATGCCGATTGGATTTCTGCATTACCGCAAACGCGGATATAATCAGGCAGAACTGCTCGCAAAGCTGACGGCAAAGCCGCTCTCTGCCGTGCGAAGCAACACTGCGCAAGCGATGGTTTGTCGGCAAGCAATCCGCGCAGAAGGATTACGCCGCACGGCAGAGCAACGCAAAAGATGCCGTTCTGCCGAAGGGCAGCGTGGATTTGACCGGAAAATCCGTCGTGCTGGTCGATGATATTATCACCACCGGCGCAACGGCGGCTGCCGCCGTCAAAAGGCCCTGCGGGAGATGGGTGCAAGCCGTGTTTACGTCCTCGCTGCGACATTTACACCGAGGAAATAACAAAAAGACCGCATAAGCGGTCTTTTTTGTTAGTCAACGTCTGCGGTATAGAGTTTATCGAAATTATCCAGCATAACGACCTTGACGCGGTATTCACCCAGTTCGCCTTCCAGATTGCGCCAGTTTACATCGGTGTAGAATGTGCTGTCGCCCGTAAAATCTTTTATATCAATCGGCTGCATATCCTGCACTTTTCCGTTCCGATACAGCACAATATTGCTGCTGGCAGGCTTAACATCCTCACTGCTGCAGTAAACTCTCACTTCTACTCCGCCGCTGACTGTGGTAGTCGGATTTTTTCGCCGGTGCTGCTTATACCACCATTGTTCCAATGCGCTGTCACACTCAGCCGGAGCCGCTGTTCCAAATCATATTCAGATGTAACCAGAATATTGCGCGTCTCACCATTCGTGCCTGTTAATGTCAAATAGACAGAAAACGTATCCACAAACGGCACGCTCAGTTTTCCACTGTAACCGTTATTATCCTCCGCATCGCACTCCCACGACTGGTCACCGCTGCGGACAACGAACTTTGCGGTTTCGCCGTCCATCATGCTGCGCGGAACCGCGCTCACCGTCACAAGAAGGTTCTCCGTGTTCTGCCGGTCTACGGTCACGTTCTCCGACCAGTCGGCTAAATCGCTGTTCTCAGCGCTCGTATTATCCGGATAGTAAATCGTACTCGGCCCGCTCTGCATCCGCAGCGTGTCGATCTGCTGCTGCATGGCGATCACGCGCCACAGGCTGACCGCGCTGCACACAACGCTGACGCACAGCAGCCCTGCCGCTGCGATTGCCGCAATTTTCCACTTGCGGTTCTCGTTCCTGACCGGCTGGTTCTCTGCACCCGGCCACGATTCATCCGAGTCCTCTGCCTTTGGCATTAGCTCCGCATCCGGACGCAGCAGCGTATCCACCGGAACGCCGAACAGCTTGCTCAGTTCCATTAAATTATCCATCGTGGGCACCGCCTGATCGGCCTCCCACTTGCTGACCGCCTGACGGCTCAGGCCCAGCTTTTCGCCGAGCGCCTCCTGACTCATGCCCTGCTCTTTTCGCAGTGCCGCGATTTTCTCACCTGTTGTCATTTCTGCCACCTGCCTTTCTTTTCTGTCTCCAGTGTGCCTGAAATGCCGCAAAAACGCCACCAACCCATCGTTTCTTTTTGTCAACCGACGGTTGCGGACATCTTTCCGGTTGCAAAAAGTCCCGAAATACACATTTCGGGACTTTGAGGCTATCTGGGAAAACACTTATGGGCATTACCACACGATTCAGCGGTGAGCGGTTGGCGAAAATTTTGCGTGCTGATGCGGCGCGGTTCCGCAGCAATACTTTGTGTATTGCAAGGGAACGCAACAAAATCAGCGCACAAAATTTCCGCCAAACGCCGCCGATGCAATCGTGTGGTATTGCCCCAATTAGGCGTTGAAGAACTCCTCGTGGATAGCCTTAACAGCCTTCTCGCTGTCCTCCTCGTTGATGAGGACGGAGATCTTGATCTCAGAGGTGGAGATCATGCGGATGTTGATGCCGGCCATAGCCAGAGCCTCGAACATCTTGGAAGCAACACCGGTAGCGGAAGCCATGCCTGCACCAACGATGGAAACCTTTGCAACCTTGGTGTTGATGGACAGATCCTCATAACCGAGCATCTCCTTCGCGTCGCGCAGGATAGACTCTACGCGCTCTGCATCGTCCTGACGGATAGTGAAGGAAATAGACTTCTTGTTATCGCGGCCGACGGACTGCAGGATGATGTCGATATTGACATGGTGCTTCGCCATCAGCGAGAATACCTTGAACGCGGTACCCGGCGTATCATCCAGATTGATGATGGCAACTCGTGCGCAGTTATTATCACGGGCAACACCCGAAACATTCAATTTTTCCATGTTAGAACCCTCCTTGACTTTGGTACCCGGATTGCGGGTAAAGCTCGAAACGACCTCAAGATCGACATTGTACTTCTTTGCCATCTCAACCGAACGGTTGTGGAGCACCTGTGCACCCAGAGATGCCAGCTCCAGCATCTCATCATAGGTGATGGCGTCCAGCTTCTTGGCATCCTTTACGATGCGCGGATCGGCAGTGTAAACGCCATCTACGTCAGTGTAGATCTGGCAGAGATCCGCGCCGAGCGTTGCTGCAATGGCAACTGCGGTGGTGTCCGAGCCGCCGCGGCCGAGCGTGGTCACGTCGCCCATCTGGTTGATGCCCTGGAAGCCTGCAACAATAACGATGCGGCCGTTGTCCAGCTCTGCCTTGAGGCGCTCGCCTGCGATGCGCTTGATGCGGGCATCCGAGTAGTTGCTGTTGGTCTCCAGACCGATCTGCCAGCCGGTCAGGGATACAACCGGAAAGCCCAGCTTCTGGATAGCCATCGCCAGCAGAGACATGGAGATCATCTCGCCGGTGTTGAGCAGAACGTCCATCTCACGCTTAGAAGGACGGTCGTTCAGCTCGGCAGCCTTTACGATCAGATCATCCGTGGTATCGCCCTGCGCGGATACAACTACAACAACCTGATTGCCTGCCTGTGCGGTCTTGGTAACAATGTCCGCAACATTCTTCAGTCGCTCGGTGTTGGCAACCGAAGTGCCGCCGAACTTTTGCACAATAAGACTCATACTAACTATGTTTCCTCCTTATATACACGGACGAGAGCACTCATCCGTCCCCTATTACAGTCGTTTTACGGTCGCACCGACCTCATCACAGCGCAGCTGTACGGCCTTCCAGTGCGGATACAGCTTCTCGCACAGCTCCTGTGCACGGGAGATGTAGTCGCGGTCGCCCTTGTACACGATCGCCACGATGGACGGGCCTGCGCCGGAAATGAAAGCGCCGAGTGCGCCCAGCTTCTTTGCCTCACGCACGATGTCCTCACCGTTTTCAATCAGACCGAAACGGTACGGCTGGTGCAGACAGTCACCGGTTGCCACATCAAGGTTTTCCAGCTTGCCGGTGGTCAGGCTGCCCGCGAGCAGCGCTGCGCGCGCCAGATTGTAAACCGCATCGTGATGGTCAATGGTCTTGGGCAGCGCCGCGCGCGCCTTTTCGGTGGACAGCTCAAAATCCGGGATGAATACCACGAAGTCGATCGCACCGTGAACCGGCACACGAACGTGATGCACATGGCCGTCCTCGAGCAGCGCCACACAGAAGCCGCCGAGGATAGCGGGTGTGGAGTTATCCGGGTGACCCTCGATGGTAGCCGCCAGATCAATGACCGCATTGCGGTCGAGCGGCTCACCGAGCAGCATGTTTGCACCCATGATGCCCGCAACCGTGCACGCCGAGGACGAGCCAAGGCCGCGGGTTCTGCGGGATCGCGCAGTCCTCAACGATGGTCAAGCCGGAAAGCGGCTTGCCGCACTCGTCGTAGACGCGCTTTGCACACTGATAGATCAGATTGCTCGTCCTGCGGGACATACTGACCATTTTTATCCGAAATATCAATATGATCGTTCTCTGCGAGGTCGATCACGTTGTACAGCTCGAGCGCAATGCCGATGCTGTCATAGCCCGAGCCCATATTGGCGCTCGTAGCAGGAACGGTTACACGAACCATTGTATTTCTCTCCTTTACAGAATACGCATTGCCGCACGAACTTCACCGCGTCCGTTCAGCTTTTCGGCTGCGGCGTTCATCTCTGCGGTGGACAGCTTGCGGGTCTGAACCACGAATACGCCCTCAGCAGGCTCGGTCAGACTCTCAACCGGCAGCAGCTCCTCAACATCCTTCTGTGCGCCCTTGAAGCGAACGTACCATGCACTCTGCAGGGTATCCAGCGGACGGAGCAGATTCTTGGAGCCATCGCCCCAGAAGATACGGCGGCGGTTGTCCTTGTGCTCGATGCTGTCCAGCATATCGGCAACAACAGCGGAAGCGGTCGCCAGCTTTCCGGCGCCCTTGCCGTAGAACATAACCTCGCCGGTCGCATTGCCGTCGATCATGATGGCGTTGAATACGTCCTCAACAGCGGCCAGCGGGCTTTCCTTGTGGATGAGATGCGGTGCAACATAAGCGTAAGCGGTGCCGTCCTCGCAGCGGACCGAGCGGCCCAGCAGCTTGATAACGCAGCCCAGCTTATCGGCGTTTGCTACGTCCTCGAGGGTGATCTTGGTGATGCCCTCGCAGGAAACCTTATCCGGGTCGAACTTATCGCCGTAAGCGAGGTCGGACAGAATGCAGATCTTCCGGCAGGCGTCGTGGCCGTCCACGTCGGCGGTGGGGTCCTTCTCGGCATAGCCGTTGAGCTGTGCCTGCTTGAGCGCATCCGCAAAGGTAACACCGTTGTGGATCATCTGGGTGAGAATGTAGTTCGTCGTGCCGTTCAGGATGCCGCAGATTTCGTTAAACTCGTTGGCAGCCAGGCACTGCAGCATCGGGCGGATGACCGGAATGCCGCCGCCGACAGAGGCCTCGAACATGTAGTTTACGCCGTGCTCCTCGGCAATCTTGAGCAGCTCCTCACCCTTGGTAGCAACCAGCTCCTTGTTGGAGGTGCATACGCTCTTGCCGGCCTCGAGGCAGCGCTTGGTGAACTGATATGCAGCGCCCACGCCGCCCATCACCTCGGCAACGACCGTTACCTCGGGGTCGTTCTCGATGACGGAGAAATCGGTTACAAATTTATTGCCATACGGCAGAGAGGAAAAGTCGCGCAGGTCGAGGACGTACTTTACCTCAACCGGCTCGCCAACAGTCTTTGCGATCTTGTCGGCGTTCATGTCAAAAACCTCGTATACGCCCGAGCCGACGGTGCCGTGTCCCATGATTGCTACTTTAATCATATGCTGATTTCCTTTCATCAGTTAAATTAGCGTTCTGTATACCGTCGGACGGTCATTCAGATGCCAGAATTTCCCACTTTGCTGACGCCTTCCATTGCTTCTGCGCGATGCACAAGTTCTTCGGATGAGTATTTCATCTCACCGGTGCGGGCCGAAATGGTAACCGATGCCATTCCTCTCATCGGAATGGACTGGTTCACCGTCAGCAGGTTTGCACCCGAACGTGCCATCAGCCCGAGGATGCTCGACAGAACACCCGGCTGATCGTGCAGCATGAAATGGTAGGTGACAATGCGGTCGGTAGTCGCCTCAAAGAAAGGGCGAACGCCGTCCTTATATTTGTAGTACGCACTGCGCGACAGACCGGCGATCTTTGCCGCTTCGCTTGCCGTAGCCGCCTTGCCCGAAGCGATGGCTTCATTCGCTTCGATCACGCGCTGAAATACCTCCGGCAGCAGAGTGCGCTCCACGAGATAATACTTTGGTTTTACCATGCGATGTCTGTCCTTCCTAAAAAGACACTTGTCTTTTTCACGCTCATCTATCATACCATATCCATCCACCGAGCGCAAAGAGAATAACTGATAAATTTCCCTAAATTCCGACGAGTGTTTTGTTACTTCTGTCAAAAAGCTCCCGCTTTTCCTGTTGAAAGTACAAGTGGCTTTTTCCTTTATTTTGTGTTATACTAAGTATACACTTGTAAACAAACCGGAGAATTTTATTATGCATCAGAAAAATGGAAACGGAACCTTTACTTCAAAAATCGGCTTTGTGCTGGCGGCAGTCGGCTCAGCGGTCGGCATGGGCAACATCTGGATGTTCCCTTACCGCACCGGTCAATACGGCGGCGCGGCTTTTTAATCCCCTACCTGCTGTTTATTGCGCTGTTCGGCTATGTCGGCCTGTCCGGCGAGTTCGCCTTCGGCCGCATGACCGGCACAGGTCCGATCGGCTCGTATGAATTTGCGATGAAGTCCCGCGGCAAAAAGGGCGGCGCCATCCTCGGTACGATTCCGCTGCTCGGCTCGCTCGGTATTGCCATCGGCTACGCCATCATCGTCGGCTGGGTGCTGCGGAGCGCGTTCGGTGCACTGACCGGCTCGCTGATAAGCACCGAACCGGAGCAGTTCTTCACAGAAATGAGCAGCACGGATTTTTCCAGTGTGCCGTGGCACACCCTGGTTATCCTGCTGACGGCGGCTGTGCTGATCTTCGGCGTGTCCGGCGGCATTGAAAAGATCAACAAGGTGATGATGCCTGCGTTCTTCATCCTGTTCATCATTATTGCTGTCCGCGTAGCCTTCCTGCCGAATGCGATCGAAGGCTACAAATACCTGCTCGTACCGCAGTGGGAGTACCTGTTCAACCCGCGCACATGGATCATGGCGATGGGGCAGGCGTTCTTCTCACTGTCCATCACCGGCTCGGGCATGATCATTTACGGCTCTTACCTGCCGAAAAATGAGGATGTTGTGCATTCGTCGTGCATGACCGCCGTGCTCGACACCTGCGCGGCTATGCTGGCGGGCTTCGCCATCCTGCCGAGCGTGTTCGCATTCGGTCTGGACCCGGCCTCCGGCCCCAAGCTGCTGTTCATCACCCTGCCGCGTGTATTCCAGCAGATGCCGTTCGGCCGTCTGTTCGCGTTCTTCTTCTTTATTTCCGTGCTGTTCGCAGGCATTACCTCGCTGGCGAATATGCTGGAAGCGGTCTCCGAAGCCGCGCAGACGCGCCTCAAGCTGAGCCGAAAGGCCGCTGTCCTGCTGGCGTGCGGCGCCGCATTGGCGGTTGGCCTGTTTATCGAGCGCGATACGCTCATGGGTACGCTGATGGACGTGATTACCATTTACGTTGTGCCGATCGGTGCAATCCTCGGTGCGGTTATGGCGTACTGGGTGCTCGGCATCGACAAGATGGAGCAGGAGCTGATGAACGGCCGCAGCAAGCCGCTCAGCCGCGCGTTTGCGCCGCTTGCGAAATATGTGTATATCTTCCTTGCCGCACTCGTCGTATTCTTCAGCTTTATTATCCCGGGCGGTATTGGGTAAATCTCGTTAATCAAAAGGACTTCCTGCGGGAAGTCCTTTTTTCATGCTATTTCGTGCAGTAATGGAGAATTGAGAATTGAAAATGGAAAATGAGCGTAAAGATTTCATTCTCCATTCTCCATTTTCAATTCTCAATTTTTATGATTCTTCATCGAGGAAGAATATACTCTCAACCGGCTGTTCCAGAAGCCGTGCGGTTTTAATCGCCAGTTCGAGAGTCGGGTCATACTTATCGTTCTCCATCGCCACGATGGTCTGCCGCGATACCCCGAGCAGCTTTGCCATGTCCTCCTGCCGCAGGCCGCGGGCCTTGCGGAGTTCTTTAATGTTGTTCTTCATCTTCAGCGCCAGAACTTCCATATCAAATCTGCGAATATCACGACCGGAATGAAAATACGCTTTACAATATCCTCAGCGAGCGCACTTTTTAGACGGCGGATTTTCCTCGTCGTCTTTTTGCGGCACGGTAGGTCGCGATTGTTCTGTAAACACCCTCGAACACCATGCACACGAACCACAGAATCGCAAACTCACTCACATTTTTGCCGAATGCAATGATATCCACCAACATCACCACGAACAGCCCGACCGTCATCAAGCGATAGGCGATAATCGCACCGTTGCGTGTGATCGTGTTCTGCATTTCGTCCTGCTCCCAGCCGTTAGCCTTCGCGGAAGCGCGTGCACGAGCGGTTTTTCCCAGCCTGTCCCCAGTCCTCCCAGAGCATAAAAGCCAGCCAGAATGCCGCAAAACAATCATTACGACCACGCCGATACCGGTTTCGGTTGTAAACATAGGTGTACCTCCCTACATCCAGAAAACATCCACCACAATACACAGATACATCAGATTATTGAACACACTATGTCCCATCTGTTTCCACATTTGCGTTTTATCCTCATCGCCCGCCATATTGCGAATGGTTTTGATGATAATAAACAGCACCTCAGCAACAATGGACACGATTGCTAAGACACTGAGTTCAATCGAGCGATAATCACGGAAAAGGCGGCTGTAACCAAGATAAATGATAACACCGGCCTGCAGCACACGGTAGCCGATCAAGCGGCCCTTCACATTGACGGCGTGCGCCATCTCATCGATATTCCATTCCCAGTCCTTCATGATTTTTCTCGCTCGCGGCGATTGTCCTTCTTCTACCCAGTCGTGCCACAGACTCGCTGCAAGAATAACCAGCGGCAGCACAATCGCAACCACAACAACCTGCACCTTCTGTGTCATATCGTACATATCCCAGCTCATAAGCGCACCTCCTATCAGTTTTGCGTTAGAACCGTCATTCCGACGGCCAATCCGATCAACACCGCACAGAACGTCAGCTTTGCGATAAGGAAAGCCAGTCTCGGCGGATGCTCCTCGTCGTCCCGCGTTTTGCGGAAGGTCTGCACGAGCATGATGACCACCTCCGTCATCGAAGAAACCACCAGCAGGACGCACAGCTCCGCCGCCGGCTGTCCCCACACGAGCAACCGCAGATACATACAGACCAGAAGCCCGGTCTGTGTCACACGATATGCGATGGCCTGCGCCTGTGTGCTGATGGCGTGCTCCATCTCATCGGTCCTGCTGCCGAGTGCTTTGGCGGCTTTGCGGGCCTTTTTCGATCCTCCGGCATCCATCCAGTCTCTTACCAGCCATGCCGCCAGCAGAAGCACCGGCAGGCCGATGCAGACCCACAATACCTGCATTTTCTCGGCTGATGTGTACAAATCCCACCGCATAAAAAGCACCTCCTGCCCTTGATGCCATTCGTCAAAATGTAAAGTTCTCTTTACATCTTCAAGATAACAGGCGGACAGCAAAATGTCAAGAGTATTTGACATTTCAGGTAAGAAAAAACCCCACAGAATTTTCTGTGGGGTTTTGTGAATGTTTACTGATCCTGCTTATCCGGGTCGAGATCCTTTTCGGCTTCTTCAACCTTGGCAAGCTCCTCTGCGGATTCCGCGGGCTTGCTTACCTTGGCGTGCAGCTCCTGCTGCAGCTCGGTCATCAGATCCTCGCCGACGATCTTATCCGAACGATTTCGCCGTTGTAGACCTTAACAAAGGTCTCGCCGTCCATCGTTTCGTTACGGATGAGATACTCGGCAACGCGCTTCATCTCGTCCATGTGCTCGCTCAGCAGCTTTTCACAGGCGTGATATGCGTGCTCGATAATGCGGTGAATCTCGTCGTCGATCTCTGCCGCCTTAACCTCGGAATAGCCCTTGCCGGCTGCCAGATCGCGGCCGAGGAACACCTCGCCATTATCCGAACCGTAGTCGATCGGGCCGATACGCTCGCTCATGCCGTAGCTGGTGACCATGGCGCGTGCCATCTGGGTTGCCTGCTTGATGTCGCCGTATGCACCGGTGGAGATATCCTCCATCGTCAGCTGCTCGGCCACGCGGCCGCCCAGGCAAACGATGATGTACTCCTCCATATACTTCTTGGTACGGTACGCTGATCCTCCTCAGGCAACGGCATGGTGAAGCCGCCTGCGCCGGACGAACGCGGGATGATGGTAACATGGTGTACCGGGTCCTGCGTGGCAGAACGTGGAAGCAGATAGCGTGACCGGCCTCGTGGTACGCGGTCAGGCGCTTGTCATGCTCGTTGATGATGTGGCTCTTCTTCTCCACGCCCATTACAACCTTGAGCAGCGACTCCTCGATCTCCTCCTGCGAGATCAGCTTCTTGTTGCGGCGTGCCGCAAGCAGCGCTGCCTCATTGAGCAGGTTTTTCGAGGTCTGCACCGGTGAAACCGGCGGTCGTCTTGGCAATTTCAGAGAACTTGACATCCGGGTCGAACTGCTTGTTGCGGGCATGTACCTTGAGGACAGCCTCACGGCCCTTGACATCCGGTGCACCGACATATACCTGACGGTCGAACCGGCCCGGGCGCAGCAGCGCCTTATCCAGGATGTCCGCGCGGTTTGTGGCCGCGATCACGATAACGCCCTCGTTTGCACCGAAGCCGTCCATCTCAACAAGCAGCTGGTTCAGCGTCTGCTCACGCTCATCGTGTCCGCCGCCGAGCCCTGCGCCGCGCTGACGGCCGACAGCGTCGATCTCATCGATGAACACGATGGCCGGAGCGGCCTTCTTCGCCTGTTCGAACAGGTCGCGCACACGGCCTGCGCCGACGCCGACGTACAGCTCAACGAAGTCGGAACCGGAAATGGACAGGAACGGTACGCCCGCCTCGCCTGCAACCGCACGCGCGATCAGGGTCTTACCGGTGCCCGGAGGGCCGACCAGCAGCACGCCCTTCGGAATACGCGCGCCGATCTGCACGAACTTCTGCGGATTCTTGAGGAACTCAACAATTTCCTGCAGCTCGGCCTTTTCTTCATCCGCGCCTGCCACATCATTGAAGGTGACCTTGCGCTTATCGTCCTGCGCCAGCTTTGCACGGCCTTGCCAAACTGCATCGGACCTGCTCCGCCGCCGGACTGCTTGTTCATCATAAAGCACCAGAACGCAATCAGCAGCACGATCAGGATCACATACGGCAGGAACTGTGCCCACCACGGAATGGTCGCCGTGCGGTAATCGACCTTGGTCAGCGTGCCATCCCGCATCTGCTGCTGAATAGTCTCACCCAGATCATTATAGAACACGCTTCTGTAGTCGCCCAAATCGTAAGTGTACGTCTGGTTTTCCTTTTTCAGATGCATGGTCAGCGTGGTGTCGTCCACGTCGTACTGGTCAACATCGCCATCCATAAAGTAGTTGTAAATCTGATTATAGGACAGCGTTTCTGTCTGCTGTGTCTGGCTGACCACATAGCTGACGCCCGCCAGCAGGCACACCAGTATAATCAGGTAAAGGCCGAAGCCTTTCATTTTGCCTTTCAAATCGGTTTAACACCTCTTCCCTAAATTACTCGCCGCCGTAAACATACGGCTTAAGTATGCCGATATACGGCAGATTGCGGTATTTTTCTGCGTAATCGAGACCGTAGCCGACGACGAACTCGTCCGGAATCTCATAGCCGAGATAATCCACATCAACCTGAATCTTGCGGCGCTCCGGCTTGGAGAGCAGCGTGCACAGACGGATGGAATTTGCGCCGCGTGCTGCAAGGATCTGCATCAGATAATGCAGCGTTACGCCGGAATCCAGAATATCCTCAACGATCAGCAGGTCGCGGCCGTCGATCGGCTGTGCGATATCCTTGATGATCTGCACCTCGCCGGAGGTCTTGGTGCCCTTGCCGTAGCTGGATACGACCATGAAATCCACGTTGCACGGCGTATCAATGGCGCGGGTCAGGTCGGCCATGAACACATAGGAGCCCTTGAGCACACTGACGATCAGCGGGTTCTTGTCGCGGTAGTCCTCCGTGATACGCGCACCCAGCTCTGCTACCTTTTCGTGAAGCTGCTCCTCGGTAAAGTAAACTTCCTTGATGTCATCTCGCATATTATAAGCCATTTTTCGATAACCCTTTACTGTAATCTGCAGTGTATTTGCGTTATTTTTGGCTGTTCTGCTGCAGTCCGCACCGATATCCTGCACCGCGATCACGCCGTTTTTATCTGCGATGACGGCCATCGCATTCCGCATATAGCGCGGAATCTTTCGGTCGATCATCAGCTTTTTGAGCGATCTGCTGCCGCCGTTTTCGGTCAGCCGCAGGGTATCTCCGGTGCGCCGCGTGCGAACACACAGCGATTCAAAATCTATTGTACCACAATCCAGGCAAAAAGTATTGAATGTTTTGTAAAAACTTCGGATTTTTCTATTTTTTTTGCGGCGAGCTTTACCGTGTTCTTCCAGATCGTCCCTGCAAATGGTAGGGTAAGCGGGATTTCCGGCCGCTCGACCGCAGTTTCAGCCTTGGGAATGATGCGCAGAACGTCATATTCACGTCTTGCGAAATAGCCGTTCGGCAAATCGGTTTCCGCAGACGGAGACGCGGTTTCCAGCAGATGCTCGAGCGCAGTAATATGCTTTGCGGTTACGTCTTTGAGCGGCATATCCGCATTTTCGAGCAGCAGCCGCAGCGCTCGGCTGCGAACCGCCGGTGCGGCTTCCCGCAGAGGCTGAATCTTCCACGCACCGTTCCCGACTGCGCAAAGTTGTACACAGGTCTGTGCATAACTCTGCAGGCAAGTCTCGTCCTGCCGAAGCTGACGCGAAAGCCGTGCTGCCGCCTGCGCCGCCTGCGGATTCAATTCCCGCAGAACGGGAACGACCTCTTGACGAAGGCGGTTGCGCGTATAAGCCGTGTCCGCGTTCGTGCTGTCCGTGACGAAATCCTGTCCGCGCTCGCGCAGAAAGGCTTCGATTTCCCGCCGTTCGACCTCGATGAGGCCGAATGATGCGTCCGCGCACCGGCGGAATGCCCGTGAGACCTTTCGCACCTGTGCCGCGCACCAAATGGAACAGCATGGTCTCCAGATTGTCGTCCGCATTGTGCGCCACCGCGATTTTAGCTCCGTGTGCAGCATGCTCCAGCCGTGCATAGCGAATACGCCGCGCGGTCTCCTCCACCGCAGAATCGCCTGCGGCAGCGGCTATGTCCACGCGCTCGACCGTCAGTTCCACGCCAAGCTTCACACAGCCTGCGGCAGAAGGCTTCGTCCCGGTCGGACTCTGCACCGCGCAGACAGTGGTTGAGGTGAAATGCCCGCACCGGATACCCCAGCTCGCGCAGACTCAGCAGAAGCGCTGTGGAATCCGCACCGCCGGACAGGGCAACCAGCACATTTTCGCTGGTTTCAAGCATCATATAGTCAGAAATCGTCCGTTTTACCGTATCCAGCATGGCTTACCTCCTCGTGAATGCGGTCTGGATTGGAGAACGTGTATACTGACCGACCCATTGCAGCTCAATGGTGCCGGTCGCACCGTGACGGTTTTTCGCAATGATAATTTCTGCAATATTTTTATTTTCGCTTTCATCATCGTAGTAGTCGTCGCGGTAGATAAACATAACGATGTCGGCGTCCTGCTCGATAGCGCCGGACTCACGCAGGTCGGACAGCATCGGGCGCTTGTCCGACGGCTGCTCGTTTGCACGCGACAGCTGCGACAGACACACGACCGGAACATTGAGTTCCTTCGCCATAATTTTCAGCGAACGCGAAATCTCTGCGACCTCCTGCACACGGTTATCCATGTGGCGGCCGCCGACGTGCATCAGCTGCAGATAGTCGATGACGATCAGACCGAGTTCGTCGCCCAGTCTGCGGCATTTCGCCTTGATCTCCGCAACCGTGATGGCCGGATTGTCGTCCACATAGATATTCAGTCCTGCCAGTACGCCGGACGCACGCGCGATCTTTACCCAGTCGTCACCGTCCAGATTGCCGGTTTTCAGCTTCTGCGACTCGATGAGTGCCTCACTCGACAGAAAACGGCTGGCCAGCTGTTCCTTGCCCATTTCAAGCTGGAACACGCACACGCCGGTGCCCTTTTGTCGCCGCGCTCCTTATTCTTGACACTTGCCTTAGCCGCATTGAGCGCCACGTTGAGCGCAAATGCGGTCTTGCCCATGCCGGGTCGTGCCGCAATGAGAATCAGGTCGGATTTATTGAGACCGGTCAGCGCCGTGTCCAGCGCGTGGAAGCCGGTGGACATACCGGGAATTTCACTGTCCGACCGGGCACGCTCGTCCAGTTCGGTATACAGATCGGCGATAACCTCAGAAAGCCGTGACAGGCCCTTAATTTCACGTCCCTGCCGGATGCTGTAAATGCGCTGCTCCGCCAGCTCGGCAATGCCGGAGGCTTCGCCATGGGCTTCGAGGGCGTTCTGCTGAATCTCGCTGCCCGCATCCGCCAGCTGGCGCAGCAGGCTCTTGTCACGCACGATGCGGACGTACTCGTTGACATTCCGCGCACCCGGCGTGACCTCCATCAGCTGAAAGAGATACGCGCGGCCGCCGGCCTCGTCGTAGTAGCCCATGCGCGTGAGCATATCCAGAACGGTTACCGGGTCAATACGCTGTGCACCGTTGAACATCGAGTAGATAGTCTCAAAAGATGCGCTTGTTTTCTTCCGCGTAAAATCATCGGCGCGCACCTGCTCGATGACCTCAGGAATGCAATTCGGATCGACCAGCATCGCGCCTAAAAGCGACTGCTCCGCAGTCAGATCCTGCGGCACCTGCCGCATCAAAAGTTCGTCGGGCACTTACTTACCTTCCTCCGCTAACAAATTGAGAATGGAAAATGGAGAATTGAAATGAGGAACAAAAATGACAACGCAGGCATCGCCTGCGTCAATCAAATCCGCTTTGCTTGCAAAGCGCAACCTCAGATGCAGCCGTACCGAATGGTACGGCAAGCATCTCGGTCCCGCCGCAGCGACCGTGCGTTCCACGCACGGCATGAAATAGGACACGGCATTGCCGTGTCCGTAAAAAGTCGCGACATGCGCGTGACTTTTTACACCCCGACCCAGCGCTCTTGGAGCGCGTCCGGTATCGCCGGTCGGTTTCTCCGGAACCGACCGGCGTATATAGGGGGTATTGATACCCCCTATAGGTGCAGGTTACGCCTCGACTACCTGCACCAGAATCTCGCCTGCGATATCCTGATACAGCTTTGCCTTTACGCGGTGTACACCGAAGGTCTTGATCGGCTCCTCGAGCACGATCTTCTGCTTCGGTACGTTCAGACCGTACTGCTTGTTCAGCTCCTCAGCGATTTCCTTGGAGGTAACAGCGCCGAACAGACGGCCGCCCGTGCCGCCCTTGGCCGGAACCTTTACCGGGCTCTCCTTGAGTTTCTCGGCTGCCTCGCGGGCTGCCTGCTGCTCGAGTGCGATCTTGCGTGCGTGTGCCTCATCCTGCGCCTTCTTGACGTTCAGGTTATCCGCGGTTGCCGGCTCTGCCAGACCGCGCGGCATCAGGAAGTTGCGGCCGTAGCCCTCGCTGACCTCGATCAGCTCGCCCTTTTTGCCCTTGCCCTTAACGTCGGCCTTGAGAATTACTTTCATGATGATTACTCCTTTTGTGTGTACTGAGGGCAAAACCGCTCTTGTTCAATTATGCGGTATTGCCCTATATCGAATGCGGCGAACAGCTTCGCCTGCTTTTCGGTCTAATTACGGCTGTCGTGAAACGCCTTTTCCGACAGACTGTTATTTATTGTCGTCCTGCTTTTCGGTCCGCTGATCGTCGAAGTAGCCGCGAATAGCATCCGTGATCAGCTTGTCGGCCTCCTCCGGCGTGGTATTCTTCAGCTGTGCACCGGCCGCCGAATGGTTGCCGCCGCCGCCGAGTCTCTCCATCAGCAGCTGCACATTGACGTGGCCTGCCGCACGAGCGGAAACCGCCATATCATTACCGCTGCGGAACGCAACAACGCTTGCATGTGTGCCGATGATGGACAGCAGCTCGTCCGCTGCCTGTGCGGCCGCAATGCGGTCTACCTCCTCACCGGTGATGGCAAAGATAACACCCTGACCGCAGTCGCGCGCGGAAGAAATCAGCTTCTGGCGCTCCATATACTGGTCAAAGCTGGACTGGAACAGGCGCTTGACATCGCTCGACTCCGCACCTGCGCGGCGCAGATACGCTGCCGCCTCAAATGTGCGGACGCCGGTGCGCGTTGAAAAGCCCTTGGTATCCAGATAAATACCCGCCAGCATGGCTTCCGCCTCGCAGGTGAGAATGCCGCTGGTCGGCACAAGATACTGCAGCAGCTCGCTGACCAGCTCGGATGCGGACGACGCATACGGCTCGTGCAGGGATACGACTGCGTTCTCAATATAATCCGCCGCACGGCGGTGATGGTCAATGACTGCGATCTTGTTGATAGATTCGAGCAGCGCCGCGCTCTCCACATAGCCAGGACGGTTTACGTCCACCACGATAAGCAGCGTGTTGAAATCGCACGCGATCATCGCATCCTCGGCGCTGATGAACACGCCCTTGTACTCAGACTGGGTTTCCAGCCGCTCGATCAGGTCACTTGCCATGGTGTGCTGACGGTCCACAACAATGTGCACCGGTCTGCCCTGACGCGCGCGGCACAGACCATACCGGCAGCAGCGCCGATGGCGTCCATATCGCTGTTCTTATCACCCATGACCAACACCTGAGACGAGTCGCGGATCAGCTGGCTGAGTGCGTTGGCAACCACGCGGCTCTTGACCTTGGTGCGCTTCTCGACTTCTTCGCTCAGTCCGCCGAAGAAGGCAAAGTTAAATTTATTCTTGATAACCGCCTGGTCGCCGCCGCGGGACAGCGCCATGTCGATAGCAAGTCCGGCAAACTGATAGCTTTCCGCAAGCGTTTCGCCGTCGCGTCCGATACCGATGGACAGAGTAGCTACAACGCCCTCGTGGTTCTCAATCTCGCGCACCTCCTGCAGAACGGAGAACTTGCGCGCGACCAGCTTGTCCAGCTCGGCGCTTTCGATCACGAAGATATACTTGTCGCGGTCGTACCTGCGCAGTACGGCGCTTGAGTCCTTCACCCAGGCAAACAGACGTTTGTCAATGCCCGCCAGAATGTTGGATTTTTCCGAGTCAGTGGTATTCTTGACCAGATCCTCATAGTTGTCGATCGCGATAACCGCGATAGCCGGACGGGTAGTCTCCGCTGCGTCGCGCAGACGGACAAACTCAGTGCAGTCGATAAAATGCAGCATCATCAGCTGCCCCGCGCCACTCTGCACCAGACTGCCGAATACATGGTACTGCCGCTTGCCGATGCCAAGCTCGCCCGGGAACGCGGTCTGTCCCTTGATGAGCCAGCCGGTCTCAAACGTCGGTGCGATCTCGCCCATGCGAACGCCGCTTACCGCAGTCCCTCGACCGCTGATTTCCGCAAATGCGTCATTCGCCCATACGATCTCACCCGTGGTAGCCAGCGCGACAGCTGTCGGCAGCGGCGAGCGTGTCACCGCCGGACGGATCTCTCCGCCGTCTACCTCGATGTTGTTCATCAGTTCCTGCACCTGCCGCTGCCGTGCCGCATTCGTACGCAGCGAAACAATCCGCAGGATGATACACACCACAATACCCGCCGCACCGTACACGCGGGAGAAATAAAGTCCCACGACCGCAAACAGGAAAAACAGCACATAAAACATTACGCTGTTGGGAGCCAGCATCTTCTGTAATCTCTTTTTCAAACCCCTGCCTCCTTTTTTTTGGACGCAAATATTCAACCTAATTATAGCAAGCCATCGCCAGAATTTCAACACTAAATGCAAACCGGTTTTGTATCTTTTCGCCGTCCGCTTGCAATTTTCACAGCTTCATGGTACAGTAACCGTAGATTCGCAATCAGGAGGATATCATTATGCAATTTTCGTTTGCACACAACAACTTCAACGTCCGCGATCTGGACCGCTCGCTTTCTTTTTTATAAGGAGGCTCTCGGTCTGACCGAATCCACCGCATCAACGCACCGGACGGCAGCTTCATTATTGTATACCTGACCGATGGCGTAACGCCGCATCTGCTCGAGCTGACGTGGCTGCGCGACTGGGACAAGCCGTACAACCTCGGTGACAACGAGTTCCACCTGGCCTTCCGCGTGGATGATTTCGATGCCGCACACGCAAAGCACAAGGAAATGGACTGCATCCGCTTTGAAAATCCGGCAATGGGCATCTATTTTATCTCCGACCCGGACGGCTACTGGCTGGAGGTCATTCCCGCAAAGTAAACAGAAAACGCTTGGAGCTGCTGCTTTGAGCGTTTTTTCATTCTCTTAACAGGATTATTCTGTTCATTTTTCGGTAACGGGTGTATACTATTGAAGTTATCTCCTGACGAAAGGACTGTATCATTTGAATCCTTACCTTGATTTATACCTCACATTTGCACGGATTGGCGTATGCACGTTCGGCGGCGGCTATGCCATGCTGCCGATTCTGCAGCGCGAGGTCGTTGAAAACCGCCACTGGGCGACTGAGGACGAGCTGATGGACTACTACGCCATCGGTCAGTGTACGCCGGGCGTTATCGCCGTGAACACGTCCACGTTCATCGGCTACAAGACGCACGGCATTCTCGGCGGTATTGCCGCCACGGCAGGCATGATCACGCCATCGCTGATTATTATCACGATCATTGCCGCATTTATCCAGCAGTTTGCGCATCTCGCTGTCGTGCAGCACGCATTTGCCGGAATCCGCATCGCGGTCTGCGCGCTTGTGCTGCAGTCCGTGTGGAAAATGGCGAAAAAAGGGCGTTGTTGACGTTCCGACCAGTGTTATCCTGCTCGTTACGTTCGTGGCTGTCGCCTTCTTCGGCGTTTCTCCCGTTGTGATGGTCATCGTTGCCGCCATCGCCGGTATCGCTATCGGTATGATCAGGGAGGAAACGCGCATGATTTTCCTTCAGCTGTTTTTCGAATTTTTCAAAGCGGGTCTATTCGCCATCGGCGGCGGACTGGCGACCCTGCCCTTTCTCAAGCAGATTTCGCTGCGGTATCCGTGGTTCACGCCGAATGATCTGATGGACATGATTGCGGTCTCCGAGTCCACACCCGGTCCGATGGGTGTCAACTCGGCAACATACGCAGGCTTCCACGCAGCCGGCATTCCCGGTGCCATCACAGCGACCTGCTCGCTTGTGCTGCCGTCGGTCATCATCATCATTCTGGTGTCGCGTGCGCTCGATAAGTTCCGCGACTCTCCGCTGGTCAAGAACGGCTTTTACGGTCTGCGTCCGGCGTCCGCAGGTCTGATCTTCGGCGCAATGTTTGAGGTGTTCGCCGCTTCCCTGCTGCATACGGAAAACTGGTCAGGTATCGCAAGTCTCGGCTCAGTCATCAATGTTCCGGCGATAATTATTTTTCTCGTGCTGTCGCTCGGTATCTGGAAGCTCAAAAGCTGCATCCGATCGTGTTTATCCTGATCGGCGCGGTATGCGGCATTGTGTTTAATCTGTAAGTTTTGATTTGTTATTGTGCAGATTCTCTGTGGAACGGCGGGATGAGGCATCCCGCCGCTGCCCTCCGAATTGCACAAAAAATCCCTTTCTCCGTCGAGAAAGGGATTTTAGCTTGTCGAAAAAAGCAATATTTGATTTTTATGCTTCGTGCGGCAGCACGCATTCAATCGAATTTGCTTTGCAAATTCATAAATTCCGGGAGCATGTATCTCGGAATTTATACAAGGGAAGAAAAATGTGTCCGCAGGACGCGATTTTCTTCGAGATTCGCTCGAAAGCGTGGTTTCGAGCGAGAGGCTGTTCGGAAAACGAAGTTTTCGACAGCCTCAAATCCCTTTCTCCGTCGAGAAAGGGATTTTCTTTATTTCGTGAGGTATTCCTCAATCAACTCACACGCATCCTCAATGCAGCCCGGGCAGGAGCGCCGTACATTGCCGTCGGCTACGCCCTTGAGGTCACGGCACAGATACGCGCCGTTCTTCTGCTCGAATTTCTCCTTGAGCATTTTCGTGACCTTATAGGTCTGACCCTTGGTCGTGCCCGGCTTATCCGCTCCTGCGCTGTTCTTCATGCCCGCGAGCATGAACGCACCGCTCAGCGCGCCGCACATCTCCATGCAGCCCATGCCGAAGCCGAAGCCTTCCGACATTTTATAGGCGGTCTCCTTATCCAGACCAACCAGATCGCAGTACGCGCAGGCCACCGCCTGTGCGCAGTTGTAGCCCTGATCGTGAAAATCCTGTGCCAGTTTTGCCCGTTCTGTCATAACAAATATCTCCTTTTTCAAAGCAAACCGCGCCGTAAACGACGCGGTCAACTTATAGTTTACTTAAGGCACCGCCGCTTTAATTATGCGGTATTGCCTTAATACTGCACCTGTGTGAAATAATACAGGATCGCATTGCACTGTGCACGCGCCTGCTTCTGCCAGTCCTCCTCACTGTCGATGAACTTCTGGATCCTCCTCGTTATCAATGAAACAGAATTCACTCGTCAGCGCCGGAATATTCAGCGCCGCTGCTGCACGGTTGGTGTAATAATAATCGCCGTGACTGCCCTCGCGGAACACGATCTGGCGAATCGGAACACCCAGCTTTTCGTACTCGTCGAGCAGCGCCTGCGCCAGAATTTTGGTCGGTCCGCCGTTCTTGTCCGCAATCTGCGCCAGGATCTCCGCGCCGCGTGCAGTGGTGTTGGCTGCATTGTGGTGGATACTAAAGAACAGGTCCGCCGAGGACGCATACTGTTTCATAACAGCGCCGCGCAGCGTCAGCTCGCTGCCTTCCTCGAGGGTATCGCGCACCATGATAACCTTTGCACCGGCTGCCTCAAGGTACTGCTTGAGGTACTGCGCCACATACAGGTTGACGTGCTTCTCATCGAGCGAACCGCCGTTGTTCGCGCCGACATCGCTGCCGCCGTGACCCGGGTCGATAATGACAGTCTTCACGCCGTCAATGTGCGAGGTGCGCGGCGGCTGTATCGGATCGTTATCCTCGTCGCCGCTGACGTAGTCGCGCACGCGCGTCAGGTAAGCCGCACTGCAGTAGCGGCCGCTGCCCGAAGAGTTATCCATAATATGCGCCCAGCCGTTGCTGATGCTGTCAACCGCGATTTCCGCGCCGTTTTTCAGCACGCCGACCAGCGTGCCGGAGGTGCTCGGACTCGAGCGAACAGACAGCTCGGAACCCACGGTTACACGATACACGCCGCTTGTGAACGTCTCGGCGGGCGTGTCCGGCGTTGTCGGCTCGTCAGGAGTCACCGGTGTACTCGGCGTCGAAGGTGTACTCGGCGTCGAAGGTGTGCTCGGCGTCGAAGGTGTGCTCGGCGTCGAAGGTGTGCTCGGCTGGGAGACAGTCGGCTCGGTCTGCTTATCGACCGCCGCATTGTAATCCCCTTACGCGCACCAGATAGTCTGCGCTGCAGTAACGGCCGCTGCCGCCTGCGCTGTCCAGCAGGTGCGCCCAGCCGTTCGACAGCTTGTCCACGATAACCAGTGCGTCCTTTGCGTACTCGCCCAGCTCAGAATAGCCGGTTCCCGGACCGCTGCGCACGGTCAGCGCCGAATGGACATTGACGCGGTACACGCCGGTCGTGAACGAAGCCGGAGTCGGTGCAGGCGTCGGTGTTTTGAGCGTAACCGTGCGGCTGGGTACGTCGTAATCCGCCGTAAAGCCGAGTGCGGCCGCCATATCTGCAATCTTGTAGTAGTTGTTTCCGTTGATGATGTAACCGTCAAACGAAACCTTTTGCCGTTCACCTTGACGATAGCCGTGGTGGGTTTGCCTGCCGCGCTGGACAGTGCCTTCGTGTTCAGCTCTCCGCCGACCGCGGTGTAGTTCTTGCCGGTCGTCAGGGTGATAACGTTGGTGGACTTCTCCCAGCCTACCTCAAACTCTGCGGTGCTGTTGCGCAGCAGATACGCTACATCACGCAGCTTGAAATAATTATACTTGTTAATTAAGTACGCCTGCGGATTGGTCACCGCTTTGCCGTTGAGCTGAAACGCGTGCGTGGTCTTTGCCGCGCTGACGACTGCTCTCGCCTGCGGCAGATCCTGTGTCAGATCCCGCTCGACGGCAGTCTCGGCCGTGACGGCTGTGGTCTCTGCCTCCGCGGCATCCTGCGGCAATTCTGCGGCTGCCGCACCCGCTGTCATATATATCGCCGCACTAAGCAATGCCGCGATCATTCGTTTGAAACGCATTCTTGAACCTCCATGCTGTTTCGCCGGTGGGTTGCTTTCCTGCATGCCCGCTGCGGGCATTCTCGATGGTATTTTACCACAAAACATGGCACATTTCAACGAAATATGACGAAACCGGGGCATTTGTAATATTACAAATGCCCCGATTATTCCATATAAGTACAATATTTCGTTAAATCTCTTCCATCTGCCTGTTGATGGAATCCTCGCAGGAGCGCATGGCATCCAGTGTCTGCTGCCACAGCTCCTCGAGCGTCAGTCCACACAGCTCCGCGCCGCGCTCGATGACCTCACGCGAGCAGCCTGCCGCGAACTTTTTTATCCTTGTATTTCTTCTTCAGGCTCTTGAGCTCCATGTCCTGCACGCTCTTGGACGGGCGCATGAGCGCCGCCGCACCGATCAGCCCGGTCAGCTCATCGGCTGCATACAGCAGCTTTTCCATCTCGTGCTCCGGCTTGATATCCACGCAAATTGCCCAGCCGTGGCTGCATACCGCGTGGATAATGCTCTCCTCTGCACCGCCCTCGCGCAGCAGCTCGGGCGCCTTGACGCAGTGCTGCTCCGGCCATTGTTCAAAATCAATATCATGCAGCAGGCCGACAATGCCCCAGAATTCCGGGTCATAGCCGCGCTGCTCCGCAAAACAGCGCATGACGCCCTCAACCGTCAGCGCATGCCGTAAATGGAACGGCTCCGCGTTGTACCTGCGAAGAAGCTCCCATGCTTGTTGTCTGGTCATTTTGCAAAATCCCTTCTGTCATTTTCAATGTATGCGCAGGGCGGGATGCCCATATCAGTTTTGCAGCCAGCTTGGCTTTTCCCGCATTCTGACGCCTGCGGCGATGCCGAGCGCGGCGAACATGGTAACGATGGACGTACCGCCGTAGGAGAAGAACGGCAGCGTCAGGCCCATGACAGGCAGCAGACCGACATTCATAAAGATATTCATAAAGGTCTGGAACAGCAGCATGCCGCCTACGCCGACCGCAATCAGCGCCGAAAACGGCGTGGAGGCGCGGTACGCCACATAAAACAGGCGGATGATCAGCGCCATCAGCAGGATGATGATGAGCAGACAGCCGAGGAAGCCCAGTTCCTCGCCGGCTACCGAGAAAATATAGTCGGTCTGGTTCTCCGGCACATACTGCATCTGGGTCATCGTGCCGTTGGTCCAGCCTTGACCGGTAAACTGCCCCGAGCCGATGGCGATCTTGCCGTAGGTCGCCTGTCGGGACTGTTCCACGTCGATCGACGGGTCAAACAGCACGAGGATTCGCGTTTTCTGGTAATCCTTGAGCACATAATTCCACAGGATCGGCACGCTTGCGATACCGACTCCGGCAGCAATGCCCAGCCACTTGAGCGGCAGACCGGCCGAGAACAGCATGATAACCGCGATCATCAGGTACTGGATCGCCATGCCTGTGTCGCCCGACGAGAGCACGACCGCCCCCATCATTACCAGCGTGTGCAGACCGACCGAAACCAGTCCGCGCCATTCGGTGATATGATCCTGTATTTCGGTCATGTGCGCGGCAATCGTGAAGATGAAGATCAGCTTGCCAAGCTCACCCGGCTGCAGGCTTGTCACGCCCAGATTGAGCCATGCACGCTGACCGTTGACCTCGGTGCCGAGCGGCGTAAACAGCAGAAACTGCAGCAGAATATTGCCGATCACGAATATTTTCCATAGGTCGCCCAGATTTTCCAAGTCGATCAGACTGAGCGCGACAAACGCCGCCAGACCGAGAATGATCGCGGCACCCTGTACATACAGGTTTTTCGTCGAGCCGTCCAGCGCCGTCACCGGATTGAGCGTTGCCGAATAAATGAGGAGCATGCCGTAGATCGAGCAGACCAGTCCCAGCAGCATCAGATACAGGTCGGTGTTTTTGATATAATGCGTAACAGAGTGTACAATGGAACGAGCAGTATCCATCAAACCCCTCCCTTTCAAAATGGAAAATTGAGAATTGAGAATTGGAAATCAGGGTATCGCCGCAAAGCAGCAGAATTAAATTACAGTGCTTTGCACTGCCACACTCATTTTCATTATTCATTTTCCATTCTCAATTACATTTCTATATGATACCACAACACACCCCGCTTTGCGAGTAACAATTTCGGCAAATTTTTCGCGTGCTTGTATGGAAAACCGGACGAAGTATTGATATAATGAATATATTATGTTACCCGCTGCAAAATAGAGGAGGAATTTCATGTTATCCGATATTGAAATCGCACAGGCTGTCAGATGCGCCCGATCACCGAGGTTGCCGCTGCTGCCGGTCTGGATGCCGACGATCTGGAGCTGTACGGCAAGTACAAGGCAAAGCTGTCCGCAGACGTGTGGACCAAGGTGAAGGACAAGGAAAACGGCAAGCTGGTCCTCGTCACCGCCATCAACCCGACCCCGGCGGGCGAGGGCAAGACCACGACGTCCGTCGGTCTGGGTCAGGCACTGTGCAAACAGGGCAAAAACGCTATTATCGCACTGCGTGAGCCGTCTCTCGGTCCGGTATTCGGCATCAAGGGCGGCGCGGCCGGCGGCGGCTATGCGCAGGTTGTCCCCATGGAGGACATCAACCTGCACTTCACCGGCGATATGCACGCCATCACGGCGGCGAACAACCTGCTGTGCGCGATGCTGGACAACCACATGCAGCAGGGCAATCTGCTGAACATTGATCCGCGCCGTATTGTGTTCACCCGTGTAATGGACATGAACGACCGTGCTCTCGCAACATCACCATCGGTCTGGGCGGCAAGGTGAACGGTGTGCCGCGCGAGGATCACTTCATGATCACCGTAGCATCCGAGGTTATGGCTATCCTGTGTCTGGCTGCTGATCTGGACGACCTGAAAAAGCGTTTCGGTGATATTTCTGGTGGCATACAGCTACGCCGGCAAGCCGATCTACGCCCGCGACCTGCATGCAGAGGGGCGCCATGACGGCACTGATGAAGGATGCCATCAAGCCCAACCTGATTCAGACTCTCGAGGGCACGCCCCTGTCTGATGCACGGCGGTCCGTTCGCCAATATCGCACACGGCTGCAACAGCGTGCAGGCAACCAAGCTGGCACTCAAGCTGGGTGATATTGCCATCACAGGGCAGGCTTCGGCGCTGACCTCGGCGCAGAGAAATTCATGGACATCAAGTGCCGCAAGGCCGGTCTGGCTCCGGACTGCATCGTACTGGTTGCGACCGTCCGCGCGCTCAAGTACAACGGCGGCGTAGCCAAGGCTGATCTCAACCAGCCGAACATGGATGCACTGAAGCACGGTATCTGCAATCTGATGCGCATCTGGATAACATGAAGAAGTTCGGCGTACCGGTCGTTGTTGCCGTCAACGCATTCCCCGACCGATACCGCTGAGGAGATGGATTTCATCCGCGAGCACTGTGCCGAGCGCGGTGTGCGCGTAGCACTCTCCGAGGTATTTGCCAAGGGGCGGCGAAGGCGGTCAGGCGCTGGCCGACGAGGTTCTGGCTGTGCTTGACGAGAGCAAGGCCGACTTCCACATGCTGTACGAGGATTCGCTCCCGCTCGAGGACAAGATCCGCAAGATCGCCAAGGAGATTTACGGTGCACTCGGCGTAACCATCGCACCTGCCGCAAAGAAGGAGCTGGCAAACATCACCGAGATGGGCTACGGCAACCTGCCGGTCTGCGTTGCAAAGACGCAGTATTCGCTCTCCGATGACGCATCGCTGCTCGGCCGCCCGACCGAGTTTGTTGTCAACGTGCGCACCGCTCGTCTGGCTGCCGGTGCAGGCTTTGTTGTTGTAGAGACCGGCTCGATCATGACCATGCCCGGTCTGCCCAAGGTTCCGGCTGCAGAGAAGATCGACGTAGACAGCAACGGTAAGATCACCGGTCTGTTCTAAGGCAACACCGCACAATTAAAGCTGCGGCGGTATTGCCCTAAATACAATTCAAATGAAGAGTGGAGAGAACACCGACTACGGTATGCTCTCCACTTTTCCCCTCTTCTTTTTTGCTGTGAAAGTGATATTATGCAAATCAGTCTTATTTTAGCGCAGCAGATTGCCGAGCTGTTTCTCATTCTTCTGATCGGCTGCGTGCTCGTCAAGGTCCGGCTGCTCAAAAGTGCGGACAGCCGCGTGCTGTCGGTCGTGATGGTGTATGCGGTCATGCCGTGCGTCATCATCAACGCCTTTCAGGTGGATTACTCTCCTGCCGTTGTTACCGGATTGCTGTACGCCTTTGCGCTGGCGATTGCGCTGCACGCGCTGCTTCTTCTGCTGGCGCGGCTGCTGCGCCGTCCGCTGCGGCTGGATGTGATTGAGCGCACCTGCATCATCTACACGAATGCGGGCATTCTGGTCATTCCGCTGGTGCGGGCACTGCTTGGCGCGGATTATGTGATCTATTCCTGTGCGTTCCTCGTCGTACAGCAGGTTCTCCTGTGGACGCACTGCCGCAGTCTGCTCTGCGGTACGCGCGGCTTTGCGTGGAAAAAGATCATCGGCAATGTCAATATCATCGCCATTTTGATCGGCGGTGCACTGTTCATCCTGCGGCTGCCGCTGCCCGGTCTGGTGAACGATTTGTTCTCTCAGCTTGGCGCGATGGTCGGCCCGATCGGCATGCTGCTGGCCGGTATCGTCATTGCAGACACGCCGCTCCGCCAGCTGTTTATGAGCCGTCGGCATTATGTTCCTGTGCTGCTGCGGCTGATTATCTGTCCGATTATCACAGTGCTGCTGCTTCGCGTCATCGGTGCGGCAAGCTGGATTCCGATGGACACAGCATTCTGCTGACCGTGTATCTCGCGTGCATCACGCCTGCGTGCGCTACGGTTACTTCGATGGCGCAGCTTTACGACCGCGATGCTGAGTATTCCAGCGCACTGTATGTGCTCACAACGCTGTTCTCCATCCTCACCATGCCGCTGATGGTATGGGTGTTTGAAGTACTCATTTAACAAAACCCGTGTATTTCACAAGAGATACACGGGTTGCGGCTGTCGCGAAACTACAGTTTCGCCGACAAGCAGGAACGGACCGCAGGCCGTTCCAAAGTCGTCCGAAAGTTCCTATGCAGAAACTTTCTCCCTCTAAAGTGTAAAAAGCCAGATACATGCCTGAAAGTTTTTACGAATTTGCACAGCAAATTTATTTTATGCGCGCTGTCGCGCAATTGAAGTAAATTTCAACTTTTTTCGATAAACCAAACCCGTGTATTTCACAAGAGATACGTTAGGCAACACCGCACAATTAAGGCGGCGGTGCTTTTGCGGAAATTTTGTGCTCTGACTTTGTTGCAGTTTCACGGTAATACATCAAGTATTACCGCAAAACTGTGCCTCGTCAGTACGCAAAATTTACTCGCCAATCACTCTTGTTCAATTATGCGGTATTGCCTTAATATCCCAGTTTTTCGCCGATGAGCACGACCTCACAGCTTTCAAATCCGCTCGGCACGCCCATGGGATGACCATGGCGCGGCAGATACGCTCCGGACTTTACAGTTGTGACATCTGCCGTCAACCGCACACGGTGTTTTTTATTCAGCCGCTTGGCATTGAGCGGAGCGGCAATATTTCTTGCCCGCTCGATGGCGCTCTGCAGGTCGGGACGCAGCTTGTTCACGCCGCACACGAAAATGCAGCGCTTCGGTCCGAACAGCGTGGCCGCCACGCGGTTGCACTTACCGTCGATGTTGACGATCTCGCCGGTCTCGCTCAGTCCGTTCGCTGAAGACAGGTAAACGTCCGGCGTCTGGCAGTACACGCCCTTGTCGATCCAATGCCAGTGCACGTCCGTGCTGTCCGCAAAGTTCTCCGGAAAAACCAAGCTGCTTCATCGTCATTGAGCCGCCCATCGACACGGATTTGCCTGCACAGGTGTCTCTCAGGTAGGAAACCGCCTCGTCTTTTGTTGCAAAATAGTGGAAACCGAAGCCGTAGCCGGTCAGAGTCTTCTCCGCCTTGCTCACATCGGGCACGCCATACTCGAACAGCGGCAGCAGATCGCTCGGCTCATACGCAAGCGCGTCCGCACCGGATGCACGCAGCTCCTCCGCCGAGCGGAATCCCCAGGCAACACCGATGGCGGTCAGTCCTGCGTTTACTGCGGTCTGCATATCGGTCGCGCTGTCGCCGATATAGAGGGTCGTTTCCTTATCGCCGCCCAGCTCGTCCAGCAGCTGCAGCACGCTTGTCAGATCCGGCTTGCGCGGGATATTCGGGCGTTCGCCACAGGTAATGCACACCAGATCGCCGAAATAGTGCTCAACCAGCGCTTTCGCGGCGGAATCGTACTTGTTCGACAGCACACCGACCGTCACGCCGTTCTCCTTGAGCGTTTCAAGCACCGAAACAATGCCCTCATACGGATGCGTGCGGTTCATCATGTGCTCGCCGTAGAACGCGCGGAAATCCGCCAGACAGATGTCGATCATCTCGTCCGTGCGGCTCTCCTCGGGAATGCTGCGCTCGACCAGCTTGCGTACGCCGTTGCCGATGCGGATGCGCGTCTGCTCCATGCTCACCGTTGGAAAGCCGTGCTTCTCCACGGCATAGGTTACGCTGTCGCACAGATCACCGAGCGAGTTGAGCAGCGTACCGTCTAAATCAAAAATGGCAGTTGTCATTTTCATACATATTCGTCCTTTTCTTGTCCGTGAAAATAGAATACCGCACCACAGAATTCCGTGATGCGGTATCATTATAGCACATTTTCTTACCCGCGCATATATACGTCTTGGTAATTTCACCGAGCATGGACGAAACCGTCGGGTTGAGCGCTTCCGCGCGCACGCGCCAGCGCCAGTTTTTGCCGCCGATGGTGGCAGGCGTATTCATGCGGGAATCCGCACCGAGCGAGAGCAGATCCTGCAGGGTCGTCATAGCGATGTTCGCCGAGGACGCCCATACGCACTTGATGGCACTCCAGCCCATGGCCTCGGCGTGCGAGGTACGCAGATAGCGGTATGCAAACTGCTTCTCCGGCTCGGAGCAGATGTCCATGATCTGCTCGCACACGGTCTGTGAATCGTGCGTCGAGGTATAGACGATGCTGTTCGGCTTATAGTTGTGCGGCAGGTGCTCGTTGTCGTAATCCGGCGTAAAGCCGAAAACCAGCACGCGCATGCCCGGGAAACCGCTTTCCTCGAGCAGCTCGCTTGACCTCATCGGTCTGCACGCCGAGATCCTCCGCGATGAGCGGCACCGGACCGAGCGCCTTCTCGATGGCGTTAAACAGCTCCATGCCGGGACCCTTTGCGCCACTTGCCGTTGATGGCGGTCTCCTCGTCCGCGCCGACCTCCCAGTAAGCCGCAAAGCCGCGAAAATGGTCGAGACGTACCACGTCGAACAGCGCCATGTTGCTCTTCATGCGCCAGATCCACCACGCGTAGTTTTCCGCCTTGTGCGCTGCCCAGTTATACACGGGGTTGCCCCACAGCTGACCGGTTGCAGAATAGTAATCGGGCGGTACGCCTGCCACCAGCTTGGGGCTGCGGTCGGGCTTCAGCTTGAACAGCTTGGGGTGTGTCCATACATCGGACGAGTCGGCGGAAACGTAAATCGGGATGTCACCGATGATCTGAATGCCCTTTTCGTTGGCATACTCGCGCAGTGCCGTCCACTGCTTGAAGAAAATATACTGCAGAAAATACGGAAATCTACCTCGTCACGCAGCTCTGCGGTCACTTGTTCGAGTGCTGCAGGCTTGCGGTCGCGCACATCCTTGTCCGGCCACATGTAGACCGGCATGTGATGGTATTTCTCCTCCTTGAGCGCCATGAACAGCGCGTAATCCGGCAGCCATTCGTTGTTCTTCTCGGTGAAGGCGGCGATTTCCTCGCGCATTTCCGGTGTCACGCGGCTGTATGCCTTGCGGAACAGCGGCCAGCGGGTATCGGCCAGCTGCTCGAAATCCGCAGTATCCGGCGAAGCATCAAAATCGCCCTGACGAACCTCATCCGCAGTAAGCAGACCGTCCTCCACGAGCAGATCCATGTCGATCAGATACGGATTGCCTGCCGCTGCCGAAAAGCACTGGTACGGCGAATCGCCGAAGCCGGTATGACCGAGCGGAAGCACCTGCCAGTAGGTCTGGTGCGCCGCCGCCAGAAAATCTACAAAATCACGGGCGGTCTTGCCCATGGTGCCCACGCCGTGCGGCGAAGGCAGTGAAGTGACGTGCGCAAGCACGCCGCTGGAACGCTTAAACATTTCTTTCTCTCCCCTGTCAGTGGAACTATTGTTATTATAGCACAGGTGTAGCATTTAACCAAGAACTATCTGCAAATTTGCATATTTTTTTGTGGAAGTTGTGGTCTTTCTGTAAATTTAGCTGAGATAACGGTTGTATCATACTATATCTCTGTGGTATAATATTATGTCTATTATTGCAGAAGATGTGCCGCAGACCGGAGTATTCTGTGGCAGCTTACTCTTTTTTCGTCCCGTTTGAGGACAGTTTTTTTCCGCACTAGGGCAATACCGCACAATTGAACAAGAGCGATTTGCGAGTAAATTTTGCGTACTGACGAGGCGCGGTTTTTGCAGCAATACTGACGTATTGCAAAAAATCGCAACAAAGTCAGGACTCAAAATTTCCGCAAAGCGCCGCAGCTTTAATTGTGCGGTGTTGCCCTAAAATACTGATAAGGGGTTTATCACGCATGAGAATGCGCAAAAAGAAAAAAACTTGGACGTTCGATTTGCCGCCTGCGCGGACGTTATGGCGTTTGAGCCGAAGGAAAAACGCGGCAAGTGGCGCGCCCTGTTCGGCAACGACAATCCGATCCATCTGGAGATCGGCTGCGGCAAGGGCCGTTTTGCCATCGGCATGGCCGAGCAGCACCCGGATGTGAACTTTATCGCGGTCGAGCGCGAGGAAGGTGCGCTCATCATGGCAGCCGAGCGCTGCCAGCAGCAGCCGCTGCCCAATCTGCGGTTTGTATCCTTCGACGCGGCTGAGCTGCTCGAGGTGTTCGCGCCCGGTGAGGTAGACCGCATTTACCTGAATTTTTCCGATCCGTGGCCGCCTAATCGTCAGCGCAAGCGCCGCCTGACCTGGCGTGCGTATCTGGAAGTATACGATGAAATCCTGCGTCAGCAGGGTGATCTGTGCTTTAAGACGGATAATCAGCGCTTTTTCGAGTGGAGTCTGCAGGAGATCTGCCAGTTTGGCTGGCTGATTCAGAATATCTCGCTCGATCTACACAACTCAGACTTTGAGGGCAATGTCATGACCGAGTATGAGGAGAAGTTCTCCGCGGAGGGCTACCGGATTTATCGTCTGGAGGCGCGCCGCCGTCTGCCGGAATTTCTGAAAAAGTAAACGAAAGAGGAAGGTTTTTGCCTTCCTCTTTTGCTTTTTCAAAGTTCCGGTTATCAGTATTGTTTGTTAGTCTCTGCCAGACGGTGGTTGAGCGCTTGCAAAGCGAACGAAATCTTGCCTGCCCGGCAGGGGGCACAAGAGGGTAGACACCAAGGTTTCCACCCTCTGATTTTCACCCCTTTCCTAAGATAGTCTGGCGCAGAGCAGAGACCGGCGACCGCTTCGAAAATGAGAAACGGCAAAGGATTTTTTCTTCCGTAGGGGCGCGCAGTGTGCGCCCATTTCTCTACCTATTCGCAGTGTCAGATTCCATACTGCTACACATACCATTTCATCTCTGCAAGCGCGACACAAGGTGAATTGCCCGAAGGGCGAGAGAAACCATCGCGTTCATTTTCCATTCTCAATTTTCAATTTTCATTCTATACGCATAAAAAAGAGGAAAGCTCACGCTTTCCTCTTGCCCGTTACAACTTATTGTACCCTCTCGGGGTGACGATTGCATCCAGCGGAGTGCCTGCGGCACAGTCCGGGCAGGCTTTGCCGCGCACAAAGTTCTGGTAATGCGGAAAATCCGCGCCGGAGAACAGGCTGACGACCTTTTGCCGCTCAGCTCGCTGATATTGGAGAACAGCGCCGCAAAGCCGGAGCCACGGCCGCCGTAATACTCGACGCACTCCTTCGCCTGTGAGAAGGTCTGACCGGTGGATGCGGAATTGACCAGCACAAGCACATTGCGGTGCTCGATCATATGGCGCAGGTTATCCGAGAACACAAACTGACCGTTGACATTGCTGTCCGGCTCGACAAGATAAATATCCTTGCCGCTGTTGACATTGCCCATGCCCACGCTCGACAGCTCACCGGCGAGATACGCGCCGATGTACTCCGTGCCTTCCATGCACAGCAGTGTATCAATGCTGGTGGACGAGAACTGGTATGCAATGCTGCGCGCGGCTTCTCTGGACATTGCCATGCTGTGCTTGATCTCGGACATATCAATATAGTAGTTGATGTGCGAATGATTCGTGGCAAAATGCCCCGGTATCGCGTCCGCGTAAAGCCGTTTGTTCACACGGGAGGTGATGCGGATCGACTGCTTCATACAAAACCACCTTTCTTACAGCGCACCCCTATCGGGGAATATCTGAGAATCTATCTATATTATACCTCAGCCCGGTTCTCGTGGCAAGAAAAAAGGCGCGGCAGCAGCTTTTCAAATTGCACGCCATGCATAGGGTCGGTATGCTGCGCGGCGGTGTAGGCGATGCAGTCCTTGACGAACTCGCCGGCGAGCGCGCAGGCATCGGCAAGCGCCCTGCCGTTCAGCAGTGCGCCGAGCACGACCGCCGCAAACAGGTCTCCAGTGCCGGGGTAATACTGCGCGATCCTCTCGTGCAGACTGATGGTGCCGCCATCCGCAGACAGACAGCCGGAGCCGACCTTCCCAGGCTCGTAATCCAGGCCGGTCAGCACAACCTGTGCGCCGTAGCGGCTGTGAAGTGCATGCAGCCACTCCTGCGCTTCCGTTTCGTTCTGCGGTGCGGAGGCCGGGTCGCGGTCGAGCAGGATCGCCGCTTCGGTCGTATTCGGCGTGATGATATCCGCAATTTCGCACAGCTCGCGCATACGCGTGCACATTTCGGGTGTATAGGTAGCGTAGACCTCACCGTTATCGCCCATCACCGGGTCGATGAACGCCGTGCCGTTTTCGGATTTCAGCCGCAGCACAGCATCCCGCACACAGTCGATCTGATCCGCTGAGCCGAGAAAGCCCGCGTACACCGACTCAAACCGTAACCCTAACCGGTCGTACTGGTCGATAACACGCGGCATAACGCCGGTCAGATCGACTGTTTCCCAGCCGGGAATGGCCATGTGCGTGGAAAAATATGCGGTCGGCAGCGGCACGCACTGGTGTCCTGCCGCCGAAATCGCTGCAATGATCGGCACAAGCGACGAACGTCCGAAACCCGACAGATCGTGCAGCGCTAAAACCTTTTTCTGCATGGATTTGCTCTCCTTCTTGCTTTAGGGCAACACCGCACAATTAAAGCTGCGGCTTCTTGCGCAGGCTCCGGTCGCGCTGCCGCGGCGCTTTGCGGAAATTTTACGCCCCTGTCTGTATTTCAGCATACAATGAAAAGCCTTTTCTGTCAACGCACCTGTCTGCCAGAATTCACATTATGTACTTAAATTTCCCGATCGGTTGTGGTATAATAAAGGGTAACAAATTGGCGAAGCTGCTTTCGCAAGCAGGGTATGCAATGGTTATGAAAGCAGCTTCCGGATAAAAGGAGATTCTTCATGCTGAAAAAACGCATTCTATCCATCGTGCTGGCGCTGACCATGCTGATGGTACCGGGCGCTTACGCCGCTCAGCCCGCAAAGGACGATATGCGCGGTGTCTGGGTCGCGTCTGTACATAATATTGATTTTCCCCTCCGAGCAGGGCATGACCGCCGACCAGCTCAAGGCCGAGGCCGATACCGAGCTGGACAATATTGCCGCAATGGGCCTGAACACGGTCTTCCTGCAGGTGCGGCCTTCCGCAGATGCGCTGTATCCGTCCAAGCTGTTCCCGTGGAGCCGCTATGTCAGCGGCACAGCCGGTCAGGCACCGGACGGCAGCTTTGACGTCCTCGGCTACTGGGTAACCGCAGCGCACGAGCGCGGTCTGCAGCTGCATGCGTGGATCAACCCATACCGCATTACGATTGACGGCGAAGCCGAATGGAACGCAATCCCGGATTCCAGTCCGGCCAAGCAGCACCCGGAGTGGGTAGTCAAGTACAACGATAACTACTACTTCGATCCCGGTATTCCGGCAGTGCAGCAGCTTGTCGTAGACGGTGCGGCTGAGATCGTCAAGCATTACGACGTAGACGGCATCCATCTGGACGACTATTTCTACCCGGGTACGGATTTTGCCGATGAGGCGACTTACGAGCGCTACGGTCAGGATTTCAGCAGGATCGGTGACTGGAGACGCGACAACGTCAACACACTCATCGCTGCTCTGGATGAGACACTGCATACGCTGGATAAGAACCTCTCGTTCGGTGTCAGTCCCGCCGGTATCTGGGAAAACAAGAGCGCCAACTCCAAGGGCAGCAACACGCAGGGGCAGTCCTCATACAGCGAACTGTACTGCGATTCCCTGCAGTGGATCAACGCCGGCACAGTAGACTATATCTGTCCACAGCTGTACTGGTCGATCGGCTTTGAGCCTGCTGACTTCCAGACGCTCGTCAAGTGGTGGCAGAAGGCGGTTTCCACCAGCGATGTAGCGCTGTACATCGGCATCGGCGCATACCGTTCGGCGGAAGCGCAGCCCGGTGATACCTGGTACGGCACGGATGAAATCGAGCGTCAGCTTACTCTGCTCGATGACAGCATTGATATTCAGGGCGAGGTATTTTCAGCTATGCCTCTCTTGAGTCCATCGACGGCTGTCCGGCCTTCCTGACCGCGCACTACGCGGAGGATAAGCCGGTCACCAGGCCGGATGCCGACAATTCCGGCACCATCACCCAGGAGGAAGCACAGCGGCAGGCTACCCTGCTGGATATGCTTTCCCGCTTTATCGTTTCCCTGTTCCGCTGACCGCACATTTTTTCGGAGGTGCATTCCCATGGTCGATCTACTCACCCGTGAATATGAGGTGAATTACAGCCACATTGACAACCGCGGCATTGCCAAGCCGTCCTTCCTGTGGAATATCATGCAGGACGCAGCGACCGTCCACGCAGAAGCGCTGCACATCGGTCCGCTCGATCTGCGGATCGTGTGGGTGCTCTCGCGCATGAAAGCGCGGCTGACACGTCCGCTGCTGCCGTATGAGCGGCTGCGGTGCGAAACGTGGTGTCCGGGCATCAAGGGTGCAAGCTGGTACCGCAGTTTCTCGTTCTTTGTGGATAACAAGCCGGTTGGCGACGCACAGTCTATGTGGGTAACGCTCGACCCGGAGACTCACCGCATTGTGCGTCCGAGCGCATTTCCCGAAGCCGAGCAGTACCTGCACACCCTCCTGCGGAGAGCTGTTTGCGCCGCTGCCCAAGCTGTCGTGTGACAATGTGCGCCTGCATCATGTTCACGAGGTCCGTTATTCGGATCTGGATGTCAACAATCATGTCAACAACGTGCGTGCGGTCGAGCTGATCTCGGACGCGCTCGACCTGTACAAGCAGCCGGGTTTTGTCTCCGAGCTGCAGGTCAACTACACCGCCGAAACCGCCTGCGGCGAATCGCTTTCGCTGCTGACCGGAACGGCGTACAGCGCACGTTACATTCGCGGTGAAGCCGCTGGCAGAACCCGCTTCGAGGCGCTTGCCACGCTTTCGCCGCTGCCCGACCCGAAGGAGGGATTGGTATGACGCAAGCGATCGAGCAGGCTGTATGCGACATTTTGGGTGCGTGCCAGCCGGTCAAAATCATCCTGTATGCGGAAAAGCGTACGATGGCAACCGACAAGCTTAAGGCGTTCAGCCTTTGCGTTATCGTGCCGGAGAGCGCCAACTGCCGCACACTGCGCACACACCTGCACCTGGCGATTACGGTTTCCGTACCCGTCAGTCTGAGCGTTTACACCACCGAGGAATGGGCGGAGCTTTGCACGGACAGTACCTCGTATGCCGCATGGATCGCCCGGAAAGGCAAGGTGATTTATGACCAGACGGCGTAAAGGTGCATCCGACAGTTGTTTTTACTACAAATGGCTGGACAAGGCGCTGTGCGACCTGCAGGCCGCACGTCTGCTGCTGACCTACGGCGGCGATCATTACAACATCGCGTTCCACTGCCAGCAGGCGATTGAAAAGGCACTGACAGGCTATCTGCTGTTCCGCACCGGACGGCATTTTTGACGGACACAACCTGACGTACCTGTGCCGTCAGGCGATCCAGCTGGACTCGAAGGCGTTCTCCGAATATCTGGACGAGAGTGCAGCGCTCAACGATTTATATATTGAGACGCGGTATCCAACCGACCTGCCGTTTGAGATTGATGAGCTGGAGGTCCGCCGGTATCTGGATATGGCAGAGCGGATGTTTGCTGCGATTCGTCAGCAGCTGTATGAGGGCGGGAGACCGCATGAGATTGTGCAAAGACGATAAATCTGTCTTAAAACGTGAAATTTTCGCTTGCGAAGCGAACAGAATCTTGCCTACCCGGCAGGGGCACAAGAGGGTAGACACCTGCGGTTTCCACCCTCTTGTGAATCACCCCTTTCCCTTAGAAAGCACGGCGAAATTTTCAGAACTGAGACTATAAAGGAACGGCAAAGGATTTTTCTACCGTAGGGGGCGGACCAATGTGTCCGCCCATTTCTTTACCTCTACGCAATGCCAGATTCCTTGCTGCTACACATATCGGCTACTCTCCGCAGGCGCGACACAAGGTGAATTGCCCGAAGGGCAAGAGAGGGTCCCCTGGGGATGACTGTGCCGCGCAACTCGTTTGTCGGATGCTCATTGTGCATCCGTCGAATTTTACGTTCATTTTCTATTCTCCAGTCTCAATTTTCAATTTGGTACTCTTCACTCTCAACTCTCCACTCTTCACTCTCTACAAAACTCCTATCTCCTCACTCCTAACTCCTACCTTGCGTAATATCTCCCATCTTGACACTTGCATACTCCGTCAACTTTTGCTATCATATAAGGATGTAAGGAGTGACTAACCATGAACGCTGCGGAACGACGCACTAAAATCACCCACCTGCTTGCACAGGCGAACGGGCCGTTATCGGCGACCGCGCTGGCCGCGCAATGCGGTGTCAGCCGCCAGATTATTGTAGGCGATGTTGCGCTGCTGCGTGCAGGCGGATTGGCCGTGCTCGCTACGCCGCGCGGATATATTCTGGAGAACACCTCGGCGCCGGCCTGTGCGGAGCGACATTGTCAGCCATCACGACAACAGCCGCATGCTTGAGGAGCTATACACGGTCGTCGATCTCGGCGGAGCCGTGATTGATGTGACGGTCGAGCACGCTGTATACGGCCAGATCTGTGCACCGCTGCATATTTTCTCGCGGTATGACGCCGACGCGTTTAACGAGAAGATTCAGCAGTCCGGCTCCCGGCCGCTGTCCAACCTGACCGGCGGCATCCACCTGCACACCATCCGCGCTACGGATGAGAAAACGCTCGAACGCGTAATTCAGGGGCTCAAGGACAAAGGCTTTCTGCTGCTCGAGGATAACTAAAAACCACCCGAACGATAGATTTCGTTTGGGTGGTTCAGTCTATCAATAAAGTCCGTTTTCGCGATGCTGACGCTGCCGCGCGGCAGCGCGCATGAAATAGAATTTGTTGTGCAAATTCGTAAAAAGCCGGAGCATGTATCTGGCTTTTTACACTTCTGGAGGAAGAAAGTTTCGACCATCGGGAGGAACTTTCGGACGACTTTGGAACGGCCTGCGGTCCGTTCCTGTTTGTCGGCGAAACTGTAGTTTCGCGACAGCCCAACCACCCGAACGACAGATTTCGTTCGGGTGGTTTCCCTTTACTCGTTTTCTGCCTGCTGTTCCTTATACATGGCGATCTGCTCCGCGTCCCATACCTCCAGATCACGCACACCGGCTCGTCCTTCAACGTGGTGGCGGAATTCATGCCGCAGGACTTTTCGCATTTCTTCGGTCAGCTCATCCTCATCCAAATGGCGGTACGCCCGCTTGAACGAGCCGTAGTACATTACAATATACTTGCCCATCGCCGGATCAATGCGGTACTGCCCCCATCACATACAGCGTGCCGCTGCGGTCCTCCGGTGCAGAAGATAGCCGGGTTCCACGACGATACCGCCGTTCAGCTCCTCGTAAAACGACTGCGGAATCTCCTCCGCAAGATCGGATAAAATTTCTTCAAATCGGTCAATCGAGATCATGCCTGTCTTCCTTTCTGACCTTGCTGCTTGTCTATCGGAAAGGAATTGTATCACTTAAGACTGGCGACGAAAACAAGCCGTACCACATGGTGCTGGCTGGTATTTTGTGCCATTGGCATTGCTGTCCCGATGTTTATGTTGCGTATCAGTACCGGGCCCGATGTCCTTCACACGCTGGCGTCAATGCCGCCGTATTCTCGGCATAGTTCATTCTCTCCGGCGGTTGCCGTAGCGGTCTGCATCATATCAACCATTGGCTTTTCACTTAATATCGCTGAATTATTGCACTGCGCGGCGTCCCATATCGTAAGCCTGGCGTTCACTGTGCAGCCGATCTCAAGCAACCTATATCATCATCAACCGTCCGGTTAAAGCATCGTATCTGAACTTCATTATTGCACTGCCGCGTTGAGATGATCACGTTATTAAGTCTATGTCCAGGTAAAGTTGTTCACTGCGAGAAGTCAAACGGCTTTATAGGCGCGTTAAAACCGTTGTTGGTCTGCATCGTCATTCATCGCCAGCCACTTTAT
>VOFB01004922.1_pt1 | contig 45799 bp, 52 predicted proteins | sample 5384141 | NCBI WGS metagenome assembly VOFB01 (sample SAMN12384721, study PRJNA508395) | human gut metagenome | isolation source: healthy gut A | host: Homo sapiens | reverse complement strand
CAGACCTCCAGCTTGCCAAATTTCTTGCCGGCATTGACGATGGTCTTGACAAAGTTCTTGCCGTAGTAGCTGTACAGCCATGCCGTGCGCACGATGAAGTGGCGGTGGCAGAACTGCTCCACATACTTTTCGCCCATGAGCTTGGTGGAGCCGTAGGCGCTGATGGGGCCGGGGATGGTAGCTTCATCCTGCGGGATGCCGCCGTTCTCGCGACCGGAGAACACATAGTCGGTGGACACATGCACCAGGCGGGCACCGGTCTTTTCGGCGGCCTGCGCCAGATTGCGGGGGCCCAGTGCGTTTGCCTTGAAGGCGGCATCATGGTTCACTTCGCAGCCGTCCACATTGGTGTAGGCAGCGCAGTTGATGATGACATCCGGGCGGTTGCGGCGGATGAACTCGTCCACCATTTTGTAGTTGGAGATATCCAGATCCGGCAGGTCCACCGGCAGAACGGTGGCGTTGAGCAGCTTTTCGGGGATAGGGCCGATCTCGCTGCGTCCTTCCCGCAGCTGCTTGAGGATCTCGGTGCCCAGCTGGCCCCTGCATCCAGTAACAATGATCTTCATACCAGTGTGCCTCTCTTCTCAGTAGCGCAGTTTGCCGTCGGCCACGTTCTTCAGGTGCTGGCCGTAGGGGCTCTTGCCGTAGCGCTCGGCGCTGGCCAGCAGGGTCTCGCGGTCGATCCAGCCATACTTGAAGGCGATCTCCTCCGGGGCGCTGATCTTGATGCCCTGACGCTTTTCCACCATACGCACGAAGTCGGCGGCATCCACCAGGCTCTCCATGGTGCCGGTGTCCAGCCAGGCAAAGCCGCGACCCATAAGCTGCACGTCCAGCTCGCCCCTCTTCAGATACATTTCATTCAGGGTGGTGATTTCCAGCTCTCCGCGGGCAGAGGGCTTGACCTGCTTTGCCATCTGCACCACTTCCTTGTTGTAGAAGTACAGGCCGGTAATGGCGTAATTGCTCTTGGGATGCTGGGGTTTTCCTCCACGCTCAGCACCTTGCCGTCCTTATCGAACTCGACGATGCAAAAGCGCTCGGGATCCTGCACATAATAGCCAAAGACGGTGCAGCGGTCCTTGTTCTCGGCGTTGGCGGCGGCAGTCTTCAAGATCTTGGAGAAGCCGTTGCCGTAGAAGATATTATCCCCCAGGATCATGGCGCAGCAGTCGTCGCCAATGAACTCTTCGCCCAGGATGAAGGCCTGTGCCAGGCCGTCCGGGGAGGGCTGAACCTTTATATTGCAGATGGATGCCGTACTGGCTGCCATCGCCCAGCAGCGCCTCAAAGCGGGGCGTGTCGGTGGGGGTGGAAATGATCAGGATGTCCTGAATGCCTGCCAGCATCAGCGTGGACAGAGGGTAGTAGATCATCGGCTTGTCGTAAACCGGCATCAGCTGCTTGCTGGTAACCATGGTCAGCGGGTAAAGCCGGTGCCGGCACCGCCGGCAAGAATGATACCTTTCATACTTGTGCACTCCTTTAATCTTTTGTAAAAAGTTGTGCAGCTGTACGCAGTCCGGGCGGCGTACCGGTCGGACTGCGTATGGATTCAAAGCGGAGCTGCGTCCGCTGTCAACTTGTTCAGCACTGTCCTCTCCTGCAAAAGGAGATAACAGTTCACTTTATTTTACTATCAATTCACATAAAAAGCAAGAAAGAACGGCCCTTCCGGCAAAATTTCCGGAAAAGCCGTTGCAAAGATTTTTTATCTTACCACGCAAAGCCCCACTTGGAAAAATAGCGCAGCAGGCTGCGCAGCTGCCACAGAAAGGGCTTCAGGCTGCGGTGGGCCGCCCGGTGCCAGGCATGGATGGCCGTGTACTGGGGCACCAGATACGCTTTGCCGGTGGTGCGCATCTTCTGGGTGAGGTCGGCATCCTCCACATACATGAAGTAGCCCTCGTCAAAACCGCCCACCTCTTTGAATGCGGCCGTGTCCACCGCCGAGAAGCTGCCGGTGCAAAACTCGATCTCAGTGGGCTGGGTCAGGTCCCGGTCCGCCATGAGGTAGCGTTCGTTGTACTTTGCCCAGAACTTCAGGCAGGGCAGCTGGCGGTAGACCATGGCCCGCACATTGCACCGGCGCAGCGGCAGCCGCTGGGGCTGCCCGTCCGGAAAGGTCAGGGCCGGGCGGGCCATCACCACACCGGGGTGCTGCACCATCCAGTCTGCCAGGTCGCTCAGGGTGTCGGCGGTGAGCTGGATGTCCGGGTTCAGGATAAAATGCACCCGGCTGTGCAGCAGCGAAAGCACCGTATTGTGCCCGGTGCCGAAGCCGCCGTTTTGGTCCGGCAGAGCACCTGCACCTGCTGGCCCGGTGCCGTGCGCAGGGTGCCGTCGGCTGCCGCGCGGGTCAGGCGCTGGCCGCTGCCGTCCGGGCTGGCATTGTCCACCAGATACAGCGTCAGCGGATGGCGGCGGGTGCAGTTCAGCACGGTCTGGGCCGCCCGCAGGGCCTCCTCTGCGCCGTTATAAACTACGATACAGGCTGAAAGTTCCACCAGAGTTCCTCTTTTCGTTTTCAATCAGTTTTCCGAACACAGCTCCCCCTTTCGGGGAGCTGTCTGCGCAGCAGACTGAGAGGGTCACTCCAGCGGCTTGATGTCGAAGGTGAAGTCCTCCTTCATCAGGTCAAAGTTCGGGTTCAGGCAGGGGTCCCCGGCGGCCAGCTGCTTGGTCCACCGCTGCTGGAACCGCTTCACTTCCGACTCAAAGCGCTTGCGCTTGGCCGGGCTCTCGTCCAGGCCGCGGCTCTTGCTCTCGTAGTGATACAGCTGAGCAAAGGGGGTAAAGACATTGGTATACCCGGCCTCCCGCACGCGGACGCAGAAGTCCACATCGTTGAAGGCCACAGCAAAACTCTCGTCCAGGCCGTTCACCTCGTCGTACACGCTCTTGCGCACCATCAGGCAGGCAGCGGTCACGGCATAGACATCCTGCGCATAGACCAGACGGCCCATGTAGCCGGGGTGTCCCACAGGGAAGTTTTTGTGCATGTGGGCGGCCAGGGTCAGGTAGCCAAAGCCGATGCCTGCATGCTGGATGGTGTTGTCCGGGTACAGCAGCTTGACACCCACGCAGCCCACGCGCTCCTGCTGGGCATACATGACCATCTCCTCGAGCCAGCGAGGGGTGATCACCTCGGTGTCATTGTTGAGCAGCAGCAGGTATTCACCGGTCGCTTCCTTGGCGCCAAAGTTGTTCAGGGCGCTGTAGTTGAAGCCGGTGCCCTTCCAGTACAGCACCCGCAGGTTGTCCGGGTGCTCCTTCTGCAGCTGTTCGTAGAGGCGGAAGGTGCCGTCCTCCTTGCTGTTGTTCTCGATGATGAGGACCTCAAAGTCCGCATAGGTGGTCTTGCGGTAGATGGAATCCACGCAGGTGCGCAGATCCGAAGCGTGGTCGCAGCTGGGGATCAGGATGCTCACCTTGCCGGGCTTTGTGATGGTGTAGTCGGTCTTGTAGAAGCCCGGGGTGTTGGGGATCATGGTCACGTCATCCACCGGCACGCCCACGCGCTTGTAGTGGGCACGCAGGGCCTTCATGGCGGCTTCCAGACAGTACATCTTGGCCGAAATGTTGCTTGCCACGCTGGTGGGGCTGGAGCGCCAGTAATACAGCAGGTGCGGGATGTGCACCACCTTTTTGGCCTGCTCGGTCAGGCGCAGGTACAGGTCATAATCCTGGCTGCCGTTGAACTCCGCCCGCTCGTCGCCGCCCACCTTGGCCAGCAGCGCGGCACTGAACACGCTCAGGTGGCAGATGTAGTTGTTGGAGCGGAGGTTGTCCAGCATATAATCCGGCTTGAAGTGGTACACCGTCAGGTGGTCGATGTCGCCCTCAAAGGTGACCTCGTCCGTATACACGAAGTCGGCTCCCTGCTCGGCGATGGCCTGTGCCACATACCACAGAGCGCACGGATGCAGGATGTCGTCGTGGTCCAGCAGGGCCACATAGTCGCCCTTGACCATAGCAAAGCCCTGATTGGTGTTGCCGGCAATGCCGTCGTTCTTGTCCAGCTTCCGATAACGGATGCGGGGGTCGGAGGCGGCGCGGGCCTCCACGGTCTGGCCCACCGTCTCATCCTGCCCGGCGTCCACCATGCACAGCTCCCAGTTGCGGTAGCTCTGATTCTGCACCGAGTCCAGCAGCTCCACCAGGAACTGCTGCGGGGTGTTGTACAGCGGCACCACGATGCTGATGAGCGGGCCTGCCGGCTGGTTGGCCGCCTGCTTTACCAGCAGCTCCGGGGTGGCAAAATGGTCGGCGGGCATGGCTTTGCCCGGGAACAGCTTTTTGTACTCCCGCTTGGCCTTCGCCTGGGCCATCACGCCGGAGATGCCCACCCGGCGCAGCGTTGCCAGAAAGACGAACAGCGGGAAGGTGTGCCACAGCTGGCGGCACTTGCTCACCAGATACCGCATGGGCCAGGTGAGCTTCCAGAACTGGGACTGGACCACGCTGTTCAGCGTTTTTTCCAGATCCTGCTCGTGGCTGCGGCTCAGCGAAAGGTCGCTGCGCAGACGCTCCAGCTGGCGGCCCTGCTCTTCGCCGGTGCGCTCGGCCAGCTCCATGCGCTCCCGCAGGATGTCCAGTTCTTCCTCATATCCGGCCAGCTGCCCGGCTGCATCCGGGGCGTCCGTGCGGCAAAACAGAGCCGTCTGCAAAGCGCGGCCCCGGCTCTGCCACGAAAAATCGCGGTACAGGCCCTGCTGTGCCAGCTGCTTTGCGCAGGCGGCCAGCATCGTTTCTTCGCTGCACACCAGCAGCACCCGGTCGGCCAGTTGCTGCGGCAGGGTGACCCACTCCGGGTCCACCACCACCAGAAGTTCCGGCAGAGCACCCTCGGCAGGCTGCACGGCACCGGTCGCTTCCAGTGCACTTTCCAGTGCGCCGACGCCGCCCAGCACCTGTACGCTGCAGGGGCCGAGCTCCCGCCGGATGCGCTGTGCCAGCTCCCGGCTGCGCTCCGATTCATTCCGGGTCAATTTTTCCTGATCCAACTCCATGCTTCCTTCTCCATTCCTTGGCAAACACTTTTATTTTCCAAACGTCTGATGCGGACAAGCCGCCAACGTGTATCACGCAGATGCGTTGTTTTGTATCACAGAAACCTTTCGTCCCTGCGATAGTATACCAAATTGCGCCGCACTTGAGAAGCCCTTGCCAGAATTTTGGAGGTTCTTTTTGCCGCCAACGTGACACCAGAAGGCCGCTCAGGCCGTGTACCATGGCCGCGGGGCGCATTTTGTCAGCCAAACAGGCTGCGCAGCCAGCCGAACAGACCGCCGCTGCTGCCCTGGCTCGTGATGCTGGCACCCTTGTAATAATGCCGGAGGATGGCCTTATAGCCCATGTTCCGCTCTGCGGCATAGCCCACCGCGCCGCACTGGCTCATGCCCACACCGTGGCCAAAGCCGTAGTAGGTCATGCAGGGGATACCGTTTTCATCCGTGCCAAAGTCAAAGCAGTAGCGGGACGAGACGAACTGCCCGATGTAGCGGTAGCTGCGCCCGTTGGACACAAAGGTGTTGTACTGCACATAGCCGCCCAGGCTCTTGTGGGTGGTGTCCGCATCGGTATAAGGCTCCCCGGTGCGGCTGTCGTTGTACTCCACATAGGTATAATCCTTGCCGATAGAGCGGCGCAGCAGGTTGTGATACTGCTCCTCATAGGGGCTTTCCACGCTCTGCAGATAGGGCACCTCGGTGCCCCAGGCATCGCGGCTGGAGCAGGTGCCGTACACGCCGGTCTGGGTGTTGTAGCCCGCGCTGGCCGACCACACCGCGTCGCAGACACTGCCGTTGTAGGTGAGGATCTCATCCTTCACCGGCTCCACCGCCTTGCGGATGGCTTCCCGGGCAGCGGAGGGGATCTGATCCACCGGGGTGTAGACCAGTGCATTGGCCGAAGAACCGTACTGCTTGTGATATTCCAGATAGGGTGGGCCGCCACGGCCTGTGCCTTCCAGGCCTGCTGGGCCGCACTGGCGCTGACATAGCTGCCGATGGACCCCAGCTCGTTGTAGGTGATGCCCACCAGGCAGTCCACCAGGTTCAGTGTGACGTTTTTTCTTCAGGCCCTGCCCCCGGATGTTCAGGTACGGCAGGGTGATGGTGTCGCCGGAGCCGAACAGCCAGCTCAGGCAGTTTTCCTCCTCCACCGGGAGCAGGGTGGTGTTGGCACCGCCCATGGTCACCGCACCGCCGGACACGGCAGCATCGTCCGCTGCCAGTGCTGCCGGAGCACACAGGCAGAGCACCGCCGCCAGCACCAGCGCCGCAGCGCGGCGCACAAACCCTTGCAGTTGTTTCACGAACCATTCCTCCTCATAATGCGATCTGTTTTCCTTTAGTTTAACACAGCCTGTGTCTGCGGGCAAGGACCGGACTTCTGTTTTATGCACACAAAAAGCCGGGAAGTGCGCTGGTTTCCCGTGCACTTCCCGGTTGGTGTGATGTTTTCAGGTTTCTTCCGGCGTGTCCTGCATGGCACGCGCGATCTCGGCTTCCATGTCCTGCAGGCAGTCCAGCAGCAGCGGATTGAAGGCCCCGCACACCCCGGTACAGATCATCTGCACCACTTCGCTGTGGGTACGGGCGTGGCCGTCCACCGGGCGGCTCACCAGCCGCTCGTACACGTCCGCCAGGCCCACCACCTGTGCTTCGATGGGGATCTGCTCCCCTGCAGGCCGTCCGGATAGCCGCCGCCGTCGTACCGCTCATGGTGCCAGCGGCAGATGTTGTACGCCGTGCGGGCAAAGGCGTCGTCCCGGCATTCGGGCTGTTCTTCCAGCATCTGTGCTCCCAGCAGAGTGTGGCTTTGCAGGGTACGGCGCTCGGCCTCGGTCAGTGGGCCTTCCTTGTGCAGCAAGTCCTCGCAGATCTCCATTTTGCCAATGTCATGCAGGGCCGCCGCCGTGGCAATGGTGCGGCGCATCTCCCGTGTGAGCGGGTAACGGTCGGTCTTTTGGGCCAGCCCGGCCAGCAGCATGGAGGTGAGCTGCGCCACCCGCTGCACATGGTCGCGGCTTTCACCGTTGCGCTTTTCCACCACCTGGCTCAGGATGCCGATCATCATCCGGCTGGCGCGTTCCTTTTCAAAAGCAAGATCTGCCGCCATGGCGCTCAGGCGGCGCTGCTTGGCGTACAGCTGGATGGTGTTGATGATGCGCTGATAGACCACCTTGGCGTCGAACGGGCGGCTGATGTAATCCGAGGCTCCCAGGTCAAAGGCCCGCCGCACCGCGTCCACGGTGTCCTCGCTGGAGATCATGATCACCGGGATCTGTTCCAGCAGGTTTTTCTGGTTCATCTCTTCCAGCACCGTAAAACCGTCGATGCCGGGCATATGGATGTCCAGCAGCACGATGGAAATGCCGGTGGCGTTCTGTTCCAGCAGCTGCAGGCAGGCCTCGCCGCTGGCCGCCTCGGCAATGTCGAACCGGCTGCCCAGCATCTGCCCCAGCATCTTGCGGTTCAGCTCAGAGTCATCCACGATGAGCACGCTCTGGCGGCGGTGCACCGGCGCGGCGGCCGTGCGCTCCGGCTGCTGCTCGGTGATCACGGTGTTCTTCTGCATCTGGGCATAGGTAGCCAGCCGCTCTGCGTGCTCCACCGCCGCCGATACTTCCCCGTCCCGGATCCACACACCGCCGATGCTCACCGAGATGTGCAGATGGGAGATCCCGGAACACCGGCCGCCGCCAGCTGCAGCCGCAGATGCTCCAGCTTCTGGCCGAAGTCGCTCTGCCCCACCTCCGGCAGAAGCAGCAGCAGCCGGTCCTCGCCGCGGCGGATGAGGCGGTCCTTCTCGCCCAGATTCCGGCGCAGCACCCCGGCCACGGTTTCCAGCACGCTGTTTCCGGCGTAACGGCCATATACGTCGTTGGCCGCCTTGAAGTCGTCCACCCGCAGCACCGCCACACCAGCCGTGAGGATGCGGCTGCGGTATTTTTCCTGGTAATAGCGCTCATTGTACGCGCCGGTCACCGCATCGCGGTACAGTTTTCCACGGTACTCCGCAAGGTTGTTGAACAACTGTTCGCTTTCTTCGGGGTCCAGCAGCATGATCCGGTCCAGCCTGCGCTCCAGCTCCAGCACGCAGGGCGTGCCTTCCACCTGCGCAAAAAGGGCCGTCACCTCGTACAGCTCCTGCCCGCGGTACTCCATCCGGCTGTGGGTGGTCTTTTCTTCCAGCGCCTGCCGGGCAGCATCTCCCACTGCCTCCCCAGCCTGCACCTGCTCTGCAGTGAGCATGCGCACCGAGGGGAACACCTTGCGCAGCTGCTCCATTTCCTGTTCGGCCTGCTGCCGGGTCATTGACCCGCCCTGTGCCGTCTTTTCGTCCTTGTTCTGCACCCCGGTGTCTCCCTTCTTTTCTATGGTCCGTCCTGGGGTCATTATACTATTTTTTGCATGGCTGCGTCAAACTTGTTGTCGTTTGTCCCTGCATCGGAAAATTTTGGAAAATGGACGTTCCTCCCGGCTTTTTGCCTGTCCGGGCCGGACAGGCGGGCTGCCGTGCGACGCAAAGTGACGCAAAATAGGGAGTGCAGCATCTTCAAAACAAAAGCGCCCGCCCGCTTCCGGAAGTTCCGGCATACGGACGGGCGCACAGTTCTTTCAAAAACGGATCAGAACTCGATCTTGCTCTCAATGTAGCTCTTCAGCTCGCTGATGGGCATACGGACCTGCTCCATGGTGTCGCGATCACGGATGGTGACGCAGTTGTCCGCAGTGATGCCCTTGGCCTCGTCGCCCACGGTGTCAAAGTCCACGGTGATGCAGTACGGGGTGCCGATCTCATCCTCACGGCGGTAACGCTTGCCGATGGAACCGGTATCGTCGTAGTCCACCATGAAGTACTTGCTCAGCTCGTTGCGGATCTCCATGGCCTTTTCGCCCAGCTTCTTGCTCAGGGGCAGCACGGCGCACTTGTAGGGAGCCAGAGCCGGATGCAGGTGCAGCACGGTGCGCACATCCTCCTTGCCCTTGGAGTCGGTCAGATGCTCTTCATCATAAGCTTCGCACAGGAAAGCCAGTGCCACACGGCCACAGCCCAGGGAAGGCTCAATGACATAAGGAATGTAATGCTCGTTGGTTTCGGGGTCAAAATATTCCAGGCTCTTGCCGGATGCTTCCTGATGGCGGCCCAGATCGTAATTGGTACGGTCTGCAATGCCCCACAGCTCACCCCAATCGGTGAACGGGAAGGCGTACTCAATGTCGGTGGTGGCGCGGCTGTAGAAGGCCAGCTCGGCGGGCTCATGGTCGCGCAGGCGCAGGTTCTCCTCCTGAATGCCCAGGCTCAGCAGCCACTTTTCGCAATAGTCTTTCCAGTAGTAAAACCAGTCCAGATCGGTGCCGGGCTTGCAGAAGAACTCGCACTCCATCTGCTCAAACTCCCGGATGCGGAAGGTAAAGTTGCCCGGGGTGATCTCGTTGCGGAAGGCCTTGCCCACCTGGCACACGCCGAAGGGCAGCTTGCGGCGGGTGGTGCGCTGGATGTTGGCAAAGTTGACGAAGATGCCCTGCGCGGTCTCGGGGCGGAGGTAGCAGGTGGAGGAGCTGTCCTCGGTGACGCCGATGGCGGTCTTGAACATCAGGTTGAACTTACGGATGGCGGTAAAGTTGTGCTTGCCGCAGTTGGGGCAGACAACGTCCTCGTGACCCGCAATGAAAGCGTCCATCTCGTCAAAGCTCATGGCATCCACGTTCACCTCGGGGTGCTCGTCGCCGATGAGCTTGTCGGCGCGGTGGCGGGCCTTGCAGGCCTTGCAGTCCAGCAGGGGGTCGGAGAAGCCGGCAACATGGCCGGTGGTGACCCAGGTCTGGGGGTTCATGAGGATGGCGGCATCGAGGCCCACGTTGTAGGGGCTCTCCTGCACGAACTTTTTCAGCCATGCCTTTTTGACGTTGTTCTTGAACTCGACGCCCAGAGGGCCGTAGTCCCAGCTGTTGGCCAGACCGCCGTAAATTTCAGAGCCGGGGAAGACATAGCCCCGGTTCTTGCAGAGATTGACGATCATATCAAGGGTCTTTTCGCTCTGTTCCATTGTAAGTACATCCTTTCCGTCCGCGGCTGGTTTGCCGTGTCGTATCGTGTAGAGTCCCACCGGCTTTCCCGACCGGCGGGCGTGCTTTTTCCCGCTAAGCAGAGTACCTTTACTTTATCATGTTTTGCGCGGGTTGTAAAGTTACTTGTGGTATTTCATGCCGGCGTTGATGGTGCAGGCACGGTAGATCTGTTCGGTCAGCACCAGGTGGGCCAGCTGGTGGGGCATGGTGATCCGCCCCATGCTGAACTTGAGGGCTGCAGCCTTTTTTCACCTCATCGGACAGGCCGTGGGACGAGCCGATGACGAAAGCCACGTCTCCCGCGCCGCTGTTTGCGCGGTCGGCGAGGAACTGTGCCAGTTCCTCGGAGGAAATCTGTTTTCCCTCAATGCACAGGGCGACGATGGCCGCGCCCCTGCGGACGCTGCCGAGGATGGCTCTGCCCTCTTTGTCCAGCGCCTTTTTCACCACGGCGTCGGAGGCGTTCTTCTCTTCGATTTTTTCTTCCGGCAGCTCGACGATGCGGAAAGACGCAAACGCCGCCAGACGCTTCTGGTATTCGGCCACGCCCTCGGCGAAGTATTTCGCGTTGAGCTTGCCGACGCAGATCAGGTCGATGTTCTGCATTTTCTTCTCCTTACAGCAAGCTCATCTGCTCCCCTTCGTCCTCGGCGCGGACGAGCGCACCGGTGGCCGGCAGGCTGCGGACGCGGTAGCGGTGGGGGTTCGCCAGTTCCAGCGTGTCCGCCGGGACGACGGAGGCGATGGTCTGGTTCTTTTTCAGGGTCACGACCGCCACGCCCTGACTGTCGCGGGTGGTCTTTGCGGCGATCTGCGCCGTGCCGACCAGAAGCATCCGTCTGGCGCTGGTGCGGATGGCCAGCTCCGTCTCCTCGGGCAGGAAGAAGATGGTCCGCCAGCGGCTCTTTGTCGCAGTAGGCTTTCAGCAGCTTACGGCGGTTCTGCTTGGTGGCATAGGAGCTGAACGGGGATCTTGGCGCACTTGCCGCTGGCAAAGAAGAACAGCACAAAACCGCTGTAATCCCCGGTGATGACCATGTCGAGGATGTTCTCCCCTCGTCCATGCCCAGTCGGCCCGGCAGATAGATGCCCATCTGGGCCACCTTGCCGTCTTCCAGCTCGGCCAGACGCACCTTATACACCTGCTGTTTGTCGGTGAAGAACAGCGCTTCTACGTTGTTCCGCGTCTCCACCTGCCGGACGATCTCGTCGCCCTCCTTGAGCTTGTGCGCACCGGCCGTGCGCAGGCTCTGGGGCGGGATCTTCTTCAGATAGCCCTCGCGGGTGAAAAAGACGGTGACGGGGTAGTCCGGCACGGCCTCTTCCTCGGCGGCAGCTTCCTCCTCCGGCAAGTCGTACAAAATCTCGCTGCGGCGGGGCTGCGCATACTTCTTGGCTACCTCGTTCAGCTCGTTGATGATGATGCGGCGGACCCGGGCCGGCTTTGCCAGCACATCGTTCAGGTCCGCGATGTCCTTTTCCAGCTGCTCGATCTCGCCGGTCCGCTTGAGGATATACTCACGGTTGAGGTGGCGGAGCTTGATCTCGGCCACATAGTCCGCCTGCACTTCGTCAATGCCAAAGCCGATCATCAAGTTGGGGACAACCTCGCTCTCTTCCTCGGTGGTGCGGATGATCTTGATGGCCTTGTCGATATCCAGCAGGATGGCGGCCAGGCCCTGCAGCAGGTGCAGACGTTTTTCCTTGCCGTGGAGATCATAGTAAGTGCGTCGGCGGACGCATTCCACGCGGAAGGCCGTCCACTCCTGCAGAATTTCCCGCACACCCATCACCCGGGGCTGGCCCGAGACGAGGATGTTGAAGTTGCAGCTGAAGCTGTCTTCCAGCGGGGTGGCCTTGAAGAGCTTGGCCATCAGCTTGTCGGCGTCCACGCCCCGCTTGAGGTCGATGGTCAGCTTGAAGCCGTTCAGATCGGTTTCATCACGCATATCGCTGATTTCACGGATCTTGCCCAGTTTGACCAGCTCGGTGATCTTATCCATGATGGCCTCCACGGTTGTGGTCGGCGGTATCTGGGTGGATCTCGATCATGTTCTCGCCCGGCACGGCGGCGTAGCGGGCGCGCACCTTCACGCTGCCGCGGCCATTCTCGAAGATGTCACGCATCTGGGCTTCGTCGTAGAGGATCTGGCCGCCGCCCACGAAGTCCGGGGCGGGCATGGTAGTGGCAGATGTCGTGCTGGGCATCCTTCATGAGGGCGACGGTGGTGGCGCACAGCTCGGCCAGGTTGAAGGAACAGATGTTGGACGCCATACCGACCGCAATGCCCAGTGTGTTGTTGGCCAGAATGGTCGGGAAGGTGACCGGCAGCATCGTAGGCTCGGTGGTGGTGCCGTCATAGTTGGGAACGAAATCCACGGTATCCTTGTCGATATCGCGGAACAGCTCTTCGCACACACCTTCGAGTTTTGCCTCGGTGTAGCGGGCCGCCGCGCAGGACATATCGCGGCTGTAGGCCTTGCCGAAGTTGCCCTTGCTGTCCACGAAGGGCACCAGCAGGCTCTCGTTGCCGCGGCCCATGCGGACCATCGTGTCATAGATAGCGGCGTCGCCGTGGGGGTTGAGGTGCATGGTGCTGCCCACGATGTTCGCCGACTTGGTGCGCGCGCCCTTGATCAGGCCCATCTCATACATCGTATACAGCAGCTTGCGGTGGGCGGGCTTGAAGCCGTCGATCTCCGGCAGCGCACGGCTGACGATGACGCTCATGGCGTAGGGCATATAGTTCGTTTCCAGCGTGCGGGTGATGGGGTCTTCCAGCACACTGCCGGCGTTCAGTATCTCAACGCCCTCGCCCAGCTGGGGGCGGACAGGCTTTGTGGTTTTCTTGGTCGATTTTCTAGGCATCTTCTAACCTCTTGACGATTAAATGGGCGCCGCTCTCGCTCTGCCCATATTCAGCGGAAAATATTTTTTATTTTTGCAGCTCAGGATGGCCTGCGGGCCATCCTGAGCTGCTCTTTCACAGATGGAAGCCGTTCCGGTTTTCTGCATTTTTCCTTAAAATGCCGTGACCCATTGGGGCTTTCCTCGTGAAAATGTGCTTTGGAGCAGCCCGCAGGCTGCGACAAATCACCATATTAAAATAACGTTACCTCTGTCATTGCCAGAGCGCAAGCGGAGGCAATTTAAAATCATCAGCTCACATCCAGATCGTCCAGATATTCTGCGCCGTGCTGCGCAATGTGTTCCTTGCGCCCGGCCAGGTTGTCTCCCAGCAGCAGGTCGAACACGCGGGCCGTTTCTTCCACATCCGCAGGCTGTACCTTGATGAGGCGGCGGCTCTCGGGGTTCATGGTGGTCAGCCACATCATCTCGGGGTCGTTCTCGCCCAGACCTTTCGAGCGCTGGATGGTATATTTTTTGTCGCCGATCTCCTCGAGGAAGGTGGCCTTCTCGGGCTCGGTGTAGGCGAAATAGGTGCGGTCTTTCGTGGTGATCTCGTACAGCGGCGACTCCGCGATATAGACATACCCCTTCTCGATGAGGGTGGGGGTCAGGCGGTAGAGCATGGTCAGCACCAGTGTGCGGATCTGGTAGCCGTCCACGTCGGCATCGGTACAGATAACGATTTTATTGAAGCGGAGATTGTCGAGGTTGAAGGTGGCAAGCTCCTTGTTGTGCTTGCCACCCAGCTCCACGCCGCAGCCCATGACCTTGATGAGGTCCACGATGACGTCCGACTTGAAGATGCGGGCATAGTCGGCCTTGAGGCAGTTCAGGATCTTACCGCGGATGGGCATGATGGCCTGATATTCACTGTCGCGGCTGGTCTTGACGGCGCCCATAGCCGAATCGCCCTCGACGATATACAGCTCACGGCGGGAGGCGTCCTTGGTGCGGCAGTCCACGAACTTCTGCACCCGGTTCGCGAGGTCGATTTGGGTCGAGAGTGTTTTTTTGATGCTCTGGCGCGTTTTTTCGGCGTGCTCACGGCTCTGCTTGTTCACCAGCACCTGCTGACAGATCTTCTGGGCCTCGTCGGGCTTTTCGAGGAAGTAGACTTCCAGATAGTGCTTGAGGAAGTCGGTCATGGCCTGGGACACGAACTTGTTCGTGATGGCCTTTTGGTCTGGTTCTCGTAGCTGGTGCGGGTAGAAAAGCTGGAGGACACATATACCAGACAGTCCTGCACGTCCTGAAAACTGATGGTGCTTTCGCCCTTTTTGTACAGGTTCTTGGCCTTCAGGTATTTGTTGATCTGGTAGACAAAGGCGGTGCGCACCGCGTGCTCCGGGCTGCCGCCGTGCTCCAGCCAGGAAGAGTTGTGGTAGTATTCCAGCAGCTGCACCTTATTGGAAAAGCAGAACGCCGCGCTCATGCGCACCTTGTAATCCGGCTGATCCTCGCGGTCTCGGCCCACGGCCTCGCTCTCGCAGCTGAACACCGGGGTCAGGGTATCCTCCCCTGCCACCTCGGCCACATAGTCGGCAATGCCATGCTCATAGCACCAGCTCTCGTGCCATGCCTTGCCGGTAGCGGGGTCCTTTTCCTTCTCGTCGGTAAAGTTCAGGGTCAGGCCCGCGTTGACCACAGCCTGCCGGCGCAGCGTGTCCTTATAATAGCTTCCGGGCACGTCGATGTCGGTGAACACCTCGTCATCCGGCTTCCAGTGGATGATGCTGCCGGTGCGGCGGCCCTTGTAAGCTTCCTTCTGCAGGCCGCCCACATTCTCGCCCTTTTTAAATCAAGGTGGTAGTGGTATCCGTCGCGGTAGATGTCGGCGGTCATCCATGCAGAAGCATACTGGGTGGCGCAGAGGCCCAGACCGTTCAGGCCCAGGCTGAACTCGTAGTTGTCCTCGCCCTCGCCGTACTTACCGCCGGCGTACATCTCGCAGAACAGCAGCTCCCAGTTGTAGCGTCCCTCGCCGTTGTTCCAGTCCACGGGCATGCCGCGGCCAAAGTCTTCGACGATGACGCTGCCATCCTTGCAGCGGGTGACGTTGATGGTGTCACCGTGGCCGTCGCGGGCCTCGTCGATGGAGTTGGAGACAATCTCAAAGATGGAGTGGGCGCAGCCCTCCACGCCGTCCGAGCCAAAGATGACGGCCGGGCGCTTGCGCACACGGTCGGCACCCTTTAAAGAAGTAATGCTCTCGTTGCCATATTCCTGTTTTTTTGCCATGCTGCTCCTCCCGGCCCGGGCAGCGTTCTGCGCGGGCCGTCTGTAGTCAAAATCATAAAACGCTCCTGCCCTCTTTCTTACTATAATAGGTATGAGCAGAGAAAAAGGGCAAAAGCGCCTGTACATTTCTGTTTTTATTAAACCATAGGTTGTTAATAATGTCAAATGGTCTTTGCGGCCTTTCCGGTCATCCGGAGTACGTCAAAAAAAGTCATTCTTATTTTATGCGCTGGAACGCCCAAAATCAAGAAAGTTTCAATTTTCTTAAAAAATTTTGCATTTACCCCTTTACAAAATCGAAATTTCAGGTATAATAATCATCGTCCGGTGCGCCTCTGTAGCTCAGTCGGTAGAGCAGGGGACTGAAAATCCCCGTGTCATTGGTTCGATTCCGATCGGAGGCACCAGTCAGGAGACCCAAAAGGGTTTCCAATATGCGGCCGTAGCTCATCTGGTAGAGCGCCACCTTGCCAAGGTGGAGGTAGCGAGTTCGAGCCTCGTCGGCCGCTCCATAATGGAGCAGCAATCGTTGTTCCAGTATGGCCCGGTAGCTCAGTTGGTTAGAGCACCAGCCTGTCACGCTGGGGGTCGTCGGTTCGAGCCCGATCCGGGTCGCCACCAAGAAAGCGCAAGCTTTCACCTACTTTGAAACTTGTTTTCAGGGCGTCAGAAATGACGGGTGCAAGGTTAAATGCACCGAATATGCGGCCGTAGCTCATCTGGTAGAGCGCCACCTTGCCAAGGTGGAGGTAGCGAGTTCGAGCCTCGTCGGCCGCTCCAACAGGAGTGGAATCCCACTCCTAAACATGGTGACGTGGCCAAGTGGTAAGGCAAGGGTCTGCAAAACCCTCATCCACCAGTTCAAATCTGGTCGTCACCTCCAAAAGATTCCCGGGAACTTCGGTTCCCGGGATTTTTTTTGCCTTTTTTCTAAAAAAGATGAGAGGAGCCATCAGCCGACAGTTCCCCTCTTCCGTCATTTCGCGTTGCACAATGCCGCCTTGCCCCAAGAGGGGGAAGGCTTTTTTAAAACTTCAGCCGCATCTGGTACCACACCGCGCCGCCGTGGGTGGAGCCGGACACCCCTCGCTGACAAAGCCGAACTTGGCGTAGTAGTGCACCAGGGCCTCCTTGCAGGTCAGTACCAGCCCCTTCCGGCCTTGGGCCCGGGCGTCGGCAATGGCCTGCTGCAGCAGCTGCCCGGCGTACCCCTGTCTGCGGCAGGCCGGGATGGTGTTTACCAAAGATCATCTGCCAGGCACCATTCTCCCGGTGGAGGGAGGCGTCGGCGTACATCTCATCGGTCAAGTCCGGCCAGTCGGTGCAAAAACCGTCCACAAAGGCCAGCAGCCTTTCCCCTCCCACAGCAGCCAAAAATGATCGCCGTACTGCTGCAGCCGCCCGGCAAACTCCTCTGCCGTAGCCGCCTCTGCCGCCGGGAAGCAGGCCGCCTCCACCGCTGCAATGGCCTCCAAGTCCTTTAAGGTCCCCTTGCGGATCTCCATACATATTCTCCCCCCTCTTTTTCTTCCGAGTGTACCACAGTTCCTGCCCAAAGGCAAAGGTCCTGCCGTTTTTTCCTTTTGGGCCATTTGCATCCGCTGCCGCTCCGTGTTACAATGGCTATATTGCATCCAGGAAAGGAGCTGACACGCCATGCCTGCCGAAACCCGCATCACCCTCACGCCGGACACCCCGGTACGCTATCTCAAGGGCGTAGGCCCCAAGACCGCCGAGCGGTTCGAGAAGCTGGGCATCGTGACGCTGGCCGACCTTCTGTGCCATTATCCCCGTAAATACATCGACTTTACTAAGCCCTACTCCATTGCGGAAGCCCCTGCCGACACCGAATGCGTCGTCAAGGCCGAGGTGTTCGCCAAGCCCGGCGGGCGCATCCTGCCGGGCGGGCGGCGGATGGAGCGGGTCACCGCCGGGGATGACGTGTCCGGGCTGGAGATCACCTGGTTCAACAACCCCTATGCCGCCCAGAAACTGGAGATCGGACAGGAATACTATTTTCAGGGCATCGTCACCGGCGGGATGCTGCGGCGTCAGATGGTCAACCCGCTGGTGCGCACTGCCGAACAGGTGCAGGCAGCCCCGTTCGAGGCCGTGTACCCCCAGACCGAGGGCCTTTCCAGCAGTGCCATTGCCAAGTGCGTGCGGCAGCTGCTGCCCCATGCCGAGCTTCTGCCCGACCCGCTGCCGGAGGAGATGCGCCGCAAATACCGCCTGCCTTCCAAGGCCGAAGCCGTGCGGGCCATCCACCGCCCTGCCACCGAAGAAGAAGCCTTTGCGGCCCGGCGGCGGCTCATCTATGAAGAGCTTCTGGTGCTGCAGCTGGGCATCGGCCGCATGAAGAACCGCGGCTCCGCCGCCACCGGTGCCCCCATGCAGCCCACAGACCCGAACCCTTCTGGGCCAGCCTGCCCTTCTCCCCCACCGGTGCTCAGCGCCGGGCCGTGGGCGAGATTCTGGCCGACATGGCGGGGGAGAACTCCATGAACCGCCTTTTGCAGGGCGACGTGGGCAGCGGCAAAACGCTGGTGGCCGCTGCGGCCATCTGGGCCTGCATCCGGGCCGGGTATCAGGCCGCACTGCTGGTCCCCACTGAGATTCTGGCCGCACAGCACGCCGAGGGTCTGAACCGGATGTTGGCCCCCTTTGGCATGCGGGTGGCCCTGCTCACCGGCGGCATGAAAGCCGCCGCCCGGCGCACCACGCTGGCCGCCATCCGGGGCGACGAAGCGGACCTCATCGTGGGCACCCACGCCATCCTCAGCGAGGGGTGGAGTTTGCCCGGCTGGGGCTGGCCGTCATCGACGAACAGCACCGCTTCGGCGTGCGGCAGCGCGGCATGCTGGCCGAAAAGGCCGTGAATCCGCACCTGCTGGTCATGAGCGCCACCCCATTCCCCGCACGCTGGGGCTTCTGATGTTCGGAGACCTGGACATCTCCATTCTGGACGAGCTGCCCCCGGCCGTACCCCGGTCAAGACCCGGTGCATCACCGGCAAAAACGGCGGGACCTGTACCACTTCCTCGATCAGGAGATCGACAAGGGGCGGCAGGTCTATCTGGTGTGCCCCCCATTGAGGACACCCCCGACGGCGGGTTGAACGCGGTCAAGACCTACTACGAGGACATTGCCAAGGCCCTGCTGCCCGACCGCCGGGTGGGGTTGATGCACGGCAAGCTCAAGCCCAAGGAGAAGGCCTCTGTCATGGAGGATTTCAAGGCCGGGCGGCTGGACGCCCTCGTCTCCACCACGGTCATCGAGGTGGGCGTGGATGTGCCCAACGCCACGGTCATGGTCATTGAAAACGCCGAGCGGTATGGCCTGAGCGCCCTGCACCAGCTGCGGGGCCGGGTGGGCCGCGGTGCCGCCGAGAGCTGGTGCTTTCTGGTCAGCGACAATACCGGCGAAGCGGTGCAAAAGCGGCTGAAGTTCCTCTGCAGCACCACCGATGGCTTTGCCGTGGCCCAGTACGACCTGGAGACCCGCGGCCCCGGCGACTTTTTCGGCAGCCGACAGCACGGCCTGCCCACATTGCAAATTGCCGACCTGATGAACGACACCCGCACCCTCCACGCCGCCCAGAGCGAAGCACTGGCCATGCTGGCGGAGGACCCGCTGCTGCAGGCCCCGGAGCACGCCCTGCTGGCCGCACAGGTACAGCAGATGTTCGACAAGGCCGGGCCGATGAACTAAAAAAGCGCTGTCACACAAAAACTCGTGCGACAGCGCTTTTTTCACGCTTTTTCACTCCCGACGATTCTTTGCAGAATGCAGGCAGTCAGGGCATCCAGCTTTGTTTCCAGTGCGGGCAGGCGCAGCAGGCGGTAGAGCCGCTGATACACGGCATCCACCGCGTAGCCCGCCACGGCGATCAGCAGCACCGCGCCAGTCAGGTAAGCCAGCGAGGGCAGCAGCGCCCCGCCGAACCGGGGCAGGTCTACCAGCCGCCACAGCAGCGCCCGGGTAAAATCGCTGTCGTGCAGCAGGTATACCCCGAAGGACAGCGGTGCCAGCCGAAAGACCCAGCGCCGCCAGTAGTCCGAGCGGATGCGGATATTCTGGAACAGTAGAAACATCGCTGCCGAAGCAATGACCGTAGCCAGTGCCTGATAGCCGTTGACGGTATTTACAAAACCGTTCAGGTGCAAAGCGTTTTCCACCCGCAGCGCCAGCATCCGGTTGAAAAGCCCCGCCGCCGAAGCTGCCAGATATGCCAGCAAACACAGCCCGCTGGGCACAGTCACCCGGTATTTGCGGAAATAGGCTGCCATAAAATACAGGATATAGAACCAGATAAAGCTGTATCCGTTATTTACAAAGGTCACATCCGTTGCCCAGTAGAACAGCGTGCCCCACACGCTTTGCAGCAGCAACGCCACCAGCAGCAGCGTTTTGTACTGCCGCCGGTCAAGGCTTTGCACCACCGCGTTCAGCACCGGCACCGAGAGGTACATCAGAAAATAGGCCGAGGCAAACCAGTAGCCGTTGGAGGTAAGGGGTAAAAGTGCCCGGAGCAGCGAAATGGCTGAAAGCGGCACCGCACCCGCCCTGACCGCAACGCAGAAAGTGAGCATGGAGTAAAACCACACCTGTGCCCCGATGCGGAACAGCCGCCCGACATGAACAGGTCCCTTTGCGCTCTGACAGGTAATAGCCGGAAAGCATTACAAAACAGTTGGTGGATACACGCGCCAGAATAAACAGCAGCCAGTATATCCAGAATACCGCCGACCCCTGCGGTGCCGCACTGCCCAACCCGCCGTGCCCGATCCCGTGCATCAGAACGATCATTACCATGCTGAGGATGCGCATCGCCTCAAAGCCGCTATGCCGTTTCTGCTCTTCCATACCCCATTTTTCCCCTTACATTTCCCCTGTTTCCAGCTGCCGCAAAGCCTGCCGCACCTGCTGCTCCGGCCGCAGCCATGTTTGATAATACGCTGCATTGTGCTGCGCCATGGCTAAGATCGCCGCCGGGTCTGCCAGCAGCTGCCGCAGCTGCTCCTCACATTGTGCCGGGGACGTATACGTTTTATAGTTTTTCCCTTCTTCAAAGCCGCCCGGCAAGGTGTACCGCAGCGGCTCGGTAACAATAGCACGTCCCGCCGCCACATACTCGGCCAGCTTCCAGCCGGTAGAGCCGTGCAGTCCGGTAGAAGCCACACAGATCTCGGTGTGCTGCATCCGGTGCAGGTAGGCGCGCTTGCCGGTCAGCCTGTCCGGCACGATCAGTTCCGGGCACTGCCGCCGGGCACAGGTGTTGTCGGACACGCCGCCGGTGAACTGCGCCGGGAAGGCGCTTTGCAGCCGGTGCAGCAGCTCGATGCGGTCTGCGTTCACCTGCCGCCACTCTGTCTGTAAGTCCGGATATTGCTGCACCGCCGGCTCCTCTGGGTCCCACAGACGGGTGAGAAAGAGGATGCGCGGCTTTTTGCGCACCCGGATCAGCCGGGCTTCAAAGTCCTGCGGATAGCAGCGGGTGGAAAGTGCCCACTGCTTCAGGCGGCTCTTTGCGCTGCGCTCCGCTTCCAGCGGCGAGCCCGGACAGGTAACGTAATAGTTCAGCCCCAATGGCCGCAGCTTTGCGGAGATATCTCCTGGGAACTGCCGGTTCTTCTCAGCCGAAAAGGAGCGCTTGAACACCACATCTGCCCGGCTGAACAGTGCCAGCACCGCCGCCGGGTCATTGTAGAAGTAGCCGTCCATCAGGTCGAACACCACCGTGCGGCCGTTGATTTCCGTTTCCAGCAGCGCCTCCCGGGCAATGGGGCTGCCCTGCCGCGCGTCCAACACCCGCAAAGTCAGTTCCCCGCGCTTTGCCAGCAGGGTAAAGCCCGCCAGAATGCCGCTGATATGGGCAGCGCCCTCCCGGGTGGCAAGTTTTACTGTGACCTGCATTTTATACCTCCTATCTACGAAACAGCCCGGTGCGCCCGCTCACCCATGGGGATCACGTCGCAGAACACGCAGCGACTCTTGGTGGACAGCTGCACATCCCGGTGATAACAGCCGAAGAACCATTTTTCATAGGTCAGCTTCAACAGAATTTTGTCCAGGAACTGGTGCAGCTGGTTGGTCTCGCCGCTGGCCAGCACCGTAAAATCCAGGAATCTGCTTGGCGCATCGTGGGTGAGCACATAATCCACCTGATCGCCGCAGGCTTCCAGGTTCTGCTCGCAGGCCGCATATTCTTCATCGGAGGGCATCTCCTGCTTCCACCAGTTCACGCCGGGCTCCCGGTCCTCCCGGTCCTGACTTTCCGCACCGCCAAAGCACAGATATTTTTTTCCTTCCAGTTCCAGCACGCTGCCCCGGCAGACATGATACACATTGCCACCCAGGCTCTGCACCCGGCCGCCGAACTGCTCTGTTTCCGGATATTGGGCCAGCAGGTCGTAGTTTTCGTGGCTGCCGTCCAGAAACAGCAGGGTATACGGGCGCTTTCGCAGCCAGTCCAGCTTTTTCTGTTCCTCTGCGCTGCCGTCCCACACAAAGCCGAAATCGCCCAGCACCACCACGATGTCCCGTTTGCCCAGCCAGCGCAGCCGCCCGTGCCGGAACCGGTCCAGATCACCGTGGGTGTCGCCTGTCAGATATACCATTCCCGTCCTCCTGTGCCGGAGCGTGCAAAACCGCAGCCAAAAGCCGCAAAGCCCTTGTCACACCCCGGCAAACCTGTTATTATAAAGTAGTATACAGCGTCTGCTGTTCCATTTGTGTTTTCTGCGTACCGCTGCCGGTGCGCATTGCTTCGTATAGTTTATCGCTTTTTAAAGGAATTGTCCACATGAAACGTATTTTTGCACTCTTTCTGTCGTTTGCTGTCCTGTTCAGCTGCCTGGTGCTGCCGGCGGGTGCCATGTTCGACCCCTCCCCGTCTATCAGGTGCAGGCCCAGAGCGCCTACATCGTGAACACTGACACCAACATCATCGTCTACGAAAAAGACAGTACCAAACAGGTGTCCGCCGGTGGCCTGACCAAATATATGACCATTGCCCTGCTGCTGACCAACTACGCCGACCAGCTGGACAACACGTTCCAGATGCCGTTTGCCATCTCGGACTACGTCCACAGCACGGACAACGCCGACATGCGCTCCAACGAAACGTTCACCTACCGCGAAGCACTGTACGCCATGGTCACCCGCAACGCCAACGAAGCCGCCATGGGCCTTGCCTATACCCTGTCGGGCGGGGATCTGGACGGCTGGGTGAGCCAGATGAACGCCCTCTCCCAGCGCATCGGTACCACGAACAGCACCTGGACGGACGCCTGCGGCATCGACAGCGGCAACGTGACATGCGCTGTGGACATGTACCTGATCCTGCGCTACCTGATGAGCTTTGACGCCTTTGTGGAGATCTCCGGCGTGCCCACCTTTACCATGCCGGCCAAGGAGAAACACCGGTCTCCGTCGGTGCTGGTCAGCCAGAATGCAGCCCTGAGCAAAAGCGGCGGCGGCAAATACTACCGCAGCGCCATGCAGGGCGGCATGTGCGATGTGACCTCATTCAAAAACGACAGTGGCAATCAGAGCTATGTTTCATGGGCCAATAAGGATGGTGCCACCTATATTTTCTGCGTAATGCAAAGCCCCGACACCTGCGACGATTTCGGCTACGCCAACCGCCGCCCGGCCCTGTGCGAGACCGTGAAGCTGATGGACTGGGTGTTCGACAGCTTTTCCATCCAGGCCGCACTGGACACCGACCTGGCGGGCCGAGATCCCGGTGAAGTACTCCGCCGACACCGGCTCCCTGCAGCTGTACCCGGCCGACAGCATGATGACCCTGCTGCCCTCCACCGGCGATGGCAGCGTGACCCAGAAGTATTTCCACCTGCCGGACTACGTCTGTGCGCCCATCCGGCAGGGCGACGTGGTGGGCACCGTGGAGCTGAAGCTGGCCGGCGAGACCATCGGCATGGTCAACCTCATCGCCGGGCAGGATGTGGACCAGAACGCCCTGCTGCTCACCGTGGCCAAGATCCGCGAATTTCTGGGCAGTCTGTACTTGAAGGTGGTCATCGTGCTGAGCGTGCTCAGCGCCGCCATCTACGGGCTTTGGCTGCTGCTCAACCGCTGGAACCACCGCCGCCCCACCCGGAAGATCCACCGCCGCTGACCGGATCTCGAATAAACGCCCCGGAAGCCTTCCAGCTTCCGGGGCGTTTGGTTGCGCCAGCAGGAGTCGAACCTACGATGGGGAGTCAAAGTCCTCTGCCTTACCGCTTGGCGATGGCGCATTGTACAAAATAGTATATCATATTTTCCGGATTTTCACAAGAGGCACCGGCATGTTTTCTTCCGCGCGGAGGCAGATCTTCTTTCATGAAAAATTTTTGGGGATTCGCTGAAAAACCTTGCCAAACTGTTGCGGTTGTGGTACGCTGTGGAAGCGAAGTCATTCAAGGCCGTGCCGGAATGCCGCCCCCGCCGGGCAGGCACCGCAAGCGCTGCGGGGCACGGTTACTCCCGGGAAAGTGAGGAATTTTATGAAAAAAATTTTCCGAGCATTGACACTCTGTCTGGTCCTGCTCAGCCTGCTGTGTGCGGCAGTGCCTGCCGCCTTTGCCGCAGGAAATAAAGAGGACGCCTTTTATACCATCGGTCTGGACGCCTGCGGCGGTGTGAGCTCCACCGTGGTGGTCACCACCAATCTGGACGGCAAACTGACCACCCTGCCGGAGTCTCCCACGATGGACGGCTACACCTTCAACGGCTGGTACACCGAGCCGGTGGGCGGCAGCCGGATCACCACCGCTACCGTGTTCACCGGTGACACCACCATCTACGCCCAGTGGACCGCAAAGTCCAGCTCCGCCAGTCCCACGGCCCCTACCCTGCCCGTGACCGGCGGTCCTGCCCTGCAGAAGCATCTGGGCACCCTGCTGGTGGCCGGCATTCTGGTCACGCTGGTGGTCGTGGCCGCCGTCTGATTTTTACATTTTGGAAAAACATGCGCTGATTTTACGAAAGAAAGGAATTCCCATTATGATGACCGAAATGAAACTGCCCGCCTGCTATGCCGTGATCGACGAAAACGAGATGACCTATCTGGACGGCGGTGCCACCATTGCCGACAGCGACGCTTACAAGGCATTCCTGAATGTGGGTCAGGTCTTTAACCAGCTGGCCCGCATCTTCTCCGGTGCAAGCTCCATTATCAACAACATCAATGTGATCTACAAGTCTATCGTTGAGCTGAACAATCTGCTGGGCGGTTTCATCAAGAAGTAAACATTCTGCCGCAAAAAAGAGCATCCTGTTTTCCGCGCAGGGTGCTCTTTTTGTGATCTGAGGAATTTTGTGTGCGATTTTCAAAAATATTTTTGAAAGCCCACTGCAACGCCATTTTTGTTATGGTTTTGTTGCATTTCGTCTGGTAGAATGCTGTATGTATGGATGTTCGGAGTTTCGACGAATTTCTGTACGAAAATCGCTTTTTCGGGCAGCAGGGCCCGTACCGGCCCTGCAACGCTTTTTGATACGGAGGTGCCGTTATGGCAGACCGTGAACTGCGGCATATGCGCCGCACTGAACTGGTCGAGATCATCTTTGCGCTCAAGCAGAGCGAAGATCAGCTCAAAGCCGAAAATGCAGATCTGACCGCCAAACTGGAACAGCGGCAGATCCATCTGGACAGTGCCGGGTCCATTGCACAGGCCGCTCTGGAACTGAACCATGTGTTTGAGGCTGCGCAGGCAGCCGCCGATGACTATCTGGCTTCGGTGCGGTCGGTCGACCGAGACGCCCTGCAGGCGCAGGCAAAGGCCGAGGCGGACCAGATCCTGGCACAGGCCCGGGCCGAGGCGGAACAGCTGAAGGCACAGACCAAGCGGGAATGTGACGCCCTGACCGAGGCAGCAGAGCACAAGCGTGCCCAGACAGAGGCCGACTGCGCCGCCTTGCGGGCCAAAACGGAACAGGAGATCGCAGTACGGCGGGCTGCTTTTGAGCAGAGCACCCGTGAGCTGCTGCGCAGCCGCTGCGACACGGATATCCTGCCGGAAGAAGGCAAGGTAAAATGAAATCAACCGAGATCAAATTTACGGCCATCCCTCCACAGAGGAGGTAAAGGCCGAGCGCGACCGTCTGGCCTACCGCAGCCGGTACGGACGGGTACTGCGCAGCACCATTTATGCGCTGGTGGTGGTGGCCGCTGTGGCCGTGCTGCTGGCCACCCTGTTCCTGCCGGTGCTGCAGGTGTCCGGCGACAGCATGAACCCCACGCTGGAGGACCGGGACATTCTGCTGCTGGTCAAGTCCGACAGCATGAAAACCGGCGACCTGTGCGGCTTTTACTGGCAGAACAAGCTCCTGCTCAAGCGTGTGATCGGCCAGCCCGGTGACGTGATCTCCATGGACGAGGACGGCCATGTGACCGTGAACGGCACTGTGCTCGACGAGCCCTATGTGGATGAGCTGGCACTGGGCGAATGTGACATCCGGTTCCCTTATCAGGTGCCGGAGAACCGGTATTTTGTGCTGGGCGACCACCGATCGGTGTCCATCGACAGCCGCAGCAGCGTGATCGGCTGCGTGGAAAAAAGCCAGGTCGTGGGGCGGGTATTCCTGCGCACCTGGCCGCTGAACCGCCTTGCGGTATTCTGATTTGTGCCTGCGGAGCGGGCGAATGCGTCCCGCCTCCGAAGCAATGTTGTGTGCATAAATTTCCCCAATCTGGAAAGGAGCGAATCATCCCCTCATGAAAAAGACGTTCAAAAAACTGTTTGCTGCCCTGCTGGCAGCAGCCCTGGTGCTGGCTATGACCGTGCCTGCTTTTGCAGAGACCAATGCCACCAAAGGTTCCATCACCATCGACGGCACTGTAAGTGGTGAGACCTACACCATCTACCGCATGTTCAAGCTAGACAGCTACAACGCTGAAAGCAATACCTATTCCTACACCGTAGAATCGGCTTGGGAGGGTTTCTTCAAGACGGGTGCCGGTGGAAACTACATCACCCTGGACGGCCAGAACCACCCCACTTGGACGGCTGCTGACGAAAACGATTCCACCACTGTTGCCGCATTTGCTAAGGCAGCTCTGGCCTGGGCAGCTGATAAGAAGATCTCTGGCACTAAGGAAACCGCAACTGGTGATACCGTCACCTTCTCTAACCTGGACCTGGGCTACTACCTGGTGGACAGCTCTCTGGGTGCTCTGTGCGGTCTGAATACCACCAATCCCGATGCCACCATCAAGGAAAAGAACGAAAAACCTGAAATCAAGAAGGAAGTTCAGACAAGCGCCGGTGATTGGAGCAGCGAAAACAACGCCAAGATCGGTGATACTGTGGAGTATAAGGTCGAGATCAAGGTTGCTGACGGTGCTCAGAAGTACACCGTCACCGATACCATGAGCAAGGGCCTGACCTTCAACAACAGTTCCCTCAAGGTTACCGCCAATGATGCTGTGACCACCGATTATACCCTCACCCCTACCACCAACGGTTTCACTCTGGTGCTTCCTGAAACCTACGTCAGCACTCTCACTAAGGGTACCACTATCATTGTGACCTACAATGCCACCCTGAATAAGGATGCTGTCATTGATGGCGATGGCAACGCCAACGAGGTCAAGCTGAGCTACGGCAATCATCAGAACACTGTTCCCAGCAAGGTCACCACCAAGTCCTACCAGTTCGACCTGGTGAAGGTGGACGGCACCACCAACAAGCTGCTGGACGGTGCTGAGTTTGAGCTGGCCGATGGCGAAACCAAGCTCTCTTTCGTAAAGGATACTGCCGGCAACTACCGTGTGGCTGCCGCTGGCGAGGATGGTGCAACCACCACCATTACCGTCAAGAACGGCAAGGTCAACATTTACGGTCTGGCAGGCAAAACCTATACCCTGACCGAAACCAAGGCTCCGGACGGTTACAACAAGCTGGTAACCTCCGAAACCGTAAACCTGGCCGATGGTTCCAAGACTCATGCCACCATCGTGGGTAGTGTCTATAAAGACGGTGGCGTTGTGGTCGAGAACCACGCTGGCACCGTGCTGCCCAGCACCGGCGGCATGGGCACCACCCTGTTCTATGTCATCGGCGGCGGCCTGATGGTGGCAGCAGTCGTGCTGCTGGTCACCAAGAAGCGCATGGAGCACAAGAACTAAGCAACCATCCCTGAAAACACCCGGGCGGGGGCGACCAACTCGCCTCCGCTCCTTTTTCACAGCACAGAGGGCCTTGCCATGAAAAGCACTCCGGCACCATCCTGCTCGTCCTCATTTTCTTTGTGGGCCTTGCGGTGATGCTCTACCCTACCATCAGTGATTACATCAACCAGCGCAACCAGACCAGGGTTGTCAACAGCTACGCCCAACAGGTGGACGGCCTGTCCGACGCCGACTACACGGCCTATTTCGATGCCGCCGACGTCTTCAATCAGGAGATCGCCGCCGACCCGGATGCCCTGTACCACGCCGACCACTTTTCCACCTACAGCACCACGCTGGACGTGACCGGCACCGGCATCATGGGCTACATCACCATTCCCCGCATCGGGGTTGAGCTGCCCATCTACCACGGCACCAGCGATGGTGTTTTGCAGGTGGCGGCAGGCCATCTGGAGGGCAGCAGCCTTCCGGTGGGCGGCGCGGGCACCCACGCGGTCATCTCGGCCCACCGCGGGCTGCCCAGCGCCAAGCTGTTCACCAATCTGGACGAGCTGGAAGCGGGCGACACGTTCACCATCACGGTGCTGGACCGGGTGCTGACCTATGAGGTGGACCGGATCTCCATTGTCCTCCCCACCGAGGTGGACGAACTGAAGGTGGTGGACGGCAAGGACTACGTTACCCTGATGACCTGCACGCCCTACGGCATCAATACCCACCGCCTGCTGGTGCGCGGCCACCGTGTCACCGCCCCGGAGAACCTCAAGCGCATCCGTGTTGCAGCTGACGCCACCCGCATTGAGCCCATCCTCATTGCGCCACTGCTGGCCGTGCCGCTGCTGCTGCTTTTGCTCATCGGCCTGCTGGTCTCCGGCAGAAAACGCAAACAGAAATGACAAAAGCCGCCTGAAATACCCTCCCCGGCATAGACAGAGCAACCCCAGAGCTCTGTTTGTGCCGGGGGTATTTTCTTCACAAAAAATTCGCCGTTTCGTAGCTGAAACGGCGAATCAAGTCTCTATTCTTTTACGGTGTGCGGATTATTTTTTCAGACGATGGTGCAGTATCACATCCTCTGCAAACCGAAAGACCGGGCGCTTCTGCCGGAGCTGCCTCTGCGGAACCAGGCGTGACCCCGGTGTTCACTCCACCAGCGCCACGGCCACATCGTTGACGTTCGTGCCGGTTGCGCCCGTGCGGATGAGCCCGCCCACCGCCTGCAAAGCATGGTAGGCGTCGTTGTCGGCGAGGGTGCGGTACACGTCCCGCCCGGCTGCGCGAAGGGCGGCTTCCGTCTCGCCGTCCGCGTAGCCGCCCGCGGCATCGGTGGGACCGTCGGTGCCGTCGCTGCCCACCGAGAAAACACAGCAGTGTTTCAGCCCGGCCAGCGCAGGAGCCGCCGCAAGGGCCAGCTCCTGATTGCGCCCGCCCAGCCCATGGCCGGTCAGATGCACAACGGTCTCGCCGCCTGCAATGTAAGCCAGCTTCCGGCCTCCGCCCGCATGGGTGCGGACCACCGAACCAAGGAAGCTGCCCGCCTCCCGCGCCTCGCAGCAGAGCCGGTCGGTGAGAAGCACCGGCTCATACCCCAGCGCACGGCAGGCCGCAGCGGCTGCCGTGCACAGCTCCCGCACACTGCCGGTGATGCGGGTGGTCACGTTGGTCAGAGCCTTGGGGGGTCTCCTGCCGCAGCAGCTCCTGTGCCGCGGTCGACAGGCGCAGGTGGTATTTCTCAGCAATGGCGATCGCCTGCCCGCAGGTGGAGGTGTCCGGCACCGCCGGGCCGCTGGCGATCATATCGAGCGGGTCGCCGAGAATGTCGCTGAGGACGATGCTGAACACCTGTGCCGGGGCGCAAGCCTGCGCGAACCGCCCGCCCTTGACGGCAGACAGCCGCTTGCGGATCGTGTTGATCTCCACGATGTCCGCGCCGCTGGCCAGCAGCTGGGACGTAATGTCCTGCAACTCCTCTGCAGGGATGAGCGGCTTTTCAAACAGTGCACTTCCGCCGCCGGAAAGCAGGAACAGCACCGTGTCCTCTGGCTGCAGGTTCTGCACCAGCTCCAGCGCCTTCTGGGTGGCCGCAAAGCTGTTGTCGTCCGGCACCGGATGCCCTGCCTCGCAGCAGGTCACACCGGGGATCTTCCCATTTACATGATCGTATTTGGTCACGACCACACCGCCGTCCACATGCCCCAGCACGGCAACGGCAGCATGTGCCATCTGCCATGCGGCTTTTCCGGCGGCCACCAGCACCGTGCGCCCTTCCGGGTGAAAATCCTTCAGCGCACGGCGGACGGCCTCGTCCGGCAGCACCGCCCGGATGCTGGCTTCCACGATCTGATCCGCGCAGCTGCGCAGCGTTTTTTCCATAAACAAGAGCTCCTTTCGTTTCCGGTCCGCGTCCGACACGGCAGGCCGGTCCATCCGGCTCCATTATACCGCAGAACCGGCGTTTCGGGAATATTGAAAAAGCAGAGCGCTCCCCTTCTGCGGGATGCTCTGCTTTTCTTGTCAGGTCTCTTTCTGCAGCTCCTTGTCGATCAGCCCCTGCAGGCGCTCGGTCTCTTCCGCTGCATTTGCCCGGGCCGGGTCGGGCCAGTGCGCGGATCTTCCGGGTGGCGGTGTAGCCGTCCATCACCGGCATCTGCACATCCATCAGCACCAGATCATAGCTGCCCGGCGCTGCCGTGCAGACCTTTTCCACCGCCACTGCACCGTTTTCTGCCGTATCGACCCGGAAGCCGTACTCGCGCAGAATTTCCTGTGCGATCTCGCGGTTCAGCTCGTTGTCCTCTACCAGCAGGATGTGTCTGTCCTGGAAGTCGGCGTTCTTTTCCGGCAGAAGCTCCTGCGGCGCATCTGTCAGCTTCTGGCCGAGGGCGCGCATCAGAGTCTCGCGCAGGTCAGACAAGAACATAGGCTTGGAACAGAAGGCGGTCACACCGGCGGCCTTTGCTTCTACTTCAATGTCAGTCCAATCGTAGGCCGTCAGAATGATGATAGGGCAGCTTTTCCCGATCAGCTTGCGGATCTGTCGCACGTGACCTCGATGCCGTTCATATCGGGGATCAGCCAGTCGATGATATAGGCGTGGTAGACATCGCTCATCTCGATGGACTGCCGCGCGCGCAGCACCGCTTCCTTGCCGGAAAGGGTCCACTCCGCGCGCATACCCACCTTGACCAGCATCTTTGTCACGCTGTCGCAGGTGTTGAAATCGTCGTCCACCACCAGAGCCTTCAGGCCTTCCAGCTCGGTGATCTTTTCCACCGGGCGGTGCTCTGTCTGCACCCGCAGCGGCACACGAATGATAAACTCGCTGCCCTTGCCCTGCGCTGTCTGCACCTCGATGGTGCCGCCCATCATATCCACAATGTTTTTGGTGATGGACATGCCCAGGCCGGTACCTTGAATACCGGCTGACCGTGGAAGTGTCGCTCCCGCTCAAACGGCTCAAAGATTTTTTTGGCAAATTCCGGGCTGATGCCGATGCCGTTGTCCTTGATGCGGAACTCGTACTGCCCGCAGCCGCGCGCCTGCCCGGCAAGCTGGCGCACCCGCACCGAGACCGTGCCGCCCGCCGGGGTGAACTTGATGGCGTTGGACAAAATGTTCAGCAGGATCTGGTTCAGCCGGGTCTTATCGCAGTAGACATCCTCGTCGGTCACATCCATCGCGTCCATATAAAGTTCCAGTTGTTTTGCGTGGACCTGCCCGCTGACGATGGTTTTTAAATCATGCAGCACCTCCGAAAGGTTGACTTCCACTTCTTCCAGATGGATCTTTCCGCTTTCGATGCGGCTCATATCCAGCACATCGTTGATGAGCGAGAGCAGATGTTTGCTGGAAGCAAGGGTCTTGGCAAGATAATCCTTCACCCGCTCCTTGTCGTCAATGTTGCTGAGTCGCCAGTGTGGTAAAGCCGATGATGGCGTTCATGGGGGTGCGGATGTCGTGGGACATGTTGGAAAGGAAGGTGCTCTTGGCGCGGTTGGCGGTCTCTGCGGCGGCAACGGCATCCGAAAGCGCCTGATTCACCTGTTTATCAGCGGTGCGGTCGGACATGACAAGGATGTACTTGGTCCGGCCTGCGACCTCGCTGCCTATGGCGATGTTATGGAACCAGCGGTGCTCTTTGGTTTCCAGATGCTCAAACTCGAGATCCCATTCCCGCTGCTGCCCGCTGAGAAGCCCATCCAGGTAGTTTTTATCGCGATCCGGGGAGTCTCGGGTGCAACGCTGCCAGAACACGGGCATCCTGCCGGACTTCTTTCCACGGGATGCCCAGCAGCCGCTCAATATTCGGGCTGACATAATCCACCTTGGCGGTCTCTGCATCCAACATCAGGAAAACGTCGTCCACGTTCAGCGAGAGCTTCTGGAACAATTCGTCCCGGTACGAGAGCTTGGTATTCTTCTGGCGCAGTCGTATGGCTTCTGCGCACAATGAGCAGAATGACCAGCACGGCCATGACCTGCGGTGATGCCCGCTACGATCTGTACCGTATGGAGCCACAGCTTATCCAGATTGGCATTGACAATGCTGACCGGGACAAGCCCCAGCATCGTCCAGTTCTGGACAGCAGTGCCCTCGTAAACCAGATAATAGCTGATGTCGCCCAGTTTTACCTTCAAGTTTCCGCTACTGCCCTGTGCAAAGGCATTGGACAGAGCCAGGATCTGCGCCTCGGAAAGATCGGAATGGTCGCGCAGCATCGCAATGAAGTTGTAAATCGTTTCCTTGCGGTTTACAGAATTGTCGATCACCACCCGCCCATCCGGGTAGATGACATAGTTGCTGGCATTGCCCTCAAAGGCAGAGCTGTCCAGCAATCTAAGCACTGCGTCATTATAATAAGAGATGGCAATGGCGTCGTAGGCAAAGCCCCGGTAGCTGCCCTGCGTTTCGGGACAGATGAACGCAAGCAGTTGGGGTTTGCCGGGCAGCGCCGTGTTCACGACGACATCCTCGCCATCGGAGAGCTTTTCGTCCAGATTGGTCTGCAAGCCAAGGTAGCCCGTCTCCCCGGTCACCGTCATATAGTTGCCGTCGTAGGAAAGGAAGTAATAGCCGACAAATCCGGTGCTCTGCTGTGCTTCCTCGATATATGCCTGTATCTCTGTCCTCATCCGAGGTACTTTTCAGAAAGCCGTTGTACAGATGCAGATAGGTCAGGTTCTTGCGCACCATCTCTTTCAGCATATTATTGGATTTATGCAGAACTTCTTCCAGATGCGAGGTACTTTCCTGATAGATGGTCTGGGACACAAACGAGATGTACCGGACGCTGAAGCCTGCCATCAGCAGGACCAGAAGAAGGATGGCAGCAACAGGGAGCCACTTCTGCCGGAAATGGCAGCTCCGTTTGGATTCGTGCTTTTCGTCTTCCATCCCGCTCACCTCAATGTAATGTAGTTTTCAGGCTCTGCAAGCGCTGCGCCGCCGCCGGAGAGATGATCGCGCCATCTGTTTTTTACCCATGTATCTCCGTCCAAAGACCTGCCGCTTTCGCTCGCAAGCAGCGGTGCCATCTGATTTGCCGCTGCCAGGCAGGTCACGGTAACGGTGTCGTCGTCCCGGAGCGGCTGTCCGTTCCGGGTGATGCCGGTCAGGGTATAGCTGCCGCCTGCCTCTTTGACCTCCACGGCGATGCCGCTGACCACCGGCAGAGAGCCACGGTTGAAAGGCACGAACCCGCCCTCGCGGCCCTCCACAAAGGCGCGGACGGTTTCTTTCAGCTCTGCACCGGTCATGGTGCGCTGGCGGGACATCAGACCGTTGGGCATGATCATGGAAGCCGCCATCTTTTGGGTATAGTCTGCCTGCAGCACACTGCCGGTAAAGCTGTTTGCGGTGGCGATGAGCACATCGGTGCCATAAACGTCCCGCAGCGTGTTCGCCATCACGGAAAAGGAGGCGTTGCCGCCGTTTTTGTGGAAGACATTGGAGGTGCTCTTGCCGGAGGTCAGCACGATCTCGTCATCGGCAGGCATTTCCTCGGCAAGAAGCCGGGCGTTGAACGCACGATAAGCCTGCTGTGCCGTGTACTCGCCCGCGATCATTTTGGAGACAACGTCCTTGGAGACGGCAAAGAAATCGTTGGAGGCAATGCGGATATACATGTGGTTTTCTTCCACCACATCGCGCACATCTTTCATGTACTCGGTCAGGCGCAGGGGGACGTTCTGACTGTAGCTCAGCAGGTCCTGTCCGTCCGCAACGATGCGGCTCTGCGCCTCCTCGGAGAGCATGACGTTCAGCACCTTCATGGCTTTTTCGCGGCGCGCGGTGTCCTGCTCGAGGTCGCGGTTCAAAGCGATCTGGAAATAGGGGGTGGTCATGATCCACTTTTCCCCGTTCTGGCCGAAGAAAGGTAGGAATATCGTGTCGATGCCCTCGTCCTGAAACATCTTGACACCGGCAGAGCTGCCAAAGTACATGGCAGCTTCTCCGTTCCGGAACATCCCGGTCACATCGTCGTAATTCAACGCAAGATCGTCTGCCGTGAGGTGGGTATCCTGAATGAACTGCGCCATCCGCTCAAACGCCCCCGGCCACACGGTATCGTCCAGACCCACCCGCGCGGTGTCGGCAGGGTCGCTGTAGGCAGTGCGCCACTTGCGCCCCGCCGTCGTGGTAAGCTCGGCGGCGGAAAGCCCCTGCAGCGTTTCCATGCAGGTGTAGTCGTAGGTATAATCGGCGGTAAAGCCGCGGATGCCCACCTTTTCAAATGCCTGACAGGCCGCCGCAAAGCTCTCGTAATCGGTGGGCAGGGGGATCCCGTACTGCTCAAAAAGGCTGCGGTTGACCACAAAGCCGTGGGCGTCGGCGCAGACCGGAAGCCAGTTCACGCTGCCGTCCTCGTTTTTGAAGCTGTTGAGGTAGGTGTTATAGACAGCGCCCGCTTCGTTGGTCATGGCAAGGTTCATCAGGCTGTCCTTCAGGGGAGCAGCATCGTGCAGCGAGAAGCGGCAGCAGGTGATAATATCCGGCAGACCGCCGTTCTGCTGCAAAAACTTGTAAAAATCCAGATCGTTGTTGCCTACGATGAATTCAATATTTACATCCGGCAGCTGGGACTGGATATAAGGCGCATAGGTCTCGTACAGGCTGGTGCTCCACAGATACACCTGAATGGTCTGGGCATCCTCCTGCTCCTACCTGTTCTGCGCTTTTTGTGCCGCATCCGGCCAGCAGGGATAGACCGCCATCACCAGTGCCATAAGCACGGAAAACATGCGGTGCAATGTTCTTTTGTTCATCAAATCGTTCCCCTCACAACTCTTGGGCAGCTGCCGTTCTGCGATCCCGAATCCCACAAAAAGGCATCGATACAGCATGACAGAACTATAGGATAATTTTACCACCGCCATAATGGATTTTCAATAAAATTTCATATGTTGATTCATAAAAGCAGCGCGTGTCCGATTTCTTTGCGCCAGTCGATGCAGCTTTTGTATCAACGCACATGGTGGGCGGAAAACTGTGGGGGCAGCCTGCGTTACTGAACCGCGCGGATCGCGTCGATCGTGATGTTGTACTGTTCTGTCACACGGTCAAACCATTCCTTGGAGCCTTCCAGTGTGCCCGCGCGCAGCACCCATTTTCTTATAACATTCCTGAATCGTCATAACTCTTAGCTCCGCCTTTCTTTGTTTTCCCGTGGCATTGTACCGTCACAAAAGTATCGTTCACACTCGTTGCATTTTGCTGTACCCTCAGCATTCTGCATCTTCTTGTGTTTATTATCAAAGGCACACTTTCCAACCTGGTGAGCCAAGTATATCACATCCAAAAGAAAATGCGAAGGTCATCTTTCGCATCCGAGAAGTCAAGGGTTCGAATCCCTCTAGGTCCACTTTTGGCAGCAGTGTAATGGTGAAATGAACCCCAAAAGTTAGACAAAAATCGAATTAAGCAGCTCCAACGGTCTGAATTCTGTATTGCACAGGACTCAGGCCGTTTAGTTTTAATTTGATTCGGCGATTGTTGTAATAGTCGATGTAATCGACAATGGCCTTTTCCCTGCTGGACACTCCCGCAGAGCTGCGCCGGGAACCGGCGTTCCTGCTCTACACCACCGACTTTTCCCGCATCCAGCGGTTCATCTACACCGTCCACACCGAGGGTGCCCTGCGGTCCCTCCGCAGCCGTTCGTTCTTTCTGGAACTGCTCATGGAGCACTACACGGACGAGCTGATGGACGGCTGCGGCCTGACCCGGACCAACATCATTTACAGCGGCGGCGGGCACTGCTATCTCCTGCTGCCCAACACCGCCACCGTGCAGCAGACCCTTGCCGACTGGAACCGGGCCTTCAACGGCTGGCTGAACGAACAGTTCGGCGTGCAGCTGTTCCTGGCCAACGGTTGGACCCCCTGCAGCGCCAACGACCTGTGCAATGTCCCCGCAGAGGCAAGCCCCTACAAGGCCCTGTTCCGCCGGGTCAACGCCGAGGGTCTCTGCCCGTGGTGCAATCGGTTTGCCAACCTGTCGGCGCAGCCGAGCAAACCGCCGCGCTGGAGGACGAAGCCAAAAAGCTGCCCGGCAAGAACGGTGCCGCACTGTTCGACGCCGTGCCCGACCACACCTATTCCTGGGATGTGCTGCAGGACAAGGTGCTGGGCGAAAAACTTGCCTGTCTGGAGCAGTTTTTTGCACAGGTCCAGAAAAAGGACGACGATCACCGCGGCAATTCCATGCTGTACAACCTGACCGACCTGCTGCGCAGACCTCGGTGTGGACGCTGAATCTTCTGGACGAAGCCCTTGCCGCACAGATGCGGCCGCTGCTTGCGGGCTGCACCACGCTGGAACTGCACGGCGCGCCCCTGCAGATGGAGCCGCTGGGCAGCCACTCGGTGGAAAACGGCCTGCAGCTTCTGCTGGCTGCGCGGGAGGAGCCTGCCAGCCGGACAAGGCTGTGGTTCCGCACCCCCTGCGCCTTCAAGCAGGCGGGACGCTACGCCATCTACCCGCAGGAATTCCTGCTGCTGCAGAGCCTCGTGCTGCACTGGAACACCGCCTTTCCGGATTGCCAGCTGAGCGACCCGGACGCGCTGGACGCCATCCTGTGCGGGCTGCGCATCCTGGATTACAACCTGCACACCGTCTCCTATCCCATCAAGAACACCCGCATCCCGGGCTTTGTGGGCAGCGCTGTCGTGGAGGCCCGGCTGGCCCTGCCGCTGCTGGAGCTCTGGAACGCCCTGCTCTCCTTTGCGCCCTACGGCGGCATCGGGATCAAAACCACCCTTGGCATGGGCGGCGTATCGGTGGAGCCGCTGGTTCTGCCGCAGAGGTCTCTGTGAGCGCAGGCGCTCACACCTTTTCCATGTTCTTCCCGCAAGGGGACGAAAGTGCTCTGGTGATCCCACCTACCTTTCCCATCTTTGACTGTCCTGGAACGGTCCTCCCCGCAAGGGGACAGCAAAAACGCCGCCCGTGCAGGAATGCAGACCTGCATCGGGCGGCGTTGCTTTTTCCCGAACATCAGACAACGATTTTTCCATGAAAAACGCCCTTTTCTGCCGCCATTGCGCGAAAACAGAAAAGGGCATTTTCGTTTGTCCCCTTGCGGGGGTGTTGGATAAAATCAGTTTCAGGTGTACTTTGCGACTGGAAGGTTGCAGGTCCGTCCCCTTGCAGGGTATGGGGCAATCGCTCCTGCGTAAAGTATAGCACGCATTCGGCCAAAAGAAAAGTGATTTTTCAAATCCCGCTGCTCCTGCAGCATACACCCCTGTAGACATTCCTATCGGGTGGGACCCTCGCACTAATCAAAAGCCCCACCGGGGCTTTTGTTGCGCCACTTCGCGTCGCCGCTCATTTTCAAATCCCGCTGTGAAGACGAAAAAAGACCAGTACACGAATGTGCAACAGCTTCTCCCCGGATAGACATTCCTACCGGGTGGGACCCTCGCACTAATCAAAAGCCCACTGGGCTTTTGATTGCCCTGCCCTGCGGCGCGGCCCGTGCTCTTTCAAATCCCGCTGTGAAGACGAAAAAAAGACCAGTACACAAAGTGTACTGGTCTTTTTGGTCGGAGCAGCGGGATTTGAACCCACGGCCTCCTCGTCCCGAACGAGGCGCGCTACCAACTGCGCTATGCCCCGAAAATACCGCAGCCAATTGAGCTGCGGTTTGGTTGGGGATGAGAGAATCGAACTCCCACAAGTAGAGTCAGAGTCTACCGCACTACCACTATGCAAATCCCCATTATTCGGTTTGTCAGGAGCGGCTCAGCGCTGCTGACAAGGGATATTATACCCGAAGAGTGTGTCCTTGTCAACTACTTTTTTTTTTTCCTGCAAACTTTTTGCCGGGCGCTTTTGCAGCACGGCAGCATGTAAAATTTTGTCCAGATGGCTTGACACCCACCCGCATTCGGAATACTCTTATACTATAAATAGTGTGCTCAGGGTCAGCGGCCCTGAAGCTCAGAGGAAAGAGGGCTTTTGAATGAAAAACGTGTTGGTATCCTGACCTCCGGCGGCGACTGCCCGGGCCTCAACGCCACCATCCGCGGTGTATCAAAAGCACTGTACGCCCGCATGGGTGACAACGTGGAGATCGTCGGCATCCTGAACGGCTACAGCGGCCTGATCAACGGGGACTACAAGGAGATGTCCGAGGACGATTTCCGCGGCATTCTAACCCTGGGCGGCACCATCCTGGGCACCAAGCGCACGCCTTTTAAAATGATGCGCGTGGTGGAGGATGACAACGTCGATAAAGTGGCCGCCATGAAAAAGACCTACAAGGACGCCAAGCTGGACTGCCTGCTTTGCCTGGGCGGCAATGGCACCCACAAAACCGCCAACCTGCTCTCCGAGGAAGGCTCTCAACATCATCGGCCTGCCCAAGACCATCGACAACGACATCTTTGGCACCGATGTGACCTTTGGCTTCCACACTGCTGTGGACATTGCCACGGAGGTCATCGACCGCATCCACACCACCGCAGGCAGCCACAGCCGCGTGATGTGCATTGAGATCATGGGCAACAAGGCCGGCTGGCTGACTCTGTATTCCGGCATTGCAGGTGGTGCAGATATTATTCTGCTGCCGGAACATGCCCTATGATATCGACCGCGTGTGCGAGGCCGTGGAGCGCCGCGCCAAAGAAGGGCTCCAACTTCTCCATCATCGCTGTGGCCGAGGGTGCCATGAACGTAGAAGAAGCCCGCATGAAGCGTAAGGACTGGATGGCCAAGCGTGCCGAGGCAGGCTTTGGCGCCACCGCCACCAACCGCATCGCACAGGCCGTGCAGAAAAAACCGGCATGGAGACCCGTGTGTGCATCCCGGGCCACATGCAGCGCGGCGGCAGCCCCAGCGCCTACGACCGTGTTCTGCCACCCAGTTCGGCAGCTATGCGGCAAAGCTGGTGGAGATCGGGCGCTACGGCGTGACCGTGGCCATGCTCAACGGCCATGTCACCGAGAACCGTCTTGCCGACCGGAATGCCGTTTTCCGCTGCACCCCTCCCGTGAAAATGCAGATCCCGGCAGACCGCAGTCTGCCGGGATCTGCTCTATTCAGAAATACTGTTTCCGTTGAAGATGGCCAGAGTGCAACGGTGGCCATTCAAAATCGTCTGCCGGACAAATCAAAGGTCCGTCACATCATGCCGGGTGGGCTGGCCTTTTTCAAAGGCAACCGCGCTTTCCAGCACACCGCGCACCATGCTCTCCACATCCTCGTGGGAGTAGAAAGCCGTGTGGTCGGTCAGGATCACATTGGGCATGCTGCGCAGAGCCGCCAGCTCCGGGTTCGGGATCACATCGCCCATGCGATTATAATAGTACAGGCCGTTCTCGTTTTCCACAACGTCCAGGCCGGCTGCGCCGATCTTGCCGCTTTCCAGCCCGGCGATCAGTGCATCGCTGTCGATCAGCTTGCCGCGGGCGGTGTTGATGATGGTCACGCCCGGCTTCATGGTCTCAATTGCTTTGGTGTCGATGAGATGGTGATTCTCCTCCGTAGCGTTGGTGTGCAGAGTGATGACATCGCTTTCCGCCAGCAGGGTCTCCAGCGGCACATACTCGGCGATCTTCTTTACCTCGTCGTTGGGGTACAGGTCGTAAGCCAGCAGCTTGCAGCCAAAGCCGGACAGATGCTGCAGCACCGTGCGGCCAATGCGGCCCGTACCGATCACTCCCACAGTGCAGTTGGAAATATCGCGGCCGATTTTTCCCTGCAGGGAGTAGTCCTGCGCTTCGCCGCGCTTGAGGATGTGCCCTGCCTTGCGCAGGCTCATCAGCATCAGCATAATGGCAAAGTTTGCAACGCCGTTTGGCGGATAATCCACATTGGCCACCTTCATGCCCAGTTCCCGGGCCGTCTCGCGGTCTACGTGGTCGTAGCCGATGGAACGGCAGCAGATGGACTTTACGCCCAGCTCGTGAAACCGCTTGACCATGGGCGCGCTCATATCGCAAGGCGTTACCGACACGGCATCATAGCCCTTTGCCAGTTCAGCATTTTCCAGCGTGGGATACTCCTGCGTAGAGCCAAACTCAACATCCAGCTGCGGTGCCAGCCGCTGCGCGATGCCCAGCTCATCGTAGGGACGCAGCGTGTAAAAAAGATTTTGTTACCATAGAACTTCCCTCCCGGCTGATTTTGTACCTATTGTAGCACGTTCTGCACAGATGGATGCATTTTACTGCATGAATTTTGTTCACCTTAAAAATGAGGATTCATCTTTCCATATGAATGCGCGCAAAACAGTTGTAAATTGTCGGAAAAGAGGGTATGATAAAGAACTGAGAATTGTATACATCACTGAAATATAAAAAAGGAGTGTGCCTTATGCGCGCTTATGAACGACTTCTGAATTATGTCCGGGTGCATACCACCTCGGATCCCGAGACCCGGCACTCACCCCTCCGCTGCGCGGGAGTTCGACCTGCCCACCAGCTGGTGGAGGAGCTCAAGGCCCTCGGCGTGGAGAATGCCCGTGTGGACGAGCACTGCTACGTCTACGGCAGCCTGCCCGCCACTCCCGGCTGCGAGGACAACCCGCACTGGGGCTCATTGCCCACATGGACACCGCCCCTGATGCCAGCGGCGAGAACGTGCAGCCCATCCTGGACGAGAACTACAACGGCGGTGATGTGACCTGCCTGCCACCGGCATGGTGATGAAGGTTTCCGCTTCCCCTTCCTGGCCTCCATGAAGGGCGAGACCCTGATCACCACAGACGGCACCACCCTGCTGGGTGCCGACGACAAGGCTGGTGTGGCCGAGATCATGACCGCCGTGGAGACGGTGCTGGAAAAGGGCCTGCCCCACGGCAAGCTGTGCATCGGCTTTACCCCGGATGAGGAGATCGGCGAGGGTGCCAGCCTGTTTGACATTCCCGGCTTTGGTGCCGACTTTGCCTATACTGTGGACGGCGGCGATGCCGGTTCCGTGGAATACGAGAACTTCAACGCCGCTGCTGCCACCGTGACCATCCATGGCTTCTCCGTGCATCCCGGCTCCGCCAAGGACACCATGATCAACGCTTCCAACGTGGCCATGGAGTTCCACGGCGCTCTGCCGGTCATGGCACGCCCGGAGACCACCGAGGGCCGCCAGGGCTTCTATCACCTGTGCCAGATGTACGGCGACGTGACCGAGGCCAAGCTGGGCTACATCCTGCGCGACCACGACGCCTCAAAGCTGCAGTTCAAGAAGGACAACATGCTGGATATTGCCGAATTTTTGAACGGAAAGTACGGCGAAGGCACCGTGGACCGTGTGGAGATCAAAGACAGCTACCGCAACATGCTGGAAAAAATCAAGCCGCATTTCCATTTGGTAGAGACCGCCCGCAAGGCCATCCGTATGGCCGGGCTGGAACCGGAAGAAATTCCGGTGCCGAGTGCATCACCGCTGAGCGAATGGACCGCTGCACCGAGATCTTGCTGAACATCATTTCTCTGTACGCAGAGTGATTTTCAGATACTGCAAAACCTTCCGTAATAGAGCAATGCCGGGCAACCTTCGGGCTGCCCGGCATTGCTTTTTTAAAACCATTTTTCGGCAAACAGCCCGGTCAAACGGCAGCAAAAGCGCCATCTGCAACAAACTGCAACTACGCTCTCGAAGATTTGTGTGATACATCAAATTTTTCTTTCTTTTTTTTGGCCAAGCCGCCACTTACCCCCCCCGTATAAATATTGTATAATATCGATAGACGATTCTCGCAAAAAATGCAGCGTGTTGCCGCAAAGTCTGTACGGGCGGCTGCACAATGCGCCAAAAAAAAGGACTGTTCCTTATGCCTGGACGATTTTCCCTAAAGACCCGGCTTTTGAGCCTGTTGCTCTCAGCTGCCATGGTGCTGATGTTCTTCCCGCATCCGCTTTTGCGGCTGACGACGAGCAGGTGCGTGTCGGCGACGCATGGCTGGGCAGTGCCACGCGCTCTGTGACTTGCGGCGAGGGTACTGCCGCGTATGACCCCGACACCCAAGACCCTGACCCTGACGAATGTCACGATTAACCACGACTACAATGCCGCCATCTGGAATACGGTGGAAGGTCTTACCATTAAGCTGGTAGGTGAAAACAGCATCAACTCCGGCGATCAGACCGGTATTCTGAGTATGCAGGGGTGCGGCCTTCTGACCCTGACCGGCGAAGGCAGCCTGAACATCACTGCTGCTGATGGTCATGCTATTTACGCCAACACAGGCAGTCTGCTCGTTAAGGACACCACCGTTAAGGTGTCCAGCGATGCTCTTGCGGTCTACGCCGATTTAGGCATCGAGATCAGCAACAGTACTTTTGAATCCGCTACCCCCCGACGGCAACGCCATCTGGACGCCCTGCGATCTGAAGATCGAGAATTCGAACGTCACCACCTCCAACGACAACCAAAGCAATAAGGGGATATCCTGCCATCTGCTGTGACGGCGATATCACTATCAACGGCGGTCGGCTGAAGTCCACCTGTAAAGGTGGCGATGCCCTCGGTGTCGCTGGCACCCTTAGCATCACCAACTGCAACGTGGAAAAACAAGGGTGACTATACCGCACTGTATTCAGGAGGCAAAATGACCCTGACCGGCGGCAGCATTACTGCCGAGGCCGAGAATAGCGCCATTATGAGCAGAAGTGCTATGACCATTACCAACGCTACGGTCAAGGCTACCGCGCAAAAAAATACAATGCCCTGCGTGCATCCGATGTTATGAAGATCGACGGCGGCAGGGTAGAAGCAACCACCGTACGCTATGATGAGAAGCCATACGCGATCCACATGGACGATGGCAATGACGGTCGTATGGAGATCGGCGGCGGTGTCGAACTCTATGTGAAGGGTTATAAGGGCATCTCTGTCGGCGAGGGAGCCACGATTGAGGACGCTCACATCGTCATTGATAGCGATGACCGGTCTATTGATATGCCGGTCAAGTTTGCAGAAGGTTATGACATTGCCCGCGCGCTTGGCGGCGACTCCATGGAAAATGCGGAACCTTTTGATTGGTACAGCATGGAACCGTTCACACCCGGTGCCGGCAAACAGCCCGGCTCCTTCCCCTATCTGGGCTGCTCTCCGGTGCCAAGCACCCTGCGCGTGACCAATGGCACGATCTCGGAGCTGAACGGCAAGCAGTACACCGGCAACGAAGCCGAAATCCCCGCTGGCAGCCCCGTGACCCTGACCCTGACTGTGAATGAGGACGCCTTTACCGCAGGCGATGTGTTTAGCAGCTGGACCCTGTCCCCCACGCCCAGAGATCTGCGGATTGATGGAAACGTCATCACCTTCACCATGCCCGCAGAAGATGTTGAGATCAGTGCAACAAGCGATATTCCTCCGGAGCCCACCCCCGATGCGGAAGGCAGCCCGCTGCTCGGTCTTGCTTTGGTCGCTGTCGGCGGCACACTCGTTGGTCTGACCCTCTATGCCGCCCATGAGTTCGGCATCACCCAGACCCTCAGAGAGACCCTGCCCGCAGGTGCAGCCATCCCCGCTAACCGCGGCGAACTGGCTCTGCTGCTGTGGAATGCAGCCGATAAGCCGGAGCCCGAAAAGCAGCCCGCCTTTACCGACGTGTCTGACCTTGAAACTGCCAAGGCAGCACAGTGGGCTATCGAAGCTGGTCTGATGGAAACCGAAAGCAGCGGTAAATTTGCTCCCGCAAAACGCGTTACCCGCCTGAAGGTTTTCAAAACCTGAAGGCCGCAGGCCACTAAAGCGTTTTACCTTTTAGCACCCACCAAAGCCTGACCCCTGCCCCCGGAGAGCGCCTCCGGGGGCTTTTTTGTGTGCAGCAGCGTTTATCCCCTTTGTAAAGAGCGCGGTCTGCCTCAGCGGATGGCGGGGCTCGGACAAGCTCCGCAGACGCACCGTCAGTCCCGAAAATCAAAGCATAACCTTTCCCTTAAAAAACAGGCGGCTGCACAAAGCACCGTGCAGCCGCCTGTTTTCATTTAACCCACGTTGATATGCCCCACCGGCATGATCTTCCGCTTGTTATCGTCGGGCTTTGCCGTCAGGCTCATGGCCAGCGACACCGGGCCCACACGGCCCATGAACATGACCGCCATATACAAAGCTTTCGCGCCCCGGTTCAGCTGGCTGGTCACGCCCACCGACAGACCCACCGTACCAAAGGCCGAGCAGGATTCAAAGATGGCGTCAATGACCGACACCGCATCCGAGGTGTTGTAGTACACCACCACAGCCGAGCCAACCGCCGCCAGCGCGCCGAGCACGATAATGGTCAAAGCACGATAAACCGTCTTGGACTCGATGTGGTGCTCTGCGATCACACAGTCATCGCGGCCCTGAGCCACGCTGCGAATGGTCAGGATGATGACGGCAAAGGTGGTCACTTTCACACCGCCGCCGGTGGAACCGGGTGCCGCGCCGATGAATTGCAGCACACTCATCAGCAGTTTGGTGATGGGGCCGCAGACCGCAAGGTCGATGGTATTCATGCCCGCAGTACGAGTGGACACCGACTGGAACAGTGCCGCCATCAGCTTGTCCGGGCACAGAGAGCCCGCCCATACTGGCAGGATTGTTCCACTCCATCAGCGCGATGAGCGCCGCGCCGCCGAGCCACAGGATCACCGAGAAGCTCAGCACCACCTTAGCCTGCAGAGACAAGCGGTGTTTTTTGCGGTACTCGCCGATCTCCACCCATACCATGAAACCCAGACCGCCGGAGATGATCATGAACATCACAACGGCCTGAACATAGTAATTGTTCACATAGGGTGCCAGTGAGGAATACTGGCCGAACCGGCCAAACAGATCAAAGCCCGCGTTACAGAAAGCCGAGATGGCCGTGAACACGCTCACCCAGATGCCTTCCAGCCCGAACTGCGGCACAAAGGCGAACAGCAGCAGCACAATGCCAATGCCTTCAAACAGGCCAGCCAGTCCCACCACGATCTTCAGCACGTCCTTTGCCTGCGCGTATCCATCTGCCGAGACGCTCTCGCCCAGCAGCCGCAGGTCACGGAAGCCCATGCGCCGCCGCATGGCCAGCGCAAAAAAGCTGGTGAGCGTGACCAGACCAAGACCGCCTACCTGAATGAGCAGCAGGATCACGGCCTGCCCGAAGAAGGTGAACTGCGTCCAGGTGTCCCGCACGATCAGGCCGGTAACGCAGGTGGCACTGGTGGCCGTGAACATGGCATCCAGCACATCCAGCCGCCCATGCCTGCTGGCAATGGGCAGGCTGAGCAGGAAGGTGCCCAGCGCGATCACGATGACAAAGCTCCCACAGATGATCTGCGTAGGCGTATACATCCCCTTGCGCTTGCCCGCCGGGCGGTAAAACAGCTTTTTCCCTTTTGCCTTTTCCATAAGTTCCTCCGCACGCGGCAAAGCCTGCCGCGGCTATTTTCATTTCCTCTATAGCATACACCATTTTGCCCTCCGGTTCAACTTGATTTTATCCGCAAAATGCTGTATTATACTGATACCTTGGGTGCAGAAGTGATTGCTCTATTCAAAAGCAAAACCGAGAATCACGGTTTTTTCTCAACAAATTTTGATGCAACAAGTTTAACACCGTTTCGGTTGCAACGCAGTCGGTCACTTCGTTGTGAAAAGCATTCCACACATTCGTTTCAAGTGCGTCAATTTCAAAAATCAACGATAATACATAATATGCCTCAGTAGCTTAGCTGGATAAAGCGCCTCCCTCTAAGCGGCAGATGGTTCGATTCCTTCGAGCAATGAAAAATTGCATAAATCTTAAAAAATGTCTCAGTAGCTCAGCTGGATAGAAGCACACGCCTCTAAGCGTGGGGTCGGAGGTTCAAATCCTCTCTGGGACGCCAGAAAGCACCGCTGCAAGCCTTTTTCGGGTTTGCAGCGTTTTTTTCCTCCTTCTCCCGGTAATTTCACTTCCGTTACCGAGAGATTTTATACGCCGCATGATGTATATTTGCTAGTGGACTC
>VOFB01002186.1_pt1 | contig 45817 bp, 84 predicted proteins | sample 5384141 | NCBI WGS metagenome assembly VOFB01 (sample SAMN12384721, study PRJNA508395) | human gut metagenome | isolation source: healthy gut A | host: Homo sapiens | reverse complement strand
TCACCTCCATCATCACGCTCGCCCAAATTGCGTTGGAGTCGGGCGGGGCCGACGAGGAGGAGCGTCGCAGCTGGGAAGAGGTGCGCAAGTCGAGCTCGGTGCTTTTGGGGATGATCAACGACATGCTGGATATCGCCCGGTCGGACGCGGGGGCGATGGCGGTGTCTATGGAGCTGATGGATCTGGGCGACATCGTGGCGTCGGCGCAGAGCACCATCGGCCCTCTGGCTGTGGGGGCGCGGGTAACGCTGGCGACGACGGTGGCTCCGGATGTCCCGCTCGTTTCCGGCGATTACGAGAAGATGATGCGCATTCTGGAGAACTTGGGCAGCAATGCAGTGAAGTTCACGCCGGCTGGGGGCACGGTGTCCCTTTCCGCGATGCGCGAGGAGGAAACCGGAGATGTGCTGGTGACGGTGTCCGATAACGGCATCGGCATCGCCAAGGAGAATCAGGAGCGCATTTTCGACCGGTTCTTCCAGGTGGATAGCTCTACCACGCGCATTTACGGCGGCAGCGGGCTGGGTCTGGCGCTCGTTCGCGAGTACGCCGCGGCCCAGGGCTACACCGTGGGGGTGGAAAGCGAACTGGGGTGTGGAAGTGCGTTTACCGTGCGCATTCCCGTCAAGGCTCGTGGTAGAGTTGGACGAGGACGAGTAGGCGGCTCGGAGCCACCTGCGCCCGCAGGAAACGCGGGTCTAGGATCGGCGGTCGCGGGGTGTGGAGCCTGAAGGCCGCGGAACGCGAGAGACGAGGAGGCGGTTGTGTACAAGGTCATGCTCATCGATGACGAGGAGAGCCTGCATATGGCCATCGAGTATTGTTCACGAAGAACGGCTATGGTATTGCACTGACGCCGAGTGGGGATGGAAATGCTTGCCGCCGAGAAACCGGACTTGTTGCTTTTAGACGTTATGCTGCCGGGTATGAATGGGTTCGATTTGGTGCATCGCGTATCCGCGCCGAGGGGCGGCGCATTCCCATTATCTTCCTGTCGGCGAAAACGACATTGTGGACAAGTCCATTGGGTTTAGCCGGGGTGACGACTACGTGACGAAGCCCTTCGACGCCACCGAGCTTATTTTGCGTATCGAGGCCCACATCCGCCGTCACAAAGATACGATTGATTTCGCTTCGCTGCACGACCCGCGACGGATCGGTGACTATCGGCGACTGAGGTGTGCGTTTCGACGAGTACCAGGTGCTTGTGCACGGTGTTCCTGAATTTGACTACCAAGGAGTTCGAGATCGTGGCCTTTTTGGCGACGCACCCGGGTAAGGTGTTCACGCGCGGTCAGATTCAGGGAGTACATCTGGGGGCGAAGGGGAGGTGGACGCGCACCTCGAACTCCATCACCGTGTTTCGTGCGCAAGATACGCGAGAAAGATAGAGGAGAACCCCAGCGAGCCCAAATACCAGTTGACGGTGCAGCGCGGTTAAGCTAAAATGGCCGACACCTTTGGGGTAGGCACAGTTGTGGCGACTGCATGGATCATGCAGCTGCCCGGGTCGCGCCGAGCGCCAAATCCAAATGAAACATCGCCAAACCTAAAACGCCCTGTTCGGAATGCTTGTCGATTGGCCACTTAATCTCCTGTTAAGGTCAATTTAACCTAAAGCTTAGGCATAGCGTATCGCTATTAATCGGCGCACCTCGCATATTTAATGGCAGTATCGAAAAGTCCAAAGAGGAGACTTTTTCACGCGGGCGAGGACGCGAGCCACCCTCCCTGGTCCGTCCCCGTCAACATGCGAGGGAGAGAGAGGAGTCAGGACATGACCGAACAGACAACGGGCATGAGTTTCGCGCAGAAATTTCATCAAGGGAGCGGCCGCGCTGACGGGCCACCGGCGCGCTTCGTCGGCTCCCCCGCCAAGGAGACGCGCTGGCGGAAACGGGCGAGGAGACGGTAGAGGTTCCGGAGACGAAGATCTACTCGGGCGCGTGCCGTGCCCAGTGCGGTCAGGGCTGCTACCTGAACGTCCATGTGCGCGACGGTCGGTGGTGCGCACGACTGCGGGTCACTTCGATGACGGCCCCGAGTTGACCGTATCGCCCGAAGGGCCTTTGTCCAACCCGCCCGCGTGTACAGCGCCGAGCGACTGCAGTACCCCTCATGCGTCGTGTAGGTGAGCGCGGCAGTGGCGAGTTCGAGCGCATTAGCTGGGATGAGGCGATTGCCGAGATCGCCGAGAAATGGAAGGGTTACACCGAGTGAGTTCGCCCGAAGTCCATTGCCATGTTCCTGGGCAGCGGCAACACCGGTACCTGGCGGCGGCGCCCCGAGGGCTCCATTATGGCTCGCCTGCTGAACGTCATGGGCGCGAGCCGTGTCCTGCCGGACCGCGATATTGCTACGCCGATGTCCTGGGCCTACGTGTTTGGAGCCGGCCCCTATGGCAATCGCAGCTCGGACGCTATTAACGCCAAGCACCATGTAATTTGGGGCGGCGACACGGCGGTGTCCCAGAAGCAGCTCGCACATTCTTCCTGAGGCGCGCGATGCGGGCACCGAGCTTGTGGTGATCGATATCGCCTATCGCGTCATGCCCTCGAAGGCCGACTGGTTCATCCCGGTGCATCCGGCTACCGACGGCGCCCCTGGCGCTCGGCGCTATCCACGAGATCTTCGAGCAGGGCTGGGAAGCGACCGACTTCCTGCGCGATCACACCGAGGCCCCCTGCTGATCAAGGAGGACGGTAAATTCGCGCATGAGCGACTTGGGCGTGGAGCCGACCGAGACTGCGACCAACGCTCAGGGCGAGGAAGTTCCTGTCGACCCCTACGTGGTGTGGGACGAGGAGACTTCCAGCGCTGTGCCCCTGGCACAGGCCGTCAAGCCTGCGCTCGGCGGGGTTGCTGCCCCATCCAGGGCATCGCGGTGCGCACGGAGATGGAGCTGGTGCGGGAAGCGGTTGAGCCGTGGACGCTGGAGCACACCTCCGAGGTGACCGGCGTGAGCGTCGAGGACATCCAGCACCCGCGCACCTCTACACGCAGGAAGGCGATGTTCAGACGGACATGAAGTTCGGTCTGAACCACTACAACAACGGCATGTACAGCTCGAAGTGCATCAACTCGCTTCTGCTCGTGTCTGGCCAGATGGGTGTTCGGGATCGGGTCTGTTCACCGGCGAGCCGAACTTCGGCGAGGGCAATGTGCAGGCATGCATCACGATGCCGAGCGCCTCGGGTGAAGTGCCTCAGGGAGTCGGCGCTATTCTTAACTGGACCGACTTCTGCAACAACATTGTGCACACGGGCAAGAAGCTTGGCGAGGATTTCCCATCAAGTCCTTCTACGCTTCCTGCACCAACGTCGTCTCGAATCAGACGGATCAGAACAAGACCCTCGAGCTCATGAATGCGATCGAGTTCATTGTCATCCAGGACATGACCATGAACGACACGGCGCTGTACGCTGACATCCTGCTGCCTGCTTGCCACTGGTTCGAGACTGAGGATTTGCGCGTCCGCTACTACTGCAACCCCTATCTGCTGTGGAACGAGAAGGCCGTCGAGCCCTGTACGAGAGCAAGCCGGACTTCGAGATTTACAAGCTCATCGCCGAGGCTATGGGATACGGTGACTTCTTCCAGTTCACGGCCGACGAGTACTTGAATGTCCTTCTCTCCACTCCCTATGGGAAGGAGAAGGGGATCACTATCGACAAGATCCGCGAGAAGAATTACTTGCGTTGCGACAACGATCCCACCATCGCCTTCGAGGGCGCTGTTTTCGGAACGCCTACGGACGCGCCATGTTCTACCGCGAGGATCCCAAGCCCGACTACATGATGGGCCAGGAGCTGGATTTGGAGAAGGAAAAGCTGTCGGTCTTCTGGGAGCCGGCGCGAGGGCCGATCTTTCCAACCCCATCCGCGAGAAGTACCCCCTTTCACCATCTGCTGCGAGCATATGCGCACCTGCGCCCACACTCAGTGGTACGACGTCGATTATCTGAAGGGAGTTCGAGGCCGCACCGGTGTGCCGCGTATCAATCCGGAAGATGCCGCCGAGCTGGGTATCGAAGAGGAGATACCGTCCGTCTCTACAACGACCGCGGATCGGTTACCATGCTGGCCGTCCTCAATCCCGGTGAGCAGCGCAGCAGGGTTCACTGCCCGCGCAGCTTCCTGACGCGCGAGCACATTGACGGCGACCTTGCTCGTACGACCTTCAACGAATACAACCAGGCCTGCAGAAACCAGTCCCTACTTCGACTGCGCTGTGGCCATCGAGAAGCCTCTAGGGAGGCTGAGATAGATGACTCGATACGGAATGGCGATCGACCTTCGTCGCTGCATCGGATGCCAGGCGTGCGCTGCGGCGTGCAAGATAGCGAACAATCTGCCGAAGGAGCTGACGTACAACGTCGTGTACACCAAGACCGATGACGATTTCGACACCATTGGTACCGCCGTGTCCCGCGGCGCCCTTGCCAACGACAACGCCGGCGGCACCTTCCCCCAATTGCACGCTGAACTTCCTGCCCATGCAGTGCCAGCACTGTGCTGATCCGGCCTGCCTGAGCGTGTGCCCCACTGGCGCAACCCAGCAGCGCGAGGACGGCATCGTGTTCGTTGATACGGATCTGCATCGGGTGCGAGTCCTGCATCAGGCGTGCCCCTACGAGGGCGTCCGCACCCTTATCAGCGACAACCCCGAGTATTACCTTGAGGTTGAGGTCGGCGAGTTCGACGCCCCGCCCCACAAGGCCGGCACCGTAGAGAAGTGCACGTTCTGCAAGAACCTCGTCGACCGAGGCGATGTGCCGGCCTGCATGCAGCTGTGCGGGCCGCGCGCGCTACTGGGGCGACTTGGACGATCCCGAGTCGGAGGTCGCGAAGGCCATCGAGGGCCGCGACTATCACCTCATGCTGAGTCGGCGGGGACGAAACCCGAGTGTCTACTACTTGAAGTAAGCGCGTATCTGGAAACGGCAGGGCGGGCGTCGGAGTACGGCGCCCGCCTCTTTGTAAGGAGGCTTCGTGAGCGCAGAGGATATGAGGAAAGTTGTCGGCTTGGCCGACGGTTGCGAATTGATGAGCGCGCTGACGCGCTTTCCTGACAACGATGTGGCGGCAGCGGTGGCGAGCGGATCGGTGCACGACGACGCGGTTGGCTGCGCGAAAGACGTGGCGGCAGCGCGTGATGACGGGCGCGCTGGTGACATTGAGGCGCTTTGCGAAGGCTTCGTGTGCGCTGCCGACGAAGATGCTGAGGCGCTCGGGGCCGCATTGCGCCGCGCATGGTCGCTGCTGTACGCGCGCCAAGGAAGCGGAGGGCCATTTTTCCCTACGAGAGCGCGTTTGTGCACGTTCGCGAGGGGTTGCCCGAGCGCCGGGCGCTGTTCCGTACGGCGCTGACCCTGCGTGTCGAGAAAACCATGCGTGAGAGCGGCGTTCTGCCGAAGGACGCCGAGACCGAGCCGTGCGACAGCGCGTGGAACGAATGGGCGTTCCTCTCGTTTCTCCTTGGCAGCGAGGCGGCTTTTTAGAGGCGGAAGATGAAGAGGCCGTGGCGCTTTGGCGGGGTCGGGTTGCTGATTTCGTTCGAGACCACGCGGCTTTGTGGCTGCCGGATTTCCTGACGCGCACGGCTGAAGAGGTCGAACGCCTCGCGCAGGCGGGCAAGGACCCGGCGGCCGAGCGCTTTATGGCGCGCTGGCGGCGTACGGGCGTTTTCTGCTGGCAACGCTTTGCTGAGCGTGCGGCATAGGCGAGGGTGAGGAGCAAGCAATGACATTCCTTATGGTTTTGGCGGTGACGGTGGCGGCTTGCCTGGCTCTGCGCACGCCGCTGCATAAGTGGCCGGTGGCGTTTTACGGCACTGGCTGTGGCGGCTGACGTGGCCTACGTCATTGGCGTCGAGGGGCTGCCCCCGTGTTGTAATGGGGCCGCTTTACGCTGCTCATGGGCAGTGTGTGCTGTCGCTGGCGCTGTTTGTGGTGGTCATGTACATCGGTGTGTTCGCCAAGGGATCGAAGGTGCATCAGTGGCTTGGGCCGGTGCGGCAGCGAGTTGTCCATTATCGCATGCATTTTGGCTTGCGGGCATATGGCGGTGTATTTGGGCTCCTCCGCCCGCGACTCGGCGGCACGCTGGGGTGAATGTGGTGAGCGCCCTGGTGGTAGCGCTCGCGCTGCTCGTGTGCTTCTGCTGGTGCTGGCGTGACCTCTTTCGCCTTCGTGAAAGCGCCGCATGCGCACCGATAGGCTGGAAAGCGCCTGCAGCGGTGGGCCTATGTGTTCTTCGGTTTGGCGTACGTGCACCTGATGCTGATGCTCGCGCCGGCGAGCCGCGGCGGCGAGGCCGCTGTGGCAACGTGGCCGTGGCACGGTGATCTTCGGTTTACGCCGCGCTGCGCGTCCGGGGCGCTCGTCGACCGGCGTGCCGACGCGGCGGCTGCCACGCGGTTCCCGAGCTTGAGCCCGAGGACTGCGCAGCCTAGCTGCTTCAATTGAGAAAGATTTCTTGGGGGTGGGGCTCGGCGGTGCTGTCGGCCCCCCCCCTGTTGCTGGCTGCGGCCCAGGATTCCGTCGCGCGTCGCCGAGACTTGCCGCACCGGGACTTCGTCGCGGTTTGGGGAGGGGCAAGGCCGCGGCTTCCCGCGTCGCCGTCGCGGTTCGGTTCTGTTAGGCTCTTCTCGGAGGGTACAAAGACGCGTCTTGGAGAGGAGCGAAGGGCATGGTTGCGCAAGAGGCGGCCTGGCAACGCCTACGACGAGTCCTCCTTTATGGATGTGGTACAATTAGGCCACGCTATGAAGGGAGTCTTTATGTCGGCATGCGTTCCGGTGAGAAGCGAAAGAATACGGCCGAATTCGCTGAGTTTGTCGAGCGCGAGCGCGATGTGACGGTGACGAAGAACGGCTGCGAGATTTTTCCACTGTCTCAGCGACGAGCAGTACCGTGCTATGCGGGACGAGATGGCGCGAGCGCGGCTGCTCTCCCGAGCTATGCGATCCGAACAGGAGCTGGAAGCGGGGGCTTACTGCGATTTCACGACGATTTTGTCGCCGGAGTGAGGGAAGGTATGGCCTATAGGAAGGTCATATTGGCAGAGGCCCAGCAGGAGTACCGCGACATTGTCGGGTATCTTGTCAGCATGTTGCGGAGTGAACAGGCTGCGCGGAACTTCATGGAGGAATTCGACAAACAAGTGAACCTCGTGGCGGAGAATCCCCGAGCTGTATGGCCTTCCCGGGTGCCCGAGCTGGCTGAGCGCGGCTACCGATGCGCCTCGGTGAACAACTATATTGCGCTATACAAGGTGGCAGATGGCCAGATAGTCGTTTGCCGCATCGTCCACAAGTCGCGGGATTATGCCCGCCTTCTGTAACAGGTTGCAATTGCAGGAATACTGCAGGGGGCGGCTTGTGGGGTGCTTTTCGCCGCCAAATCTTACAATCTTGTCGATGGGCCGATCGCGCGGGACGCGTCCGTTCGCCCGTGGTATCATGATGCGATGCTGAAACGACCGTCCTCTGGCAAGAAAGCGCTATGAAGAACATCTCAGAAATCCTCGCCGGCGTCGAAGAGACGCCCCCCACGTTCGAAGACTATTTGAAAGCCTACGCCGATCCGGTCGGGGAGCTGATCAACAGTTATATTCCCCATGGGGCCCATGGGGATATGGATCGCTACCTGTACGATCCTCTCTATCATTACAGCGAGAACGCGGGCAAGCGCCACCGCCCGCTCATCTGCTTCGCGGCCTGCCTGGCCGTGGGAGGCGACCCCAATCGCGCCGCCACTGCCGCCGCCGCCATCGAACATTTCCATTCCGCGGCCCTCATCCACGACGACATCGCCGACGAGGGCGAGCTGAGGCGCGGCGAGCCCTGCCTGCACCTCACCGAGGGGCTGGGGCTGGCCATCAATATGGGCGACTTGGCGCTTTCCATGGTAAACGGCCCGGTGGTGAACGATCCGCTTCTGGAGGACGCCGTGAAGGTGCGCGTTATCAAGGAGCTCATCATGACCTGCCGCACGGTGGAGGTCAGGCGCTCGGATCTGGGCTGGGCCCGCGACGGCCGCTACGACATCACGCCCGAGGACTATCTCACCATGGCCATCCATAAGACGGCCCATTACTCCGGCGCGGTGCCGCTGGCCGTGGGCGCCATCGTGGGCGGCGCCCGACGACGATCGTGGAGGCCCTGCGCAGCTACGGGTTGACACGGGCCTCGCCTTCCAAATCCAGGACGATTTGCTGAACCTCGTGGGCACCGACGGGCCAAGAAGAAGGACTTCCGCACCGACATCACCGAGGGCAAGCGCACGCTGGTTGTGGTGCACGCCCTGCAGAACGCGGCGCCCGAGGCGCGCGAGCGTCTCGTCGAGATCCTGTCGTCGAAGGAGCGCGACCCGGAGGTGCTCGCCGGGCCGTGGCCATCATGGAGGAGACGGGGTCCATCGATTACGCCCGCACCTTGCCGAGGATCTGACGCTGAATGCCAAGGCGCGGTTGGCCGGGGCGTTTGCCCCCTTCGCAGTACCGCGACTTGCTCTATCCATGGCCGACTGGTTCGTGAACAGGTTGAAGTAACATGGAACCTATCAAGAGAAACGACACCGGCGCCGCCGTCGAGGACGTGCAGACTGCGCCTGGCCCGCATCGGGCATCTTCCGAGGACGCCATCCCGGCATTTTCGATGACGCTACCGCCGCCGCTTTGGCCGAGTTCCTCGCTGCCTCGGCGCTCCCGCCGAGCGAAGAGGTGACCGAGAAGGTGTGGGCGGCCTTGGTGGACGCCACAACCTGGGCGACCGCACGCTGTATCTGCGCATGCCCCTACTTCCACGGGCACGACGTTGCTTGAGCTGCAACAGGCGCTGGGCTCGTTTTCTTCTACGGCACCCGCGACGCCATCTTCGGTGCTCACACCGAAGTAGGCCCCGTCGCTTTCAGCTGAACTTGGGTTTGCCCTCCGATGGTCGCCGGTGCCTACACCTATGCGGCGCTGCGCCCACAACCCCCACTCCTGGGTCGGCAAGGAAGCTACTCACAGCCCGTGCGCCATTTGGGCTTCGCCCGTGCGGCCGATGTGCCTCAGGCGCAACGCCGTGTGCCTGTTCGGCACTCGATGAGTTCTCCTCTCGGGCCGTGGCCTCGCGCCCATGTCGAACGTGGCTCAGGCCACAATCCCGCCTAAGATCATCAGCGCCGACGCGCTCTCGGTACCGCCGGACGCGTCTATGATGCTTCGTGCATCGTGCTGCTGAGCGCGACGGACGCCGAGCCGGGGTGCCGCTGGTGTCCTATGCGGAAGAGGATACGCTAGGGCTGCGTTTGGCCTCGGCCGTCGATGTGGCCCGAGACGCGAGCTGGCCCCGCGTGTCGGTGCTGCTCCCCGGCACCATGTGGCTAGAGGCCGCCCGAGCGCGCTCCGCCCAGCACTACGCCATCACGCCGTGCTCGACGCCCCTGCTCCGCCTTGCAGGAGTAGCGACAGGTGACTTCTGCAGGGAGCCTATCGATTGCGCTTGTCGGAACTATCGCTATTGAGATGCGCATTTTCGGATTATCCGGACTAAATGCCAGTTCGACCCCGAAAATGGCCGACCTGCGGGATGGAGTGCGCCATTCCGGGCCTCAAGTGGCAGAAAAAGCCAGCTGAGGGCAGAAATGGCAGAAGGGGATGGGTGCGCCATTTCGTCGAAGTGGCATTCGCGGGCGAAATCCCGAAAAGAGGGGTTTGAGATCCGAAAAGGCGACGAGCGCTTTTGCGTGGAAATTACCGTGTTCGCGTGCGAGGAAAACAAAGCGGAAAAGCGCGCGGTGCTACAATAGCCGAGTTTGAGAGTAATGTTTATCGCGCGCAAAGGAGCATCCCTTGACTCGTCCCATGACCATGGCGGAGAAGATTCTCGCCGCCCATGCGGGGCTGGATGAGGTGGAACCGGGCCGAGTTGATCGAATGCGATCTGGATCTGGTGCTCGCCAACGACACCACGGCCCCATCGCCATCAAGACCGTTCGCGAGATCACCGACAAGGTGTTCGATCCGACTAAAGATCGCCCTCGTGCCCGACCACTACGCCCCCAACAAGGACATCAAGTCCGCCGAGCAAGCCAAGATCGTGCGCGATTTCGTGCGCGAGCAGGGGCATCACCACTACTACGAGGTCGGCTGCATGGGCGTCGAGCACGCGCTGCTGCCCGAGCAGGGCGTCGTGGGCGCGGGCGACCTGATCGTCGGCGCCGACAGCCACACCTGCACCTACGGCGCGCTGGGCGCGTTCTCCCACGGGGGTGGCTCCACCGATGCCGGCGTGGGCATGGCCACGGGCAAGGCCTGTCTTCAAGGTGCCTGAGACCATCAAGTTCGTCATCGACGGCGAGCTGGCCCCCGGCGTCACCGGCAAGGACGTCATCCTGCACATCATCGGCATGATCGGCGTGGATGGCGCCCTGTACAAGGCTATGGAGTTCACGGCAGCGCCATCGAAAGTATGCCGATGGACGAGCGCCTCTCCATTTCGAACATGGCCATCGAGGCCGGCGGCAAAGCGGGCCTCATCCCGTGGACGATGTGACCCGCGCCTATCTGGACGAGCGCGCCGAGCGGCCCTATACCGCCTACTACCCGCTGACGATGCGCAGTTCGCCCAGGTCGTCGAAATCGACGCCGCTGACATCGTGCCGACGGTGGCCTTCCCGCACCTGCCGAGCAACACGCGCCCGGTGGCCGAGGCTCGCGACGTGAAGATCGACCAGGCCGTCATCGGCAGCTGCACCAACGGGCGCCTCGCCGACATGCGCCAGGCCGCAGCCGTGCTCGCGGGCCGCACGGTGCATCCGGACGTGCGCTGCATCGTCATCCCCGCCACTCAGAAGGTGTACCAGCAGTGCATCGCCGAGGGGCTCATGGACATCTTCATCGACGCCCACTGCGCCGTGTCCACGCCCACGTGCGGGCCGTGCCTCGGCGGCTACATGGGCATCCTGGCCGCGGGCGAGCGCGCCATCGCCACCACGAACCGCAACTTCGTCGGCCGTATGGGCGACCCCACCAGCGAGGTGTACCTCTCCTCGCCGGCCGTGGCCGCCGCTTCGGCCGTGCTCGGCCACATCGGCCTTCCGGAAGATTTGGAAGCCGTCGCGGACGCGGCGGAGTAGGAGGAACTCCATGAAATTCAAGGGAACGTGCACCGCTACGAGGCGCGACATCGACACTGACGTCATCATTCCGCCCGCTATTTGAACACTTCCGATCCGGCGGAGCTGGCGAAGCATTGCCTGGAGGATCTGGACACGGAATTTGTGAACAACGTGCAGCCCGGCGACATCATCGTGGCCGATGAGAACTTCGGTTGCGGCTCATCGCGCGAGCACGCCCCATCGCCATCAAGGCAGCCGGGGTGGACGTGGTCATCGCCAAGAGCTTCGCGCGCATCTTCTACCGCAACGCCATCAACACGGGGTTGCCATTATGGAATGCCCCGAGGCCGTGGACGCCATCAGCAACGGCGATGTTGTGAGCGTGGATGCCGATGCGGGCACCATCACCGACGAGACCACGGGCGAGACCTTCACGGCCCAGCCCTTCCGCCGTTCCTCATGGAGATCATCAACGCGGGAGGCCTCGTGCCCCGCTGGCAGAAGAAGCTCGGAAAGGACGCGTAGCATGACGACTACCTACAAGATTTGCCTGCTTGCCGGCGACGGCATCGGGCCGGAGATCATTGCCGAGGGCGTGAAGGTGCTGGACGCCGTGGGTGCGAAGTACGACACCGCCTTTCGAGTACACCGACGCGCTCATCGGCGGTGCGGCCATCGACGAGACGGGCAACCTTGCCGCAAGCCACGCTGGATGCGGCCCGCGCGTCCGGATGCGGTGCTGCTGGCGGCCGTGGGCGGTCCTAAGTGGGACACCACCGATCCAAATGCGCCCGCGACCGGAGCAAAGGGCTCTTTGGGTATTCGCAAGGAGCTGGGCCTGTACACCAACCTGCGCCCTGCAGATATTCAACGCCTGGCCGATGCTTCCACCCTGCGTCCGGAAATCGTGGACGGCGTGGACATGATGATCGTGCGCGAGCTGACCGGCGGGTTGTACTTCGGCGCCGCGAGCGCTTCTACGACGAGCCGGCCGCCGGCGTAAACGGTGCCGGCCAGCGCGCCTACGACACGTTGGAATACCCGAGTACGAGGTGGAGCGCATCGCGCGCCAGGCGTTCGAAATCGCCCGGCAAGCGCCGCAGCAAGGTGACGAGCGTCGACAAGGCCAACGTGCTGGAGACGAGCCGCCTGTGGCGTGAGATCGTGCACCGCATCCACGACGACGCCGACTACGCCGATGTCCAGCTGGAGGACCTTGCTGGTGGACAACACGGCCATGCAGCTCATCAACCGCCCCGCCGACTTCGACGTGGTGGTTACCGAGAACATGTTCGGCGACATCCTCTCCGACGAGGCGGCCCAGATCACCGGTTCGTTGGCATGCTCGCCAGCGCTTCTTTGGGCGACGGCGTGGCCCTGTACGAGCCGAGCCACGGCAGCGCGCCGGACATCGCCGGGCGCGGTATCGCCAACCCGCTGGCACAGATCCTTTCCGTGAGAGATGCTGCGCTACAGCTGACACATGGGCGCGGCCGCCGACGACATCCGCCGTGCCGTCACCGAGGTGCTGGACGCTGGCTGGCGCACCGGCGACATCAATTTTCGCCGAGACCCCGGCCGACAAGGTTGTGGGCACCGCGAAGATGGGCGACGGTGGTCGAGCATCTGTAGCGCCTCGCCCGATTTCGTCGGCCTGTCGGCTCGCCCCCTTTGACGCTGAAAGTAGTAGCGCTGGGGATTAAACTTCCCAAAAAATCCATTGGGAAATGGGCGGCCTTCAAACGAGGTAACTTGCGGGGTCGTCCTTTCTGCGTTACAAATACCCGAAGTTTATGCCGACTTAGGGCACGGCCGCTAAGAGAACGTTGCGCGACGAAAAAGGATATCACCATGGCCATTAACGCCCCGAGGGGACTCGCGATCTTCTGCCTGACGAGGCGCTGTTCTGGAATCAGTTCAAGCAGACGGCGGCCGAGGTGTTCGGCGCCTACGGGTATTTGCCCATCGAGACGCCCATCATGGAGCAGACCGAGCTCTTTCGTCCGCGGCATCGGCGAAGCGACCGATGGTGTCCAAGGAGATGTTCACGGCCATTTCCGGTGAGAATCTGGTCGCTGGGTGGAAGAGGGAAGGCCCCGAAGGCGAAGAGCCGCCTGTCCTTGCCCCCGAGGGCACGGCCGGTGTGGTGCGCGCCGTAGTGCAGCACGATTTGGTGCAGGGCGGGCCCCGGCGAGCTCATGTACGCAGGCCCGATGTTCCGCGCCGAGCGTCCGCAGAAGGGCGCCAGCGTCAGTTCAATCAGGTGGGTGGGAGTGCCTGGGTGCCGAGGAGCCTACGATCGATGCCGAGGCCATCATCATGCTCATGCGAGTTACGAGAAGGTGGACATCCCGCGCGATTCCATGCGCCTTCTGTTGAACTCCATGGGCTGCGACGCAGCAGTGCCGTCCGGCTTACCGCGAGCAGGCTGCCTGTTCATGACGAGCACGCCGACGAGCTGTGCGACACCTGCACGACGCGCGCCGAGGTGAATCCGCTGAGGGCGTTCGACTGCAAGAATCCCCAGTGCCGCGGATTATGGCGGCTGACGCGCCGAAGATCACCGACCACTTGTGCGACGAGTGCCGCGAGCACACGATGCGGTGAAGGTTCTGCTCGATGGCGCCGGGGTTGTCTACGAGGAGGACTACAAGCTCGTGCGCGGCCTGATTACTAACCCGTACGGTGTTCGAGGTGCAGGTGGACAACGGCATGGGCGCCCAGAACGCCATCGGTGGCGGCGGGCGCTACGACAAGCTGGCCGAGGAGGGGGGGCCGTCCCACGCCGGGTCTCGGCTTCGCGCTCGGCTTCGAGCGCTGCGTGTTGGCCCTGAAGCGGCCGGCGTGGAATTGCGGCCCAGAAGTGCGACCTGTTCGGCCTGCGTCGATGATTCCGTGCGCCCGGGCCTTCGCGCCGTACAGGAATGTCGCGACGCCGGCTTCACGACCGAGATGGATCACCAGAAGCGCTCGCTGAAGAGCCAGTTCAAGCTGGCCGACAAGTTGGTGCGGCCTGCGTGGCCGTCCTCGGCCCCGACGAGTTGATGCGGGTGAGGTGACTCTGCGCGACATGGCCACCCACACCGAGGCCATGCGCCTGGAAGAAGTCGTCGGCGAGCTAGGTCGCGCGATTTCGTAGGAACTTTCTCGTTCTGCTTTCTGGCGTCAAGAGGGAGCTGTCGATGCGGCGATGCGTCGACAGCTTTTCCTGTTTCTTCTGGGTTTGACAGCAAGTATAGCTGCAAGTATACTTGAATTGCAAGTATATTGGTGAGGTGCTATGCCGCAGTTGTCTTTGTATCTGGATGAGCCGACCATGGAAATGCTGCGCGAGAAGTCGTCCGAGCGCATCAGCCGATGTCGAGGTACGTGACGGCTCATTCGGGCGAGAGTGGGGAAGGGCGCGGCTGGCCGTCGGGCTACTGGGATAACGTCTACGGTTGTCTGAAGGATCCGGACGTTCGTCGTCCCCGAGGAAGAGGGAGACCTCGACGAGATCGTTCTGTTCGCGTAAGGGGCCGTCATGTATTTCTTCGACTCCGATGTGTGCATCGAGATCATGCAAATACATCTGCCGCGGGCCCAGGAGATCATGCGGAAAGCTCGCCGGATCTGTTCGGCGTGCCGGCTATCGTCGAGGCCGAGCTGCTGTACGGGGCCGAGAACAGTAACAATCCCGAAGAGGGCCGCTATTTTGTAGAGAGCCTCTTGTCGCCGCTGCACATCATTCCCCTTCGATTCCCGGTGCGCCGCCTGCTACGCGCGAGTCCGGGCCGACTTGAAGCGGCGCGTTGCATAATCGGGCCGAACGATCTGCTGATTGCCGCGACGGCCCTGCCCATGGCGCGACGCTCGTTTCGAACAACAACGAGGGTGTTCCGGCGTGTCGAGGATTGCTTCTGGAGTTGTGGGCGGAGGTAGACTTTTAAGGTCGCAGTGAAGAAAATCTTTCAGGCCCGTGGTTTTCTTTCGGGTATTTGACGGGTTGGGTGTTGGCGCGGGCCTTCCTGTATAGTGTCACGAAACCTTTGTGGGGCCAAAGGGGCTCCGGAGATGCGAGGTCGCCGCGCGGTGCGCTGCGGCCGATAAGAGAGGATGAGTTGGCGTGGCACAATCTGGTTTGATTCGCTGCTTGAGGCGTTGCGCCAGTCGGGTATGAACACCGATGGCGTGGGCTCGGGCGCCGGTGCGTCGGATTCGGCGTCGTCCGCCGCAGACGCCGGCCCGGCTCAGGCGCCGGCGCGGGAGCGTCGGCTCGCGCGCGGCGGTGTGGGCGGGCTTTCCCTTCGGAGGCTTCCGGCGGGTTCGGGGGTGCGGGCAACGGCGGCGGTCGCGCCATGGCGGCCCGGCTCCGGTTATGGCGGCGATGGCGGCCATGGTGGCCCTACGGTCGATTTCGAGTTCCTCGCCAACGACTTCCACCTGCCTTCTAAGAAATGGCTGGCGCTCATCATCGTGCTGGCGCTGCTCGTCATCGCCGGTGCCTACTGGTGGTTCCATCCGGCCATCAACATTCACTCCACGGACTTCTGGGGCTTCGTCTTCATCGTTATCCTGCTGCCGCTGTTCCTCGTTTTCTGATGCGCTCCAAGCAGTACAAGACGGGCACCAAAGTGACGAAGAACGAGGGTAAGAAGACCTTCCGCATTCTGTCCTTCGTGCCCGTGGCCGTGGTGGCGCTCGTGGCCATTGGCGCCCTTTATGTCCATGGCGATCTTCCCGGGCAATGCCGAGAAGTATTCCAACGTGCTGAAGACCGACACGCTGGAGTTTGCCCAGGACATCAAGGAAGTGAACTATTCGGAGATTCCCGTCATCGACCGCGATTCCGCCATTTTGCTGGGCAACCGCGAGATGGGCTCCATCCCCGAGTACGTCAGCCAGTTCGAGGTGTCGAACCTGTACTGCAGATCAACTACCAGGGCACGCCGGTTCGCGTGAGCCCCCTGGGCTACGCCGACCTGTTCAAGTGGTTCACCAACCGCGAGGGCGGCATCCCGGCCTACGCGCTCGTGAACATGACCACTCCAGGACGCCGAGATCGTGCGTCTGGAAGACAGCCCCATCTATTACTCGCAGTCCGAGCCCGCTCAGTGCAACATCGACCGCCACGTGCAGTTGTCCTACCCCTTCTACATGTTCGGCGAGAAGTCCTTCGAAATCGATGAGGACGGCCACCCCTGGTGGATCTGTCCCGTGAAGGATTTCACCATCGGACTCTTCGGTGGCGAGACCATCAGTCGCGTGGTGCTGTGTGACGCCACCACCGGCGAGACCCAAGACCTCGCCGTGGCCGACTGCCCCGAGTGGGTCGACCGCGTGTTTCCCGCCGAGCTGCTCATCCAGCAGTACAACTGGTGGGGGCCTACAACAACGGCTGGCTGAACTCGTTCCTCGGCCAGGAGGGGCGTGGTGCGCACAACGCCCGGCACCGACGGCACGCTGGGCTACAACTACATTGCCAAAGACGATGACGTGTGGTTGTACACGGGCGTTACGTCTGCCACGGGCGACAATCGATTGTCGGTTTCGTGCTGGTGAACCAGCGCACCCAGGAGTCGCACTTCTACAGCGTCCCGGGCGCCACGGAGGACTCTGCCATGCAGTCGGCCGAGGGCCAGGTGCAGAACCTGCGCTACACCTCCACGTTCCTGCTGCTCATCAACGTGTCGAACCAGCCGACCTACTTCATGGCCCTGAAGGACGGCGCGGGCCTGGTGAAGAAGTTCGCCATGATCGACATCCAGCGCTACCAGAACGTGGCCGTGGGCGATACGGTGGCCGACACCAGAAGGCCTACGAGGCGCTGCTCGCCACCAACGGCGTGGTGGCCGAGGGCGAGGGCGGCGCGACCGATGTGGTGACGGTGAAGGGCACCATCCGCTCCATGAATCAGGCGGTCATCGAGGGCAACACCCACTTTACCTGACCGTGGAAGGGGGGAGGACGGCTCCATCTTCGATTTCGCGCTGCCGGGGCTGCTGGACATCGTCGGCTATAAGGTGGGCGACGAGATCAACTTCACCTACGTGGAAGCTGCCGGTTCCAACGTGAGCCCGGCCTATGAGATTCTGGGCGAGGGCGGCAAGGCCTCCGAGAACGCCTCCGGCGAGCCCGAGGACGATGTGGTGCAGGATAACGGGGCCGCCCAGACGCCTGCCGACGTTGCTTCTGGCGAGGACACCGAGAAAGTGGCCTAGGGCGCTTCGGAGCCAACGTAATTCTTAAAGGTTTAAAGCGAGCGGGAGCAATCTCGCTCGCTTTTGTTTTCCCAGGTCAACATGAAGGTTTATAGGAGGGTTTAAAGCTTTAAAACTTCTTTTTCCCGCTTGGTCGATGCGTGGATTTGCCAAGGCGTCCATAGTGCGTGGTGCAGCGAGGGAGCTGCGGCGGCGAAGCGAAAAGCTTCTCCGCAAACCAACGCAGCACGGACGCTGCAACCGAGCTTTCAGAGAAGCTCGGCGTCACGAGTGAGGGAAGGACCCATCATGACCAACGGAATGAATGTTTCTCGCCGCGACCTGTTGCCTTCGGTGGCCTGGCCGCCATCACCGCTGCCGGAGCCGGCGCGCTCGCGGGCTGCGCTCCCCAGCAGAAGATGGCGAGCACGGGCGCCGCCGCTGCCGAGGACGGATCTACCTACGTGGGCCCGAGCTTTTTGCAGAAGCCGGCCGAAATCACCGAGTTCGACGAGGAGCACACCTACGATGTCGTGGTCGTCGGCGCGGGCGAGTCGGGGCTTTCCGCCATGCACGCCGCCCTGGAGGCGGGCGCTACGGTGGGCGCGCTGCAGAGCCTCCTCCATCGTGCAGACCGCCGGCAACATGGGCGCTTCCATCGATTTGACGAAGACGAACGAGGCCGGCATCAAGGCGGTGCTGTCCTTCATCAACTACAAGAGCGACTACCGCGCCAACCTGGGCCAGGTAGAGACCTGGGCCCGCAACTCCCAGGAGGCGCTGGCCTGGTGGGCCGAGGCTGCGCCAAGGGCGGCAGCGAGTCGAAGCCCTACGACTACACGGTGAACTGCAACGGGCATGAGGTGTTCTTCCATGCCAACACCTACTTCCATGACGAGGGCCATCAGAAGGGCGCGCTTCGTCATCGGCGACGCCGTGCAGCCGAGGCGCCGAGATCTTCTTTTCGAGACCCCTGCGTGCAGTTGCTCGTCGAGGACGGCCGCGTGGCGGGTGCCATCGGCGAGACCAAGGACGGCGCTCATGCTGCTGCGTGCCAACAAGGGCGTCATCATGGCTGCCGGCGACTATGTGGGCGATTCCGAGATGCTGTACTACTACACCCCTGACGCGAAGGGGTTGCATCAGGCCGTCGACTTCCGCAACGGCACGGGCCTGAAGGCCGCCATGTGGGCCGGCGCTCAGATGTGCCCCGCCTCTCACCAAGATGGTGCACGGCGAGGGCCCGAAGGTGCGCTTCGAGATGCCGTATTTGTTCCTCGACCGTCACGGCAAGCGCTTCATGGACGAGGGTTGCTGCCGCATGGGCTATCTGAACGTGTTCACCAACAAGTACCTGGCCGAAGTCGATTTCGCCGAGTCCACGGCCGCCAAGTTCTTTCTCCATCGTGCCCACGAACTGGGAGGAGCACTACGATGCCTGGAAGGACTTCTCCGACATCTCCATCCACAACGCCTACCGCAACGTCGATCCCGAAGCCTGGATCAAGGGCGACACGCTGGAGGAGCTGGCCGAGGGCATGATCGCCTACGCCGACGAGGAGGGCTGGGCCCACGACTACACCGTGGAGGCCATCGTCGAGTCCATCAACCGCCACAACGAGCTGGTGGCCGCCGGCAACGGCGATGAGGACTTCGGCAAGCGCGACGAGTATATGGTGCCGATCGAGGCCCCCTGCTACGCGGTGCCGCGCGGCGCGAACAACATCGACGCCCTGGTGGACGGCCTGTGGTGCGACGGCAACTTCCAGTGCCTGGACGTCGACATGAAGCCGATCGAGGGCCTGTTCGCCGTCGGAAACGCTTCCGGTCCCTTCTTCGGCAACAGCAACTACCCCATGGACATCGAGGGCCTGTCGGTGGGCCGCGCCATCACCACCGGCTTCGCCACGGGCCGCTACGTCGCCGGCCTGTAGACTCGCTAACGGCGCTTTTCTCACCCTCCCTGAGCCGACGCTCACCGGGCGTCGGCTTTGCCGTTTCCGCCGAATTGGGGACGTGGAAAAAGCGGGACTTGCCACGGATTGGGACTTCTGGAAAATGTGGGGCATGTTTTCTGGGAATAATTTTCGAGTTGTTAGACATTCGGTTCCCTGAGGATGGCCTGATTTCGTCGAAAGAGGAGCTCGGAAAGACTTTCCGCCTTTTGAAAGACAAAAAGCGCAGTTAGGTTCAGGCGTAGACAGAGGATATGTCTAACAACTCGAAATTTCTGCCATAATAGACGGGCGAGATTGACACGAGGGTTGCAAAGGGGCTGAGTGTGAAGAGCGAGAATGCGGAAGATCGTCGGGCGCTTTGAGGGGCGGGCGGCGCTACGTCTGCGCTTACGGGTGCGCTCGGGCGTGGGCGACGCTGACGTTCACGGGAACGTCGGGCGCGGGCGTGCTGGGGCGCGCCGTCGAGCGACTTCGATTCTCACCTCACGTTCGACATCGCTTTCATTGCCGTCAGCATTCTCGTGGTGCTGCTGTTCCGGCGTCTGGTGCCCCTGAACGAGAATCGCGTGGTGAAGGCGGTCTCCTCCCGGCTGTATGGCGGCTGCATCGCTTGCTGTGCGTGGCGACTGCCTGGATCCCGGGGGCGTCCTTGGGGCTCATGGTCGCGGGATCGCTGGCGGCGGGCGTGGGCTATGGTCTCTTCCTGCTGCTGGCCGCGGAAGTGCTGGCCACCTTCAGTCTGTTGCGCATCTTCCCTGTTCCTGTCGGGCGCGATGCTTCTAGGCTCGGTCATCACGTTCTTCTGCGAGGGGCTTGTCGGCCTTCAGGCCCAGGCCATGCTCGTGCTTTTGCCTTTGCTGGCGACGCTGTGCCTGCAGGGCGCCTTACGAGCATGTGCCTGCGGCCGATCGTCCCAAGCGGGGCGTGCCGAAGTTCTCCTACCCGTGGAAGCTGTTCAGTGCTGTACGGCCTGTACGCCTTCGCCTACGGCATGCGGGCGAACCAGCTGGTGGCGGGCGCGGGAGGCACTCGTCGGCCTCGACGTTCATTCTCATGGCGGTGCTGTTCGCCACGGCCTATTTCGCGTCGAAGCGGTTCAATATCGGGCTTCTGTACCGATCGCCCGTGGTGCTCATGGTGTGCGGCTTTCTGCTGGTGCCGGCCGAGAGTCTGTTCGGCACGGCGGCGTCCAGCTACCTCATCGCCATCAGCTACTCGCTCATGTCCTTCCTCGTGATGTTCCTGCTGTTCGACATCGCCAAGCGCTTGTGTGGCTATCGTGGCGTTCATGGCCATCAAGAACGCCGAGCAGTTGCTGCAGCTGGCTGGTGGCGGCGCCACCGACGCGCTGGGAATGCTCGGCTGTCCGCGGCCACCGAGGCGCTCGCGGTGACGGTCGTTGTGTCGGTGCTCATTTTGGCGGCCACGGTGCTGCTGTTCTCGAGAAGGAGCTGGCTAGCAAGTGGGGCGTGTCCATCCTGGAGGAGGGCGGCCTCGTGCAGCGCACGGCCGAGGAGGAGCGCGCCGCCGAGCGCGTGGAGGAGCTCGCGCACTTACCGCCTGAGTCCGCGGAGCAGGAGGTGCTGGCGCTTCTGGCCGAGGGGAAGACCGGCCGCGTCATTCAGCAGCAGGAGCTGTTTATCGCCGAGGGTACGTTCAAGGCGCACACGCGCCATATTTACGAGAAGATGGGCATCAATTCCCGCAAGGAGCTCTTCGAGCTGCTGGGCCTTTCGTTCGTTCCCCGCAGGTTGCCCTGATTGCGCATCAGGCTGCCATTCCGGGCTGCGCAGGCTCGCTCGCGCGGGTTTTTTGAAGAGGGAGAAAAACAAAACCGTTGACACGGGCGGGATTCGCTCTAGAATAGACGAGCTGCCCAAAGGTGGGCAGTGCAACGAACAGATATGTTCCGCTACTTAAGACAGCAGGTACCGAGTTCAAACCGCCTGCGGGGGCGTTCTGGAAGGGGGCGACACCTGGCGCAACGGCTCGGTTTAATCGCGAAAGCGGCCCGCCGAGGTGGTCGAAGATTCGCAAATTCCGTGAATTTCGTGCGGCCTCCGTCTTATGGGCGGGGCCGTTTTCATCTTAAGGCTTGCGGCCCACCCAGCACAGGTGCGGAACCCGGAAAGCTTTGAGAAGGAGGTGTACGTACAACATGCCCAACGCTCAGAACAAGGAGATGCTCGCCAGCATCAAGGAGGATCTCGACGGCGTTTCCGCCATGTGGGTCGTGGATTACCGCGGTCTTACCGTGAAGGGAGATGCAGCAGCTGCGCCGCGACATTCGCGAGACCGGCTCGGTGATGAAGGTCTACAAGAACACGCTGGTTCACCTGGCGCTTGCCGAGGCCGAACTGCCGACGCTCGACGATATGCTCGCCGGCCCCAGCGCGTTCGTGTTCTCCGGCAACGACGTGGCCGCATCGGCTAAGGCCCTGAAGACCTTCGCCAAGGGCAACCACAAGCTGGAGATCAAGGGTGGCTTGATGGAAGGCAATGCTGTTACTGCAGCGGAGGTCGAAGCTATCGCTTCTCTGCCCTCTCGCGAGCAGCTCATGGCTCAGATCGCCGGTGCTATCTCCGGCGTCGCTCGCGGTCTGGCTACCACCATCAACGGTGTGCCCAGCGGTTTGGCCCAGGTCACCAAGCCGTCGCCGACCAGAAGGAAGCTGCCTAACAGCTGGCAGCGGCCTGAACGCGCGCGTAACGCAAGAAGAAATAACGGTCGGCGCGAAGGGCCGGCCCCCTTTGAAAGGAAACTATCATGGCTGTTACTCGCGAAGAGATCATCGAGGCCCTCAAAGAAATGACCCTGCTCGAGGCGTCCGAACTGGTTAAGGACATCGAGGAGACGTTCGGCGTTTCCGCTGCTGCTCCCTGTCGCTGTTGCTGCTGCTGCTCCGGCCGAGGGTGGCGCTGCTGCTGAGGAGAAGACTGAGTTCGACGTTATCCTCGAGGGCTTCGGCGACAACAAGATCGCTGTCATCAAGGTTGTCCGTGAGATCACCGGTCTTGGCCTGAAAGAGGCCAAGGAGGTCGTTGAGGGTGCCCCAAGGCTGTCGTCGAGGGCGTGAACAAGGAGAAGGCCCCACTCCCACGAGGGATGTGATGTCGCGCTGGGTTTGGGCGAGGCCGTCCTTGTAGGATTTTCACGAGGGCATCGTAGTCGGTGGTCTTGTTGGTGACTTCCATCTTGTCGGGATAGAAGATTCAGGCGGCGCCCGTCTTCTCCGGGCCTTCGTACTGTGGGGTGAAACCGTGACTGGTGGCGGTGTTAACGATAAGAAGCACCTTATCCTTGTATTTGGACAGCGGCACGTCGGTGTCGCCTTAGACTCTAACGCTGAAATCATAGATGCTCATGAGGGTTCCGAGTTCTTTCATTTGCTGGCGTTCGCGTACGGGTGGTCCGTGAACGCAATGGATGGACATTGCGAACAATAGCGAACACCGAGCCTTGATATTTGGAAATGGTTAGTCGTGCTTATTTGTTGGCATTAGAAGCGAGCGGTATTTGGGAGATAGTACGGGTGCTCTAAATATTGCGTTCGCCCGTCGCTGCCTTCGCTCGCGCCATCAGATGGTCGCATTGACGGCAACTTCACTATAGCTAAATAACAAAACCCAGGTCAAAACTGGACTCATCCAAAAGAACTAGTCCCCAAACCCGCAAACGTCTGAATAGATGAGGGACAAGTATAGCCCCGCGTTCTATCTTGGTGGATTGTCGGCGCTTGCAAACCGGGATGTTTGCAAGAACGCTTTATCCCGTGGAGAGAAAAGGGGAACTATGTCTAATACGGAGAAGAGATTGTCAGATTTGTCTCGAAGGGGCTTCATTGGCGCGTGTGCCGCCACGGTTGCTGCCTTGGGCGCTACAAGCCTAGGGTGCTCCGAAAACAACGTCCGAATGGCAGAGACAGGAGAGTTGGAAGAAGTTGAACCGGAGTGGAAGCCAGTAGTGTGCTGGGCGCATTGGTGGCGGCAAATGTGGACTCAAAGCCTATGTGAAAGACGGCACCGTCCTCAGGCTTAAAACTGACGACACCCACGACGATTCTTTTCATCATCCTCAGCACCGCGCCTGCTTGCGTGGCCGCTCGAGAAAGTTTGACGTGTTCTCGAAGGACCGCGTTCGCTTCCCTATGAAGCGGAAGCACTGGCAGCCGGGTGGCGGCGATAACGTCAACGGTGACCTACGTGGCATTGACGAGTAAGGAGCGCATCTCGTGGGACGAAGCCTCGATATGGTGGCAGACGAAATAACGCGCATCAAGGAAACCTATGGAAACCGTGCCATTCTCGGAAGTGGTCAACAGTCCACGAACCGTACTTATGTTGATTATGAAATGTACACACGATTTTCCTGACTTTTCATCAAGGGGCTGGAATTCTTCAATGTGCTGAATCTTTACGGCGGTCATGTCCCATTACGGCACGGGCTCGGCGGGCTCTTTCCAGAACGTTCCCGGCAACTGGTGGGTTTTGGAACAGCTAATGCTGGTGGCGGCATCGACATGCTTAATGATCGACTTGACGCACGCAACTGCGAATACGCGGTCATGGTTGGCGTGAACCCTGCTTGAGCTCTGACGGCACAACCTTGTGGGCGAATTTCGTGCCCATGAGAGACGCCGGATGCAAGTTTTACTGCATCGACCCCATGCATACGGACACGGCAGAGGTCTTGGGTGCGGAATGGGTGCCCATTCGCCCTGGCACTGATATCGCGTTTCTCATGGCGTGCGCCTACGTGATGATCACCGAGGATGATCCCAAGAGTAATCCGCTTATTGATTGGGACGTGGTCAATCGCTGCTCCATCGGCTTCGATGCCGAATCCATGCCGGAGGGCGCCGACACCGAGAGGAACTTCAAAGACCATATTCTGGGAATTTATGACGGTTGTGCCAAAAACCTGAGTGGGCAGAGGAGATTTGCGGCGTTCCTGCAGGCAAGATTCGAGAGATTGCCTATGTGCTGGGTATGGAAAACAAGACGGCCCTGCTTTGTGGATGGGGTCCGGGGCGCTGCAACGACGTAGATAACCTTCCTCAGATTCTTATGGCAGTGGGGTGCGTGCTCGGTGGACATTTCGGCAAGTCGGGCCATATGACCGGCAGCAGCTTGCGCGACACCTCGGCAAGTGGCGGCAATGCGCTCATCAACCCGGGCTGGAGAAAGTTGCCATGCGTGCCCGACCCCGTTGATGATTGCATTCAGGATCCGCTGCTGTGGCCCGCGATTCTGAGGGTCGTTACCCATTGTACAACGGCCTTGGCCAATTTCTCAGAAGGCGAAGAGCGCGAGATTGATGTTCGCTGTATCTACAACTATTCGCTCAATGTTCACGGATTTTGGGCCATGCGCTACGTTCAACTCCGCCCAGAATTCGATATCGTACTTTCGCCCTTGGAGCTGCCGCCCCAGTTAAAAGCGTTCACGGGGCGAGGCGGCTGGGCGATAAGGTGTGTGATCCGCTCTGGGAGATCGAAGTCGGTCACGTGGATTGGACGCGAACTCCTCGCGCGCTGGGGCATCGACCCCGATTTGGCCTATCCGTACTCCGACGAGCAGCAATCGTTCTATCAGATTTCGGGACGCAGATTATTGAGGACGACGGAAAGACCTTCTCGCCCCTTTGTTACCTTTACCGCAGAGGACATCGCAGCCCTCGGCGTGGAAGGTGAGCCCCAAGAAGGTAAGATTTCCTACCGGGACGCGCTAAAGCAGGGCGTGATAACCGTACCCCGTTCTGAATCGACAATCACGGGCACATCGCATACGAGGCGTTCGAACTGCTCCCGAGGAAAATCCGCGAGCGAAAGCGGCAAGATGGAACTGTACTGTCGTCGCCTGGAAGAGCAAACCTCTCGCGCAGGATGGGGCGTCGTGTCCCCGTGCCCGGAATACGTCGATGATCGGTTCGGCTATAAGGCGACATTTGCGAACTATGAGGCACGCGAAAAAGCCCGTATCCCTTCAGCTCTTCAATCCTCACTACCCCCGACAGCGCACGCTCACTTCGATAACATCTTGGGCTTCGCGAGGCATTCAAACGCCCGCTGTTCATAAGTCTGGAAGATGCCGAGTCGTTAGGCATTGAGACCGGCGACACGGTTCTCGTTGAGAACGATTACGGTCGGGTGGTGCGTCAGGCTTGTGTGACCAACCGCATCATGCCTGGCGTGGTTGGGCTTCTCCCATGAGGATGGTTTGAGATGGACGAGCAAGGAAACGATCTAGGCCGATCCGGCGCCACGCTGTGCGGCTCGGTGACGGGCGGCACGGGCGTCTCAGGATACAACACCCAGATTTGCTCGGTGACCAAGGTGGATGGCAGCCCTGGAAGATTGGGAGCGTCCTGTGGCGATGCCCGGAATGCCAGAAAGACGAGGAGGAGTAACGATGGGACGTATGGGATTTTACTTCGGCGGTCAATTGCATTGGTTGCCGAACCTGTCAGATGCCTGGGACAAGAATGCTCTTCCGGTGGGAATGTTGTTCCTTATTGTGGTGACGGTAGAAGCAGGACCTTCCCAAGTCATTCTTCCACATTTCCGAAAGGCTGCAATCACTGCGAAGACCCACGCGCGTGTGAGCAACTGTTCTTCAGGGGCTTGCGCGAAGAACGAGCAGGGACTGGTAACTATCGATGAAGAGGTATGCATTGGTTGTCGGTCTTGCGTAATGTCGTGCTCCCTATGGCCAACCCCAGTATGCGCGGAGGCAAGTGTGAGCCGTAAGTGCGACGGTTGTTCGGATTTAACTGCCGCTGGAGGGAACCCCGTCTGTCGATTCTTGCCTGATGCGCTGCTTGGAGGTTCGGCGATTTGGACGATCTGCGCGCTCTTCATGGCGAAGCGCTTGGTGTCGAGATTCCGGTGCTGCCCTCCGCTAGCGAGACGAACCCTTCGCTGCTTATAAACCCGCGTGCCTGTGCTCTTGAAGAAGAATTCACTGTTCAGAGCGTCTATTAAGAGAATCGCCAGCGTTCGTCTATAGGGATGCTTGCTGGAAAGATGCGATTTGAAAAGCCGCGAAGGCGAGTGTTCGCGAAATGAGCGTGCGAGATGGAAGGCGATTGCAATTGCGCGGTCGCCTTCCATATGCTGAAGTTTTCAAATCTGAAAATGTTCGGCGGAACTGTCTACCGAGCCGAAGAAGGAAAGGAAAGGCCAATGAGCACAGACGTAAGCGTATTTGATCGGCAAAAGGCGGCTGCCTTCGGTTTGGTGCTGAAGGTGTTACAGAGCGTATTCGGCGCAGAGCCCAGTGTTGGACAGGTCAATGCGTTGCGCGAAGATACCTTCCAGGGAAGCTCTTGCCCTTCTTGGGTTGGGAGGCAACGAGGCTATTGCCTGCGCTATGGACCAGTTTTTTGACAGATGAGAATGACTTCCAGCGCATCGGGGAGGGATACTATCGCTTATTCGTAAGCCCTTCGCTCGAGGTTTCTCCCTGGGGAATCCACGTATGTTGGCAACCCTCAGCTCCTCTTTCAGGAAAGTACCCTCGATGTTCGCAATTTCTATAAGTCACTGGCTATGTAGCCGATAAGTTTCAACAGGTGGCCGATGACCATATCGCCATCGAGCTTGGCTTTCTTTCCGCCCTCTGTCTAAGAGCCGCCTTAGCCGACGAAGAGGAGGAGGGCCGTGCTCGGTGCTGCAGATGCGGCCCGTTTTGCCGATGAGCACCTTGCCCGCTGGACTCCCATTTTTCTAAGTCGCTGCAGGAGCGGGACAAAACGGGTATTATGCTAATTGGGCGAAGGGGCTGGAGGCATGTCTCCTCGTCCTGAAGGAGGTGCGTAGCCGGCGATACTTTGAGGTGCTGGTAACTTTGGCGAGAGGCGCGGCATCTACAAAGAGCATGGGCGGTTTGTTTGCGGCTTTGTCGGACGAGGGGAAGAAGTGGCCCGGCATTCATTGCTTCGCCCTGGCGTTTTATATGGCTTGGTACCATATGACGTTTTTTCGGGAGTCGTGGATTCGCTTCAATGCGGCGGGTCCCGAGCGCATCTTTCTTTCGTGGCTCCCTCTGACTCTTGTGGCAGCTTTCGTAGCAGCGGCGTTCCTTCCTCGTCGAACGTTGAGGGTTCTTTCGCTTCCGCTGGCTATTTCCGGCTTCGCTCTTTTGTTGCGACTGCGGATCGCTGCTCATGCTGTTCTCCGTAGGGTTTTTGACCCCTTTTTCTTCGGCCTCGGCTCATGCGTTTCGGCTGCGGAATGGCTCCACTTGCCGTGAGGATTGGTCTTGATCTTGCTGAAGAGGGGCCCAAGCGTGCGTTTCTTTCTTTATCTCGGCATCGTCGGTTCTCTCAATGCTTATTTGGTTTGTGGTTTCGTGCGTCACTCTGATATCAGCAGGGCTCGTGTTGGCTTTGCTCCCGATGACGACGACGGCGCTGGTGCTCACTGGCCCTTATAGAAAGGGAGGGAAGCGAGCTGACGAGGCTGAGGAAGGCGAGGGGACTGCGCGTATCGCTTGTCGATTTCTGGCGGTTCTTCTCGGCGTTCTTCGTGCTTTGCGGCTGTGGCTGGCATGGGGCGTGTGCTGTTCCTAGACGCCTCTCAGGAGGGTTATCTCCATTCGATGATGTTCCTCGCCCTGGTTTCCTGCTTGTCGCTTATGCTGCTGGCAGTTAAGGGTCTCTCGGTATCCATGCTACGTGGCGTTTACTATTTGGTTGTGGTCAGCTGCGTTTTTGCGTTACTTCTGGTGTTTGCGGTCGGGGTAGACGCTCATTGATGTTCGAACCGACTAATGCGCTCTACCTGGTTCTCGATGTTTTGTCATGGTGCCTCATTGCCGCGGCTGCCTTCGTGGGTCGAAAGCGGGCACTTTGTATCGTTGCGTTTGGCCGCGCCGCATTTTGGCGGGGTCGATAGCGGGTATTTGCTCGGTGCAGGCTATCTAAAGTCGATTTACAAAGCCCAAGGGGCGAATATCTTTGGGTTGCTCTTGTTCTAGTCGTGGTGTGTTGCGCGACGGTAGTTCTCTCGGGGAAACCTTGGAGCTGACCCAGGTATCGATTCCAGGAAGCCCCTGAGGTAACTGATCGCTCTGCGTTTGATCTTCAGCAAGCCAGAGAAGAGTATTCAACCACAAATGCGAGCGCATTGCGGCGCAGTATCACTTTGCCTCCACGCACAGCTGAGGTATTGGGAATGCTGCGCTGCAGGACGTGGGAACAAAAGAAATCGCGGAAGAGCTTTGTATGGGGCTGAACACCGTGCGGACCCATGTACAGAACATCTACCAAAAACTTGATGTCCATAGCCGCAGTGACTTAGCTTCGTTCATTGAGCAATATTAAAAGGTCGTTCGTTCTACCCCTAGGATGGCGTCTTCGCGGCTTCCGAAAGAGCACCTGGCGATTTGCCTGTACTCTCCCTTTGCGGGGTGCTCTTGCTTTATAGGCGGTTTAGCCCAGCCACCCAGGAGGAGGCGATGTCGCGCTGGGCTTGGGCGAGGCCGGTTTCGTAGGAGCGGACGAGGGCGTCGTAGTCGGTGGTCTTGTTGGTGACGTCCATGGTGTCGGGTAGAAGACCCAAGCGGCGCCTGTCTTTTCCAATTGCTCTATCTCGTCGCAGAGCTCGTTGTAGGGCTGCCAGCGCGCGATGGTGCGCTCGGCCACGATGGGATGCTTGCGGAAGGCCGCGCGGAAGAGCGCCTGGGCGCCCCGCTCATGGCGTGCCCACGGTAGCCGCGCGGCTGGGTGCGGATGATGCAGAAACGCTCGTAGCCGTCGGCGCAGGCGGCATTCAGCAGGATGCCCCAGCTATCTCCCATGCCGCCGTCCATGTAGGTGTGCCCGTCGATGGTGGTGGGCGGCATGAAAAGGGGGCATGGTGGACGATGCACGCACTTTCAGCCCCAGGTCGTGGGCGTCCTTCACATCGGTGCGGGTCCAGGCGACGGTCTCGCCGGTGTCCCAATCCATGGCCTCGATGTGCATCTCGGCCGGGTTGGCGGCGAAGGTGTCCCAGTCGAAGGCCATGGGGTCGCCGGCGGGCGCGTTCTCGATCAGCCCTCTCGTAAAGGTAGGGGCTGTTGAAGTAGCCGGTGCCCCGCAAGAAGCTGCCCCAGCCGCCGAAGCGCGATACTGCACCAGCTCGACGAATGAGGCGCGAGCGCGTTGGTAGCGTCGCGCACCAGGTAGTTCACCGTGTGACTGGAGCCGGCCGAGATGCCGTAGACGCACCCGTTCAGGTTGCGCGCGAGCAGTTCCACCACCATGGGCGCCGTGTAGCTGTTGCGCATGCCGCCGCCCTCGAAGATGAGCGCCACATCGGGCTGGTTGATGGCGAGGTCGGCGAGTTGGGCGGGGTCGGTCATGGAAGCTCCTTTAAGGGCATGAGAAAAGGGCCCGTAGAGCTCCCTTTCGAGTATAGCTATTTGTCACGCCGCCGTGGGCGTTACTCCGCGTAGCGGAAGAGGGCGGCTACCGACTTGTCGGTGGGCATCTGGTTCTGCTCGACGATGTAGATGTGGGCGTCTTGGGCCAGTGCCGCCTGGGCGAAGGCGTCGGTGATGTCGGGCGCGGCCGGGTCGATGTAGCCGTCATCGACCGGGTTCGGATCGCCGTCGAAGTGACGGTACCGGTGTTGATGTCGAAGCCGCCGGGGAGGATCTTGCCCCCTTCACGAGGAACAAGCGCTCCCCACGCGGCGCTCGGCCAGCGCCATGCCGATGGCGTCGAAGTCGTCCGGAGCCTTGCCATGGGCCGCGTCGGCGCGTACTTCTCGGCGGTGTCCTTTGATATTCGCATCGCGGACGCCGTCCATCACGGCCAGCGACTCTTCCAAGCGCCTTGCCGTCAAGACCGGCGGGATCCTTCTTGATGCCGACGGGCAAGAGATGACGCAGCGTGGAGGCTTGCGGAAGGCGGTCTCGTACTCCTCGTCGCAGCACAGGATGATGGGGTGGTGTCATCGTGCACGAGGTCGTTCTGGCCTTGTTCACATAGCGGAACCAGGGCAGGGCGTCGTCCTTCTTCACCTCGTTGCGGGACTGATGGTCGTGGTACTGGCCCATGTGGCCCTCAGCGAGATGTAGTCCAGCGCGCCCTTTCTCGCCCCCTTGCGAGCGTCGGCGGCGATGTCGTCGCTGTTGGCGAACAGCTCGCTGAAGAAGTCGTGCACTTCCTGCGGCAGCTGCTGGCGCTCCACATGGGTGCGGTCGCCCTTCACCCAGCTGAAGCGGTCGTTGCCCAGTTCCAGCACATAGTACTCGGTGCCGTACTGGAAGTTGCGCAAAAAGCGGCTTGACGAAGTAGGTGTCGCCGGCGTCCACCATGGGATCGGGGCGAAGAACAGGTTGTACACGTAGATGTCGTCGTTGTTCATGAGGGAAGCCCAGACCCTCGCCGGCATGCAGCCAAAAGCGGCATGTCCGGATGCTGTTGAGTGGTGACGCGCTCGACGATGCCCTTAGGCATTTTGTCGGGGATTTCAACGAGCGTGCGCCTGGCATCCTTCTCATCGATCCTCGGAACATGTCGCGATCCCAGATATCGCGGCAGCTCCTCGCGCTCGGTGTGGTGCACAGGGAATAGAGCGACACGACAACGCCATCAGCGAGGATGGCCGGATCGAACTTTTCCATCACTGAATGCTATCGGCGGTCTTCCGCAAGGTCTCCTTCGTCTTTCATGACGAACCCAAAGTGGTCGGGAACACAAAAGTGCGCGCAGCGAGTGTCGCGGCGCCGTTGCGTCTGGAAAGGCGACGGCGCGTGGTGCAACGATGTGCTGAAAAAATAGTTCCGACGAGGAAAATCGGGGGGCTATGAGCCAACTGTGAACGGGCGGTTGCCGAAATGCAGTTTAAAGTTGATTTGACCGCTCGCCTTTGTCGTGAGGTAGCGCTTCATCGTCCATGGCGCGCATGGCGTTCAAAGATGGCGATGACGGCCACGCCCACGTCGGCGAAGACGGCCATCCACATGTTGGCGATGCCGAAGGCGGCCAGCACCAGCACGGCAAAACTTTGGACGCCCAGGGCAAACACGATGTTCTGCCGGACGATGCCATGGTTAGCGCCAGGTGAATGGCGCGGGGCGATGTCGTCGGGTCGTCGTTCATGAGCACGATGTCGGCGGCCTCGTGGCGGCGTCCGAACCCATGGCGCCCATGGCGATGCCGATGTCGGCGCGGGTGAGCACGGGTGCGTCGTTGATGCCATCGCCCACGAAGGCGAGCTTGCCCTGCCATTGGTGTCGCGCCTCGGTTTGGGCGAAGCGCCTCCACCTGCCACCTTGTCTTGGGGAAGCAGCTCGGCGTGCACCCCGTCGAGCCGAGTTTCCGGCGGCGACGGCCCGGGCCACGGGTGTGCGGTCGCCCGTGAGCACGACGAAGTCTTCCGCACGCCGGCCGCGCGCAAAATCGGCGATGGCGCGGGCGGCGCTCGGGTCACGGTGTCGGCGATGACGATGATGCGCCAGGTAGTGCCGTCGGCGGCCACGTAGAGACACGGTGCCCGCACGTCGGTGGCCGTGAAGGCGATGTCATGGGCCGCCATGAGCTTGCCGTTGCCCACGAGCACGTTTCGTCCGTCCACGACCCGCTTCCACGCCCCCTGGCCGCTGATCTCGCGGACGTCGCGCACCGTTCGGCGGTTGTGGTGGAGCTGCTTCGGGCCGCGCGCCAGTCGTGGTGGAGTCGCTGTCCGGTTGCGCCAGATTCGCGTCGTTGTCGCTGTCCGGTCGCGCGTCGGTCGTCAGGGGAGTCGCGATAGGCGCGCACCGATTGCGCGATGGGATGGAGTGGAAAGGTCTCGGCTGCGGCGGCGATGCGATAAACTCGGTCTCGCTTACGCCAGGGGCGCCAAACGAGCTCGGTCACGAGAACGCCGTCGGTCAGGTGCCGGTCTTGTCGAATGACGGTTTCGGTGGATCCGAGGGCCTCCAGGTAGTTCGACCCTTTCACCAAAATGCCGAGGCCGACGCGCCGCCTATGCCGCCAAAAAAAGAAAGCGGAACAGACACGACCAGCGCGCAGGGGCACGACACCACGAGGAAGGTGAGTCCGCGCAGGATCCAGTCGGATACTGACCGCCGAACAACAGCGGGGGCACGATGGCGAGTACAGCGGCCACGCCCACACGATGGGGGTGTACACGCGGGCAAAGCGGGTGATGAAGTTCGGTGCGTGCCTTCTTCTCGGCGGCGTTTTTCCACCAATTCCAAGATGCGGCTTACCGTGGAGTCCTCGAAGGGCTTGGTGGCGCGTACGACGAGAGTTTGGGCTCCAGGTTCACGCAGCCGGAGATGACCTTCGTCGCCCTGGGCGCGCCGTGCGGGGCACCGACTCGCCGGTGAGCGCCGCCGTGTCATTGGCTTTCGCCGGTCAGCACCGTGCCGTCGAGCGGGATGCGCTCACCGGGCATGACGATGAACTCGTCGTCAGGGGGCCAGCTCGAAGGGATCGATCTGCTTGAGCTCCCCCTCTTCCATGACGTTGGCGAACTCCGGTCGCGATGTCCATCATATCCGCGATGGACTGGCGCGACTTGTCCACGGCGTAGCTTTGAATAGTTCGCCCACCTGGTAGAACAGCATGACGGCCGCGCCTTCTCGGCCATGTGCGGGTCGCTGTCGGGGACAGCACCAGCGCGAACGCGCCGATGGTGGCCACGCTCATGAGGAAAGTCCTCGTCCAGCGCGTGCCCGTGCGAGTCCTCGCAACGCGCCGGCGATGACGTCGTAGCCGGCGATAAGATAGGGGATGAAGAACGCGAAACTCGGCGTACACGTCGCCGGGGGTGCCGAAGGCGGCGCGCAGGATGCCGGTCTGGGCCGCCACCTCGATGATGACAGGAACACGAGCGCGACGATGATGCGGGTGAGGAGTTTTTCTGCTTCCGGGTTCATGGGGAATCTAACGGACGATGCGGCAGTCTTTTCGTAGCTGGTGCAGACGGCCTGGGCGGCGTCGACAATGGCGGCTAGGGCCTCCTCGTCGGCGGCGTCCGCGTCGATCATCAGCTTGCTCGTCATGAAGCTGATGGATGCTTTTTCACGCCGGGCAGCTCTGATGCCGGCCTCCGATTTTCGCGGCGCAGTTGGCGCAATCGAGGTTCTCCAGTTTGAATGACTTGCGCATGATGGTTCCTTTCAGTGTTGTTCCCCACTCGCTAGGAGCGGCCGGTTCGGTGAATCGGGAGGACAGGGTTACTCGCACACGTGGGTCATGCCCTGGGCGAGCATGGTGTAGACGTGGTCGTCGGACAGGGCGTAGATGACGTTCTTGCCGTCGCAGGTCTTTTCACGAGGCGCGCCTGCTTCAGCGTGCGCAGCTGGTGGCTCACACGGCGCTTTGGGTGCAGCCGACGACGGCGGTGATATCGCCGACGGATAGGCCGCCGCCCATGAGCGCGCAGGCAGGATCTTGATGCGGGTGGTGTCGGAGAAGGCCCCTTGAACAGGTCGGCCACGTCGAACAGCAGCTCCTCGTCGGGCATTTCCGCGAAACAAGCCTGCCCGTGGCTTCGCGGTTGCAGCCGGGGGCAGGCCTCCAGCGATGCGCAGGCGCCTTCCACGATTTTGCCGGCTTCTTTCTCTATGGCTGTCGGTTCGCTCATCTCAGCTCCTTGCAAACTATTAAACATATGAGCAACTGTTCATAAGTATAGGCACCGCCACCGTTCTGTCAAGGGGTGGAATAAAAGATTTCGTTTGGAAGGGCAACGGAAGGGGAAGCGTAACGGCTCCGTCGCCATCGGAAGGCGCGCCAAAGCTACCATTGAAAGCAGAAAACGCGATAGGACGCAGTGCCGCATGCTTTTGCCTTGCACGATCCGGCCAATTCCCAATCATTGATATGAGCTGGGAAGAGGCGCGGTCCCGTCGTCCCGTCGCGCCCGATGCGAATTTGAAAGGTGTTGCAATGAAGGAAACACCAAATCGTCGATGCCGACTTCGTGAAGCGCGAGATAGGGCGCATGCCATCGTGGACGATGCGGCCGCCGCTGCGCTACGACCCGGCCCATATTCCCTCGGCCATCAACATTCGGCTCGATGTGGCCGCCGCCTCAGGATCCTGCCGAGGAGCTGGCCGAGATGTTCCAGGACAACGGCATTTTTCCCCGAGGACGCGGTCGTCGTGTACTGCCAGATGGGCGTGCATGCCAAGATCGCCTGCGATTACCTGGCGTCGGCGAGGTTACAGGACTGTATCTGTACGCCGGCAGCATGAACGACTGGATACGCGACCCGGCGCGTCCGTGGAGGCGCCTCGTCGGTTGCCTTCGCGAAGGCGTCGTAGTAGGGCGCGAACTGCAGCCGGATCGCGCGTCCGGCGCCGCCGATGCCGATGCCCCGTCGCGACAGGAAACGATGACAAGGGCCGTCTGTCCGTGGCAGGCGGCCCTTCGCTGTCCTACCATAGGCGGGAGACACCGACGCGGGGGCCCGCGTTCGCGAAGACGGGAGGCCGCTATGACCACGGAAGAAAGCGCATCGACGAGGAGAAGTCCTCGCAGCTCCGATAGACCCGAGCCCATTCCGGTTCCCGAATTCGGGCACATTCCCGCTGAGGGGCTGCGCAACACGCGCGACTTGGGCGGCATGCCGACGGCCGACAGGCGCACCATCGCGCCGGCGAAGCTCCTGCGCAGCGGCGCGCTGCACAAGGCGAGCGAGCAAGGATTTGGCGCGGCTCGTGGGCGACTACGACCTCGCCGGCGTCATCGACTTCCGCACCCAGCTCGAGCGCGACAAAGGAGCCCGACCCTCGCGAGCTTATGGAGGGCGTGGTCTTCTACGACTTCCCGGCGCTGTCCGGCGAGACCATCGGCATCACCCACGGTGCCGGCGTGGCCAAGACCTTCGCCAGCCGCCGGCCCCCACGAGTTGGTGTGCGGCATGTACCCGCCAGATCCTGCTGGACGAGGCGGGGCGGGTCGCCTTCGTTCCTCGAGGTGCTTTTGGAAGGCGACGGCATATCTGTACCCGAGGGCAAAGGATCGTGCCGGTTTGGGCGCCGTCATCGTGGAACGGCGCTCGGCGTGCCAGGCCTACGTGCGCGCCGATTATCTGGCCACAGAACCTGTTCGTCCCAACCGCGCCGAGGGGATCTCGACGCCATCAGCAAGCTGCGGCTTGCGCGCAGGCTCGATGCGGACGTCGACTCGCTGTTCTACGCCTACAACGACTACTACGACCGCGCCATGGCGGCGGTGAGCGCCAACTATCCTTCGACAACCTACCTCACCGGGCCCTGGATTTCGGCGAGAAGCGCCAGGCCCTGCGGGCAAGTACCTGCAGGTAGTTGCGGCGGCCGACCACCCATTCCGCACTTTCTCGACATTTCACCTCGCAGAAATACCTCTGCGCGCGGGGAGGTGTAAAATCGCCCTCGAACATTTCGCGACCCAAGGAGGCATTGTGGCCGAGTCCGCTACCCCGGAACAGAAGGTTATCGTCGTCGATTTCGGCGCCAGTACGGGCAGCTCATCGCCCGACGCGTTCGTGACCATTGCAGGGTTTACTCCGAAATCGTGCCTTGCGACATCGCGGCCGACGAGGTGCGCGCCAGTTGGCGCCCGGCGATCATCTTGTCGGGCGGGCCGGCGAGCGTGTACGCCGAGGATGCGCCGCTCCGTCGACCCGGAGATCTTCGAGCTGGGGATCCCGGTGCTCGGGTTCTGCTACGGGCAGCAGATCATGGCCGTGACGCTGGGCGGCGCGGTGGGGCCCACCTGACAAGGGCGAGTACGGCCCGGCTAAGATCACGCGCGCGGGCTCCGATTCGCGGCTGCTCGCGGACACGCCCGTCGAGCAGACCGTGTGGATGAGCCACCGCGATGCCGTGACCGGGTGCCCGACGGCTTCTCATCACTTCGCCACCGACATCTGCCCGGTCCTTCGATGGAGGACGCCGAGCGCGGGCTGTACGCGACGCAGTTCCATCGAGGTGCGCCACACCGGTTCGGCAAGACCAGATGCTGCCAACTTCCTCTTCGACGTGTGCGAACTTGAGCCGGATTGGACGATGGACTCCATCATCGACGATTCGATCGCGGCCATTCGCGACGCAGGTGGGGGACACCGCGTGATTTGGGCCTTTCGGGCGGCGTCGACTCCTCCGTCGTGGCTGCGCTGGGCGCTCGCGCCGATGGGCAAGCAGAGACCTGTGTGTTTATCAACCACGGACTGCTGCGCAAGGACGAGCCCGAGCAGGTGGAGGAGGTCTTCACGAAGCAGTTCGACGTGGACTTCATCCACGTTCACGCCGAGGAGCGCTATCTGGAGCTTCTGGCCGGCGTGACCGAGCCCGAGGAGAAGCGCCGCATCATCGGTACGCAGTTCTGGAAAGAGTTCTTCGCCGTGGCCGAAGAGCTGGCCGAGGACGGCCGTCCGGTCAAGTACCTGGCTCAGGGCACTATCTACCCCGACATCATCGAGTCCGGCGCTCGCAAGACGGGCGGCAAGACGGCCACCATTAAGAGCCACCACAACCTGATCCCGTTCCCCGATGGCGTGCACTTCGAGCTGATCGAGCCACTGGACCACTTCTTCAAGGACGAAGTGCGCGCGCTGGGCACGGCGCTCGGGCTGCCCGACCACATCGTGCAGCGCCAGCCGTTCCCGGGGCCGGGTCTGGCGATCCGCATCATCGGCGACGGTGACACGGAGAAGCTGAGATTTTCAAGAACGCCGATGCTATCGTGCGCGAGGAGCTCGACGCCTACAACGACCGTCTGTACGAGGAGACGGGCGAGCGCAACAGCGAGCACAGCGTACTGGCAGTACTTCGCGGTACTGCCCGACGTTAAGTCCGTTGGCGTCATGGGCGACGAGCGTACCTACCAGCGCCCGATCATCCTGCGTGCCGTTGAAAGTCCGAGCGATGCCATGACCGCCGACTGGGCCAAGCTGCCCTACGACGTGCTGGCCCGCATTTCCGGCCGTATCGTGGCCGAGGTCCCCGGCGTGAACCGAGTGGTGTATGATATCACCAGCAAACCGCCCGCAACGATCGAGTGGGAATAGTGATAGAACATTTGTTCTTGTTTTTCATACGGTTTCATACGGTTCCGATGGCGACCGATGAGGACGTTTCGGAACCGTCGCACCTGCAAGCCGCATGATTCCGAAATCAGATAGAACGAGAAGGCTCCTCGAAAGAATCGAGGAGCCTTCTCGTTTCCTCAGATAGACGCATGGTCGGTTGTCACCCCATGGCAAACGGGGCATGGGTCGAAAGAGCCCGAAACGGCGCGAACGGAGCCGAAAGGAACCAACGCGAACCGAACAACCTGCAAGCCAGAAAAGGGAGTGATGGCAAGGGTTTTGCAGGTGCCGCCGAAAATCGGCGAAACTCAAACGAAACTCACCCGGAAAAACGAAACTCAAGAATGACGGATGCCCCTGGCGGAGAGCCTGAAGTGTCATTCTTGCAAACTCACGAACGGACAGATTTCGCTACTACTCCTCCCGAGTGGCAGCGAAGGGCTTTGCGGCCAAACTACCAATCCCTGGAAGTGGGCAAAGCGCAGCCCTTCGGGGTCGCCCTGAACTCTTCGAGCATGCACTTGAGGATGGGAATCGCTTTCAGCTCGCGAGTGGCTTGGTCTTTTCGCCTCCTGGGGGATAGTCCTCGAAGTCGCTCTGCGCCGTACGGGTCGGGGAGTTGCCGACATCTCCGAGTCAAACTCGAAGCGCCGTTCACGAAAGGAACGTTTCGAAGTCCTTGCGTTCTTCCTCGTCTTGGAAAGATGACGACGGTTTTCGAGGAACCGCTTACGCGCTATCCTGGCATCGTCGTAGGCCTCATCGAAGAAGAACTCGTTCAGGCTCCAATCCAAAGAGTCCTTCGTGTAGTAGCAATACATGTGATCGAAATCCAGGCTGCGCCGATCCCAGCGCACAAAGGAACGCGACGGAACGGGCGCGAAATACCTGCCGCCGTCGAGGGCGATGCCGAGGGTGTCGAATATGCGAGTCTGGAAATACCGGATCTCGATCGTATACCAGCTCGGACCAGGGTCTGTCTGGTTCAGCATGTAGTACTCGTAGCCGTCCCGTTCGTCGTCCGAATCATGGCAGACGGTAAACTCCGGGCGTATAGATAGTACTTGTCCTCCGTGCCGATCACCTCGGAGAGAAACCTCCAATGTTCCTTGTCTTCGAGCATCCCCTTCACCCTCGCGTGAGAGGAGATTCATCGAGTGAAAAATGATGGCGCCAGATGTCTTCCACCTCACCCACGACGCCCTTCGTCTATGGGCGTGTTGGAGTCAATACGTCGCGTGTGGACCATATGCGCGCGCACTTTCCCGACCCCTTCGAGAGGGAATAAGGCATATCCTCCCGCCTGCTCACGATACACAGGATGTCTATCGTTCCCCCCGTCAAGCTCCATTGGCTCCACGACCGCGAAGGGGGGCTGACCGTTGTCCCATTTTGTCTTCGAGATATCGACAATCATCTGGTTCGTCTTTCGTTCGGCATGGTCGTTATTCTCACGACATCGACACCGAGTAATCCTCTTCCTCGTCTATGCCGATGAAGAGGTACGACACGTCGCTCTCGAGATTGTTGGCAAGACAGAGCATGTCGTGGATTAGCTCAGAATTGTCTTTATGCCACTCCTTCTTGAAGTCCCCAGTAGGCCCTTCGCGTTTCAGCGCGATAAGGTTAAGGGCTTCTTCACGGATTTTCGGCCGAAGGCCGCTGATAAGCGAGCCCTTGAAATCCTCCTCGAATCGTCTAGCATCCGCCAATCCCCATCTTCCAGGACTCGTATTCCTCGGGGGTTATCTCGCCGCGGTCGAGCGCATCCACCTGGGATTCCCAGGCCTTGATGTCGGCGGCGAGCTTAGGCCGCCTTCTCCGCGCCGGGCGCGACGGCGAGCCTGCCTCCACCGACGGGCCTGAGCCCGAACTCCTCCTCGATCCTGAAGAGGAGCCTCGAGGGCGTCCCTGGCGGATTCAGCCTGGACGGGCATGAGGGGCCTCGGGGCGACCCCGAGGCGCCAATCTCCCATCCAGGGCGGGCCCTTCAGCGCCCCCTGCCCGCCTTTCCTGATGGCCGCGTCGGTGCAGCCGGCCCTCTCTCAGCGAGCTGCCGTTGCGTCATCCCCGCGACTCCGCGCAATGCCCGTATGCGGCTTCCCATCGTCATCTCCTCCTCAGATCGTTTCCCCATGATACTAGAGAACAAAACGTTCTTCTCAATTTGTCTTGACCGAACATTTTTCGTTCTGTTAGTGTCACCGAATTACAGAACGTTCCTGTTCTGTTCATCGAACATGAAGGAGGAAGATATGGAGCAATTCTAAGCCGATGATCATGGGCGTCGAGGAGGTCATGCACGCCCTCAGCATCAGCAGGCCCTACGCCTACCGCATTATCAGGATGCTGAACCCGAGATGGAGCAGGGCTACCACCATCAAAGGGAGCCGAAAGTATTTCTACGAGCGCTTTCCACTGCGCCGACGGCGTTCCCAGACAAGAGGCCCGCTGATGCCCGCCTACATGAACAGGAAGACTGGCGCCTGGTACGTCCAGTGCTATTACAGCGACATCGACGGCAACCGCAAGCACAAGGTGAAGCGAGGGTTCGCGACAAAGGAGAGGCGCTGGTATGGAGACGGAGTTCCTGGCCTGCGCCGACGGTCCCATGTCGATGCCCTTCGAGGCATTTCCGAAAGAGGCATTCTCGAAGACGTGAGACCAAGGCTCAAGCTCAACACCTGGCTCACCAAAGAGAGCACATCATCCGCACGAAGATGCCATTCTTCCGGACCCAAGGGATGTGCGACATCTCCCCAAAGACGTGGTGGACTGGCAGAACAAGATGGTGGGCTCGTACGGCGACGAGGGAAAACTGTACAGCGGCACCTACCTGAGAACCATAAACAACCAGCTGAGCGCCATCTTCAACCACGCCGTCAAGTACGGCCTGGGAAAGGAAAGTCCCGCCGCCCCGACCATCAAGATCGGCGAGCGGCAGGGGTCGGAGATGAAGTTCTGGACGAAGGAGCAGTACCTCGCGTTCAGCGAGGAGGTGATGGACAAGCCAGCCAGCTTCTACGCGTTCGAGATCTTGTACTGGTGCGGCTTGAGGGGTCGGCGAGGCTCACCTCGCCCTCGAACCGAAACGACATCGACCTTGGAAAGTGCCTCATCCACGTCACCAAGAGCTACCAGCGGATCCGGAGGAGGACGTCATCACCTCGCCCAAGACGCCCAAATCGAAGAGAGATGTGGTCATGCCGGAGTTCCTTGCGGACGACTCGCCGATTTCCTCGATCCATCGGAGGAGCGGCGCGCCTACCGCATCTTCTGCTTCACCAAAAGCTACCTTCACCACGAGATGAAGCGCGGCTGCGCCGCATGCGGGCTCGAACCCATCCGGATCCACGACCTTCCGCCACAGCCATGTCTCGCTCCTCATAGAGATGGGGTTCAGCGCGATCGCCATAGCGGACCGGCGCTGGGGCACGAGACCTACAGATGACGCTTCGCTACGCCCACCTCTTCCCCAGCAAGCAGTCGGACATGGCAGCGGCGCTCGACCAGAAGAAGGAGGCCCTGATGTCCAGGCCGACCGTCGACCTAAAGAGGCGCCAGCGCAGGCGAAGACAATAGCGTTCCGGGTCTCGCGAGGAGGACGAGGTGATAAACGCCCTCGTGGCGGCGAGCAGCGACCAAGCAGGACTACATACAACCTCCAGGCTCGAGTGCCGCGACATAAACGTCAGCCCGAACGTGAGGGTTCGTTGGATGCTGCGCGACCAGATGAGATCCGTCTACGTCGAGCTCAGAGGAGGCTCCAGGAGCGCCCGACGGCATCGACGAGCGCCTCATCGAGCTCATGCAGGTGCTGACGCGCGTGTTCATCGACCTCGGCGCCGACGAGCTCGGGGCGGTCGGGGACGACGTGGCGCAGCAGGACGCGGCGGTCCTCAGGATGGCGAGGGGCTAGCTCATGGGGCGGTCCGGCAGGGCTTCCCCCGAGCAGTCGACCTCAGACAGAACTCCTGGGGACATTCGTGGCACGGCGGGCTCCGTTCGATCGGATCGCCTTGCCTCCTCCTTGGGTATCAAAGGCTCGCACACAGCCGCCCGATGCGCCCCGCAAGTGGCTGCGATGCTTTTTCCGATTTCTTTGCCGCCCGAGAAAAAGGCGAAAAGCGGCAAACAAAAGCGCCCTCCGGGCTTCGGAAAACCAACGGCCCGATGGGGCGAGGAACGCGCCTTCGCTTCCTCCCTGCAGGGCGCGGCAGGCGGTGCGGCCCCGATGCCAAAAGTGGGGCAAGGGCTCCGCCCCAACCGAACGAGGTCACCATGAACACCAATCCCACTCTCAGGACAGGGCGGTCAGGCGGCAGCCCGCTTCCTCGGGTCCGCAGCTACGAGACGCTCGCGACCGTGAAGTCGCCCGAGACGAAAGGACTCATCGACCTGGTTGCACGCGATCGAGTCCGACGACCTCGTGTTCGTCGACGTCTCCGCGCGCCGGAACTCCGGCGCCGGCTTCGGCGACAGGAGGAACGTCGCCGGGCGATGGGCTGCTCCCGCGGTCTCCTGGCTCGCCGGGGAACGACTTCGCCGAATCGGTCGGCGTGAGTTTCGACAAGATCCGGCATGATGTCGTCGTCGGCGAGACCGTGCGCTCAGGCACCATCAACGCCTTCGGCGAGGCATAGGACCTCCGGGCCCGCCTGGCCCCCTCTGGACGGAGGGCCGTTTGCAGCTCGCCCCATGGCGAACCGCCACCCCATGGGCGGGTCGGTATTAACAAGAACCGTTTCCGTTCTGTATACTCGGGTAAACGCCATCGACGATCGCAGAGAGGACGGAGGAAGCATGAGGACGCTCGCGATATCGAACTACAAGGGCGGGGTCGGAAAGACCACCACTGCGGTCAACCTCGCCACCATCTACGCCAGGCGGGGCCTGAGGACGCTCTGATAGACCTGGATCCGCAGGCGTCCGCCACGGACTTCTTCGGGCTCTACGACCGCGCCGCGGCCGGCGTCGAGGCCGTCGAGCTCCCTCTACGGGAACGCCCGTCGGCGACGTGGCCTTCGAAACCGGGCCGACGGGCTCTCCGTCGTGCCCTCGACCATAAACTCGTCGACCAGAACGAGCAGCTGCTCCTGCGCGAGCAGCGTCTTCGTTCGCGCTCGACGACTGCGCGGGACGACTACGACGTCTGCATCGTCGACTGCACAGCCCCACGATGAAGCGTCTCGCCTTCAACGCCTACCTGGCCGCTGCGGGCGACGGCATGGTGATCGTGCCGGTGAAGCTCGACTCCACCGTCATGCGCGGCACCGCCCTCACGGTCAGCGCCATCGAGTCCATCTCCGACGCGCTGCGCGTGCCCCGCACCAGCATGGCGCATCCTGCGCACGTGCGTGCCGGGCTCATGACCAACGGCCACCGAGGGCCGACGTGCTCGACGCGTACTTCCCGACAACCAGTTCGCCCACCGTCATCCACGCGAGTTCGAAGGTCTGCGAGGGAAGCTGGCAGTGGCAGCCCGTCGCGGCCTTCAAAAAGCCGGCCAACCGGCCCGCCAGGACTACAGGCGCTCGCCGAGGTGCTCCATGGCTAAACCACGACATCGGGGTTCACCATCTCCGAGCTGCTTGACAGGAGCGCATCGATCGCCAACGACTACCCCGTCGGAGGATCCCATCGAAGAAGATAGCCGACCACCCGCCAACGCCGCCTGCTCGATGGACGAGGCCGGCATCCGCACACCCGCGAAAAGAGCACATCGAGGAGGAGCTCACCACGACCTGCCGCTCGTGCGCAAAGCTCGACGACGGCAGCTGGCAGATGGTGACGGGCAGCCTCACCTCCTCGCGAAGACGAAATACGCCGTCCCTGCCGCGTCATCCGGGGCATCATGACGAGCAGTCGGTCATGCTGCTGCACGCCGCCCTTCGTGCGCAGCCTCACCGTGACCGAGCGCGCGGCGGCGAGCCGTGCGCTGGGCGTGGAGGTCGAACGCATGCGCGCCGAGAACCTCCGAGTTTCCGGCGTGCGCACGGAGGACATCAAGGCGGCGATCATGTAGAGCAGAGACCGGACGCAAAGGTATCAGGCAAGACCATCAGCGCCAGGAGTCTCGCGCGCAAGATCGAGGAGAGGCTCACGCCCCCAGTGGCGCAGGCCGCGCTCGCGGACGCGCTCTCGGCGGACGCCGTGGGGATCTCGCCGATCTGATTCCGATGCGCAGGACCGGCCTGCGACGGCGGGCGCAGCCCTGGGCAAGAAGGAGACGACCGAGTTCCTCAAAGAAGTCGACCGCCGAGCCCGCCGCCGAAGACGCGAAGAGGGTCCCGCGCCCAAGCCCGGGGCGGCTCGCAAGCGCCCTTCGCGCGCTCAGGCGCTACGAGTCGAAGGCGGAAAAACCCGCCGAGCGAGCTGGACAGGCAGGCGCTCGGAGAGATCGCCGAGACGGCGGAAGGGCTCCTCAGGCCCAGTGCAGAACCCGCGGTGGAGCGGGGCGCCACCTGCGCCGTTTCCAGCAAGTAGCCTATCTCGTATACACACGAGATAGATGGCGGCAAGACGCCTTCCGGCGACCTCGCCCGCCCTGTCTCCCAATGACGCAAGGGCCATGCCGCCAGGCACACATCGCGACGCAGGGGACGCGCCGACTCGCGCCATGCGGGGATACCGCGCCCTTAGAGACGTCGCCCAAGCTTCCCACCATGAGGCGGCGAAGGATGCGAGAAAGGATCGAAGAAGATGACGAAAGTTCTGAGGAAATACGGCAACGTGCTCACCGCCCGCGTGAGCGCAGACTTCCGCGCAGTCTGCGAGCGCGCGCCGACCACCCGCTCCGAATACCTCCGCTACGTGGTGCCTCGTGGCCGACGACGCCGAATGAAGCGCGGAGGCGTGCTGCTCGACGGGCGCTCAATGCAGGCTCTCCGCGAAGCTCGTCAAGTGGGGCACCACTACAACCAGGGGATGCACGCCCTCAGCCATCAAGTTCGCACTTGACCATGGAAGGGAACGTCTGGAGTGGGTGTCAGGCGAAGCTCGACGAGTGCGCGCTGCTGCTCACATTTCAGGTGGACGAAGGACGCGCGGACATCGCCAGCCATCTCACTCGGGCGCGCGCGCCATCGTGGGCGGCGATTAGGATGCCTCGCAGAAACCCGCAGCCAGCCACTGGATGCGCCGGGATAAGGAAAATACCTCGAGAAGGGCGGACGCGCGCTCGGGATACGGGTGATGAACTTCGCGCGTGGCAGGAAGAGCATGTCTTCAAAGGACATGCAGCGGCAGCGGTCCGGAGTTCGACTTCAGGCGGCGTCGATGGACAAAGGCACTGCGAACACGCCATACCGGGAAAGCCAGCGCGCGCACCTTCAAGCATTTCGTCCTATCCCCCCGACCCGCAGGACGGGCTCTCAACAGGCCAGGTCGCAGAGCTCGCGGGCTTCTGGGCGCTCAAAAGCACTTCGCCGAAATTCGAGGTGGCGATCGTCCTGCACGACGACAACGAAACGGATCCGCACGCGCATCGTCGTCAACAACACCAACCTCGTCACCGAGCGCCGGCTGCAGGCCCCCCGACCCGCGGGCTCAGCCGCAGCCTCAGGAGCTCGCCGAGGCAGGGGGCTTCGGTTCATGAGGGACGAGCGTGAGGGAACTGCGAAGGGGGCCGGCACGCAAGAAAACACCCGCCACGATGCAGAAGACCTACATCCGCCGCGCAGAAAAGGAAATCGCTAGCGAGGGGCGGCTATTCCTGGGTCTCCGGACATACGCAGAGCCCGCGTGACGGTAGCCAAGGCACTCGCCCGAAACGAGGACAGTTCATGGCGGTGCTCGCGACGCGCGAGGTGGACGTCTCGCAGAACTCCGAGAAGTCATGGAGGCGAGACTGGATCTACTCGCTCGCCGACCACCCACCTGGCGCATAGGGGGGAAGCTCGGCCTCTCGTTCCGGACAGGAGGCGCTCAGGCGGCGCTTCGGGAGGATGCCGCATGGCGCCCCACCCCGGCCGCCTCGCGCGAGGTCCTCTCCCATGCAGCCGGGCGATCGGCCTCAATCTCGCGGGCTAGGGCGGCTGTCCGCCGCCATCGAGACGCATGGCGGTGAACGCCCACAGCATCGCGGATTTGGACAGGAGGTCGCGCCCGAGCTCGAGAGCCATGGCGAGGCGATTCCCCGAGCGCGCGCGAGCTCCGCGAGGTGCGCGAGGTACGTGGGCAGAACAGGCTCTGCCCAAGACGGTCAAACGAGGCGCGAAGGAGGAGAGATCGGCAGAGACACCGTGAAGCGCGCAGGGCGAGGAGCGTCGGAACCGAAGGCTCCGGCGCGGCAGACCTGGCAGCGAGATAGGAGGAGGGCGACCAGAAATTTGGAGATGCGCCTACAGGCAGCGCACGTCAAAGAGGAGTGTTCGACCTGACCGTTTCACCGAGTACAGCCGTTCTCGAGGAAGAGCATGCTCGCTTCACGCTCGAGTACGAAAACTGCCGGAAGAACGGCCTCTGGCTTACGGCCCGCTGCTACGCGCCGCGAACGAAAGGCTACCGAACCGACGGCGAGGATGTTCCCGAGAGCAATACGTAACTGA